>Ga0265293_10000287_pt1 | contig 125217 bp, 99 predicted proteins | sample Munlanlewell138R_FD_192505 | JGI IMG/M metagenome (GOLD analysis project Ga0265293, IMG submission 192505) | Leachate microbial communities from a municipal landfill in Southern Ontario, Canada - Leachate well 138R | ecosystem: Engineered > Solid waste > Landfill > Unclassified | place...
GCTGCAAAATTGGAGTTTGACCGTTCAGCAGCTGGCTATTAAATTTGGAGATCGGCTGCCACTGGATCTAACCCGAGCCCCTAACAACACTTAAAAACTAATCAGACAGAGTTTAGATTACACTCCCCGGAAATATGATTTTAGTGAGGTAAACACGGATGTTAAATTTGCACTTTCTATGCTGACAGTTTTCACTACCTATATGCAAGAAGGATATCTACCACTAGTTTTCGACTAGTCTTTTAGGGTGATGGTGAAGGTTGCACCTTTGCCAGGCTCACTCTCAATACTGATTTTACCACCCGAGTTTGTTACATGACTATGTACTAAATAAAGGCCTATTCCCTTACTATCGTTGTGGTCTCCAAAGCTTTGATGGAGACCAAAAAGTCTATCTTCAACGGAACTCATATCAAAACCGATACCATTATCGGTGTAAATAAGTTGTTTTTTATCGCCTTCTATGCGGGTAGAAATAGTGATTATTGGAGCGCGGTCTGGCTTAGAATATTTTATAGAATTAGTGATGAGATTCAAAAACACACTTTCTAAATAAGCCTTGTTAAATTTAATGGTTCCAAAAGCTTCAAAATCTGTTTTAATTGTGGTTTTAGAATGATTTATTAGGGCTCTAATTGAAAATTTAATCCTACTAACTGTTTCCTCTAGTTCTAAATCTTCGACTTGAATGGTAAGCTCATCATTATGGCTTAGCACATCTACATAATTATTTAGTGATAATTTCACTCCCTCAGCAGCAGATCTAAGTATGGCAAGAAGCTCTAAAGTTTCTTTATTCTCTATAGTGCTGATGTCGATTAAATCGAATGCACTTATTAAACTATTAACAGGAGAGCGTAAATCGTGCGAGGTTGTATAAGTTAATTGCTTTAGATGCTGGTTCATCTTAGAAAGGTTGGTAAGTAGAATATTCCGTTCTTCTTCAAGCTTCTTTTTGTAAGTAATGTTTTTTGCAATGGCATAAATAAGGCCTTCTTCTTCAAGTGGAATTGAGCTCCACGCTAACCAAATAATTTCACCGCTTTTTGTAACATATCTGTTTTCAAAATTAAGCAAAGGTGTTCCTTTAACAAGGTTCTCGCGGTACTTATCTGTTAAACCTTTGTCCCCTTCGTAAATAAAATAATCAATAGGTCGTGAAAGTAGCTCTTCAGGTGTATACCCTAAAACATTAGAAACGGCAGGATTTATTCTTTTAAAAAAGCCATCATAACCAGCAATGCATAACAAGTCGGGAGATAGTTTAAAAAAATATTCAGAATCGGGTATATTTTTAGAGCTCATAAAAGTTCATCATTGTCAAATTGCATTAATATAATACTCTAAAGGAGTGTGAGTTGAAAGTAAGACTATGCCTTTTTTAGTATAGCAACGGTATAGTTTCGTTTAACCATTTCTCCAGTATTACTAGTAATTTGTTCAGTAAAATTTAGAGCAGATATATTTTTGAAAGGAATATGGCTCGAGATTTCATGAATCAAATCCATATCATAAAGATTGAAAGTTTCTCGCAATATGGGATGCTGTTCCAAAAAACCTTTATGTGCAAATGTAATGCAACAAAGTCCACCGGGGCTTAAAACTCGATATAATTCGCTAATCATAGCCTCTGGATTATTCCAAAAGTAGATAGTATTAACTGTAAATATTTTGGTAAAAAATTCGTCTGGGAAGGGGAGGGTAGTTCCTTCTGAAAGCATAAAGTTTGCTTTTTTTTGCTCTATTAGTTCTGCATTTACTTTAGTCGCTTCTTGGTACATCAACGGCGATATATCTAAACCCGTGTATGTAAGTTTGTTTTGTATGTTGAAAATTTGAGCAACATGTTTTGCATTTCCATGTCCAATTTCTAAAACGACATCATTTTCTGCGAGAGATAATGCTTTTACCGTTTGCATAGTCATGCCAATATTGGTGTCATTCATTGAGTTAGCAACGACTATACCCTGTTCGCCAGCAGGACATCGAAACTGCTCGGCGAGTTTTATTTGAGCATCGGATAATTTTGATTTTGACATGTATTATGGCTTTGTAAATATGCGAGGTGATTCTAGAATATTAACTATTGTTGATAATAAAAAAGGGAGACAATGATATATTATCTCCCTTTCAAAAAAATTAAATAAAGTTAGTTTTCCATTATTATAGCAGGGATTCCAAGATCTTTATATAACGCATTAAAAGCATTCATTTCTGTATTAATGATGGCATCTCTTTCACGCTCATACACTTTCCAATCATTCATTAAATCGCTATAACGCTCTTTAGCACCTTTGGTTACTGTTGGGTATGCAGAATCTACATAACTTTTCAAGTGAACAAATTTGGCATTGAGCTGATTTTGGAAGTTTATAACATCTTGGAATGTCTTTTGTTTAGGCTGAATTAGATTCTGTTCCCAAACATCAATTCTTTCAATTAATGAATTTGCTTTAGCTACTAATTCTGAAGCAGATTCAGCATTTTTCAAGAGCTTGACATAGCCTTCTAACTGTGCTTTAGCTGAACGCATACTATTCACTGATGCGTAAATATCTATCAATGTATTTTCAATATTAGATAGTAGAGTTTGTTGCTCTTTATATTGAGCTGGTGTAGCATTTATATTCGGATTCTGCTTAATTAGCACCTGTGTAGTAGAAACATTATCACCTTGGCTTAGGCGAAGGGTATAAGTTCCTGGTGCAACTGCCGAACCACTTTGGTCACCTAATACAAAAAGACCTTCTACACCTACAGGTGTTTCTCTTTTAAAATCCCAAGTGAATCTATTATATCCTTTTTTAGCAGGTAATAGTTCTTTCTTACCGGGACCACCAACCCATGTTTTCTCCTTTTTGTCAACTTGGCTGCTATAGCTTCTAATGAGTTCAGAACCCAATAAAACCTCTAGTTTTACTTCTGTACTATCATCAGCAGTTGGTAGATAATAATCGAAAGTGACGCCTTGTTTTGGGTTGTGGCCAATTAGTGGGTTTCGGCTACTTCCACCAAAAAGCAGATAAGTATCTTTAGGTTTAAAGAGTTCGAGTTTATTTTTATTTGGTTCAAAATTTTGGAGAGCTGCAACATCGTCTAAAATCCAGAATGAACGTCCCGATACGGCGGCTATAAGATCATTCCCTTGAAATTTAAGGTCGTAGATGGCAGTGACGGGTAAGTTAAGCTGAAATTTCTCCCATTTCTTACCATCATTTAAAGAAAGATAGAGTCCAGTTTCGGTACCTGCATAAAGTAGTCCTTTTCGTTTTGGATCTTCTCTTACCACACGAGTAAAAGTATGTTCGCCTCCTAAATCACTAGAAAGCTTACTCCACGATTTACCATAATTATTGGTTTTATAGATGTAGTTATTAAAATCCATAAACTTATAATTCATCATAACCATATAAGCTGTTGCAGGGTCATGAGGCGATACTTCAATAGTATTGATAATACCTTCTGGCAAACCATTTGGAGTGATGTTTTCCCATGAACCGCCACCATTTTTAGTAACATGTACAAGCCCATCATCAGAGCCAGCATACATTACACCTTGCTCGTGAGGCGACTCTACTAAGTACATAATGGTATTATAATTTTCACCACCCGCACCTTCGTTAGTAAAGGGTGAGCCACCAAGCCCGTGTTTAGTTTCATCATTGCGAGTTAAATCTGGGCTTGTTGCTTCCCAACTTTCGCCGCCATTCGTTGTTTTAAGAACAACATTACCTGCATGGTAAATGGTGCTTCTATTATGTGGAGAGCTAATAATTGGAGCATTCCAGTTAAATCTATATTTAAAGTTTTTCGGTAAAACGCCTAAACCAAGTTCAGCCGTTACTTTTATAGATTTGGTTTGGTTTGTAGATGCATACCATTTTTCAATAATACCTTGGTAGCAACCACCATAAACAACTTCAGGATTGTCTGGATCGAATGCAGCATAAGCACTTTCACAACCTGCTACAGAAATCCAATCTTTCCAATCTATACCGCTACCTGTAGTTCTGCTTGCAATACGAATGGCAGAATTATCTTGTTGACCACCATAAATATTATAGGGCACTAAATTGTCTGTATTAATTCGGTAAAATTGTGCGGTAGGTTGATTTTGTTGAGTACTCCACGATTTTGCGCCATCGTTAGAGACGTTTGCACCACCATCGTTTGAGTGAACAATTTTTTGATTGTCATTGGGATTAATCCACATGTGGTGAGTATCGCCATGGGGAACAGGGACGTTAGTAAATGTAACTCCGCCGTCTATAGATTTATTTGTGGGCGCATTTAAAACATAGACTACATTTTCGTCTTGTGGATCGGCAAATATCTTCATGTAATACCATGACCGAGTTACGTTACTTCTATCTGCATTTACTCTTTTCCAAGTATCTCCAGCGTTGTCTGAACGGTACACGCCAGCTTCTGAAACGTCAGCTTCAATCACAGCAAAAACACGCTCTGGGTTGGCTCTAGATACAGAAATACCAGCTTTACCCATTAATTTTGGGAGACCGTCTTTCATCTGTGTCCACGTTTTACCACTGTCTGTCGAGCTGTATAACCCTGAGTGCTCGCCACCAGATTCAATACGCCAAGGATAACGACGAGTTTCCCACATTGCTGCATAAAGATTCGATGGATTTTTCATATCCATCGATAAGTTTGCAGCACCGGTATTTTCTTCTACAAATAAAACTCTTTCCCAGTTTTGTCCGCCATCTACTGTTTTATAAATACCGCGTTCTTGGCTAGGTCCGTATTGTGAACCTTGAGCAGCAACAAAAATAATATCAGGATTAGTTGGATGAATATTTATGCTAGAGATATGTCGAGTGCGATCTAAACCAATATGCTTCCATGTTTTGCCAGCATCAGTAGATTTATAAACACCATCACCCATTGAAGTCATAACGCCACGAGCAGCATGTTCTCCCATCCCTACAATTATAATATTTGGATTACTTTCTGCAACAGAAATAGCCCCCACAGATCCCATTTCAAAAAAACCATCAGAGATATTTGTCCAGCTAATTCCGTCGTTGATGGTCTTCCAAACTCCACCACCTGTAACACCCATATAATAAGTCATAGGTTGTCCCACAACTCCCGTTGAAGCCACACTTCGGCCGCCCCTAAATGGACCAATACTGCGCCACTCTAACTTATTAAAGTGCTTATCATTTAATATCTGTTCAGAATCTTGTTTCTTCTTTTGAGCTTTAGAGGCAACAGGTACCATCAAAAGCACAATTAATAAAAGCTTAATTATTTTCATGTATGCGGGTAGTTTGATTATGCTTAAATGTGGATAAATATGTAGTCGTTAATAAAAAGAATTAAATCCTACTGCAAAGACAATACAATATATTTTAAACCAATGGATTTATGATGTTACAAAATGTAATGGAAAAGAAATGTGATAGGTAAGAATTGATGGATCTTGATCTTTATTTGCTAAAAGGCGCGTAAAATTTCATGTCTAAGATTTAGTATCTAAACATCCTCAAGAACATATTTTCTATCTACATCTTTCAGCAAACGGCCAGCTTTTGTGTGAATGGAATGATAAAATAATAGCACGGCTTTTTCTTGGTGTGCTTGGCGTAGGAGTAATGTCCTCGCCTTAATGGCTTCTAAAGGATGGGTATCAATTTGTTGCGAAGAATATTGGTTTAGATGTGTTTCCGACGAAATTAAATCGCCCATAAAATAAGCTGTTTCACCTGCATCTTGTATTTTAACAATTTGATGACCTGGGGTATGCCCGCCTGTCCGAATTAATTGAATGCCAGGAATTAGTTCAAAAACCATATCAGTAATAAAAACGAGTTTTTGAACTGCTGCAAGTTTATAAAGTTCATTTAAATCATAATTATGATTTGAGAGCGAATCATCGTTTTGCATTTTACTAAGCGCATACGCCCATTCCTTTTTTTGCACAAAATAATTCGCATAAGTCATGGTGGGTTGGGTGTGTAGTTCGCTATCTATATAGGTAGAGCCCGCCGCATGATCGAAATGTAAATGTGTTAGCACAACATGAGTTATATCGTGAGGAACTAGCCCAAAAATATCTAGATTTGTTTTCAGATTGGAGGTTTCTTTATATGTGCTTTTATAATCTAAACCCCAGCCAAGACCTGTGTCTATAAGAATATTATGCTTACCATCACGAATTAAAATAGGATCTATGCCTACAGTAGGTGTGAACTGCTTTAGTTCGGGTGAGGCTAAACTTGATTTTGTAATAGAATCGGAATGCACTTTTCGGAAGGTGTTATCATCGAAAGTTTCAAAAATACCTTCGCTCAAATGTTCTATTTCAAATCGGCCAATTTTCATAGTAGGGTTAGATATACATGTTAATCAGGAGCTGTTCTGGATTCTGATTTTCAGTAAAGTAATAAAACTTTCTATCCTCTCAATTTTTATCTTGTAAGTATGACAAAATTTGATGCTATAATTATTGGTTCTGGCCATAACGGACTTGTAACGGGTTGCTATATTGCTAAGGCAGGTAAAAAAGTGTTGGTATTAGAAAAAAATGATACCGTTGGCGGTGCTGTTCGAACTGAAACAATGTTTAAATCGCCAGAAAATCCTCATGGTTTTAGAATGGATGTGGGCTCTTCTGTGCATATCATGATTCATCAAACAGGGATAATTGAAGAGTTAGAGCTAGAAAAGTATGGGCTTGAATATATTGATATGGATCCCATCATGTCATATCCCGTGCATACGAGGAAAGGAGTTATTCATTTTTGGAAAGATTTAGAACGTACTTTAGAATCAATTTCCAAAGTAGCGCCAGTGGATGTCAAAAATTACAAAGACTTTGTTCAGTTTTGGGGGAAAATAAACTCAAGCGTGCTTAAAGTTTTTATGACATCACCATCCACAAAAAATGTGTTCACTGAAATGGCAAAAGCCCAAATTAAAGACGGGGCAATGTTCAAGAAGGGGGAGCAATCGGCAGGGCTTCAAAAAATATTTGCGGGCTACGGGAAGGCTGTAAACGATGCTTTCGAAAGTCCGTATATGAAAGCAGCTATTTTATGGTTTGCGGCTCAATCAGGACCGTTACCTGATCATACTGCTACAGCGCCTTTTGCGGGATGGCAATCTATGTTACACCAAAGCGGAGCCAAACATCCTAAAGGTGGGAGTGGAATGCTAACCCAGGCCATGAAAAAGCTTATAGAAGCTCAAGGTGGTACAATAAAAACAGATGCTGGTGTAGATAAAATCTTAATTGAAAATGGAAAAGCATTTGGCGTGCGCACTGAAAATGGCGAAGAATATTTTGCACCGATAATTGTATCTAATGCGCACGTTCAAACCACGATGATGAAGATGGTTGGGAGGGAAGAGCTTGACGACTCCATGTTTACCAAAGTTAAAAATATAAATATCGGCAATGGATTTGGGATGGTAATACGCTGTGCGGTAGAGGAATTGCCGCGATATTCTGCTGCCCCCGACGATCCAAATATTCATAATGGGATGCAATTACTAGCGCCATCTATTTCATATATGAATAATGCCATTGGCGATTATACCAAAGGCTTACCCCCTGAAAAGCCCGCTGCTTTAGCCATGACTTTCTCGGCTATTGATCCTGAAGTTGCTAAAGATGGAAAACACACTATGTTTGTGTGGGCACAATGGCATCCTTATAAATTATCAAATGGTGAGCATTGGGATGATATCCGAGAGCGAGAAGCTCAGAAAATTTATGATGTGGTGGTAGATTATGCCCCCAATATGAAAGACAAATTGATTGACTGGTATATTCAGAGTCCACTAGATATTGAACGAAAGCACGGGCTTTTAAAGGGCAATGTTATGCATGTTGAAATGAGTTTCGACCAAATGTTCATGTTTCGTCCAATTCCTGAAATGAGTGAATACGAAACTCCTATAAAGAACTTATATTTGTCGAGTGCCTCTTGCCATCCTGGCGGAGGTGTATTTGGAGCAGCTGGATATAATGCTGCTCAAGTGATATTAAAAAAGCATAGAAAATCTTGGTTTTATTGAAGGAAATTTAAAATATGAGGTCTACACTCACTATCCATAAAGCAGCTGTAGAGGCGAATTTAAAGGCAATAAAAACACGTTTAAATAAAGGCGTTAAAACTATGGCAGTTGTTAAGAGCAACGCGTACGGCCATGGCTTAGTTGAGTTTGCTACTTGTATAAAAGACAAAACGGATTGGTTTTGCGTAGTACGTGTAGAAGAAGGTGTACAGCTGCGAGAAAATGGAATTCAAAATCCGATTTTAGTTTTTGAAATTCCTACTGCTGAGAGAGTTCCTCTTTATACCCAATATAATTTAACCGCCACAGTAGCTGATATTTCTGGATTTGATGTTTTGAAGGATGGAACTGAATACCATCTTAATTTTGGAACAGGAATGAAACGCCTTGGATTTGATGCTAGCGAAACCTCTTCTGTATTAGAGAAAATGTCATCTCATTCTAACATTAAATGCACAGGAATCTATACCCATTATGCTAATTCAGACTCTAATTTTGATATTAGTGTAGCAACACAATTAGCACGTTTTAACGCCATTAGAGCGCAATTTCCATCCGAGTTAATGACACATACCGCTAACTCAGGTGCCATTCTGTATCACACCGATAAAGCGGTTCAATTCGATGCTGTGCGCCCAGGGATTAGCTTATACGGCTATGCGCCAGGAGTAGTTGAAATACCAGACTTACAATCTGTTATAGATTGGACATCCTACATCATGCAAATTCAAAAAGTATCGCTTGGCGAAGCTGTAAGTTATGGCAGTGCTTGGAAAGCAAGTGAGGAAGGTTGGATAGCTACTGTTCCAGTAGGCTATAGCGATGGAATACCCAGAGTGATAGGTGGGGATATAGCTGTAATGGCTAATGGAGCTATATTTAAGCAAGTAGGCCGAATAACAATGGACTACTTCATGTTTTTCACAAAACAACCTTTAGCAGTTGGTACCGAAGTCTATTTGTTTAATAGGGAAGAGCTTATACCAGATATTTGGGCTGAACAAACAGGAACCATTACTTACGAAATCATCACCGGTATTAATGCTAGAACTCCAAAGAGATACATTTAGAAGGGAAGAGTGAGGCCCTTTTTTAATACATTGGAGTGACGGTTTCCGACATGTTTTATTCTATTGCCTGAAAAGTAATGCCTGACCGCATAGAGACAGAAGTAGTATAGAAGGTAGCACCTCTCATGATCTATAATGTCAGGCAATTCCTTTTCAAATCGGTCAACGAATTACCTCCCATCTACTAGAATAACTTACTCTTACATATTGTGAGATTAGATAGTATTCAAAACTATGAATCATCTAATCTCAAAGAATAGACGTGATTTTTACTTCACAATCATACTTAGTTCAATGTCAAAAATAAGAGTGTCTTTACTAAGAGTGTGACCAGAATTTCCGTAGCCTAAGTCTGGTGGAATTACCAGAACCTTTTTGCCGCCTTCCTTCATGCCCAAGAGTCCTTGTCTGAAGCCATCAATTACACCATTTACAGATAGCTGACTAGCAGATTGACTTCCGTTTTTATACGAACTGTCAAAAACCTTTCCATTAGCTCTTCTGCCGGTATAAAAAACGAGCACATCGTCGCGATTAGTAACGGTATACGGGCCAGAGCCTTCTTTTAATACATAAACCTTTAGCCCATCGTCTTGAACTATGGGAGTGATACCTGCCGTAGAAAATGGTTCAGGAACAGTAGTAAGATCATCCTCAAAAAAGTAAGGATTTTTTCCACTTCCACAGCTTACAACAAATAGGAATAGGGTGGCTACAAATGTGAAGGTTTTAAATTTCTTTAATCTCATTAAGTTGAATTGATGGTTTTTGGTAAAACAATAATGCAGGTTAGTTAACTACTTCATATCGTTTTTATTTCATAATTATGGAATAAAGATAACGCTAGTATAAGTTAAAAACCGTAATTGCTTCACATTTGAATTAAGCCTCTTCTTCGGTTTCACCAAATGCTTCTTTAAGTTTTCTCTCTCTTCGTTTTATGGAAATTTTACTAACCCATATTGAGAGCTCATATAAAAATGTAAGTGGTAAAGCGATTAAAACTTGTGATACAGGATCGGGTGGTGTTAACAATGCAGCTAGCACTAAACAAAAAACAATAGCATGGCGGCGATATTTACGCATGAATTCTGGCGTTAATAAACCAATACTTGATAGCGAATAACTAACAACAGGTATTTGGAAAATTATACCACACGATAGCACCCATGTTGCTACCGAACTAAAGTAAGCGTTGATATCAAAGTCGTTTCGTATTAATTCAGAGATCTGAAATTGTGAGAAAAACTGAAGAGCAAATGGCACTAAAATTAAATATCCAAATGAAACACCTGCTATAAAGAAGAGCGTAATAAACATTGCTGTGAAAAAAGTCTTCTTATTGGTAGTAGTTTCAAAGGCTGGCTCTACAAAAGACCATAGTTGATATACAAACATAGGAGATGCAATAATGAAGCCTATAATAAATAACATGCCCCACATCGTAAAAAACTGGCCTGGCAGCCTTCTACTTTGCAAGGTAATATCAATAGCATCTAATCCTAAGTATTTATAGATGAAGAAATCAGCACGAACAGGCCCTAGAAGCACTGTGTTTATGAAGAAATCTCTAAAAATATATGCCACAACAACGCCTACTCCAATAGCAATAAGCCCCTTAACTAGGCGCCATCTCAATTCCTCAAGATGATCTAGAAAAGACATACTAATATCCGGTTTGCTTGTATTAGAAGCTTTAGGAGGTGTTTCAGGCATTATTTGACGTTCTTGCAAAGTAGCTAACCTTAAGCGATTACAAAATCATAAAGAGGAAAGCGTGAACATAATTCTTTCACTTGTGCTTCAACCTCTTTGTGCACCGCTTCATCATCTGGATTTTGAAGCACAGTATCTACTAAAACAGCTATTTGCTCAAAATCTGCTTCTTTTAATCCGCGGGTGGTCATTGCTGGCGCACCAATACGAATTCCAGAAGTCACAAATGGACTTTCTGTATCGAATGGAACCATGTTTTTATTAACAGTGATTGCAGCTTTGCCAAGAGCATCTTCAGCAATTTTACCATTCAATCCTTTATTCCTTAAATCAACTAGAATAAGGTGATTATCGGTGCCACCACTTACAATATTATATCCAAGCTCTGTAAATTTTGCAGCTAAGGCTTTGGCGTTTGCAAGAACCTGAGCTTGGTAAGTAGTAAAATCATCTTGTAGTGCCTCGCCATAAGAAACTGCTTTGGCGGCAATTATATGCATAAGCGGACCACCTTGAGTTCCTGGGAAAACAGCGGAGTCTAAAATCTCACTCCAGTTTTTCACTCTACCTGATTTAGGGGCTACAATACCTAAAGTATTCTCACCATCCTTACCTACAAGTATCATTCCGCCACGAGGGCCACGAAGAGTTTTATGTGTAGTGGTGGTTACCACATGTGCGTGAGGGAGTGGATTTTTAAGAAATTTAGTAGCAATTAAACCAGCAGTGTGTGCCATATCCATCCATAAAAGAGCACCAACTTCATCCGCAATACTTCTAAATGCTTCGTAATCATAATCACGAGAGTAAGCAGATGCGCCAATAGAAATCATTTTAGGTTTTACTGCTTTTGCTTTTTCACGAATCTTATTCATGTCTAAAAGCCCAGTTTCTTTATCAACACCATAAAACTCAGCGTTAAAATAAATGCCTGAAAAGTTAACAGGAGAGCCATGAGTTAAATGGCCACCATGTGACAAATCAAAACCCAATAAAGTATCACCAGGATTCATTAAAGCAAGATAAACTGCTGCATTTGCTGTTGCCCCTGAATGTGGCTGAACATTTACCCAATCTGCACCAAAAAGCTTTTTAGCTCTATCGCGGGCAATATCTTCTACAACATCAGCATGCTCGCAACCACCATAATATCTTTTTCCAGGATAGCCTTCGGCATATTTGTTAGTAAATACACTGCCAGCAGCTTCCATAACTGCCCGAGATACAAAATTTTCGGAAGCTATAAGTTCTAAGTTTAGGTTCTGGCGAGTGGTTTCTTTTTCTAATAACTCAAAAATAGCCGGGTCTTGCTCTTTGATGGACTTCATTAACTAATTTTTCTTTTGTGTTAAGGATTCGATTTTTTCTACACGGCGTTCGTGGCGTCCGCCTTCAAATTCTGTACTGAACCACGACTCTAAAATATTCTTTAACTGCTCTTCGTTCAACTCTCTGCCCGGTAAACACATAATGTTCGCATTATTATGCAAACGTGTGAGCTTGGCTACTTCTGGCGAATATACTAAAGCAGCACGCACTTTTGGGTATTTATTCGCTGTCATGCAAACACCCTGTCCACTTCCGCAAACTAAAATTCCTAGATCAAATTCTGCGTTATCTATACGCTGTGCAACCTGTACAGCAAACTCGGGGTAGTCAACAGAATCCTCAGTATGGGTACCAAAATCTACTGGTGTGTGCCCCATTTCTTCTAAAAGACGTACCGTTAATTCTTTAGTTCGGAAACCAGCGTGATCGCTTGCAATAGGAATAATCATACTAAATGATTTGGTGAGTTGTTCAGTCCCAAATATCTCTAAATTTTACCTTAGATTAAAGCCGATAAACCAAATGAACCATAAAACTTGATAAATACTTTGAGTTATTCAAAAGAATTGGAAATAGCGAAGAAGGCAGCAGAGGCCGCAGCTGTAATTATTCGTGATTTTGCAGACAAAGAAGATTTCAAAATTGAGCTTAAAGGCAAAAATGATTTAGTAACAGATGCTGACATTGCCTCCGAAAAAATGATAGTAGAGGTGCTACTGAATGCATTCCCTAACGATCAGATTTTAGCGGAGGAATCTACTCATCTAAACGCTCTACCCGCAGGTCGCATTTGGATCATCGATCCTATTGATGGAACCACAAACTTTGCGCATGGTTTCCCCGTATATTGTGTTTCTATTGCTCTTTGGGAGGACGGAATCCCTAAAGTTGGCTTAGTTTATGAAGTAGCAAATGATGAACTATTCTGGGCTGTTGAAGGGCAAGGTGCTTGGTTTAATAACAAAAGTATTAAAATATCGGGCATAACAAATCCCTCAGAATCTTTAATAGGAACAGGTTTCCCGTATAATAATTTAGATTTAGTTGATAATTATTTACAGTTATTTAAAGTGATGATGAGCAAGACACATGGGGTGCGTCGGCCAGGTTCTGCTGCTTGGGATTTATGCAATGTGGCATGTGGACGTATTGAAGGGTTTTATGAATATGGTTTAAATCCATGGGATGTTGCAGCCGGAGTATTAATTATTACCGAGGCAGGTGGTATAGTAACCGACTGGGAAGGAGAGCAAAATTGGTTATTTGGGCAACGTATTATTGCTGGGAATGCGCCCATTTGTGCGTTCATCCAAAAAGAAATCCACGAGTGTTTCCCGGAAAAGATGCTAATCAATTCATAAAATAATTTTATGCAGTGAAGATTAAAGAGTCTGATTGTAGGTTTATAAATAAATCTCCGAAATCTGTGTGGTAATCTGCGATACCTGCGAGAAACGATTCCTCTCTCATCAGAAATTTAATCTAATAAAACATTACCGTTTAGGAGAACTTTCAAATAGAAAGTCGAAACTTTTGAGAGGGGTAGGCCCATTGTAGTACTTGAATGGTTCCCCAAATTCAAAGCCAGCTAAATGACCATAAAAGCGGGCCCGTGCTTCCAACTGCTTAAAATAATTTTGAGAAGAAATATAGGTTTCCGGCTCGTTATCGGGTTTAGAAATATTAAACTGTGTAGAAAAGGCTAATATTGATTTTTTCTTGGTCTCCCAGTGCTCCGAAATATCAAATACAAAATCAGGCTCAAAAGGACGGTCTTGCATGTAGTGCAGTATATGTTTTGGTCGCCATGGCTCTTGTGTGTTACCGTCTTTATCAACTGTTTCAATTTTCCTTAAACCAGCATAAAAAATAGCATCTATACAAAGTTGAGTAGCTTTACCATGATCTGGATGCCGATCGAAGGGAGCACCTGTTATACAGATTTGAGGTTTACATGCTCTAATCTGCTCAATTATTTTAATCTGGTTTACTCTGTCATTAATAATATCAGAATCTTTCAATGCTAAATTTGCTCTGTATGAGATACCTAGTATTTTAGAAGCCTCGTCAGCTTCAGCTTTTCTAATTTCAATAGAGCCTCGCGAGCCCATCTCACCTTGGGTTAAATCTATAATACCTACTTTTTTACCCTTCGCAACTAATGCGGCTACAGTTCCACCACTATTTAACTCTACATCGTCGGGGTGGGCGCCAAGAAAAAGAAAATCTAAATTCATATTATTAAAACCAGTTCTTTTATAAATAATAATTTTTAACTGTCACCCACTAAGTTAATGAGGTAAATGGAATTAAATGTACCTATTTTTAATTTCTTGAAACCATTAATGATTAATAGCGTAGAGCCACAGGTTACACTAAACAAAATAAAGCATGAGAATAATAAATAGCTTGACTGAAGGCTTTAAAGTAGCTCTAAAAGCTCTTAGTATAAATAAAATACGGTCTATACTTACAGCACTCTGTATAATAATTGGTATTACAATGGTAACTGTTGTAGATGCGGTTACTACAGGTATGGATGCAGAATTTGACAAAAGTATGGCTATGTTGGGTACTAATGTAGTTTATGTTGAGAAATGGCCATGGGATGGTGGCAACCAAGAATGGTGGGAAATTGCGAATCGCCAAGAAATGAAAATGGAATACGCTGCTTTTTTAAGTGAGCGAAGCAATTTAGCTAGTGCTGTTTCTGTTTCGGCAAATAGAAGTGTTACTGTACGCTATAAGGATAAAGAAGCTGAAAGTGTGGGTATAAATGGAACCACACCAAACGCGCTAGAAATTCAAGGATTAAATATTGAAAGCGGCCGCATGTTTACTGAAGAAGAGGCACGGAGTGGAAGTAATGTTGCTGTTATTGGAAAATCCCTAGAAGAGGCTTTGTTTGATAGGCAAAGCGCACTAGGTAAGCAGATTCGAATTAGAGGAAAGAGATTTACTGTTATTGGAGTTCTTGAAAAACAAGGAAATTTCTTAGGAATGGGCGATAATGACAACCGTGCAATGATTCCAATTCGGTCGTATGGCTATATTTTTGGTTTACGCTATGGATTACAGATTGGTGTAAAATTCCCCTCCGAAGAAGCTGCATTAGATGGTGCTTATGAAATAGAAGGATTAATGCGGAGGGTACGCCAACTTGATGCCACCGAGGCGAATGATTTTGCTATAAATAAACCTGAAGCATTTAAAGAGCAATTGGAAACTTTTAAGGGAGCTCTTTACGCAGGAGGCTTTGTTTTGGTTAGCCTTTCATTATTGATTGGTGGTATTGGAATTATGAATATTATGTTCGTATCGGTTCGTGAGCGAACAAAAGAAATTGGTATACGAAAAGCCGTAGGGGCACAATCGTGGGAGATTTTAACCCAATTTTTAATTGAAGCGGTGGTAATATGCCTACTTGGAGGAATAGTAGGTGTTGTGCTTGCTGGGGTTTTGACCTTATTAATTGACCAAGTATTTACAGCCACTATGAATCTAAATGTGGTTTTATTTGCATTCACACTATGTACTTTTATTGGTGCCTTATTTGGATTTATTCCTGCGTATAGAGCAGCAAAATCGGATCCTATAGAATCATTGAGGTTTGACTAATGAATATTATTGAAACATTTCGCCAATCGTTCGAATCGCTTAAAGCAAATAAAATACGTTCTGCTCTCACGCTATTAGCTCTAGTTATAGGGGTATTCTCTGTTATAGTTTCTACAACTGCAGTGGCTGTACTCGACAATTTCTTTACCGAAACCATGAGCATATTGGGTAGCGATGTTATTACCGTTCAAAAAAATCCTGCGGTACAAATGGGACCTAGAGATGCGAGCCTCAGAAACAGAAAAAATATTACTTTTGAAGAGGCAGAAGCATTAGATAAAAGAATGAAGCTTGGGGAAGGAATGAGCCCAGTTACAGGCTTTAGTTTCACAAGTGTGAAGTATAAAGACCTTGAGACCGATCCGAATGTAAGTATACGAGGAGGAAATAGTGAGTATTTTAAGAACAATGCCTTTGAAATAGAGGATGGTAGAAACTTTAATGATGATGATTTACAATATAGACGCTCTGTGGCTATTATTGGAAAGGATGTACAAACGGAGTTATTCTCTAGAGAATACCCACTTCAAAAAACTATTCGTATTGATGGTCAACCATTTTTGGTTATTGGAATTCTAGAGAAAAAAGGACAGATTTTTGGCCAATCCTTCGACAATGTAGTTGTTATACCCTATACAACCGGTATTAATATATATGGTGGGAACCGCGGAATTGCAATACAACTAAGGGCGCCATCGGTTACTAGGCTAAGTGATACAATTGATGAAGTAACTGGAATATTAAGAGTAATAAGAAGTGTAAGCCCAATGGATGAAAATAATTTTGAAGTATTTACGAATGAATCGCTCTCTGGCACATTCGATCAGTTTACTGGAATATTATTTTTAGCTGGATTTTTAGTAGGTGGTATAACTCTTCTCGGTGCTGGAATAGGAGTGATGAATATAATGTTAGTATCGGTGACAGAAAGAACACGAGAAATTGGTGTGCGAAAAGCTGTTGGTGCTACACGGAAAGCTATTGTAAATCAGTTTTTGATGGAGACTATCTTCATTTGCCAAATTGGAGGGTTGATAGGACTTATATTAGGGGTAGGTGTGGGTAATATTGCAGCATACTATATAGAAACATCTGCTGTAATACCAATTTGGTCGGTACTACTCAGCTTTTTTGGAATGACATTTATTGGCTTAATATTTGGAGTTTACCCCGCGTTTAAAGCAGCAAAATTAGACCCAATAGAAAGTTTACGATATGAGTAAGCAACTTCTTATTTTAAGTAAGTTAAAAATATATAAATAGGGCACTAACATGAATGAGAAAGTAATAGATAATTTGAATATTCAGCTTGATAAGGCTATTGAAAAAGGCAAGCAAATAGTTGAAAACGAAGAGTTACTAGAAAAAGCTGAAGAACTAAAGTCATTAACAGAGACTACCATACGTAAGCATCCAATAAGAACAGTATTGATTGGTGTAGGTATTGGATATTTATTAGGCAAAATATTTAGTTCAAATGATTAAGATGGATCTCATAGGTCAACACATAAAAAACATTACAAAAGACCTAAAAGACTTTTTAGAAAACCGCATTGAATTATTAATACTCAATAGCAGCGAGAAAATTGCCAAGTATATAGGGCTTGCGGCTCAACAATTGTTTGTATTAGTAATAATATTAGTGGGACTTTTGTTCTCTTTAATAGGATTAGGTTTTTATCTAGGTGAGTTATTTCAAAGTAACGCAATAGGTTTCTTGATAATAGGTGGATTTATCCTAAGTGTTGGTTTACTGCTAGTCGCGTTTAAACCAAATGGAATCTCTAGAAAAATCCAAAACCAGATTCTAAACGATATTATGCAAGAATTAGACGCTGCTGATAAAAACGCACAGCAAAAAAATCACTTGCCACAAATTGAGACAAAAAGAGATATAGACGATGCAAAATAATAATCTGAAAAGACTAGAAGAAAGAAAACAAGCACTTGAGCTAGAAATAAATCGTTTACAAACCGATATTGATAGCTCTATCGAGTCTGTAAAAGACGAGGTTTCTCAAAATCTTGATCCTAGAGAGATTATAAAAAAATATCCTCTACGCAGCCTAGGCGCATCCTTAATTATAGGAATGATGCTAGCTAGATCAGGCAAAAAAAATAACGCATATGGTACCGGAATGGGGTCAATGCTAAGTTTAGAGCTCAAAAGAATGATTACCCAAAGAGGTGTTTCATTACTAGGCGATTTTGTTGATAGTAAAATATCGTCTAAAAGAGAGAATAAAGACTAACCACTTATGGTTTTCTGTAAAAGGTTTATAAAACCTAATATTTAGCAACAAATTTGAAACTAAATTTGTCGTCTAACGTGGAAGCAAACCATCAACACAAAATAAATTAAAGATGAAAAAATCCTTATTAGTGACGGTATTGGTAACTGTATTATATACCAGCACTACATTTGCACAGCAAATAAAGAAAACCATTACTCTGCAAGAGGCGATAGAGCTTGCAGTAGAGAATAACTATCAACTTAAAATTGCAGAAAATAATCTAGGCCTAGCCGAGTATAGGATTACTAGCAATTTAGCTGATTTCTTACCAAGCATAAATTCAAGTTTAAATTACTCTCAACAACAAGGTCAGCAGTTTATTCAAGAAACATTAAGATTCACAGATTTAACATCTACTGGATTTAGTGGCCGTGTTAGTGCAAATATGCCCATCTTTAATGGCTTTAATAATATTTTGAATTTAAGAGCTAGCAAAGCAAGTAAATTATCTAGTGAAGAGAGCCTAAATAGAATTAAAGAAAATGTGATTTTTGATGCAGCATCAAGGTATTTACAAGTGCTTTTAAATACCCAGCTACTAGAAGACGCAGTTGACAACCTTGAGACATCCCAAAAAGTGTTAGAGCAAACCGCCGCACAAGTGGAAGTTGGCTCTAGACCTAATGTTGATTTATACAACCAAGAAGCTACGGTTGCAAACAACGAATTCACTGTAATACAGCGCGAAAACGCACTAAAATTAGCTAAATTACAGTTAGTACGGTCCTTACAAATAGATCCTTTAGAAGAATATGAATTTGTAGTGCCTGATTTTGATGCAGAAAATGCACAGAAGCCAGTACTAGCAGGCTATGATATTAGAGATTTAATTGAAGAAGCATTAACTACTAGATCTGATTTAAAAAGTACTGAGTTTAACATTCATGCTTTACGCTACTCACTACAAATGGCAAAGTATAGCCTTTTTCCTTCAATTAGCGCTAACGTTGGCCTTTCATCAAGTTATAGTGACCAAGCTAGAGATCCACTAACAGGCGGTAATGCTTCATTTAATGATCAGTTTTTTGACCAACGTATTAACAAATCAATCGGTCTTTCTTTAAACTTTCCAATATTTAGTAACTGGAATAGAATGACCCAAATTCAGTCTGCTGCAGTTAATCTAAAAAATGCAGAACTAGGACTTGAGAACACCTCATTGCAAGTTATTCAAGAAGTAACGCAAGCATATAACGACTTTAGCGCATACTCATCACAATTAACTGCAGCTAACAAATCGTTAATTGCAGCAGAAAAAGCGTTTGAAACACAACAAGAAAGATACAATGTAGGGGCAAGCACTTTAATTGAATTGAGCCAAGCTCAAACTCAATATTTCGCTGCGCAATCGTCGCGAACAAGTGCCTTGTACAACCTCATATTTCAAGACAAGCTACTTGACTACTATTTAGGAAAACTAAACCTAAATGACGTCAGTTTTAATTAATCAAAAATAAACAGGATATTATGGCGAATAAAAAATCATCATCGGGAAAAACTATACTTTGGTTTGTCATTGCAATAGTTGCCATTATTTCAATTGGATTAGGTCTACGTTTTGCTGGCATAATTGGGCAAAATACCAATGAAATAGAGGTTGAAACCGATATAGCAAAACTAAAAACTATCACTCAGCTTGTTTCCTCATCAGGTAAAATACAGCCAGAGATTGAAGTTATTATTCGCCCTGATGTTTCTGGAGAAATTATTGAGCTTGCAGTAAGAGAAGGTGATTTTGTAAGAAAAGGAGATTTACTTCTCCGCATTAAACCTGATATATATCAAGCTAGAATTGATGAGTTAAATGCCGCACTTCTTACTCAAAAAGCTCGTTACGAGCAAGCTAATGCCACGTTAATACAAGCAGAGTCTGCCTACAATAAAAATAAAGAATTGTATGACCGTAAGGTTATTTCAGAATCAGATTTTATACAAGCAAAATCTAATTATAATGCTCAAAAAGCTAATTTGAGTGCCTCAGAGTATCAAATTCAAAGTGCACAAGCCCAGCTTAGAAGAGCTAAAGAAGAACTGCAGCAAACAGTAATTAGAGCGCCACAAGATGGTACTATTACTGGCTTAGCTGTTGAACTAGGGGAGAGAGTGTTAGGTAACTCTCAAATGGCAGGTACCGATATGATGCGTATTTCTTTCTTAGATAAGATGGAAGTGCTTGTGGAAGTAAATGAAAATGATATTGTTAAAGTAGAGTCACAAGACTCTGTACGTATTGAAGTGGATGCGTATCCAGAAAGATTATTTAAAGGTGTGGTAACTGAAATTGCTAACTCTGCACGTGTTACAGGAACAGGTTCGAATGAGCAAGTAACTAACTATCAGGTTAAAGTTAGAATTAAGACCCCCCACAACTTAAATATGGATGGCTCTAATTTAGTTATGAAAAATGCATCGGAAGATCCGATAAAGAATTTTGTACCTAACTTTAAGCCAGGTATGTCGGCCACAGTAGATATTGAGACAGAATCGGCAATTAATATAGTTTCAGTGCCAATACAGGCAGTTACCATTCGTGATTTTTCTAAAGATAAAGCTGCTAAAAAGGATTCTGAAGAAACAGACGACATTGATGAGTCGTTAATTGTAAAGAAAGAAGATTTAAGAAAAGTAGTTTTTATAGTTAAAGGTGGCAAAGCCGTTAGAACTGAAGTTGAAACTGGAATTAGTGATAATTCGCACATACAGATTCTAGCTGGCGTAGAAGCTGGTGATGAAATTGTGATTGGTAGTTATAGAATTCTCTCCAATGTTCTTAAAGACGGTGATTCAGTGACTAACAAGAAAATGAAAACAGAAATTGCATCAATTAAATAGAGAAGCATTATGGCAAGACCAATAATTGAGATAACGGACCTTACCCGCTATTATCAAATGGGCGAAACAGAAGTGAGGGCACTGAATGGTGTTAGCTTTAACGTGCTCGAAAATGAATACATTGCAATAATGGGACCTTCAGGTTCAGGTAAATCTACTTTAATGAATATGATTGGTTGTTTAGATACACCCACCTCAGGTGAGTATATTTTAAACAATAACAGAGTAAGTGAGATGGATGATGCAGAACTTGCAGAGGTTAGAAATAGAGAAATTGGTTTTGTATTTCAGACATTCAACCTTTTGCCACGAACTTCTTGTTTAGCAAACGTGGAATTGCCATTAATATATGCAGGAATTAAGGCTCAAGAACGTAAAGAACGTGCTACTGAAGTGTTAACAAAAGTAGGGTTGGGTTCTAGGTTAGATCACAAGCCAAATGAGCTGTCGGGTGGGCAGAGGCAGCGTGTAGCCATTGCACGTGCTCTTGTTAATAAACCGTCTATTCTTCTTGCCGATGAGCCTACAGGGAACCTAGACAGTAAAACAGGCGAAGAAATTATGTTGCTTTTTGAAGAGCTTCATAGGCAAGGTAATACCATAATTGTAGTAACTCACGAAAATGAGATTGCCGAACATGCTAGAAGAATTGTGCGCTTGCGCGATGGTGTTATTGAAACCGATGAGGTGGTTGAAAACCCAGTATTGGCAGATGTTAAAATAGAAATATAGTAGTAAACAGACAAAGAATAGGCATCGGTGGGTAAGGGTATTTTATAAAAGATGAGTACGAATCTACCGATAATTTAGCGGGCTTCATTTTAGAAGCATATCTTCGTTACTCAGTTTGCTGCCCAAAGTCTCTTTACACACTATTTGGGATATTATATACAAACCTGATTCTTCCAAACTATAGATATAAAAAAAAGCGCTCAATTGAGCGCTTTTTTGTTGTAATAAGTTAAGCAAAATAGCATCAGCTAATTATCTAAAACTAATACCAATACCTGCGTTAGCAGTTAAATAGTTAGCAAGAGTTGCTTCGCCGTAGAACGCAAGAATACCTAATCTAATTCTAAAGCCTGCAAGTGCGTGGATGCCGCTCTCACTGTCTATAGTAAGTGAAAAAGGGTTGTTTAATACAACATAATCATCACCAGGTGTAAACGGGTTGTATGAACTCACCGGATAATCACCTTCCATCTTTAGTTCAAAAGAAGCTTTCTGGAAACCTAAACCAGCATAACCAGAAATAAATGGAATACTTTTACCAACTAGAATATTTGCTACAAAAGTATTGGTAGTTGTAGTTGTTCTTTGATTATTAAAATCTGGGTTTAGGTTTTGTGTTAATGAAGGATCATTAGGGTCACGTGTCGCGTTATTATCAGGCTGTAAGTCAAGATTAGCGTTAATATTAATCTTGTTAAAACCAACCATCACTGATATATCTACAGGAAGCAATCCACCACCTGGAATGTATTGACCAATATCGTGTTTAACAGCGCCTCCGAGTAATGACATATCACCAAAATCGCCAAGTTTAGTTTCAGGAAAGAAACGAAGGGTTACATCAGTTCCTTTAATTAAGCCAACGCTTGCTTGAACGATTGGAGCGGGTACATATCCAAACCCAGTACCAGCTGGCATACGGAAATCACTTATTTTTTGATTGTTTTCAAAAATTTCAAGCATTGGTCCACTGTCTTTGCCACCAGCTATAGTTGGGCTAATGGAGCCCTCACCTGGAGATACTCTGATTTTCTGTAATCCCAATGATGAAATGTCAAAGCTTTTATCGCTAGAAGGGACAACAGCTACAGAAGGACGTATTTGTAAGCTGAAGCCAAATAGCTTCTTTGGGCCTGCCGCTTCAGTAAAACCTGCGTTTAAGCCTGTTCCAAAACCAGTTGGGTAAGGTTTAAGATATTCTTTTGTAAGTATAGCGGCATCGTCAGCACCTGCTTTTAGAAAGGTTCCAATATCGCCAAATTGTGCTTGTGCTGGTGTTATTAGTACGAAGCCTAATAATAGAGTAGCAAGAATTGGCTTTATTGCCTTTAAATATTTGTTAATCATTGTATCTCCTGTGTTGTTTTATTTATTGTATCTAAAATTAATATTTATTTGAACATTATATATCCCCTTTTTAGGGTATATTTTATTTTTCTTTCTCTAGTGACTCTAAGATGTTTATATATGAGTTATAACGACTTGCATCAATAATTCCCTCATCATATGCAGCTGCCACTCCACAATCAGGTTCATGAATATGGGTACAAGTATTGAATCTGCACTGCTTACGAGGTTCTAGCATTTCAGGAAAGAAAAGGGACAATTCCCAAGGTTCTATATTCACTAAGCCAAACTCTCTTATGCCTGGGGTGTCAACTAGATAGGCGCCAATATTTAACTCAATCAATTGTGCAAAAGTGGTGGTATGCTTGCCTTTATTAGATGACTCAGAAACGGCTGCCACTTTAAGATGAAATTCTGGATCGATAGTGTTTAAAAGGCTCGTTTTACCCACACCAGATGGTCCAATAAATGCGGAAGTATTACCTTTTAGCATTGACTTGAGCTCTTCTAATGAATCCTCATCATCAATGCTAGTTAACAAAATAGGATAATTGAGCTTTTCATAAACGGGGCTAAGATCAGCTAGAAAACGAATATCACTGTCTTTAGCTAAATCCATTTTATTTATAACAATAACGGGTTTTACATTATATGCTTCGCATGTAACTAAAAAGCGATCTATAAAGCCTTCATTTAATTTGGGCTTTTGAATGGATTGAATAACGAAGGCATAATCTAGGTTAGAAGCAATAATATGACTTCCTCTTCTGCCATGTGTTGCTTGGCGAATAATGTAATTTTTGCGAGGATGGATATTTTCAATACCACCAGTGCCATCATCATTCATTGTTATGTCAACAATATCGCCTACAGCTATGGGATTAGTGAGATCACTTTCCTTTAGCCTAAAACGTCCCGGTAAACGGCAATGAACAAGTTGTCCATCCGCATTTACAATATACCAGCTCCCCGTAGATTTAATCACTCGACCTTTTTTCATGTATCAATAATAAGAAACCACGAGTATAAAAACCCACATCCAACAAAAATAATATATATGCATTACGAAGTACTATTGATGGTGTGATTGTTATGCTATGAGTTATTCTGTTAATCTGACCTAAATTAAAAAAGTAGTATCTCTTAATGACTACCCAATCGGGTGTTTTTAATCTAGCCAAAATTATTTATTGTCTCTTAGGCGATTAAACTATAATTAAAATGGAGGATTTATGGTAAAGCAGTTAAAATTTGAGAATGGGCTCAATATGGATGTTAAGGTGTACTCAGATGTGGGTAATACCGGAAGAAAAGGAATTGGAAAGAATGGAGAATCGCATGTTCCTAAAAGGCAAAGTGCTAACACATTTGGAGAGTTGGATATTGTAAACTACAATCAGGATAAAGATGTAAAATTAAGCATTGTAATGACTGAAATACCGAATGATGGTAAAACAATAGGTTTTAGTTATGGATTTGGTAGTAATATTAATCGTATACCTCATGACATTCAGCTTATTAAAAAAGGAGATGTGGTGGAGCTAACTATTCACTATTCAGATAGTCATCATAAAACTCATATAGACCCCCAAATAAAACATCCAGAAGGGGAGTTTTAATATTTAAAAAATTGCCGTGTTTGCGAAAGCTACTTTAATTGCTACTATATTTAGCATTGCAATTAATGGTTGGGTTTTAGCTCAACCATTTAATGCACATGTAATACATAACTATACGGTAAAGGATTTTAAAAATTCACGTCAAACTTGGGCAGCTACCCAAACTGACGAGGGTAAAATGATATTTGGGAATTCTAATTCTATAAACCTTTTTGATGGTGAAAAATGGGAATATATACACGTTCCGAAAGGTCAAACTACATATTCACTAGCAAAATCAGAGCAGGGTAGAATATATACGGGGGGAGAAGGTGACTTTGGCTTTCTAAAACCGAATGAAATGTCCCAAATGCAGTTCCAAAGCCTACTGCCACGGCTAGACTCTACCTATCACAACTTCCAATTTGTTCGGCAAACCCACTATCTAAATGGCAAAGTTTACTTCCGCACAAGCTCCCAATTAATGATGTACGACGAGCAGCTTGATACCGTATTTGTGTATAAGCCTGCTACTAATATTTACAATTCATACCTAATTAAAAACACAATTCAGGCCCACATTCAAGGCGTTGGGCTTGTTGACCTCACCGATTTAAAAGCCAATCTTCTTGATGACTCTAATTACTTCCTAACTGATAAAATTTATGGCATGATACCTCATGCCAAAGGTCAGCTTATATATTTTAGAGAACATGGTTTGCAACTTTATGATGGTAAGTCATTAACTTCATTTTCATCTGCTTCATTTGAATATCTCCGCACTCATAATGGGTATAGAATGCTTCAAATAAATAAAGGTTTAATAGGTATTGCTACCCTTTCTGGGGGAATTCTATTTATCACAGAAACGGGAGATATGCTACAGGTATTAACAAAGAAGGCTGGACTTAATGATGACCATGTCTATGGACTTTTTGTAGATAATCAAGGCTTACTTTGGGCCATGTTAGACGACGGCATTTCGGTTATAGATGTGAGGAATGGTTATACAGAGTATGATTTTCATTATGGAATTGATGGCTTGGTGAATGGAGTCTATCATATTGGAGATACTTATACTGTTACAACAAATCATGGATTTTTCTTTTGGGATGGAAAGGGAGACCCATCATTTAAACAGATTACAAACTCCCCATCTCATTCTTTCGAATCCATCAACATAAAAGATAGAGTAATTGCATCGAGCCAATCAGGGCTGTATGTAATAACTGGAGATAAAACCAAACAAGTATCAAAAAAAATATTCTCCAAGCTAATTGCGAACGACTCTACAGGTATTGTAGGCTGGGGAAATGGAGAACTAAGTTTACTCCAAATTAAAAATGGGGTTATAAATCAGTATAAAACCTATTCAGACATATCATATCCCAAAAGCTGGAGCTTAAATAATCAGCAATTATACCTACTTACAATTAATGATCAACTACTTCGAATAAATCTAAAAAGTGGAGTTATTTATAATATTGAAACAGAAAATGCACCCTATGAAAAATATTATATAGGCAAAGTTCAGAATGAGACACTAGTAGGAACTAGTAACGGGGTTTATAAAGTAGAACAGAATAAATTGGTAGCTACCGACTCAAGGTTTGATGAATTAAAAAATATCACTTTGTTTAAAGATTGTATGGATGAGATATGGATGAGGGCTGGTACAGATTTAATAAGATTTACCAAAAATAGGGCAGGATTGTGGGATAAGGAATCTGCTATTTTTAATAATATTGGCAACAATGAGGGGTATTTTACAATAAGTTGTTACTCAGATGCCACATGGTTTGGGTTAGAGAATAAAATAATTCGTATCCCTAAAAATTATACTATACCAATAGGTTCCTTTCAAACCAATATATCTTCAGTAAAAATAAACTCTGATTCTTTAATATATAACGGTTTTGGTAGGCAGCAAGGAATACCTGTGTTAAAATATAAAGAAAATCAAATGCGGTTCGAGTTTGCTGCCGCTTTTTATTTAAAATCAGATTTTAATACCTACCAATTTAAACTTGAAGGTTTTGAAAGTGATTGGAGTAAATGGACTACTGAGAATCATAAAGATTATACAAATATTCCTGAGGGAACGTATACCTTTAAGGTAAAAGGGCGAAATATTTATGAAAATGAAGGAAGTGAAGCTTCTTTTAACTTCCAGATTCTACCCCCCTGGTATCGTACTTGGTGGGCTTACTTGGTCTATTTGATATTTATAAGTTTAACCCTGTATACCATACATAAGATTAGATTAAATCAGCTATTAAAAGTAGAACGAGTTCGAAATCGAATTGCTAGCGACTTACACGATGAAGTTAGCGCCACCTTAACAAGTATCTATTATTTTGCAGAGGCAATAGAACGCTATCCAGATAAAATGAAATCGGGTAGGTTTGTTCACTTGATTTTAGAAAGTGCTTTTGAAGCCAAAGAAAAGATCACCGATATAGTTTGGTCTATAAATCCAGAATATGATGATTGGCAAGAATTTTTAGCAAAATGTAGACGTTATGCATCCGATTTATTTGAGAGTAAAGACATTAAATATGAATTAAATATTACAGGCGATGCAGTGGGGAAGATGGATATGGAGTTTAGGCAACATATTTGGCTCATCTACAAAGAACTACTAACTAATGCAGTTAGGCATGCACAATCAACTAAAGTAGAGGTAGTTATGACTGCAAACACGAAACATTTGACCTTAATTGTGCAAGATAATGGTAAAGGTTTCGACCTAGTAAATACGCCAAAAGGAAATGGGTTAACAAATATAGAAAAACGCGCAACACAAATTAAAGCAAAAATTCATACTGAGTCAAAATTAGGTTATGGGACGCGTTCTATGCTTACAGTATACTATTAAACTCCACATAAATGGGTAGTTTATTCGTTTTCCAATTCTTGTATTTTTGGAAAAATAAAAGGAGTGACCTTGATACAAGTAGTAATTATAGAAGACAATAAATATTTGAGAGAAGGTTGGGAGACCTTTATCAATTTTGATACCAACATGGAGATAGCAAGGGTTTTTGGTAGCTGTGAAGAGGCTTTTAATTCTGATGCCTTTGAACAGTGCGATGTGGTATTACTAGATATAAATTTACCTGGTATGAATGGAATTGAAGGGTTGAAAATTATCAAGGCAAAATACCCAACATTAGATGTGATAATGGCTACCATTTTTGATGATGACAAATATATATTTGACGCATTAAAAGCAGGGGCCATTGGATATTTGGTAAAAAGTGTTACTCCAGATGAATTAGTTGCTGCCATAGTAGAGGCACATTCAGGGGGCTCACCTATGACACCATCTATTGCAAAACGCGTCATAAAATCATTACGCCCCGAGAAAATTAATAATGAAAATGTGAGACTTAATGAGAGAGAACTTGAAATATTGAAGGCTCTAGCAACGGGCAAATCTTATAAAGAGATAGGAAAAGAGATATTTTTAAGTATAGATGGGGTTCGCCATCACATACGCAGTGTATACAATAAGCTGGAAGTGAGCTCTAGATCTGAAGCCGTTTCTGTGGGATTAAATAAAAAAATAATTAAACCCTAAACCACATATTTAGGTGGTGCATTTATACACGATGTAATTTAGTATAGCAAGTAGCTTTTAAGGAAGTCCGTCCTACTTCCTTTTAACAACCTAAACCCTAGCCATTGAAAAGGCTAGGGTTTTTTATTTGAAATATTTTTTAAAAAACCACCCATTTATGCGGTGATTATTCCTCGTAGGATATTTAAACTCGTTTGTAGTCGGTTAAAAATCAACTAAATCTTACTGTAATGAAAGCTTCTATACAAACAGTTTTTGGCATATTAATTTGTTTATTAATAAATGTATCAATATTTGCACAAACCAATGTTTCGGGGACGATTTCCTCAAATACAACTTGGAATGTTGCTGGCAGTCCTTACATAGTTTTAGGATCAACAACAGTAAATAATGGGTATACACTAACTATAGAATCAGGGGTTGAAGTACGTTTCGAAACGGGTGTACAGTTAACTATATCAGGGAGCTTGGTAGGAGATGGAGTTGCTTTTACTGCCAATTCTGGAAGCGGTAGAGAGGCGTGGAATAGAATCTATCTTAACAGTGCTAGTTCTAATCTTTCACTCAGCAACTCAACTATTCAATTTGCTACTAATGCAATTGAAGTTGCTTATGGAACAGCAACACTAGACACTGTAATAATATCAGATTCCAAATATGGGGTCTTTATGCACCAGAATGGAAATGCAAACATTACAGGAAGTACCATAACAAGTACTTACTATCCAATCTATTACCAATCGGCGGGTGCCATCACATACTTTGGAGAGAATGATTTTTCAGGTAATGATTTTGATTTAGTGTTTTCATCGTTTGGCTCAATTAGTAATAATTGGAAGCTTAACTATCCTGGAGTTCCTTATTACTTTACTAATTCAATGTATGTTAACTCTGGAGATACGCTTACCATAGCTGGTTCCAATATTTTGAAATTTGAACTAAGTAGAGAGTTATACACTCAAAATGGAGGGGTTATAAATGCTATTGGCACTGAATCTGAACCAATATATTTTACTTCATGGAGGAATGATAATATAGGTGGGGATACTAATAATGATGGGAATGCTACTTCACCCACAAATAAAGATTGGTATGGAATAAGATTAATAGGTAAGAATGCAACCAGTTCTTTTAAAAATGTAAATGTAAGTTTTGCAGGATACCAGTACTCTAACGATTACCGGGGTGGTATTACTCATATAGATAATGATTCTGAGATAGATAGTAGTACCTTTAATAATAACTTATATGGTATTGTTCTTAGAGATAGTTCAGATGCAAAAATCACTCATAATACCATTGGAAGTAGTGGGGTAGTACCTGTGGCTTTAACTTTTGATAGCCAACCTGTATTTACGGATAACGCTTTTTCTTCTTCTAACAATCAATATGACGCCATTGGTTTAATTGGAACCACAATAAGTGGAGTGAATACTTTGCCAAAAAGGAATTTCACTGCTATACCAAATGTGACCTATGTTTTACTTTCAAATTTAACGGTAGCCAGTGGTGCAAGTCTTGATATTGAAAAAGGTGTTGTTATTAAGGGCCTTAATTATACTCATATAAATGTATTTGGAACTTTAACTAGTATTGGTACAGCTTCTGAGAAAATAGTATTTACTGCCATCCAAGATGACAACGTAGGAAATCCAAAAGATACCAATAAGGACGGGAATAATACGGTGCCAGGCACCAATAGCTGGTACGGAATAGCACTTGGAGAAAATGCTGGAAACTCAGTATTGGACTACAACATTATCAGATATGCGACTTATTCAAATAGTATTAGCGGTGTCCAACTGAGAGGCGCATTAAATATATTAAGTAGTAACGTTGCAGTCTCAAATTCAGAGATTGGGAATACGCAGTATTATGCAATTGATTCTAGAGGGATTGCTAAACCTACTATTTCAAATAACTCCTTTTCAAATACTGGTTCTGTTCCGGTAGCATTAGATCTTTCTTCCGATCCAACCTTTAGTGGAAACACCTTAGCAAATGTAGGTTTAAAAGCCATTGGCTATCATGGAGGTTCACTTTCAACAGATGGAATTATTCGAAATAGAGACTTCGCTGGTTATATCGATATTACTACGGTATTGCTAGAAACTGCAACAGTAGAAAGTGGAGCTAAACTAACCATAGAGCCAGGTACGGTCATAAAGGTTCACTATGAGTATTATAGCGGAATATTGTTAAATATTAAAGGTGCACTAGACGCAACGGGTAAAGCAGATAGTGTTATATATTTCACCTCTATTTATGATGATCAAATTGGTAATCCATTAGATACTAATGGAGATGGAGGAACAACAACGCCAGCGCCTGGTAACTGGGGAACCATCCGCTTTTTCCCGACTACTGATGATGCAAACTCAAATATTTCAAATACAGAATTGCGGTATAACAGGCACGGTTTAATCTTTAGCAACGCAGCACCAACCATTGATAATGTAACTATACTTAGTTGCCAATATACGGGTTTTGGAATGGAAGGTGGTTCAACCGTTCATATTGCAAACTCAACCATACAAAACTGTGGCTATGATCCTGTTGCCATATCAACCAATTCAAATCCAACATTTTCAAATATTACGTTTAACTCAAACGGGTCAAATGGAATTGGGTTGCTAGAAGCTCAAAATTTATCCACCTATTATGCCAACACTTTTAATAGTAGCGGACTTTTTTACTCTTCAACCAATACAATTTCTACAGATGCTACCGTAGTTCCAAAAAGCTTTGCGGGATATGCAAATCTGCCCTACATAGTAAGAAATCAGTTCACTGTAGGAACTAATACTACTTTACAAATTAGTCCCTCAGTAATATTTAAAGGAAATACTTATACATATATAGATGGTGCTATAAAGGTAAATGGTACAGAGAAAGAACCAGTTATATTTACTTCTTATAGCGATGATAGTGCCGGTGGAGATACAAATAATGACGGTAATAATTCCGTTCCAAACCGTGGGCAATCACTCCATTTAATGTTTAGAGCCTCTTCAATTGATAGCGCCAACCATATAAAAAATGCAGAATTTAGATACTCAGGAACAGCAATTACTTTTCATAACTCAAAAGCGGTAGTAGACAATTCTCTATTTCAGTTAACAAACGGTCATGCGATTGAAATTTTTGGTAGTTCAGCTCCAATAATTCAAAATAATAGATTCGAGAATATTGGAGAATCGAGCTATTATTACCGTCGCCATTCCATATATATGGATATGTTTGTTAATCCCACATTTTCTGGCAATACCGAATCTAATGTAAGTATTAGAGGATTAGGGATAAGAAGCGGTGCATGGGGCAGTGATGCAATTTTACCATTTAGAAGCTTTGCTGGAGACGACAGTGTTAGCTATGTGATGTATGGAAAATTTACCATTCCATCTGGCTCTAAAATAACTATACCAGCAGGGATGGTATTAAAAGCATTTACTCAATATGGTACTAGTAGAGCAGGTAATTCAGGATTTTCTGTGGAAGGAGCTTTAGTTGTTCAAGGAGATTCACTTAACCCAGTAATTTTTACAAGCGATACGGATGATAGATTTGGAAATCCTTCTGATTTATATGGAGACGGCCAAGTTGATGATGAGGGCTACAGAGGTTCTACACCATGGATAACCTACTCTGCAACAAGTGATGACACAAATAATGTTGTTCAGAATGCAATATTCAAGTATAAAAATGTAGCTATCCTAGCAAATAGTGCAAATCCGACTATAAAAAATTCCACCTTTGAGAGGAATAATTATGGCATTCAACTTACAGGGGTTTCGGCACCTTTTGTAGAGAAGAATAGCTTCCATGATCTAGATAAAACACCGCTTTTAACTTCACTAGTGTCTTATCCACAAACTACAGCTGGTAACACAATGAGTGGTACAACATGGCAGGGAATTGGTGTGCAATCCGAAACCTTAGTGCAAGACGTAACATTACCAAAACGCAATTTTGGTGGGAAATTAGGAATCCCTTACGTGTTTACAGGAAGTTATACTATTGGTACGGGAGCTGTATTAACTATAGAGCCAGGTGTTATAAATAAATTTGCAAATCAATCATGGATTGATGTGCAAAAAGGCTTAATCGCTAATGGAGGGAGCACTTCAGACAGTTTGATTATTTTTACTAGCATTGCAGATGATTTTTATGGTGGAGATACAAACAGTAATGGAAGTGAGGATATAAATTCATATCCATATTGGCGAGGAATTAGATACCTAGGAACTTCTCTTCCTTCAGTGTCGATACTAAACAATACCGTTTTAAAACGAGTAGGTTACTATGGACCATATAGTAATGGAGATGCTGCAGTTCTTGCTGATAACTCTAGCCCGACTATAACAAATTCAACAATCACATCAAGTTCTAAAGGTGTGGAAATTTACGGTTCAGGTAATCCAATTATTAACTTCAACGATATCTACAATAACAAAGAATATGGCGTGTATAACCGTGATAAAACTTTTACTGTAGATGCCACCAACAATTGGTGGGGCAACGATTCTGGTCCAACTCATGCTAGCAATCCTAGTGGAACAGGAGATGTTGTAACTGATGCCGTTAACTACGCACCATTTCAAGGTAGCGGAGCTACAAAACCAGTGTTAGGTGATGTTTCTCTAAACGGTGTAGTTCAATCTTTTGATGCGTCTAAATTACTTCGTCACGTGGCATTTTTAGACACACTAAATAGCACACAATTAGCGGTGGCAGATGTTTCTGGAAATGGAACAGTAAGCGCAATGGATGCCTCGTACATTCTGCAATATGTGGTTGGTTTAATAGATGCGTTCCCTGCTGAATTAAACTCTAAGATACGTGCTGAAATGAATGAGAAGAAGGCTAATGAACATATTATTCTCAGTTTAGGTGAGTCAGTAGAATTGGGAAATAATGAATTTTCGGTTCCCCTTACTTTCACAAATTTAACTGAGTTGTTTGCATTCGAAATTGACTTAGATTTTGACGGGGCAGGTTTAGAAGTAATAGATGTCAAAACTTCGGAAGCCCTTGATGGAACCTCGCTAACATTCAACAAATCTAAAGTTGGTAAGCTTACACTTGCTATGGCATCAGCTAATGCAATTGCAGAAGATGGAGAGTTTGTAAATGTTGTTTTTAAGTTGAAAGATGCCCATACAGCATCGGCACTACATATTAAACGCTTTATTGCAAATGAAATGGATATGAGTAAGTCGGCAGTAAATAGTGAAGTTGCGGGTGTTAATCTTCCCGATAAATTTGAACTCTATCAAAATTATCCAAATCCATTTAACCCAACAACTACTATTGGTTTTGATGTGCCGAATGCAAATAGTCATGTGCGTTTAGAAATTTTCAATATTCTTGGCCAACGTGTAAAAATGCTTGTTAATAATGTTTATAGCGCAGGTCGATATAAAGTAATATGGGATGGTACAAACGATGCTGGTATGCAAGTGAGTACTGGTGTATATATTTACAGAATAAATGCTGGAGATATAGTACAGTCGAAAAAACTAACCTTTATTAAGTAAAACTATTAGGGGGCTTTTGAGCCCCTTAATAAAACTAAAGAGGTGAATTTTATGAAACGCACTTTATTTATTTTTCAAACATTGAGTCTTCTGCTCATACTATCAATGGCTTCCTATGGGCAGATACAATTGTCTATTCCAGATACTTCGGGTACAGTAGGCGATACTTTAAAAATTCCAATTCGTATAGATTCTACATTTACAAGTAAAGGAGTATTATCGCTACAACTCGAACTTTCCTATAGCGATTATTATGCTTCAGTTATCTCAGTTGAAACTAATAATACGATACTTGGTGATGCAGGTTGGAGTGTAACACCTAACTTAACTCAAAGTGGGAAAATTACCATTGCAGCGGCTGGTACCACTGAACTTACAGGAACGGGTAATCTTGTTTTTCTTAATGTGGTGTTATTGAGACCTGGTGGAACAGGTTTAACCTTTCAAGCAGATGAATCGTATTTAAATGAGGGAAGCCCAAATCTTATATTTAAAAACGGTTATATATCTATTTCTGCGAAACCCGTAATTAGTGTGTATTTACCTTCTGGTAATTATATAATCGGAGACTCACTTCAAGCCAATGTGAGTGGTGGAGTAGCACCATTCGAGTGGTCTGTAACGGATACAAGCCATGCTTCAATAAACGTAGAGGGCTTATTAAGAGTGAAAAATCATGGTCGTGTTGGCGTAATAGGGAAAGATAGTAGAGGGATTATTGATACAGCATTTGTTGATTTTCTTGCATTCCGATTGAATTCAGAGAATATAACCAACTATAATGGGCAAGAAGTTAGTTTCCCTATTCAAACAACGAACCTTACTGGTTTAGGAATACAATCGGGATCTTTTACTTTAAATACGCCAATTAGCTCTAATTTTGAGGTTATAGGCATCGAAAAAGGGGATGTTTTGGATGAAAACGCCTCATTAAATTATAAAGTAAATTCCAATGGAATTAATATTGGGTTTGCCCAAACCGAAGAACTGTCGGGATATGGAAATTTATTTATTCTGCATATTAGATATCTCTCCACCTTTTATAAAAATGTAACATTCACTGATGTACTATTTAACGAAGATATTAAGGGTGTAGGAACTAGTTTTCTGATACAATCAAATACACTTCCGGCGCTTAATATTTCAAATGGAAGCCCAGTGACAAATCTGGTTGGTGAGTCACTTCAATTCTCTGTTACAAATAATATTGGGCCAGTTACTTGGGCAGTTAGCAACACCAATACCGCAACAATTGATGGGCAAGGTTTATTGAAAACACTGAAAGGTGGGAAATTTAAAGTTTCTGTAACCGATTCGGTCGGCGCAACGGGGTCAACCTCAGATTTCACCTATTATGATTTAAAAACAGAATTGCCTGACACCTCAATGTTGATAGCCGATACACTGTATTACCCAGTTAGAATTTCAAATATGGAATCATCATCCATTGAAATTCTTTCAGCTGATATCACATTTACTTACACAAACACAGATCTTAACTATCTTGGATTTTCAGCAGTAAACGCTCTAACCGAAGGGTGGAGCTACAGTGAAAATATATTAGCACCAAATAAGGTAAAGATTGCTGCTGCAGGATCAGAAGCGGTAACCCAAAATGGAGATATGGTATATCTTATCTTCAAAGTAGACACATCAGTTAGTGCAGACAAACGAATATATCCTGTATTGAGTGAGTTTCTTTATAATGAAGGGTCACCAAATACGCTAACCAAAAACGGAAATATTTTTATTTCTACCAAGCCTATAAAGCCCGTTTTAATTTTTCCAAATTCGGGTATGCAGAATACAGGTGTAGCGCTAACCTTGACGTGGGATACTTCCATTGGAGCTGAAAGTTATGATGTCCAAGTGTCAAAATCTGGCTCTTTTACCAATAATATTGTAGATACTAGCCTGGTGTTAGAAAAAGAATTAAGTATTGCAGAGCTTGAGTATCGCACTTATTATTACTGGCGAGTCAGGGGTGTTAATTCATTTGGCGAGAGCGATTGGAGTACTGTGTTTACATTCAAAACTCAGGATCCTGTACCAAATAGTCCAACACTAAATAGCCCAACAAATTTAGTTGAAAATCTAGCTTTAGATCCAACTCTAAAATGGTCAAGTGTAAGCTATGCAACAGCATATAGAGTTGAATTCGACACCACAATTAATTTTACTACCTCATTAGTAGATTCTACAATTACATCAACAAATTTTATACCGCCAAATTTAGAAAACGGAGTAAGTTATTATTGGCGTGTTTTTGCATCTAACTCAACAGGTGAAAGTAATCCTTCAGAAACTTGGATGTTTACAACTATAGTTGAAAAACCAGAAGCTCCAAACTTACTATTACCCGATAATGGTGAAGAAAAAGTAGATACGCTTGCTCAATTTTTTTGGAATACCTCAGCAAGAGCTGCTAGTTATATGCTCCAGGTTTCAAGTACAATTGATTTTTCATCCATACATGCTGAACAAACTCTTACTGACACAACAGTAAGTGTGGGAAAGTTATCATTCTTGACAGAATACTACTGGCGAGTAAAAGCTAGCAATGCGGGTGGAGAAAGTGTGTGGTCTTCGATATTCACATTTACGGTGAAAGCACAGGATGCATCAATTCCTGAGCTTCTTAGCCCAAGCCATAATGCAACGGGTGTAGATACATCACTTACTCTTCGCTGGCGACAGGCGGAGGGAGCTCTGAAATTTGGATATCAAGTATCTGAAACTTCTGATTTCACAATAATTAAAAAACAAAGTGAAGTAGTTACGGATACCTCAACGGTACTTTCCGATCTTGATTATTCAACCACCTATTTCTGGCGAGTGAGGGGAATTGGTGCAGTTGATACTTCAAACTGGTCGCCCATATTTACCTTTACAACCAAGTCGGAATTGGGAGAATTGGCGATTCCAAAATTACTATTGCCAGCTAATGATTCGTTAAATGCTCCAACTTCTCTCACCTTTGTATGGACAAGTGTAGTGGGAGCTACAGATTATATAATTGAAGTAGAGGCCGATACTTTAAATTTAGAAATTGGCATAAGTGTATCAAAAAAGGATACAACAGTGAATTTAACGGTTTTACTCGAAGAAACGGAGCATTTCTGGCGAGTAATGGCTGTAGACTCCCTAAATAGCAGAGTATCTGATTGGAGTGACTATTATAAATTCACTACAAAAAAAGGAAATACACCGCCCATATTTGTAAATCTACCTGATACACTCTCTTTTCGAGAAAATGAAGAGTTTTCATTCAACTATCATAATATTATAAGTGATCATGAAGATGAGATACAGCATCTAAAAGTTGAGTTTGAATATGACAGCACTCAAATCTCGATTGCCATCGACAAATTGAATGGAATCATCACCCTAAAATCTGTTGAGTATACTGGGAATACTACACTCACCATAAGAGTTGAAGACACGGCTGGTGCAAAAGTTGAAGCCAGTATTGTGCTTTTTATTGAAAGCAGTGTTTCCTCTGAGTTTGAGGTGGAGATTCCGAGTAATTACGCACTCAATCAAAACTATCCAAATCCATTTAATCCAAATACAAATATAAGTTTCGACTTGCCAGAAAGTGGATTTGTCCGTTTAGAGGTGTTCAATATGCTGGGCCAAAAAGTACAAACCATTATATCTCAAAATATGGTAGCAGGGTCGCACAAAATAGTTTTTGATGCCTCTAGGCTTTCCTCTGGCTTTTACCTTTATAGGCTACAAAGCAAGTCATTTTTGAACACTAAAAAAATGGTGTTGATTAAATAGCTCGAACTTATCACCTTTTATTACCCCACTTTACAAATAATATATTTTTTATATATTAAAGTATATGAGTAATAATGCAAGGTTTTAAATTGCGGCTATTTCTAATCATTATCATGGTTGGATTAATTGCGTCTACCAGCATGGCTCAACAGGGCTCGTATTTATTCGATTCATTTTCTGTTGAACATGGTTTGAGCCAATCTACGGTATATGCTTTTGCAAAAGATAACCGCGGCTATATGTGGATTGGCACCAAAGATGGCCTAAATCTTTTTGATTCCCATCAGTTTAAATATTTTTATTCTATGGTAGGGGACGGTGCTTTAACAAATTCAAATATACGGGCTCTTGAGCCTGATAGTGCAGGGCATATTTGGGTAGGAACCGATGGAGGTGGATTGTTTGTATTAGAACCTAAAAAAGAATTATTTACAAATCTCTGTTCCTTAACTAACAGCGAAAATTGCAAATCAAATTTTAACGTGGTAAGTATTTATGCAAAAGGGAATACCATCTGGTTTGGAACTCGTAATAACGGGTTGTTCCGATATCATAAAGTAAGCAATGAGTTAGTTCAAGTTTTGAATAATGGAACTATTTGGGCTATTTCATCTTTCGAAAACACCTTGATAATTGGCACTGAACGTGGGCTTATACTTAAAGAAGGGGAACACATAAAGAATTATTTATCAGAAATTAGTGTGAATGATATTACCATACTTGGAAATTCCATAATTATTGGAACTAAAAAGCACGGTGTCTATGAGATTGAAAACTTAAATCAATCCTCAATTCCTATCAGTCCACAATGGTTAACTAGCTTAAAGAATGAGTCTATAACCTCCTTAGAGGTTAGTAATGACGCTGTAATTTGGATTGGCACAACAAACTCTGGGCTCTATATAGCAAATCAGAAAACTCTCGAAATTAGCCACCTCACTCATCAACAAAATCAAGTACACAGTATATCTGAGAATGCGATTCGGAGTATTTATAAAGATCCTACAGGTATGTTTTGGGTTGGAACAAATAGCGGGGGATTCAATAACTATTCACCTTTCAGATATCAATTTTCAAATTTCGATATCCGTGACGGTTTATCAGGTAATACTGTTCTAGCTTTTGAAGAAATTGATGATCAAACTATTGCTATTGGAACGGAAAGAGAAGGACTTAATCTTTTTAATAAGCATGAACGTTCTTTCTCTACCATTGCGGAGTTTAGAAATAAAACCATTATTAGTTTACTTAAAGATTCTAATGGTGGTTTTTGGGTAGGTACTGATAATGATGGATTGTATTACTCAAAAAATGTTTTTGAATTAGAGGCTTCAAAAATGATATCTGATTTATCGAATAGTAGTATTTTATGTTTGCTAGAATATTCAAAAGGATCAATTTTAGTTGGTACTTACAAGGGGCTAAATATAGTTCAAGGTGGCACTGTTATCTCAGAGTTTTATGAAGGTGTTAAGCTCCCTGATTATTTAAAAGAAGAACGAATACTGGCTTTGATGGAAGCTAATGATGAATCTATTTGGATTGGTAGTTATAGCAATGGAATAACAGTGTTTGACCCAGCCTCAAAAGATTTCACAAAATACGAGATAGATATAAATAGAGACAATAGGAACCTTTCATCCAATAGAGTTCAAGTTATAGTTCAAGATTCAAAAAAACGTATTTGGATTGGGACAAATAGCGGACTAAATCTATATAGTCCAGAAGACAAAAGTTTCATCCATTACACAACAAAAGATGGATTGCCAAATAATGTTGTATATGGTATTGTTGAAACTGGCAACGATTCCCTATGGCTTAGTACAAATAGGGGGTTATCGTTTTTTAATCCATCCCAAAAAACCTTTAAAAATTACAACATCATAGATGGTCTTCAAAGCAATGAGTTTAATGGTGGCTCATATTTCAAAGATAAATTGGGATTGACTTATTTCGGTGGAATAAATGGATTTACCAGTTTTATGCCAAAAAATATGATGGCAAATTCTGAAATTACCAAAACCTACATAAAGAGCTTTAAAGTAGAAGGTATTGAACGTGAAATACCAGAAATAAATACTACAGTTGAGCTTGACCATAATCAGAATTATTTGGAATTCGATTTTTTGATTACTGATTATGTTAAGCCCTCAAACCAAATTTATGCGTACAAATTAGAAGGATTTAGAAATGAGTGGATTAACTTAGGAGCTTCTAAAACAGTAACTCTAACTGGAATATCTCCAGGGAAGTATCGATTTAAAGTTAAGGGAGCTAATTCTGATGGTGTGTGGAGTGTACCATCTAACGCCATTAGTTTTATCATTAAACAACCAATTTGGGCTAGATGGTATTTTCTTACAACGATAGCAACTATTTTGTTTACCATCATTTTTGTGGCGTATAAGTATAGAATGTTCTACCTCTTAAAAGACATTGAAACAAGAAACAGAATTGCAAGAGATCTCCACGACGATTTGAGTTCAACCTTAAGTAGTATTAGTTTTTTTAGTGAAGCGGCTATTAAAACGAGTGGGGCTGAGATAGACACTACGAGTAAATATTTTAAATTAATTGACAAAAGTGCAAATGAAGCAAAAGAAAAAATAAATGATATTATATGGGCTATTGACCCAGAAAATGATGATTGGATTGCATTTAATGCCAAATGTAATCGCTTTGCCGCCGACTTACTTGAAAGCAAAGATATTGCCTATAATTTACAAATAGACACTGAGATGACTGGGAGGATTGCTATTGTATTGCGCAAAAACTTATGGCTTATATTTAAAGAACTGGTTACTAACTTAGTGCGGCATTCACAAGCAACACATGCCAAAATTGTATTTCATAGTAATCCCAAAAAAATATATTTAATAATAGAAGATGATGGGATTGGCTATAACGATAGCGAAATACAAAATGGTCATGGCCTTGGAAATATAAAAGCTCGAGTAATGGCTTTGAATGGCGACTTTAAAGTTAGTTCTAAAATCGGAAAAGGAACTATCACTACCATTGTAATTTCTATTTGATACGCACATTCTGTTCGATGGAATAATTCTGCAATAGTAAAATTCTACCTAAACGGGTAGTTTTTAGTTAAAAGATTATCGTTATTTTTAAATATGATAAAAATTAGCATTATAGAAGATAACAAATACATGCGCGAAGGCTGGCAAGCGGTGTTAGACTTAGATTCTAATATTTGTGTAATTGCAATGTTCGAGAGTTGTGAGGATGCTTTCAAATCTGACGACTTAGCAAAAACAGATCTTATTTTGCTTGATATTCAATTACCTGGAATAAGCGGTATTGAAGGAGTTAAAACTATTAAACAACGCTATCCAGATGTAGTTGTGCTAATGGTAACCATGCACGATGATAATGAAAGAGTTTTTGAGGCCCTGAGAAATGGGGCTGATGGTTATCTGCTAAAAAAAGTTACACCTGCTGAATTGGTAGAAGCCATTAAAATTGCCAACGAGGGAGGCTCGCCAATGACCCCAAATATTGCACGGAAAGTAATTCAATCATTTCAGAAAACACCACAAAATGATGTGGATTTAACAGCGGTTGAGAAATTAATACTTAAAGGTTTAGCTAACGGACTTTCCTATAAAGCTTTAGCTGAAGAAATACACCTTTCTATAGATGGAGTCCGCTACCATATCCGCAATATTTACCGAAAACTAGAAGCCAAAAACAGCTCAGAAGCAGTAGCTAAAGGTATTGATTATATAGATCCTTAAGCAATTAAGAAACCTTATCTATTTAAAATATTCGCCTTTTGTATAAACTTCTTACTAGCTACTGTATCACCTTTGGTTAGGTAGCTAAAAACTACATACAACAGTAGAGATATTGAAACCCCAATAATGGCTTGTTTTGCAGATGCTATTTCCCAAGCTATTGGCAGATTTACACCTAACGCCACCAAAAGGTTGTAACTTGAAAATATCAATCCAAAAACCATAGATATTATTGCTGCGGTTGAAGTACCTCGTGCCCAGATAAATCCTAATACTAAAGGAATGAATGCGCCTGTAGTTAGGAAATCGGAACCAATCCATGAAATAGTTAAAACAGATTGTATGCGTAGGGCAATAACTAATGCTGCTGCACTTACAAGAAAGGTGGAAAAGCGTGCAATTAAAACATTATGAGCAGAACTAGCAGTGGGATTTATATACTTCTGATAAATATCTACAGTTAAAGAAAGAGCTCCGGTATTAATGAGTGAATCCATGGTTGACATGATAGCCGAACACAAACCAACAAACAGGATTGAGCTTAAAATTGGATTTGGGATGTTGCTAATCATATTCGGAATGATACCACCTGTGGGCACAGAATCGTACATAACAGAAGCAAACATACCTGTATAAGTGACCATTAGATAAAGAGGAATAAATGCGATGAAACTAAAAATCATCATCTTTCTGGCATCAGTTGCTTTTTTAGCGGCCGAAATACGTTGCCAAATATTGGCTTGAATCATCCACGAAGTACCAAAAGTAATTACATAAGCTAAATTATCTGATACATTGCTGAAGAAAGAAGTATAACCGAAATTTTGGTTAGCAAGAGCCGTTGCGTTTACCGCTGCCATGCCACCTGAATGATGGTATGCGAAAAAGAATAAAAATATCGCTGTAAATAAGAAGAATACGAACTGTAGTAAATCGGTGAGTACAACTCCTCTAAAACCACCAAATAAAGAATAGGTTAACACAATCACTGTTCCGAGTATGGCACCCGCTTCGTAACTCATATTGAAAAATGCATGAAAGAATCTTCCAATCACTATCACTTGCACCGCTGAGGCAATTACCATAAAAATGATTATGAAGATGGTTAGCAGTAATGAAACTGTGCTATTGTAGCGCTGATTCATAAGCTGTGGCTGCGAAATGGTGCCTATATTTCTAATGCCTTTAGCAAATAAGAACATAAGTGCGGTGGCAATTAGTACGGGTACTCCATAGATCCAAAAAGAGCTTAAACCGTTTTTATGGGCGTGATCTACAAGATCAATGGCAGAACCGCCTCCCCACCAAGATGCGATAAAAGTTATTGCCAACAACCAAGCGGGTAATTTTCGTGAGGCTAAGAAATAATCTTCACTAGAGTCACTTTTTCTGTTCCAAATTCCAACTGTAATTATTCCAATTATATAAAGAGAGAGAAATAATATGGTAATAGTTGTGCTTGACATGTAAGAGATATTCAGATTTAATTTTGGATTAATACCAACGCCAAGTATAAGTGTACTGAAGCTTAAAAGGCACTTTATTTCTTAACAATGTCTACTACATTAAATAAGTAAATAAAAAGAGGGCTGACCATGCTTTCAAATTTTAGCGATACTAATTGGTAATAGGAGTCGGGTTTAGAATAAATTCAGATTTAATATACAGAGCTTCATTTCAATACAGATTTATTCATGTCTAGTGCTAGTACAATGTAGGTATTGGCATTTAGTTCAAATTCATCAATGATTTCCCACCCAAGTTTTTTGGTATGAGCAATAGTAGAAATAGTGTTTATTTTATTAATGAAAGTAATTGAAATGGGATATTTCTTTACTAATTCTATTCTCATCTCTTCAAAAATAAAATTCAAAATTCCACGTCCTCTATAATTCTTATCAATACAAACGGGTCCATATTGGAAAGTGTTCTGGGTGGTTATTTTTTCATTCTTGAATGTAAGTTGGGGAAAGCGAGATACCATCACATTGAATATTTCCCATTGTTCAAAGTATTTCCAGCTTGCTGCAAAAGCATAAGCAATCAGAATATTCTTCTCATTAACAGCTACAAAAAGTCCATTCAACTTAATTATTTCTTCAAGTTGGGGAACAGTAAATGGGGTAGTTACAAACCCATTCTTTCGCTCTTCTTCACTTAATTTACTATACAGGTTTCTTTCTTGGAGTGATAAAACCCCAGGAATATCTTTTATATTTCCAATTCTAGTCTCAATCATGGTAGTGTCTTTAGGAGATGACAAGTTCTTAAAATATAATATTAAAATATGAGGAAGGTGTTTTGACTCAATTTTAATTCCTTATATATGCGGCTTATATCTGAACATCTGTCAATCCAATATATGATCTAGCCGAAGGTAGATAATATGAAAATTAAGCTAATTGTTTGTACAATAACACTCAGTTAAACCTGGCACATAAAACGATGATTTCAGAAACTTGATCTGCTAAATTATGTCTAGACGAGAGCAGCTTAAGAAGGGATAAACCAGACGCTCAAGGCACTTCCAATAAATCATAATAAAAGCGCTTTTTTATATGTAATAAGTAAGTAGGTGCATTCTCACGTTTACACATTTCATTACATTATTTGATTTCAAAACCAAGCAATTATTCACGATATTAATTGGAGATAGTAAGACATTAATAATAAGACTCAATTTAATAAAAGGCATTTGTGAAAGACTCTATTCGTATAGCTTCGGGACAAGGTTTTTGGGGCGATCTCCCAATAGCAGCAGTAAATCAAGCCAAAAGAGGCCCAATTGACTATTTAGTTATGGATTATCTCGCTGAGGTTACCATGTCTATCATGCAAAAACAGAGAATGATAAATCCCAAGTGGGGATATGCTCGCGATTTTGTTGGTGTGATTGAACAAATATTACCAGACATCACCGAAAAAGGAATTAAAGTAATTAGCAATGCTGGTGGCGTAAATCCACTTGCATGTAAAGATGAGATTCTCCGTATTGCCAAAGAAAAGGGTTTTACCAATTTAAAGGTAGCAGTAGTGGATGGCGATGATATTCTGCCAGAGATGGATAAATTACTAGCAGATGGTCACTCCCTTAAAAACATGGATACTGGTGAGCCTATTACTGATGTAAAAGATCAGTTATTAAGTGCCAATATTTATTTTGGCTGTCGCCCCATTGTAGATGCATTAAAATTAGGTGCAGACATTATAATTACTGGCCGCGTTACTGACACGGGATTAACGTTAGCGCCACTAATTCACGAATTTGGTTGGGCTTATGATGATTTTGATAAGATGTCGGCAGGAACTATTGCTGGTCATATTCTCGAATGTGGGGCTCAGTCTTCAGGTGGAAATTTTACAGATTGGGAGAAGGTTGAAGATTTTGTAGATATCGGATTCCCCATTGTAGAAGCTTTCCCTAATGGTGAATTTTATGTAACTAAGCACGAAGGAACAGGCGGCTTAGTAAGTTCACAAACAGTAAAAGAACAGCTCCTGTACGAAATTGGAGATCCTAAAGATTATATAACACCAGATGTTGTAGCTGATTTTACATCTGTTCATGTTGAAGATGTAGAAAAAAATAAAGTTAAAGTGTTTGGAATTAAAGGTGCACCAGATACAGAATTCTACAAAGTATCGGCTAGTTATAATGATGGCTTTAAACTTACAGCAACCTTAGTTTACTGTTGGCCTGATGCGCTAAAGAAAGCAGTAAAAGGTGCAGAAATACTTGAGAAAAGAGCTGATAATCTAGGCATCAAGTTTACTGAATTTAGAAAAGAATATATTGGCTTTAATGGGGTTGCCGAAAATCCTGTTGATTTAGAAAACGATGCTATTGATGCGGATGAAATTCAGATGAGAATTTCGGTTAGTGGAAATTCTAAAGAGGATTTAGCACGCTTTGGCAGCGAAATAGCGCCGCTAATTTTAACTGGTCCTAGTGGAGTTACTGGTTTTGCTGGTGGACGCCCTAGACCTAGTGATGTAGTGGCATATTGGCCTGCATTGTTGTCTAAAGATGCTGTTAAACCAAGAGTTACATTATTTGAAATTGATTAAAAAAATGGCATTGATTTGCCATATCAATTAAAACATAAAAAAAGTGGTTAAATAATTGTTCGAGAGAATGTTTTTTAGCTCATTACGGTTAAGCTAAAAAAGTCACACTATTTTGAGTCCCTTAAAACAGCTGAATTCATATTTGAAGAACTATAAGGTTTCCACCGTGTTGGGAACCTTATTCTTAACAGGTGCAAACTTCTTTCTAGTTTGGATACCGGTAATAATTCGGCGGACCATAGACGAAGTTGAAGCCCTATCTGAACACCACGTAGGTGCTGCAAATAGTATATTTACTATACTCTTCACAACCGAGGCGGGAAAAATATTAGCCTTTAATGCACTAATATTAACAGGTTCTGTGGCGTGTTATGGCTTATTATTATTTGCTACCCGCCAAACACTTATCGTTTCGTCTAGAAAGGTAGAATATGATATGCGCAATGAAATAATTGCTAAGTTAATGGCATTGCCCCAACGCTTTTATTCTATGTTCTCTTCTGGCGAAGTGTATGTACGGGCTACTGAAGACATAAATAAAGTGCGCGAATATTATGGTCCAGTAATTATGTACAGTATAAATACTGTTACGCGAGCTGGCTTTGTTATTACAATGATGTACTACGTGAATAAAGAACTCATGTTTTGGGCACTTTTACCCATTCCATTTATCTCACTATTTGCTTACTGGATTACTAGCTACATCCATAAATTCTCAATTATTATACAAGAACAATACTCCGTTTTAGCAGGTAAAGCGAAAGAAACATTTTCTAGCATTCGTCTTATAAAAGCGTATAACCGAATTGAGAATGAACAAGAGGTGTTTGAGACACTCAGCGAAGATTATAGGAAAAAGAAACTTCGTCTTGATATGGTAGAATCTTTATTTCACCCATCGCTAAACTTCCTAATTGGCATATCTTTAATAATAGTTATTTGGAAGGGTGGGAATATGGTGATATCTGGTACCATCAGTGTTGGAAATATTGCTGAGTTTTTAATTTATGTAACTTATTTAACCTGGCCTGTTGCTGCGCTAGGCTATACCACCAATCGCTTTCAGCGCTCGTTGGCTTCATGGAATCGTATAGCAGAAGTGCTAGAACAACCCGTAGATATCAATTCAGAAAACACCAAAATTTATCCTGAAATAAAAGGTGAAATTGAATTTAAGAATGTGAGTTTTAAATATCCTGGTGCTAATGTAAATGCAATTAACAATATCAGTTTTAAAATTGAAGCAGGACAAAATGTGGCTTTTGTTGGTAGAACAGGTTCTGGTAAAACAAGTTTAGTACAATTACTACCTAGGCTTTATAGACCAACGGCAGGCACAATTTTAATTGATGGAAGAGAAATTGAGGACTATAATTTAGAACAATTACGCGCATCAATTGGATACATCCCTCAAGAAACTTTTTTGTTTTCTGATACTATAGCAGAAAATATTGCGTTTGGAGTAGATGAAGCTACTTTTGAAGATATTGAAATGGCAGCAGCCCAAGCTCAAGTGAAAGATAATATTTTGGAATTTGATAAAAAATTTGAGACTATATTAGGCGAAAGAGGTATAACATTATCAGGAGGGCAAAAACAGAGAACGGCAATTGCTCGAGCCCTAATAAAGAAGCCTGAAATTTTAGTATTTGACGATTCACTAAGTGCTATTGATACTAAAACAGAAGATGCGATACTTAAGTATTTACGAAATGAGTTAAAGGGGATAACCAAAATAATGATTAGTCATCGTATTTCGACTATTAAAGATGCTGACATTATCTACTATTTATTAGATGGTGAAATTGTGGAGAGGGGAACCCATAAAGAACTTTTAGAAAGGCAAGGACATTATACTAAAATGTATAACAAGCAAAAGCTAGAAGAAGAATTAGCTGAAATATAATAAAATATAAAGGGGTCAATGCTTGAAAAGTAATACCCCAACATGACATAAACGGGAGATAAAATGATAGTAGTTCCATTAGGAGTAGCCTCTGCAACGCCAACAGCAATGCGGCATTTACCTGCAGTGGCACTTTGGCGAGAAGGTAGCGTGTTTCTATTCGATTGTGGTGAGAATGCACAAATGCGTATGCTTCAAGCAGGGCTAAAACGCTCAAAGATTGAATGTATTTTTATATCACATTTTGATGTTGACCATTATTCAGGTTTAATTGGTTTACTCTCTACACTTCAATTACAACGTAGAGATAAGCCCATACGACTTGTGGGACCTAAAGGCTTACAAGAGTATGTAGAATGGAATCTGAATTTTTCAAGTGTTGAAATTGGATTCGAGATTATATTCATAGAGGTTGAAGAAACAACCGATGAGGCAATTGTTATAGACGAAGATGACTATTTTGTAGTGGCACGTGCACTTAAACATAGAAGATTTTGTCTCGGCTATAGATTTCAAGAAAAAGATAAGCCTGGCAAAGTAAATGCCGATTTAGCTGTAAAAATGGGCGTTACTGACGACTCAGATTTTAAAGCACTAAAAGCTGGCGAAGATGTTACACTAGAAGATGGAACGGTTGTAAAGAGTATCGATATTGTTGGGCACCCACGCCCAGGTGATAGCTTTGCTTATGTAACTGACACCGAGTACTGCCCAAATGCAGTAAAACTAGCTATGAATACTAATATTCTGTATCACGAAGCAACATTTAGTGATACCCTAGCCGACAAAGCAAGCGAAACGGGGCACTCATCTGCTAAAGATGCAGCTAGAGTAGCAACAGAATCGCAAACGAAGCTTTTAGTTATAGGCCATTTTTCTGCCAGATATACCAACGCGCACGTATTATTAAACGAAGCTAGAGAAGGTTTCTACCCAACTTGGCTAGCTCATGAGTTACGCCCAATATTTACAGATCCAGTGCACGAGCGGGGAATTGTAACTGCAAAAGTTGAGTTAAGAGACTTAACTAAGAAAAGCACAGGTAGATACGATAATCGTGGTGGAAGTGATAACCGAAGAAGTGGTGGCAAGCCTTTTAGATCTCGAAGAGACGATTCTAACCGAGGAAGACGCCCAAGTTATAGAAGTGGTGACTCGGATAGAAGCGGTGGATATCGTAGAGAAAGCAGTGACACTAGAGGCAGACCTAGTTACAGAAGTGACGACAGAAACCCTACTAGAGGTAGAGCAGGAAGCGATAGCCAATACAAAAGAAGAACGGACGATAATAAAAGTTCAGAACCTGATAACAGAACAAGTTCATCTAGATCTTCGTACGACGATTTCGACCGTTTTTAAACAAGAACATCCTTGAAGAATAATGAATCCAAAAAAGCCGTCGATAGAAAACTCATTCGGCGGCTTTACTTTTTTATAAAACCCTACCGCTGGTTCGTAGTTCTAGCGATTGTACTTACTCTATCCGCTTCATTCTTAGGCACTATTCGCCCTAAACTTATACAGGTAGCAGTTGATGATTACATCGCTGTAAACGACAATAGTGGGCTGCTTAATATTATACTACTGTTGGTATTAGCATTAATCGGTGAGTTCATATTGCTAGTTATAAACACATATCTAACTAGATGGTTTGGGCAAGGTACACTTTACGCATTACGGAATGCTGTTTATAAAAAAATTCAAAATCTACACGTACAGTTTTTTGATAAAACACCAATTGGTCGCTTAATTACCCGAACTACAAGTGATGTTGAAGCACTAAGTGAGCTTCTTTCTGATGGCGTTGTAGCTATGATAGGAGATTTATTTAGGATATTTTTCATCCTATTCTTCATGTTTTCGATGAGTTGGGAATTGACTTTAGTTACCATCTCTGTTCTTCCATTTCTTTTTTATGCCACTTTTTGGTTTAAAAATAAGGTCAGAATTTCATTCTTAGAAGTTCGAGATCAAATAGCCCGATTGAATTCTTTCGTTCAAGAACACATCAGTGGAATGGATGTAGTTCAGCTCTTTAATAGAGAAAAGAAACAGACCGAGAAATTCAAAAAAATTAATAAGGCACACAAAGAAGCACATCTAAAAACGATATTTTATTTTTCCATCTTTTGGCCAATTGTTGAAGTAACAGCAAGTTTTGCCATGGCGCTCATTGTTTGGTATGGTGGGGGTAGAGCACTTTCAGGAGCGGTTACATTTGGTGTGCTTGTTGCTTTTATACAATATGCGCGCCAATTCTTTGCACCTATTCAGGGTATATCTGAAAAGTTTAACACCTTACAATCTGCCTTGGCTTCGTCAGAGCGAATATTCGATTTGCTTGACGTTGAAAGTGAGGTGGTAGAGATGGAAAATCCACAAGTAATCGAAAACCCAACGGGTAAAATTGAATTCGAAAATGTGTGGTTTCGTTATAATTCAACTTCCGAATATATACTCAAAGATGTATCGTTTAAGGCAGAATCAGGAGAAAGTATAGCTATAGTAGGTGCTACTGGCGCAGGTAAAACAACGATTATAAATCTGTTACTACGTTTTTATGACATAGAGAAGGGTAGTATTAAAATAGATGGCATTGATATAAGAGATCTAAGTCTTAAAGATTTACGATCAAATTTTGGACTGGTGTTACAAGATAATGCATTATTTTCGGGCACTGTGCATGATAATATCACACTAAATAACCGAGATATTACACGCGATCAAGTTATACAGGCGGCTGAAGAAGTTGAAGCACATCGCTTCATAGAAAATTTACCAGGTTCCTACGATTATGTGCTAAGAGAACGTGGAGCCTCTCTATCAATGGGACAACGACAACTCATTTGTTTTGTCCGTGCGCTCGTTTATAATCCTCATATTCTCATTTTAGATGAAGCCACCTCTAGTGTCGATTCAGAAACAGAAGCTTTAGTAACAGCAGCCAGTGATAAAATGATGCAAGGACGAACTTCTATTGTTGTGGCACATCGTTTGTCTACTATACAAGGTGCAGATAGAATATTGGTTATGCACAAAGGTGAAATTCGTGAATCAGGTTCTCATCAAGAGCTCATAAAACATGAGCAAGGGCTTTACAAAAAACTATATGAGCTACAGTACAAAGAACAGCTAACAGCAAAAGCTTAACAAGCTCTGGTCTTTTAAAGATTGTCCGAGAAGTTCAGCTAATCATTCACTGCAATGCACATGCTATAACACCATAAACCGGTGAAGGCAGAGTAGCTTTTTGTATGATGTTTTGGGAATTGAGTTTTTATCAGAGTGAATACTTTGCCCGACATCTCTACAAAGTTAACTTTCATCCAACGGGTGAACCAATCACATCGAGAATAATCGAAATCTACTGCTGCAAAAATACCTTTTGGCTTTAAATGATTATGAATATTCTGAAGTAGCATATCAATATCACCCATCATAGTAAGCGAATAGGAGCACACAACTAAATCAAAGCTGTTTTCCTTAAAACTAGCAGCATTATAATGTTGATGAAGCAAGGTTACATTGGCACCAATTTTATGTTGAGCCTTTTTAAGCATAGCTGCAGAGGCATCTAAACCAATAATTTTAGCAGTAGGATACTTCCTTTTTAGAAGCTTAGTTTGATATCCCGTGCCACAGCCCAAATCAAGAATTACCGCATTTTCAGATAATTCAGGAAGGTTATTAAATAACTTAGCCCGCCCAAATAAGAAACTCCACCGGGTTAAATCGTAAATATGAGATTGAACTTTATAATAGGTGTCGATTGAATTATACATGGATGGTTGTTAAGTGTGTACTTGAATATGTTCCAACTCTATCTTGTTTTAGAATAGAGGCATCAATGTTAGAAAAAATAAGCTTTGAATGAACAAAAGAGGGTAGAAAACTGGCCGTAGGATATGCAGATCTAAAAAGTACTTTTGCATTCGGCTTAGCTCGTTTAATAATAAATTCCCACTCTCTACAAAGTTCATTGATGTTATTAGTAGCCAACCAATCCATGTGATCAAGTAGTATAAAGTGCGTATATTTTTTTGAACTATTCTCTAATACATCTGCCAAACTTGCTGTGGCGGTAGAAATACGATTTGCATTCGCACTAATTGTATCAAAGTTACTCTTGCAAAGATAATCGGGCAGGAAGCTGTCTTTATAGCAACCGTTTAAATATAGTAGCCAAAAATAATTATGGTTCGCTTGCTGGTCCACAAAAACAGAGTGAAATACTTTCGACATAAATGAATTTAAATCCCCAATAGCTTCTTTTTGCTCTTTGGGGATTCCAGCTAGGGTCAGAACACTATTCCATTTCCAAAAATATTGGCTTAACCCAGACCAAAGTGTAGATTCAATTTCTGAATAGATACGTTTTCTTTCATTAATATTGGGCTCGTTAATAAGCCTATTTACTGCAGTGCGAAGTTTTTTATGATCAATAATGCGGTTAATGATACGGGCAAAATATCCCGATAAGCCGGAGTAATAAAAACCTTTACCGCTGGGTGCAAAAGTTTGAATATGGGAATCCCAAAAATGTTGGGCTGGTTCAGATAGTTGGTTGCGAACTTTATAGTAAATGGATTTGTGATTTTCAGAACGGCCATCCCCAAACAACTCCAAAATTTCAGCATAGCTAGTACTCTCAAATAACTTCAGTTTAAATTCCATAAGAGCATTTTGGCGGAAGTTAATATCTACACAATCTATAGAAGCGGGGGAGTCTAATAAATAACTAAGTGCGTTATCTCCTGCGCTTGTTATCATCAATACTTCACTGCTAGAGTCTAGTTGCAGTGCGTTCCGGTCGATTGCGGGGTCTTCCCAACAGGAATTGTAGATTAAGAAATTGTTAGTTATGGTGTTAAACCACCATCGAGAAACCGAACTCATAAATATAAGTTACCAAAAAATGATGGAACATGAAGTAAGAAATTGACTAACAATTAGTAACCAAATTTGTATTTTTAAACAAGTAACAATAATACACGACTTATGACTACTCCAAAATCAACATCACAAGCAAAGAAACAAATCGAAGAAACTTTTGACAATACTGTAGAGTATTTAGAAGACAAGGCTTATGAGAATTATGATAAAGCACTAGACCGACTAAAATACGAAAAAGACCGTTTAGAGAATGAACTTCGTCACGATTACAGAAGCGCACGCCGCTACGTAAGAGCAAACCCTGAACGCGGAATTGGCATTGCATTTTTATCAGGCTTACTTGTAGGTGTTTTGCTTACAAGAGGAAGAGGCGATTAATAAAATTTGAATAAATAATATAGATGAGCATAATTAAAGATCATTTAAGTGAACTTTACGAGCGGTTAGATACGCTCAGGAGGTACCTTTGACTACGACAAGCGCAAAATTACGATAATAGAACTCACAGAGCAGACTCAGGATCCTAACTTTTGGAACGACCCTGATTCTGCTCAAATTGTGATGAAAAAAATAGACCATGAGAAAGGTCTAGTTGAAGCTTGGGACGAACTAAATGAAACAAGAGAAAGTATTCTGGTGTTTCAAGAGTTTGAAGAAATGGGCGAAGATGTATCTAAAGAGTTAGAGGCTGAGTATAAAAAATTAGAAAAAGGTTTAGAAGATCTAGAACTCAGGAACATGCTTAACGGACCCGACGATCAGCGTGATGCTGTTATTACATTTAATCCTGGCGCAGGTGGCACCGAAAGTCAAGATTGGGCAGCCATGTTGTATAGAATGTACATCCGTTGGGCTGAAAGAAATGGGTTTAAAGTGTCGGTAATAAACTACCAAGATGGGGATGTAGCAGGAATTAAAACTGCAACCATCGAAATTAATGGCAATAATGCTTACGGTTTTCTAAAAGCTGAAAGTGGAGTTCATCGCCTAGTCCGAGTTTCCCCATTTGATAGTAATGCCCGTAGACATACCTCATTTTGCTCCGTTTTCATTTCTCCTTTAATAGATGATACCATTGAGTTAAATCTAAATGATAACGATATAGAGTTACAACGCTTTCACTCAAGTGGTGCGGGTGGGCAGCATGTTAACAAAGTTGAAACTGGTGTTCGCTTAATTTGGACAGGCCAGCTGTCTGATGGTCGCACTGAGCGGGTAGTAGCTGAATGCCAGCAAGAGCGTTCACAGTTACAAAACAGAGAAAAGGCACTAGTTCTACTGAGATCTAGAATTTACGAACTTGAGCTCGATATTCAGGAAGAGGAAAAATCGAAACTTGAAGGTTCTAAGGGTAAAAATGAATGGGGTTCACAAATCCGCAGTTATGTTTTTGATGACCAGCGTGTAAAAGATCATCGTACTAATCACGAAACATCAAATGTTAGTGCTGTGATGGATGGTGACTTAGATCCTTTTATAAAATCCTATTTACTATCGGTATCAACTAAAACTGCACAATGATAAAAGTTGGCGTAACAGGGGGGATAGGTTCAGGAAAAACCACTTTTTGTAAAGAATGGGAAAAGCTGGGAGCTTATGTTTTGTACGCCGACGATTTTGCAAAAGAGTTAATGGTTACTGATGCAGAAATCATAAATAAAATTAAAGATGCTTTTGGGGAAGAATCCTATACATTTTCGGGTGATTTAAATAGGGCATATCTAGCACAACAAGCCTTTGAGAAAAATAGAGTAGAAGAGCTAAACTCTATTGTGCATCCAGTTTTGTGGCAACGGACAGATGAGTTAATTCTCGAAAAAGAAAAAGAGGGCTATAATATTTTTCTTAAAGAGGCAGCAATATTGCTAAATAATGGCAGGCCGAAAGACTTAGATTATGTGGTGCTATTAAAGGCAAATAAGCAGGCTCAAATAGAAAGAGTGAAGTTAAGAGACCGCACTACAGAAACCTTGGTATTAGACCGATTAAATAAGCAGCCAGATTTTGAAAGATTAGAGCATTTATGTGACTTTATTGTAGATAATTCAGGGACAATAGAGGAATTGAAGATTAAAGCTAAGGCTATATTTGAAGAGGTTAATTCTAAAGATTAGAATTAATATTTTTGTTATGGGTTAATATAAAAACATTTCTATATTACAGAAAAGCGCTTCCACAACAAAAATTTCACTATGACTAATCAAAAACATAACAGGATAGTTACGCTCGAAGAGTTCATAATTCAAGCCCAAAATCGATTTCCAGGAGCTAAGGGCGAATTGTCGCAGCTGTTAAGAGATATTGGATTGGCAAGTAAGATTATTTCAAGAGAAGTAAACAAAGCGGGGATTACTAATATTCTTGGTTTTGAAGGCTCCACTAATGTACATGGCGAGGCAGTAAAAAAGTTAGATATATTTGCCGATCAGCAGCTCATATCTGCTTTAAAACGCTCAAAAATTACATGCATGGTAATCTCTGAAGAAAATGATGGTATTGTCCGCTTAGAAAGCACTGGGGGCAAATACATTGTTTACCTTGATCCCTTAGATGGGTCTTCAAATATTGATGTAAACGTATCTATAGGTAGCATATTTTCAGTGTATATGCGTGAGCCTCGGTTTGATAATTCTCTGTACGAAACAGACGCACTTCAGCCAGGCGTTAAACAGGTTGCGGCAGGATATGTGCTATACGGCTCAAGTACTACCTTAGCATACACAACAGGCTTAGGGGTTACGTTATTTACTCTCGATCCTAGTATTGGTGAATATATCTTAAGTGATAACCATGTTAAAATTCCAAAACATGGTAAAATATACAGTATAAATGAAGGCAGTTACAACTCATGGGAGCCAGGGTTAAAAAAATACATCAAATACTGCCAAGTAGAAGATGCAGAAACTGAGCGACCATATTCGGCGCGCTATATTGGTTCAATGGTGGCAGATGTTCATCGAACGCTAATAAAAGGTGGGATATTTATCTATCCACAAAGCAAGCGTTATCCCACAGGTAAGTTACGGCTTATGTACGAGTGTAATCCACTGAGCTTCATCATTGAACAAGCGGGGGGGATGGCTACGGATGGACGAAATAGAATTTTGGAAATTGAGCCGACAGCAATACACCAAAGCACTCCAATTTACATGGGCTCGCCCGAAAATGTAAGCCAAGTAATGGACTTCTTACTAGAATATGAAGAAGTTAAAATCTGAGAATTTAATCCCGTTTCTAATTATTAAAGCGGATCTTATTACCTTCTTTAATGTCGTAATTGATGCTATATCCGCCGTTAGTTTCAACAACGAATTTAGCAGGTTTTCCAGAAGGTAGAGATTTATCAGAGAATGGAGTTGTACTGTGATAGATGCTTACAATGGTACTATCTGCACCTACATAAATGATATCTAATGGTAGAATGGTATTTACCATCCAAAAACTTTGTTCTTCAGCTACATCAAAAAAGAAAACCATTCCAGCATCCTGTGGCATTGAACGAACATTCATCAAGCCTTGATTCCTTTCATCAGGTGTGGCTGCCGAGGCATATCTTAGAGTCGAAATTTCAGAGCCATTATTATGTATAAAGGTGAGCGTGTTAGGGAATTCGAGCGCTCTACCTTGGGTGGGAGCTTCTTTGGCTTTGTCAGTTTTGTTCCCACAAGAAATAGTTAATAAGCTGGCACTAAGTAGAAAAATGCCAAAAGTATTTTTTAATTTTAAATGGAGCTGCATTAAAGATCTTTCGTTTTAAATGTTAATTATCACATTTCAATAAATGTGAAGCTATGCTTTTGGAATCTACGGTTAATTCTAAAAGAAAAAAGGCTAGCCTGATTATCACCTGAATTATAAAGATGTAAGGCCATCCGATAATATATCCATTTTTACCTTATTAGGGATTTCTATTTTAATCAAACATAATATCACCTTAAATATAGATTATACTCTTGTTTCAGAATTAGATGGAAATAGTACTATATAAAAGCATCCTCTTCGCACGCAATTTATAATAGAAAAATTGTCAGTGGATGATTATTCCGTTTTAAAAACAGGCAAAAAATTTATCTTTTAAAGTAAATGTGAACCAAGTTACTTGGATAGAATTTTAAATATTAGAAGTTATCCATTTATAAACATTCGAGTGTAATTACTACCTATTGGATTGCGTTGGGTGTAATATTGTATTGAGTTGATAGTAGAGTAGTGAATATTGAGACCATAAAGCGGTGTGTTTAGCGCACAAAAAGTAAGAGGAATAGATAAATGTACTTCAATATGAATAAACACGTATTCATTCTTTGAAATCTTGACAAAATAAGGGTATATTTAGGTCTGAGTGAGCGTCGAAAGGCACTCGCTTTTTTTTGTCCTTATTTTTCGATTGTGCAAACTGATACTATACAAAATATTAAAGATCTAGCAACTCCTCTAGCCGAGGCTGAGGGGCTTTTTGTGGTTGATGTAGAGATAAATACAGGCGGTGTAACAGAGGTAAGTCTTTTTCTAGATGGAGAAGACCGAGGCATAAGCCTTGATGAATGCGCTGATATAAGCCGCGAGTTAGGTTTTTTACTCGAAGCACACGAAGTATTTGAAAGAGAATATAGGCTGAATATTTCCTCACCGGGATTGAGTCGGCCACTCTCAGACATTCGCCAATACAAAAAAAATATTGGCCGAACAGCAAAAATGAAATACAAAGAAGAAGAAGATTTTAAGAAAGCGAAAGGAGTTATTGTCGCAGTTACTGAACAGAGTGTAACTGTAGACGATGAAGAAGCTGGTGCTATAGAAGTACCGTTCAACGATATCTTAGAAACCAAAATCGTCCCTAAAATTTAATCATCATACAAAGCAATAAGCTGATGCAAAACGATTTATCAAAACAAATTATCTCTTCTTTTGCCGAAATCGCAAAAGAGAAAGGCATTGATCGCGATCTGTTACTAACAATTCTCGAAGATGTTTTCAGAACTATGATTCGTAAAGCTTACGAGAGTGATGATTCATTTGAGGTGATATTAAATGCCGACCGTGGCGAAATTCAAATTCTTCACGTTCGCGAAGTTGTGCCTGAAGAGGAATTGTCAGACCCAGTTTCTGAAATTACATTGGAAGAAGCTAAAAAATTAGATCCAGATGTTGAGTTATATGATGAATTAGCGCAAGAGGTTCAGATTTTAGATTTTGGACGTAGAGCCGTTATGATGGCGCGTCAACAATTAGCTCAGCGTATTCGTGAAATTGAAAAAGATAACATCTATGAAGATTACACTGATAGAGTTGGTGAAATCATTTTAGGTGATGTTTACCAGGTTCGTCAAAATAAAGATATTCTAGTAAATCATAATGGGGTAGAATTATTACTACCTAAAAGCGAACAAATTTATAAAGATCGCTATCGTAAAGGCGATACAATTCGTGCAGTAGTTATTGGCGTACACATGCGCAATGGCAACCCAACGGTTCTCATTTCTAGAACATCAGATTTATTTTTAGAAAGATTATTTGAAAATGAAATACCAGAAGTATTTGACGGTATCATTGATTTAGTGAAAATTGCTCGCTCACCAGGCGATAGATCTAAAGTAGCAGTTCGCTCACATGATGAGCGTGTTGATCCTGTAGGCGCTTGCGTTGGAATGAAAGGTGTTAGAATTCATGCCATTGTTCGTGAGTTACAGAATGAAAATATCGACGTGATTAATTACACTGACGATAAGATTGAGTTTATTAAACGTTCACTGCAGCCAGCTAATGTAGTAAAAGTGGAATTAGATGAAGAAGGTAAGCGCGCTAGTGTTTTAGTGCCTGCCGACGAAGTATCTAAAGCCATTGGTAAAGGTGGCGTTAATATTCGTTTAGCATCCAAATTAGTAGAATGTGAAATTGACGTGTATCGCGAAGTTGAAGAAGAGGATGATATAGATATATCAGAATTTGAAGACGACTTTGGGCCAGAGATAATTCAACAACTACACGAAATTGGTTGCGACACCGCGCGTTCAGTACTCGATATGAGTGTTGAAGAGTTAGTAAGCCGAACTAAAGATCTTATTGATGAAGAAATGGCCCGTAAAATTATTAATGTTATTTCTTACGAGTTCGAAGACGAAGGCTAATCTCATATTTCTCAAAAAAATTGATTAGTTTTCGTACACATAGTTAAAAAGTATTTATGCCCATAAACAGACCCAAACCATTATTTAAAGTAGCTTCAGAATTTAACGTTTCTACCCAGTCTATTGTAGACTCGCTAGTAGAGCGTGATTTTGATGTCTCTAACCGTCCGAATTTTAAAATTACCCCAGAGATGTATTCGGCTTTGGAGGGAATTTATGGCGAAGATAAAGCTAAAAGTATAGATCACGATCGTAGTCGCGATGAATATGAGAGTCGCCGTAGTCAAATTATAAATCAGCGTAACGAAAGTGTTACCCTCGACAGCGTGCTTGATCCTATTGAGGAAATAAGTGGTCTAGAGCCTATCGAAGAAGTAGCTGAGCCTAAATTGGAGCCTGAGGTTTCACTAGATCCAATAGATGATTTGGAGCCTGAGGATGAGCCAATTCAAAAAATTGAAGAGAAAAAAGTAGAAGAGAAGCCAGCTGCTGAGGTTAAAGCTCCTGAACCAAAGCCTGAGCCAAAAATCGAAGTAAAAACTGAAGCTAAGGAAGAACTAAAGCCTGAGCCTAAAGTGGAAGTGAAGAAGGAGGAGAAGGCACCTGAACCAGAGGCAAAAGTTGAGGTAAAACCAGCTCCAGTAGAAACTCCCAAAAAAGAAGAGCCTAAAGTAGCTAAGAAAGAAGAGGCGCCAGCCAAAAAAGAAGAAGCTGCTGTTGCACAAAAAGAAACTGTTGAGCCTGTAAAGGAAGAAAAGAAAGTAGCCGAAGAAGCGCCTAAAAAGGACAACACTGAGAAAAAGGCTAAAGAAGTAGAGAAAAAGCCTGAAGTTAAAAAAGCGGAAGAAGAAGAAATTATTAGAGGTAGAGCGGGTAAACTTAAAGGAACTAGAGTTCTTGGTACTACTGCATTTACAAGTGATTTAAGTTCGCCACCTACTCGTAAGAAAAGAAAACGCCGTAAAGACCAAGACGGTACTAAGAAAGATGCTGACAAGAAAACAGTAGCTAAAAAAGCATCTACTGATAAGAAGGCTAAACCTGATACTAAAAAGCCAGCCGCTAAAGCAAAAGGAGCTGCAAAATCTAAGAAAACAGAAGTTGCAGAGTTTGATGTTGATCGCATGATGCGAGAAACACTCCAGAAAATGCAAGGCACTGGAACTGTAGGTAGTAAACGCTCTAAACGTCGTAGACAACGTAAAGAAGAACGTGATGAGGAATTACAACAGCAGGAAGAATTACAAGAATTAGAATCAGGTATCATTGAAGTTACGGAATTTATTACCGCTAACGACCTTGCCGAAGAACTTGAAGTAGGCGTAAATGATATTATATCTACATGTATGAGTATTGGATTGATGATTACCATCAACCAACGTTTAGATGCTAGTACTATTGAATTGGTAGCTGGTGAATTTGACAAAGAAGTCAAGTTTATTGATGCCGAGGAAATGAGCGAAGACTTAGGTATTGAAGAAGATAATCCAGAAGATTTGGAATATCGTGCACCAATTATTACAGTTATGGGGCACGTAGATCATGGTAAAACTTCTCTACTTGATTTTATTAGAAGTGAAAGAGTTGCTGCCGGCGAGGCTGGTGGTATTACTCAGCACGTTGGTGCATACTCTGTAGAGCGTAACAACAAAATGATTACGTTCTTAGATACTCCTGGTCACGAGGCATTTACCGCAATGCGTTCTCGTGGTGCACAGGCTACCGATATTGTAATTCTTGTAGTTGCAGCCGACGATGCTGTTATGCCACAAACAATTGAGGCCATTAACCATGCTAAAGCAGCGGGTGTACCTATAGTTGTTGCAATAAACAAGATGGATAAGGAAGGCACAACTCCTGATCGAATTAAACAACAACTATCCGACCATGGCGTAATTGTTGAAGATTGGGGTGGCGATACTCAGTTTGCATTAGTTTCTGCTAAAACAGGAATGGGTATTGATGATCTTCTAGAAAAAGTATTGATTGAAGCTGAATTACTCGATCTAAAAGCTAATCCTGATAGGCGTGCAGATGGCGTTGTATTAGAAGCACGTTTAGATAGAGGTAAGGGTATTGTTGCAAATATCTTGGTTCAAAATGGTAACTTAAAAGTTGGTGATCCGTTTGTTGCCGGTCCATGTTATGGCCGTGTACGAGCAATGGAAAATGACTTAGGTGAACGAATTAAAGAAGCCGGGCCATCTACTCCTATACAATTAATGGGCTTTGATGAAATGCCACAAGCTGGTGATAAGCTTGTTGTTTCTGTGGATGAGAAGACCGGTAAAGAAGTAGCCGCACAGCGTCAACAAATACGCCGTGAGCAAGCCATGAGAAAGACCAAGCACATGACACTTGACGATATTTCTCGTAGATTAGCTCTAGGTGAAGTTTCTGAACTTAATATTATTATTAAAGCCGACGTAGACGGTTCTATTGAAGCACTTTCAGGTTCTCTCCAAAAATTAGGTAACGAAGAAGTTTCTGTGCAAATCATTCATACAGGTTCTGGTGCTATATCAGAATCGGATGTGTTACTTGCCTCTGCTTCGGATGCAATTATTATTGGATTCCAAGTTCGACCTACTATTCAAGCTCGTAAATTAGCCGAAACGGAAGAAATTGATATTCGTTTATTCAGCGTTATTTATGATGCGGTTGACGAAGTAAGAGATGCACTTGAAGGTTTACTATCACCTGAAATAAAAGAACAAATTGTTGGTAACGTTGAGGTTCGTGAGATCTTTAAAGTTTCAAAAGTTGGTACTATTGCAGGTTGTTATGTAACCGAAGGTAAGGTTGAGAGAAATAACCCAGTACGAATTGTACGTGATGGTGTAGTAATTTACGATGGAAATATCAGTGCATTGAAGCGCTTTAAAGATGACGTAAGAGAAGTAACTTCTGGCTACGAATGCGGTATTAGTATTCAAAATTACAACGACCTTAAAGTAGGTGATGTATTTGAAAGCTATAAGATTACTGAATCAAAACGTACCCTTGAGGATTCTTCAAGATAAAGTAAGTTGTTAGCTGAGTATTTATGAGTATTAGAACAAAACGTTTAGGTGAAGTATTAAAGCGTGACCTTGGTGAAATTATTCAACTAAGTTACCAGCCTGAAGGTACTTTCGTAACTATTACTGCCGTTCGTTTAACTGATGATTTATCTATCGCTAAAGTGTATTTAAGTATTTATGCACCTGGTAGAGACGACACTAAAATTTATGAGAAATTAGATGCACACAATGCAACTATACGCCATAAATTAGCTGCGAAGATTAAAAATCAGGTAAGAAAAATACCAGAATTACATTTTTACGTAGATGATACCTCTGAGTACATTGATAAAATGGAAACTCTTTTTAAGAAAGTAGAAGAGCAGCCTAAAGCCCCATTAGACGACGAAGAAGAGTAAATAATGGCCAAAGCAATCCCTTTGGATCTAATTGAGGTATTTGATAAAAACAACTTACCTCGCCCAGATTTTGATTTTGGAACTGCGGGAATAGTACTCGTAAATAAACCACAAACCTGGACAAGTTTTGATGTGGTTAAATATGTACGCAGCCGTTTAAAAACAAAGAAAGTTGGCCACGCAGGAACTCTCGACCCGATGGCCGAGGGTTTACTCATACTATGCTCTGGACGAGCTACAAAGTCAATTTCTGTACTTCAAGACATGCCAAAAACCTATATTGGCGAAATCTCTTTTGGTGGCTCAACTCCGAGTTATGATGCAGATAGTGATGTTGATGAAGAAGCACCTACTGCACATATTACTCAAGATAAAATTGAAAATATCTTAAATGAACAGTTCTCAGGTGTTATTCAACAAGTGCCGCCTATGTACTCTGCAATTAAGAGGAAAGGACAACGGATGTATGATTTGGCTCGCCGTGGAGAATTTGTAGAACTTGATCCACGTCCCGTTACAATATTTGAGCATCAAATACTTTCTTTTGCTGATGATAAATTATTACTTAGTATTACTTGTAGTAAAGGAACGTATATTCGTTCAATTGCTCACGACCTAGGATTGGCTTTAGATTCTAGAGCACATTTGAGTAAATTAATTCGAACAAGAATTGGAGACTATAGTTCAGCAAATGCACTAACTCCAACCGAAATTGACGAATTATTATCCACCAATGACTGAATTTGTACATCTTAAAGATATTATTAGAGAACCAAACAGCGTAGTAACTGTTGGCACTTTCGACGGCGTACACGAAGGTCACCGAGCGTTGGTAGAAACAGTGGTTAAGAAAGCCAAGGCTAGAAATGCTCGGAGTGTTGTAGTCACCTTCGATCCTCATCCAAGAGAAATAATTAGTCCCGGTAGTGCAGGTATTAAAATGCTAACTACACTAACCGAGAGGAAAGAGATTTTAGATAGCATGGGTATTAATGATATGGTGGTGATACCTTTCAACAGAGATTTCTCTCTACTAACTTCCGAAGAGTTTATAAAAGATATTGTATTCGATAAAATTGGGGTTAGCGAGTTTGTTATCGGCTACGACCATCACTTTGGCAGAGATCGCACAGGTACCATAGAAACGGTAGAGCGCCTAGGCAAAGAAATGGGCTTTAGTGCGTATGTAGTTTCAAAAAGAGAAATGGGCGACATAACTATAAGTAGCACTACCATCCGAAAAACACTACAAGAAGATGGTAATGTTGAACAAGCAGCTTTGCTTTTAGGTAGACCTTACTTATTAAATGGTTTGGTAATTCATGGCGCAGAAAGAGGGCGAAAGATGGGCTTTAGAACGGCAAATCTTAAGCCAGAGCAGCCCAATAAAGTAATACCGAAAGATGGGGTGTATGCCGTAAAAGCACGTGTTATGGATAAATGGTACAACGGTATGCTAAATATTGGAAATAGACCTACGTTTAGTGGTAATACCCATGCTGTTGAAGTTCATATGTTCGATTTTGATAATGAAATATATGGACAGACCGTACAGATTCATTTTATAAAAAGACTACGCGATGAGATGCAATTTTCGGGTAAGGATGAACTCAAAGCTCAACTAGTAAAAGATAAAGAAGTTGCTCTTAGGGTTCTTGAGGGTTAGAAACTAGTGATTAGATTTTGGTTAATAGCGATTGGGGAACAAGGGAAATCAGTTATAAAAAACTAAAATTTATTGAGTGAGAAGGAGCTTCCAAATCCAACCTGATAACCCTGTGTTACAAAGAAGGAATGCTATAAAACTCCAACCCATATTTCTGGTGTATTTTTATAGCATTTTCTGCACAACCTATTCTGTACGTTTTAATTAAATCTAAAGTTTAAACCCATAGTTGCATAAACATGGTCTTGCCTAAAATTTACATTGGATAAATTTATACTAGAGCCAATTTGAAATTGAAGTTTAAAATTCTCAAGTCCACCACGAAGTGTTAAAGCTGGCTCGATTAATAAATTGGTTTTATTTTCTTCTAAGTAGTCAGTTTGACTATTTCCATTATAAATTAAATCCCCTTTAATGGAGTTATAATTTAAGCCTAGAAATCTTGTAGAAATAGCAGCTTCGAAATTTTCAGACTTATATCCAAAATTAGGTTGAATTCCAAAACGTAAAATATTAGCTGAGATATCGCCTTCTGTTTGCGGGTTTGATGAAGTAGTGGATGGCATGTGATTTTCAAAACTACCAAAACCGAGCAGTGCATAGGTTTCGAATACGAAATCTTGTTTTACTTTTTGAAAGTAACCTGCACCAAATTCAATGAAATTACCAGAACCGCCATTACCGTTATCAAGATCCTTAGGTATAAATAGTCCACCATTTGCCAATATGGCAACTTTATCAGAAACACCATAGGCCCCTTGGAACTCAACTTGATTTCCATTCCCCGAAACATTTAAATCGGTTTCACCTTCTTGAGAAATTAAAGCCACATTCTGTGTGTTTGGAGTATAGTATTTAGGGCTACAGGCAACCATTAATACTGAAATAAAAATAAATAAATAGTAACTGTGTTTCATCATAAACCGTGTTAGTTAGTAATTAAATAGAATCACCTTATAAGTGTCTACTGCTCCACACTTTGAGTTGGAGACTCTGAAATGTTTAACAACATTGAGCTATAATTGTTTCTAAATAAGCCTAAAGGCTAATTAGGCAGATAATTTCTGATCCTCTTGAGGGTGTATAAAACAATTTTGTAGCTGACTAATGATTTACACAAGCTAATAGGTTTATAACTTTTACAGATTCAAATATTATTAGAAAAGATGCGTGATTATAGCCGTCTAATTTAAATATTAATGATGGCGGGTTTAGGATGAAACCGAAGGCAAGATTATGTATATTCAATGTGTAAGAATGTTATGAACATTTCTGTTAGAATTTAAACCATAAAAACGAGGTAGAGCTATGATTAGACCTATGTTTGGTTATCGTCCAAAGCCTAGAAAGTTCAATTTACCACTTAGGTATTACGATCCTGAGAAAGAAGAGAGGGAATTGAACCGAGAAAAAAGACGCATCAAAATTGAGTCGCACGTAAGAACGCGTCCAAAACAATTCTCTAGAGTTGTGTTTTTTGCCCTATCACTAGGACTAGTAGTATATATCATTTCACTTTTAGGCTGAGTTTAAACTTTGAGCGAACCGCGTACCCTCGATTCTATTATTCATCAATTACCTCCAGAAATTAGCAATAAGATTGCCGCTGGTGAAGTCATTCAACGTCCTTCATCAGTAGTTAAAGAATTGCTCGACAATTCCATTGATTCGGGCGCTGATTCTATAAAAATTATTATAGAAAATGCTGGTCGAACTCTTATTCAAGTTATTGATAATGGGTGTGGTATGAGTGAAGATGATCTTTCACTTTGTTTCGAGCGCCATGCTACTTCAAAAATATATACAGTAGATGACCTCTTTCGAATAAAAACCTTAGGATTTAGAGGCGAAGCTATGGCTTCTATTGCCTCAATTTCTCAGGTGCTAGTACGTTCTAAAAGAGCTGAAGATGAAAATGGTTGGGAGTTTGAGGTTTGGGGTGGCAAAGAAAAAGCACCCGTCCCAGCAGCCACCGATAATGGAACTTCCATATCAGTACGGAATTTATTTTTTAATGTGCCAGCACGTCGCCAATTCTTAAAAACGGACGTAACTGAGCTACGCCATATTTTACGAACAGTGCAATATGCGGCACTAGCAAATACCGACATAGCATTTCAGGTTGTTGCTGACGCAGAAGAAATTTATAACTTACCTGCACAATCCCTTAAAGAACGGGTTACATCTATTTTTGGAGCAACCTATAAAGCGAGCCTTATTAAGTTTGAAGAAGAAACAAGCTATGTTAAAATATTTGGCTATGCATCTGATCCAAAACTAGCCAAGAAAAGTAGGGGAGAGCAGTTTCTTTTTGTGAATGGTCGCCCATTCCAGCATCGTTACCTTACACACGTGATTTTGAGTTTGTACGACGCTTGGACCCGAAATAATGAATATCCATTTTACGCCCTCTTTTTTGAAATCGATCCTAGCAAAGTAGATGTAAATGTTCATCCATCTAAGATGGAAGTTAAATTCGAAGACGAACGAAGTGTTATTCAGTTAGCACGTTCTGTTGTTAATAGAGCTTTGAATACACACTTTCAAGTACCAGGTTTACAGAAAGAGCAAGACTCTTATTTAAGTGACGATCATGGCAAAGGATTTGATACTGGTCTAAGTTTCAATAAACAAGAGCAGGGCACAAGGTCTTCTACTGGCTTTCATTTTCCTTCAAGAATTAATAAAAGTTCTTTAGGTGGTGATGGAGATTATTATGCAAGTAAGTTATACGATCAACAAGGAGGAACTTCTCCCAAAAGAGAAGAGGATTTTACATTTCCTACAACGGATATGGCTAAAAATAGGCCTTCTGAAAAGAGCTTCTGGCAACTTCATAATACGTACATTGTTACACAAACTCGTACGGGAGTGTGCCTAATAGATCAGCATTTAGCACATAAACGAATAATATTTGAGAAAGCTCTTACAGCAACAGAAGCTGCGCTACCTAGTACTCAACAGCTGCTATTTGCACAAACTATGGAGTTATCGGCTAGTGAGTATGTGCTATTAAAAGAACTGCATCCTATTTTAATGCGCATGGGCTTTTCAGTTCAATTATTGAGTGGAAATACCGCCATGATTAATGGGGTTCCTGCTGATATTGAAATTGGAAATGAACAGGAAGTATTGATAGAAATGCTTCATCAATATCAAGAATTAGGGCAGAAATTACAGCTTGAAGCTAGAGATAAGCTTGCTATTTCTTTTGCATCTAAGGCCGCAATACAGCGTGGTAAGAAGCTAAGTGAAGAAGAAATGGAAGCATTAGTAGATCAATTATTTGCTTGCGACCAACCGTATTTAGATCCTTTGCAAAAACCTACAATAGTGTATCTTTCAATAGATGAAATTCAATCTAGATTCCGGTAAAGGAAGATGAATATATTAGCGATTGAGCCTTTTTATAGTGGATCGCATAAAGCTTTTTTGAAAGGCCTTGAGCAACATTCTACCCATAATATAATTCCTATAAAGCTGAATTATAAAGGTTGGAAATGGCGAATGCATGGCGATTCGGTAACCTTAGCTCAGCTTACAAGCGAGGTAAAAGAGGATATTGATTTGCTGCTAACCAGTAGTATGACCAATTTACCTGCTTTTTTAGCGCTTGCCAATCCTAGTTTTGCATATACGCCAAAGATTATGTACATGCACGACAATCAGTTTACGCGGCCCATACCAGAAGGTGAGACGCGTGACTTAACCTTCTGCTACGTTAATTATTTAAGTATGCTTGTGGCTGATAAGCTTCTTTTTTCATCACAGTTTCACTTAGATGATTTATTAAGTGCCTTACCTAAGTTTCTAAGCAATTTCCCTGACGACAAACACTATCATACCGTAGAGCAGATTCGGGACAAAAGTGTGGTTATGCATCCTGGGATGGAACTATCATATTTTGATAATCAACCAGATTTAAGAACTGAGAATAAACACCCTGTTATAGTTTGGAACCAGCGTTGGCAATTTGATAGAAATCCTGCCAAGTTTTTTAGGGTATTAAATAGATTAAACGATATAGATTTAAAGTTCGATTTAATTTTAGCGGGAGATAGTAAGCATGATAAACCTGCGGAATTCGAAAAAGCTTGGCAACGTTACGGTAAACAAATTACCCATTTTGGTTTTGTTGAAGACAAAGAAAACTACAGTAAATTATTACACACTGGCGATATTGTAATTTCTACAGCAACCTATGAGTTCTTTTGCACTCCAATTTTGGAAGCCATTTATTGTGGATGTCACCCTTTGGTGCCAAATGCATTACACTATCCAGAACTCATTCCTGATCATCTAAAAAAGCCACTTCTTCATGCACCTGTATTGTATGAATCGGAGGATGAGTTATTCTATATTTTACGAGATCTTTTATCTGGCAAAACCAAGCCATTACCTAAAACATCCCTCCAAATGATTAATAAGGACCTTGGATGGGTACGTAAAATAAAAGAATACGATAAGTTATTTGAAGAAATGATTGAGTAATCTTTCTTTAGAATTGAAGAGTATTTCTATTAAATAGCCTATTAATATTTCCACATTAATAGATTAAATCCCAACTAAAGTACTTTGAAATGCCTACTGAAATGAAGATGAAAGCAGCTATGCAACAATATATAGATGGTTTTAACAAGAAGGATGCAGATGTGTTAATATCCTTATTTGCAGACGATGCCAAAATTGAAGATCCCGTTGGCGGTGGTAGAATTGTTGAAGGTAGGGAAGCCATCACTTCCTTTTATGAACGTGCCGTTACGCTGGTAGATAAAATAGAGCTAAACACTCCAATTCGTGGTTCACATAGCAATTGTGCGGCTATGGCGTTTACTATTTATATGACCATAAAAGATAAACCAATGATCATTAATGCCATTGATGTTATGACCTTTAATGAAGCTGGCCTAATTATTGATATGAAAGCATATCACGGACCAAGTGATTTAATGGTAGGTTAATACAATAAATACAAAAGGGCAGAGGCATAAATAATCATAAGTTGGTTGGGGTAATTTCTAATCCAGCCAATTATAGCTTTTTAGTAATTTTATTCCTTTCACCCTAATGTCGGATGAGTTTTCGCTTGTATTAGTAAAGGGATTATAAGACTCAGATAGATTATGAATAGGTCGATTAAAAAGTCCCACATACAATATGTCCTTTTCAGGAATGGAGATATAGAAAGCTCTAAAGCCACCTTGCCAACCAGTGTGAGAGATGATATCAACGTCGAATTCATTTTCATTCAAATCTTTCCCTGCTAAAAACCAGCTATAGCCAACGTCAGGTTTTGTTGAACTATTCCAATTTGATGGGTTAATAATAGTGCGAGAATTTTTTACCATTTCTTTACTAAGAAAGGTTGCACTCTGTAGTGCTTTCTCATATTTCGCTAGCTCTAGAACGGAGCTCCAAACGCCACCATTACCTGCTGCAGCAAAAGTTGGGGTTTCGCCATAATCATCCTCCATATACACATTATCTTGGAGGGTATAGGCATGGGCAACATCCTCTTCGGGGTATGGACCATCAGTAATTTTACTATGCTCCATGCCAGCAGGGTTAAAAATATTATCCTCCACAAAGGTCTGCCACTTCTTACCAGTCACTTTTTCGATGATAAGAGCCAAGCCGTTAAAGGCGGGATTGGAATACTCAAATTTCTCTCCAGGCTCAAAATTTAGAGTCTTAGTGTGTTTAATTGGCTCAAAATTTTCCTCATCCTTGGCTGTTAAATAAAACTCTATGTTATCGCTTACAGGTCTAGAGTCAGGCAAGCCAGAAGTATGAGTAAGCAAATGTTTAATCTTTACTTTCTTTGCTATTTCTTCCGAATCAAAATCCTTAAAGTACATGAATAAACTATCCTCGAGCGACAACTTACCTTGTTCACTTAGCATAAGAATAGCATTTGCGACAAAGGTTTTAGACACAGAACCCGTGTTGAATACGGTACTGGGCGTTATCATTTTACCCGATTCTAAATCTTCTACGCCATAACTATTTAGAAAAACCGTTTTACCATCTTTTTTAACTAAGATGACTCCTCCAGGTTCATTTTCAGAAAAAGTAGAATCAAAGAGGTTTTTAAAATCTGAAATCATGTCTGTTCGAGGATTTGTACAGGAATTCATAAACAATAATAGTGCAATTAGTAAGAAGTTCTTCATAGAAAGTTCGTAGTATTATGTGATAAATACGGATGGATTATCAATTGAATGTAAAGAGGCTTGCGTTGAGTTGCTATGTTGTTTTTAAGAGTATAATTTCGATGTTCGTATTTACAATATGTAAATCGATGCAACTCTATCTGCGAATATCTCAAAAGCAATCATAGTTATAACCAAAAGTTACCGTAGCTAAGTTTGGCATTATTTCAGGGGTTTATAGGAAGTAAATTCGCTGCCGTTATAATATTTAACGAGAACTTAAGTGTTAATTAAATACGAGATAATGAAATCCCCAATAACAATTTATTGGGGATTAATTGCGGGTTATACTTTTTATAGTTCCTTTTCGGCAGCATGTTGAGCTACAATATAGCCAGAAACGAGGCCCTGACAGATTGTTCCCCCAGCGCCAGGGTAAACCTTCCCAAACATATTCGCTGCAGTATTACCAATGGCATATAAACCATCGATAGCGGTTTTATCTTTACGTAATACTCTACCATTTTCATCAGCTACCAACCCACCACAAGTACCAAGGTCAGACAGGACTATCTTTACTGCATAAAGCTTGCCTTTTAATGGAAGTAGATTTGGATTCGGCTTTATAGTTGGGTCGCCATAGTAGTGATCGTATGCACTATCACCTCGTAGGAAATCCACATCTCTACCGGTTTCAGCTAATTTATTGAAACGATGGTATGCTTCACTGAAATCCTTTTCTGGCAAACCTACAGCTTTTGCTAGCTCTTCTGGCGTATCTGCAGAGAAAGCAATACCAGACTTATACCAATCCTCTGGAAGCGCTGCCCTAGGATATACAGAGCCTGCTAATAGGTATCTATTTCTATAGGTTTGGTCAAATATTAGCCACATATCTCCAATTTGATTTCCATCTTTTTCATCTTCAATAAGCTTTTGCCCAAAACTCATATAGTTGGTTGCTTCATTAATAAACCTTTTACCACTACCATTTACCATAAAGCTACCTGGTAGCGAGCGTTCAGCTAAAAGTACTTGCGGAGTATCACCCTTTTTTACGGGTGCAACAGCTGGGAACCACCACGATTGGTTCATTAAATCAATATCGGCACCAATTGTTTGGGAAAGAATGATGGCATCTCCAGTGTTTCCTTCAGCACCAAAACTATAATCGTTAACCAATGATTTCGATTGATACTTTTGACGCATTGGCATGTTGTGGTCAAATCCACCAGCAGCCAAAACTACGCCACGATTCACATTAATGGTTACTTTACGGCCCTCTTGCTCAACAATAGCCCCTACAACTTGTTCGCCGTCCATCACAAACTCAACTAGTTTGGTGTTTGTTACAATAGGTATATCAGCTTTCAAAGCACCGGCATATAAACCCGCCGCTAATGCTTGGCCACCTGCAACATATTTTCTACCAAGCAGTAAACCACCGACCCCTTGGAATAGTCTTTTAAAAATTACAGAAAAAGCTTTTATCGGCTTACGAAGCATTAAGTTCATCCATTTATAATCGTAACCCGTAACTGGCATAGGTATGGGGGCTTCCATAAGCCCAGTTCGGAAATTTGAAATATTTTTGCCTAGTTTATTTAAATCAAATGGTTTGCTTTCACAAGTACGACCTAAGGCATCACCACCCGGTTCTTCTGGATGATAATCGGAATACCCATATGACCAAAAGAATTTCATTGGAGTGGTACGATGGAGCATTTCTATAGTAGCGCTACCGTTATTCAGGAATTTACGCCATCTATCAGCAGGAGCATCATCTTTTACAATGGCTTTAAGATATTTTTCAGCTTTTTCAAGCGTATCAGTAGAACCATCTTTAGTTAGAATTGGATTTGCAGGAATCCAAAAGGCGCCACCTGAAAGCGCTGTTGAGCCTCCAACAAATTCGGTTTTCTCTATGATTAAACTTTTTAGCCCTTTCTCGCTAGCTGCTAAAGCAGCAGAAATTCCGGTGCCAGAGCCAACTATCAGAAGATCTACAGTTGTATTGTTGTCTAGAGGTTCTCTTGTAATATTATCCTCTTTCATAAGTATAGTATTTATAGTTAGTAACTATCGCATTCAATATACAAAATGCTAGTGAGATAGCCTTTTGATATTCTCTATCTACTCGATACCGCAGGTTTAGTTATAATCAATAAATAGTCTTGCAATATAATAGTTTATATGTGATTTATGTCAGGCCCAGTTCTTAAAGTTTATTTCAACAAGTATATACTTCGGTTCATCAAAAATATATTAAGTATATGTCTGCCTGTATTTAAAATTGAACTCTATGGCATATATTAATTCAAGCTCACATTAATTATATCATTAAAATAAATTTGTAAATACTATTCGAATCATAAACAAAATTACTACTGTAAAAGAGCTATTAGATTACTTTAAATACATTTATATGTGTGCTGTAAAACATATAAACAAATATACTTATGAGAAATAAAAAATGTTATTTATTATCTGACTATTACTATTTCGGATAAATTTATCAGAATTAGATTTTAAGTATAATTTGTACTAGTTTTGGAGCATGTTTTCTAAAGCTTGTGAATATGGGATAAAGGCGTGTGTGTATATTGCGATGCAATCTGCTGAGGGGCAGCGTGTAAGTCTACAAGATATAGCGAAGTACACCGATTCACCTGTAGCCTTTACAGCAAAGATTCTACATCAGCTTTCTAAAAATGAAATATTAGAGTCGTTAAGAGGGCCGAAGGGTGGATTTATTATAACACCAGAAAAGAATGAAACAATTAAGCTAGCCGATATAGTTAAAGCTATTGATGGAGATTCAATTTATATGGGATGTGCTTTGGGTTTTGGGCAATGTGATGCAACCCAACCTTGCCCAATGCATGAACGTTTTGTCCAAATAAGAACTGATCTAAAGAATATGTTAGAAAACACAACACTCAACGAATTAGCAACTGAATTTAAGGTAGGCACTACCTTTTTAAGGCGATAAAAAAAAATTGAAATAATTAATGATAAAAAGGTCGTAAAATCAACTATATGAAAAACATGAAGTTATTTATCTTGTCATTTCTCGCATTTGTGCCCGAATTGCTAATGGCACAAACAGGCCCCGTATCCACCGAAAATTGGATGATGAGCCCAGGTATAATTGGAACGTTTATACTGATTGCCATTGTGGTATTTGTTGCCGTGGCAATATTTGTGGTAAAGTTTAATGATTACCTCGATAGTTTGAAGCGCAAGCAACTCAATAAAAATCGATTATCATTCGAAAAAGAAATTATCTCTTTAGAAACGGCTGAAATCGATAGGATACTTGAGCGCCGAAAAAAGGCTCTTCTTTACAAACTAAATGGAGATGAACTCAGTGGTGGCACAACAGCCATCGACAAAAAAGGGTTGATATATCATATAGAAAACAAGCCTGATAATGCTTTCTTTGATGAAAAAAGGAAGACCTCATTAGCTATCGAAACTCCTGAAGAGCTCAAAACAATAGTTTTATATTATATTATTGCTGCTGCCACTTGGTTGGTATTAGGGACTTTAATCGGTCAGTATCTTGGAATGAAATTCCTTTGGCCAGAGATGGATAGTCAATCTTGGCTTTCATTTGGGCGTTTACGTCCTGTTCATACCAATATGGTTTTTTGGGGGTGGTCGTCGTTAGGGATGATTGGTTTAGGTTATTTTGTAATTGCCAGAACCTCTAACAATGCAATTTATAACTATAATTGGGCTTGGGTAGGCTTTTGGCTAATAAATGCGACCGTATTTTTAGGAAGTCTGTTTCTGATGGCAGGTGTAAATAATGGGGGAGGCGAATATCGCGAGTATATTTGGCCAGTAATGCTCTTATTTGCAATAGCACTTATATTAACATTTTGGAATTTTTATAAAACGGTAGCCACTCGAAAAATTTCAGAAATATATATTTCTAATTGGTTCATTTTGGCAGCTCTTATATGGACCATTGTTTTATCAGTAATTGGTTATTTACCCTTTTACCAAGATGGTTTAGGTGAAACGGTAATTCAAGGTTATTACATGCACCAAGGGGTGGGTATGTGGTTTATGACCTTCACTTTAGGCTTAGTTTATTACTATTTACCATCGTCATTAAATAAACCGATTTATTCCTATTCGCTAGGAGTGTTGGCATTTTGGACACAAATGCTTTTCTATACTATGATAGGTACGCATCACTTTATTTTTAGTCCACTACCATGGTGGCTACAAACATTAGCCATTGTGTTTAGTGCAGGAATGGCTATTCCTGTTGTAGCAGGAACTACCAACTTTCTTATGACGATGAAAGGCAGTTGGAATCACATCACAAAAAGTTATGTACTGCCATTCTTTTTAGTAGGAACCATCTTCTATTTTGTTGGCTCTATGCAGGGGAGTGTTCAAGCCTTTAGATTTACGAATTTTGTTTGGCACTTTACCGACTTCAATGTGGCGCATTCGCACATGACCATGTATGGCATTATAGCCTTCTTCTTGTGGGCATGTATATACGCTATACTTCCTAAACTTACAGGGAGAGAGCCACGCCAAGTATTTGTAGGAGCACATTTTTGGTTGGCATTCATCGGGTTATTCGCCTACATGATTTCTATGATGGTAGGAGGAACTTACAAAGGTTTAAGCTGGATTAATGGAGAAGCCTTTATCCAGTCCGTTATACTAATGCAACCATATTATGTGTGGAGAGCCATAGGAGGCACGCTCATGTTCTTATCACATCTCATTTTTGCCTATAACATCTATTATATGGCAAGGGGCCGAAGAACGAGGTTAGCTGAGATCAGAGCAAATAAAGCACAAGAAATAACTGTTTAAGAGGATAGAATAATGCTCAATTTTCATAAAAATCATAAGAATTTAGTTCTTACCGCATTCTTAGTGTTTTTAGCGCTAAGTGTGATGATTGCCATTTTGCCAGCTTTTCATATGCAAGATACTCAACCGCTTTCAACACAGCCTGCGTTAACACCTGATGAAACTAAAGGTCTGCATATTTATATTAGTGAAGGCTGTGTGGCCTGCCATTCACAACAAGTTCGAAATATAGCAATGGATAAGATGTGGGGAAGTCGCCCTACCATTGCCGAAGATTTCTATTATTCGAAGCAACGATTAGATATATGGCGCCAATCTCCATCACTTCTGGGTAGTGAAAGAACGGGACCTGATTTAACAAATATTGGAAAAAGACAATCCAGCGACGATTGGCATTTAATGCACTTGTACAATCCTAGAAGTGTTGTTGAAGCTTCGGTAATGCCATCATATCCATGGTTGTTTTCTGAAAAGGAAGAAGGAACAATTAAGAACGAGGAACGCATCGTAAATGTGCCCGAAAAATATTACAACCGTCCAGGTTATAAATTAGTAGCTAATAAGGAGGCACTGCAATTAGTAGCGTATTTAAAGGCGCTCAAATTAGCTGATTTGCCTGACGGCAAGGAGGTAGATGACTTCATACCTTCTATCGATAAAGTAGAAGCAGAGAGAGCCGATGCGGGCATGAGCGGTAGCGGTGCAGCTTCGGTTATTCGGTTAGATGGGGCAAATTTATTCACTCAAAATTGTGCTGCTTGCCATCAAGCAAGTGGGGCAGGAATACCGGGAGCATTTCCATCTTTGGTTGGAAGTGAAATTGTAAATAATGAAAGTCCTGAACAACTCATTACTATTATTATTGAGGGATACAATCAACTTGCAGGCTATGGACCAATGCCCCCCTTGGGTGATCAACTTTCTGATGCTGAAATTGCGGCTATAGCTACTCACGAGCGTAGTAGCTGGGGGAATAATGCCTCTGCAGTTAGCGAAGAGGATGTGAAAAAAATCCGTGAGTTTCTCAAGAACCAATGAAATTGATAATTATGAAACATCTAAAATACATGTTTGTAGCTCTATTTGTATTTGCAGGGAAACTAGTTCTAGCCTTTGGAAGCAATGTGAGCCAAGAAAGTCAGCCAGAAACAACAGGAATGATGAACCATGGTGGGCATGGTACTAGTGGTGGTGAACACGGGATGTTAGATTATATAATAATTTGGGTTGGTGTGATTATAGTTGCCTTCACTTTAATATATAGTGTAAAATACTTAGTTAAACCAAAAGAAGACAATCCAGATCATATAAAGAATATTGTTAAAAATGAGGGTTTTTAATTATGGAAGACAATAGAATCGTAAAAGTATTTTTAAATGACGAGACTACGCCTTTTGCAGAGTTTGCGCCGCCAGTAAAGATTGTTTTAGATACCACAAAAATACCTGACGGAAAGCATACCATGAAAATAGTCGCGAAATCCTCTAACGGTATTGAAGGTGTTCGTGAAATTCCGTTTGTGGTACGAAATGGTCCTGCAATCTCAGTTGTAGGTATAAAGGATAATGAAACTGTAGATGCACAAGTTCCCCTAATTATCAATGCTTATGGCAGCGAGACCAAAGATTTCTTTGTAATACGAGGTTCTGAAACTCCAAAAGCCATTCCTGGATGGGTGTGGGTACTACTAATAGCATTTTTTGCATTCGGATTATTCTACCTCATTATGTATTGGGATCCTTCGCTCTATAAATCATTTGTATAGAAATAGGAGTGAGCTGTGAGCTTTGAGGAGTGAGGGAATTGGGTATTCAGAGATCAATTAACAATTAGCAGGAAATAGTAATTGGATAATTGTTAGTAGGAAATTCAATTCATGCCCACAATCAACAATAAAACCTGCTTCAATAGCCACTGGCTTTAGCCGGTGGTTAAGAGACAACCCCACCGCTAAAAGGGCTAGTATCCCAAAAATGTGTATTTATTGTTATGAATTAAGCTTATGATTTAACTTTTCCAAAGTTAAATTACTTTTTTCATCTAAATGGGAGGTGTCTAAAGCTTTGGAAAAGTTATAGACATAGTCTTGGCCCTAAATGAGGATACTAGATTTTTTTCCAGAACAAACATATCCCGAGATTTATCTCTAGGTAAACAGATTAAATATAGGCATCGGTGGGTAGGGCTAATTTATAAAAGATGCGTACGAATCCACCGAAATTTCAGCAGGTTTTATTTTAGAAAGACATCTATGGGATTATGTTTGCTGCCTACAGTCTCTTTACACACTTTTGGGACAGTACCAGAAATAAGAAATTAATTTCTAATGACATAGCATTTCTGATTAAAATGCCAATCTAAAACACGGAATAAATCTAGCTCCAAGTGAGCCTGCCTGCGGCATAGGCAGGCGATATCAATCATCTTTAATAATTGAATAGAAACTGATGTAGCTCACCCTGAATTATAGAGTAATAACTTTCGCTTCTAATTACTAAATATCCATCGATTTTAGGATAATGCCATCATTCTTTCAATTGGAAGTAGGGCATCTCTCATTATATCGTCGCTCAAGTTTATCTCAGGATCTTCATCTCTAAGGCATAGATATAATTTCTCGAGTGTATTCATTTTCATGTACGGGCACTCGCTGCAAGCACAAGTATTGTCTTCGTGAGTAGGGGCAGGGATGAGATCTTTACCAGGATTTTCAATCGCCATTTTATGCAGAATTCCTGCTTCGGTGGCAACAATGAAGGTTTGAGAATTATCAGTTTTCACATAATTACGAATACCTGATGTTGACCCAACATAATGAGCTACTTTTAAAATATGTGGCTCTGATTCAGGGTGTGCCGCAATTTTAGCATCAGGATATTGTTTGCATAAATCTAGTAGTTTATCAATTGAAAAAGCTTCGTGAACCACGCAAGCGCCTTCCCAGAGTACTAAATCACGTCCCGTTTCTTTAATAAGATATTTCCCAAGGTTTTGATCGGGCGCAAAAATTAAGGGCTGGTCTTTGGGAATAGACTCAATAATTGCTTTGGCGTTGGATGAGGTGCATACCCAATCGCTCATGGTTTTAATTTCTGCAGAACAATTGATATACGTAACCACTTTGTGATTAGGATATTTTGCTTTAAACTTTCTAAAATCTTCGGGGGGACAGCCATCTGCTAACGAACATCCAGCATTTAAATCAGGCAGTAATACTTTTTTAGAAGGATTTAAGATTTTCGCAGTTTCAGCCATAAAATGCACACCAGCAAAAACAATGATATCGGCATCTGCGGCCGCAGCTCTTTTAGCTAGCTCAAGGCTATCACCTACAAAATCAGCTATTTCCTGAATTTCGGGTACTTGATAATAATGAGCCAAAATAACTGCATTTTTCTCTTTTCGAAGTCTGTTGATTTCGGCTATTAGTTCAGTATTAGTCATATTGCTTTTACGAGTCTGAAAAATCGCTTTAGATGATGTGTTTTTGTTGTGACTCAAAAAAATAAAGGATGCCCTAAATACCTTCTTCGAATCAAAGAAAGGTAACTATAATTTCGAATAAACTACACCTAAAGCTTCACCATTTACAAAATATGGCACTTAGTATTGGTAGGTTGGTTGGGTGTGATTATGAAGTTTTTGATATGGAGGAGAGTCCATTCATTCAAATTCTAAGAGAACCTCTAAACCCTCTTCCGGCATAATAGGATTCGGCGCCATTGTGATATGTAAACACTCGGCCAAATCGCCGATCCCCAAAAATAGACCCGCCTAGATCTCTTATTTCAGGAGGAGTGGCAAGCCAGCTGGAAGTTTTAGTATCAAATTCACCTAATAGTTGTAATGCAAAATATTCTATTTCATTTAAGATCTTAATTCCCATCTCAGATGCCATTACAACGGCACTATTTTTGGGTTTAAATTTCTTTCTACTTTCCAACGCTTCATGATCGTAGCAAAGACTTCTTCGACCTTTTGGACTTTCGGCTGCACAGTCATAAAAAATATATTGGTCTTTTCCTTTATCGTAGCCTACAACATCTGGTTCACCACCCGTTTCTTCCATTTCATTAAGCGACCATAGTTTCTCTGGATTCGCTGACAACTTGATTTGCACCTCCTTCCATTCGATATTTTTATGTCGGTTCATATTTTTATCAAAACGTGAATTCAATATATCAATCAGCTCAACTACGCGTTCTTGAGATAGATTTGGGATGTTTTCGATCTTTCTATTCATGCACTTTTACTTTGCTTGTGGGATATTATCTATAGTCTGTAATCATTGTATAATATTGAAATATTACAAAATTGTAGTTATTTCTAAAAACGAATTTCACAGACAGGATGAGATATCTTAATCGATTAAAAAGAAATTCATTATTATTAGTTAAGCCAATCAACTAATCGACAATCCATCCAATTATGATCACATACATATCAATGCTAAGAGGGATTAATGTAGGGGCACATAAGCGCATTAAAATGGATGCTCTGAAGATTATGTATGAGGGCATGGGATTTGAAAACGTACGCACTTATCTGCAGAGTGGGAATGTAATTTTTACAGATGAAGAAAAAGACAGTATGAAATTGGAAGGCAAAATTTCATCACAAATAAAAAATGAATTCGGTTTTGATGTTCCAATCATCATTTTATCGAAAGAGAAGCTGCAAGATATTGTTGAACAGAATCCACTTTCTAAAGACCATCAAAAGGACGAGTCATTTCTACACGTTACCTTTTTAGCTGATGAAGTTATGGATTACGATGAGTTAAAAATTAGTAGCAAGAAACAAGAGGGGGAAGAGTATCATATTTCTGCAAGAGCTGTTTATTTATACTGCCCACTAAGTTATTCAAGCACAAAACTAAATAATGGTTTTCTAGAGCGTATACTTAAAGTTCAAGCAACTACCAGAAACTGGAAAACTGCTAATGCGTTATTAGAGCTGAGTTCAAATCTTTGATTTTAGGGGATGTGGGGGGTAGGTGAATAGTTGGTACAAGTTCCATTTGCTCTCACTAAAACGAGTAGGGTCATCCTTGTAGATGTTAGGCAATTCATTGACAGTTTTAATATGAGGGTCATCCTGAAGATACCTCTGAAGGATCTACAGGAATAACCTTCAGTCTAATGATATTCTAAGTAAAGTCTATCTTATTATTAGCACTGCTAACTATGTAATGCATCAAAATCTCAATTGCAGAGGAAATTAATCTTTAAAAATAGGTAATGAGCAATATTCAATATGATTACTTCTTAAAATATCTATAAGGTCCTTCGAAGGTATTCTCAGGATGACCCTCTGTTGGTATTAATGATAGTGAATAGGATTATTACCAGCGAATTATATAACCCTCTTCATCATTGCTAAACTACAATCACAAAAAAAGCCTGATAGTGCTAAACGTATCAGGCTTTTTAATTTGTTTAAAGAATTCTAAAATTTAAACGGATGATTTTTCTTTATTTGCTACCGTTGAGTTTTTATGCTGATCGCTCACTTTAAAAAATTCGTGTGGATCAACAATGGCATTTTTTTCTAGAATGAGTTCAAGTAGTGAATCCATTCGTTCTAAGTATGCTACTTTAAGATCTCCTATAACCTCTTTTTCAATTTCGGCTACATCTTTCTCGTTCTTTTTAGGAAGTAATACTTCTTTAATACCAGCTCTTTTTGCAGCTAACACTTTTTCTTTAATTCCACCTACAGGCAGCACTAAACCACGTAAAGTGATTTCGCCAGTTAGGGCAATGGAGCCTTTAACTTTACGCTGTGTAAAGATGGAAGCAATAGCAGTCATTAGTGAAACACCTGCAGAAGGTCCGTCTTTGGGGACAGCACCCGCTGGTACGTGAACGTGTAAATCCCAGTATTTGAAGGCGTCTTCAGGAATTCCAATATCATCAGCATGGGCTTTTAAGTAAGATATCGCAAGCATCGCCGACTCTTTCATTACATCCCCAAGTTGACCGGTAATATTAAGTTTACCAGAACCTTTAGATACGCTGGCCTCAATAAATAGAATATCGCCACCAAAGGGTGTCCAAGCTAAACCTGTAGCAACGCCAGGCACGGTTGTGCGTTCTGCCACATCGCTGAAGTATTTTTGTTTACCAAGAATATCTTCAATATCTGTATCATCCACAGAGAATGATTTGATTTCGCCTGCTGCTACTTTTGCGGCAACGCTTCTACAAACACTTCCCACTTCACGGTCTAAGTTTCTTACACCAGACTCACGAGTATACTCATCGATAATTTTTTCGATGGCTTTTTGTGAGAAAGTAATTTGCTCTGCTTTTAAGCCATTTTCTGTAATCTGCTTAGGAATTAAATATTTCTTAGCAATTTCAGTTTTCTCTTCAAGCGTATATCCACTGATATTAATCATTTCCATTCTGTCGCGTAGAGGCGCAGGAATAGTATCCAATGAGTTTGCTGTAGCAATAAATAATACTCTCGAAAGATCGTATTCGAGCTCGAGATAGTTATCACTAAAAGTATCGTTTTGCTCTGGATCTAATACTTCGAGAAGGGCAGAGGTTGGGTCGCCACGGAAGTCGGATCCAACTTTATCAATCTCGTCAAGCATAATTACAGGATTTCCTTTTCCGGCTTTTTTCATAGCACGGAGAATTCGCCCTGGTAGTGCACCAATATACGTTCTACGGTGACCTCTAATTTCTGCTTCGTCGCGGATACCACCTAAACTGAAGCGCTCAAATTCACGTCCTAAAGCGCGTGCAATAGATTTACCTAGCGATGTTTTACCAACCCCTGGAGGTCCGTAAAAACAAAGGATAGGAGCCTTCATGTCTTCTTTAAGCTTCAATACTGCTAAGTATTCAATAATACGCTTCTTTACTTTCTCAAGGCCGTAATGATCTTCTTCGAGCACTTGTTTTGCGTAGGCTAGATCTAATTTATCGTCAGAATATTCTTCCCATGGTAGGTCTAAAATCCACTCTAAATAACTGTGAATAATACCATAGTTGGGCGAGGCATTTGGCGTCATTTCTAAACGGCGTAATTCCTTTTCTGCTTCTGTTCGTACATAATCAGGCAGATTCTTTTTAGCTAAACGCTCACGTATTTTATCTAGCTCTTGATGTTCAGCATCTTCGCCAAGCTCTTCTTGAATAGCTTTCATTTGCTGGCGTAGATAAAACTCCCGCTGTTGATCATCAATATCAGACTTCACTTTAGTGCGAATTTTTTCGCTCATGTCTAATACTTGAACTTCTTTTTCTAGATGGCTCATTACAGCATCTAGATTTTTAGAAAATGTTTGAATTTTTAAAAGTTCTTGCTTTTGTTTTGCATCAACATTTAAGTTTGATGAAATAAAATTCAACAGAAAAGTAGGGCTGTTGATGTTATTTACAGCAATTGTTGCCTCACTTGGTATGTTTGGCGACATATTAATAATGCGTGTAGAGGCTTCTTTAATATTTCGGATGGAAGCATCTAGCTCAAGCCCTTCAATATCCATTTCTTTTGGATAGGGTTTGATATTCGCTTTAAAATAGGGGTCTTCTTGAGTGAATTCGTCTACTTCAAATGCAGTTTTACCTTGAATTACGATGGTTCTAGAACCATCAGGCATTTTAATGAGTTTAATAATTTTAGCCATGGTACCAACAGTATATAAGTCGGCTGCTAATGGCTCTTCAATATCTTCGTCTTTTTGGGTAACTACGCCAATAATTTTATCGTTGGCATAGGCTTCTTTAACAAGGGCTAAAGAACGGTCTCTACCTACGGTTATGGGTACAACAACACCAGGAAACAACACTGTGTTTTTTAATGGGAGTATTGGAAGAGAGTCAGGAACTTTAGAATCGTTAAGTTCTTGTTCTTCTTCTTCAGACATTAATGGTATTGCCTGCTCAAAATCTTCGAAATGGTCTTCTGAGTCATCAAATTCGTCAAATATGCTAAAGCGGTCTTTCATAGATAATATTAAAAATCATTTTATATTTTAAAGTAAATAAAGCAAATACGAAGCCAAACTGTATTTATACACAAAGCGTCATAATTACTCTAAGTACGTCAGTAATGTCGGGCAAACTGTCAGTTTACAAATGAAATTGTAAGGCTGCTACGGTAAGTCCAGTAAAATTGCTAATACTACTGTAGGTGCCCATAGATAATTGTGTGGCTATAGAAAAATCCCAATATCGAGTTTCTAAAGCGGTGCCTAAACTAATATAACCAGGTAATTCTGACGCTAATTGGGTGCCAGCTCGTAGAGGTAGAAACTTAAGTGGACGAATTTCTGCGCCAAAAGAAGCAACTAATTTTTTAGAATTAAAAGCAGAGTTGGTTAAACCCATGCTTATATCTCCTGATAGCTTCACTCTATTAAATTCTAACAAAATACCAGAGTGAAGGGCAGTAGGTAAAAGTACTGAAAAGCGATTAGTGTTAGATGTGAAATCTTTAAATGGATTTGTTTCAGCGAATTGATCGGCAAATATTAGAAACTGTCCAGGTGCGCCTATAAATGCATCACTTGCTGTAGAAGGGAAGGATGCTACGTTTGTTGTGTCTTTGCTTACGTTATAGCTAATGCCATCATCTTTATAAGAAACAAATCCTATATCGGTTATAGAAACAGAAATACGCAAAGAGCTGTGAATTTGTTCGTTTCTATTATTAAGGGCTGTTAAGTCGCTACCCAAAGTTAGTAGGTATGTAAGGCCGATATCTAACCCAGCGCCCACGCCATATATATCAAATATCTGATCACTTATGGGATTAATATTATCTTGAATTGCTTGATTAGCTGAAATCCCGCCTAAATAGTCTTGAGTGGCATCTTTGAAACGACCTACTGCAGCGTATTCAAAATCTTGAGCCCGCTGAATTACATTTGATCCACTTTCTTGGGAATAGACATTTTTCCAGCTAGCATTTTGGTAGGCGCCACCTAACACTAGTTTGGGAGCAATACCAATTATAATGTTATGGAGACGTGAGCTTAAATGATTAAAGAAGTCTATTGACTCAGCGTATCCAAACGAAATTTCATGCAGAGTTTGATGGCGATGGCGTAAGGTTTGGTTGCTATAGGCTACATCGTTATCAGTTACAGGAACTATGGAGTACCAATTTCGACCAACTTCAAAAGTGGAGGAAGTTCTGGTGCGCATGGCGATGGAGTAGGCATTGTCTTTATTTTTCCAATGTATGCCAAAAAGGGTGGTTTCAAAACGAGATTGGTGCGGTGATGTTAGCCGCTTAGCCGAATAATTTTGATCTATAATCTGCTTTTTCTCTGTTTGACCGATGGAGTAACTACCCGGTTTATATTGAACTAGATAATCGGTAAAATTTTTACGTTGATCGTCTAGATTAGAGAAACTTTGAACGGGATTAAAATAGGTTCCAGTTATTAAGAAACCAAGATTCACACGACCTTTACGATCTCTAATGTGAAGGTTTGCGGGATTATAGAAATTGGCGTTATAGTCGGTTATATAGGTGCTACCACCACCGCCAAGCGCCATATTTTTTGGCGTTAATACCGGCTGTGAGTACCCAAAACTAACTAATATAAACCCCAATAAAATGGTGAGTGTGCCTATCCTCATGATAATATTCTCTTCGTCCTTCTAATCAATAACCTGAAGTGGTGCCGCCCTAAGCATCAACTTCTTTTGTCCACGTTCTTTGAAAAATACGACAACTTTACTGTCCATTCCTAATCCACTTCTACTAATGATTTTACCCGTTCCAAATTTAGCATGAACTACATGAGTTCCTACCTGAAATGGATCACCGCCATCTGAATAATCGTAGTGAATAGTTGTAGATGATGCAGATTTATTGCCTTTAGATCTGTTAACGGGACTCTCCCAATCATATTCTATATTAGTTCCAGATTTGGTGGTTTTCACATTTGGTTCGTCTAAAGTATACCGGTCGGTTTTTTGTGAAATAGTAGCCCCAGTTTCAGTGCGAACTACACCAGGATTAACTTCATCTAAAAAGCGAGATCTAAGTTGCCTTTGCTCTTCCCCAAATTTATAGCGCGATCTACAATGGCTAAAATAAAGTCGTTCTTCAGCTCTAGTTATTGCCACATAAAATAAACGACGCTCTTCTTCTAGATCTGCATCAAAACCTTCGCGACCGCCAACAGGGAAGAGGTTTTCTTCTAAGCCCACTACAAAAACAACGGGGAATTCTAACCCTTTAGAGGCATGAACGGTCATTAAAGTAACAGCAGGTTTGTTTTCGTCAAATTTGTCAGAATCCGTAATTAGTCTAATTTCCTGTAAAAAAGCACTTAAAGACGGTTTGCGAGTATTCTTTTCGTAATAGGAAATTGCATTCTGAAGCTCTAAAATGTTATCTCTTCGCATCATAGATTCATGCGAATTTTCTTCAACAAGAGCTTTCATATACCCCGATTGTTCGAGCACACTACGCGTTGATTCTGTGAGAGTTCTATGCCCACTTTCTAACTCACCTCTGAGGCGAGTAATCATATTCACAAATTCTCGAATACGAACTTTTGCAGGTTTATATACATCTGCACTTTCAACATGCTCTAAAATAGACCAAACGGTTCGACCCTCTTCACGTGCTTTTTTACGAAGATCTTGAATGGATTTATTACCAATTCCACGTGAAGGTTCATTGATAATTCTAATAAGGTTTGTCTCGTCGTGTGGATTTACCAACAAAGTTAGGTAGGCGAGTACATCCTTAATCTCTTTTCTTTGGTAGAACGATAAACCACCTACTAGTTGATAATGCAATCCTTTGCGGCGGAGAGATTCTTCAAAAACTCGCGACTGATAGTTGGTTCGGTATAAAATTGCAAAATCGTTGTTCTTATAACCATGACGTATTTTTAAGTCATAGATGTAGCTTGCAACCCTATTGGCTTCGTCTCTATCGTCATAATTATCGAGCACAATAATAGGTTCGCCATCTACTTTATCGGTCCACAGAGTTTTATCAAGCTGATTTGAATTCTTTTTAATGATAGAATCAGCGCAGAGTAAAATAGATTTTGTAGAGCGGTAATTCTGCTCTAAAGGGACTTGAGTTGCCTTTTCATAATCTTTCTGGAAGTCGAGTATATTCGAAATATCAGCGCCCCTGAAGGAGTAAATACTTTGGGCATCGTCGCCCACCACACAGATATTATTGTATTTGGCACTCAGCATTTTAGTTGCCTTATACTGGGCATGGTTTGTATCCTGATACTCATCGATGAGTATGTATTTGAAACGATCTTGGTACGCTTCTAGCACTTCTGGAAACTTTTCGAAAAGCTCAATGGGTTTGATGAGTAAATCATCAAAATCCATGGCGTTACTTTGTTTTAGGCGATTTAAATAAATGGTATAAACACGTGCTGTAATATCATCGAGTGTGCTACCAATAAATTTCTCTTGAAAAGTATCTGGACTAATTAGCTGATTTTTAGCGTCACTTATTTTATTCCGAATCGTTTTGGGTTTTATTTCTTTTGGATCGAAATTGAGCTCTTGTAGAATTTGTTTAATTACCGTTTCAGAATCGCTAGTGTCATAAATGGTGAAGTCAGCGCCGTAGCCTAATTTCTCAGCCTCAAAACGCAATATTTTGGAGAAGATAGAGTGGAAGGTACCCATCCATAATTTCTGGGCTTTATCACCAATCAGAGTGCGAATTCTTTCCTTCATTTCACGTGCTGCTTTATTGGTGAAAGTGAGGGAAAGAATCTCGTTTGGAGCAGCTTTTTGTTTCTGAAGTAAATAAGCGATGCGGTAGGTTAGCACTCGAGTTTTACCCGACCCTGCGCCCGCAATAATTAAAAGAGGACCATCGGTATGAGTAACGGCCATTCGCTGTTGCTCGTTAAGCCCCACTAACAAATCTTGGTTATTATTTGGCTCTTCAGCTTGTAAAGAAAATGTCTTCATATAGATAAAATATCACACAAACGGCGTATGTGTTACCGTTTATTAAATCTGGCATAAGTGGGAAATATAAACCCAATTACGCCAGTTAAAAAATGAGACGAATATATTATTCGAACTCTTGCAGTTGTTGCTTCAGCTTTTCTAAGTTTGCTTCGCCATCGCGCTTTTTGTTGCGTTCATTTTGAACTACGCTATCGGGGGCGCCACTTACAAATTTTTCATTACTGAGTTTGCCATTAACCTGTTTTAAAAAGCCTTCAACACGCTGAATCTCTTTGCCTAAACGCTCTTTTTCTTTGTCCACATCTATCAAATCAGCTAGAGGAACAAAGATCTCAAGTCCACCTACTATGGCCGATGAACTGGCTTTTGGCTTCTCTAGATTTGTGTCTATTGTCAGACTTTCTAGGGATTGGAGTTTGTTTAGAATCCAATTGTTTTTGTTCACAGCAGCTAGTAGCTCAGCAGAAGAAGGTTTGATTAAAACCTCTAATTCTGTTTTAGGTGAAACACCCATTTCTGCACGAATATTACGTAATGCTGAAACTGTATTTTGAAGAGTATCGAATAGTTTAACGTCTGCTTTATTCACAAAAGAAGCATCGTAAACGGGCCATTCAGAAACAACTAAAGCTTCTTCCGATGTGCGAGTTGAAATATGTTGCCATATTTCTTCGCTTATAAATGGCATAAAAGGGTGGAGGAGTTTCATTAACTGCTCAAAAAAGCCGAGAGCCACATTCATTTTATCGGCGTCAAACTTATCACCGTAAGTATCAGGCTTGGCGAGTTCTATATACCAATCGCAAAAATCATCCCAAATTAAAGAGTACACTTTCTTAAGAGCATCGTTCAATTTGTAGTTTTTGAAATCTTCCTCAACCTCTTTAATGGTCTCATGCAAACGAGATAGCATCCAACGGTCAACAAGATTGTCGGCATCTATTTGGGTTGTGGGCTTGTATTCAACGCCATCTTCCATATTCATTGTTAGGAAACGGAAGGCATTCCAAATTTTATTGGAGAATTTACTTCCTTGCTCACAAAGCTTAACATCAAACGGCAGATCGTTACCAGCAGGAGTTGCGAATAACATTCCCATACGAACCCCATCTGCGCCAAATTGGGAAATCAAGTCTAGAGGATCTGGAGAGTTCCCAAGACTTTTACTCATTTTTCGGCCTTGTTTGTCGCGTACTATACCTGTGTAATACACATTTTTGAAGGGCATTTCGCCACGGTATTCGTAGCCCGCAATAATCATTCGAGCCACCCAGAAAAACATGATTTCTGGCGCAGTAACTAAATCGTTGGTAGGGTAGTAATAGTCCACTTCCTTTTTGTCATAAAAACCATCGAATACAGAAATAGGCCACAACCAAGAGGAAAACCAAGTATCGAGCACATCGTCTTCTTGTTTTAAATCCGCTGCTGTTAAACTAGCATTGCCTGATTTCTCTTTGGCAATTTCAACAGCTTGGTCTAAAGTTTTAGCTACTACGAAATCGTTTTCGCCTTCCCCATAAAAGTAAGCTGGAATTCGATGTCCCCACCAAAGTTGGCGACTAATACACCAATCGCGCACATTTTCCATCCAATGGCGATAAGTATTCTTAAATTTAGGAGGATGAAAACGGATGGTATCATTCATCACATTCTCTAAAGCAGGTTCGCTTAACTCCTTCATAGAAACCCACCATTGTAGAGAAAGGCGAGGTTCAATCACGGCATCGGTACGTTCAGAATATCCAACCTTGTTTGTGTAATCTTCAATCTTAACAAGATTTCCTGCTTCTTCAAGATCTTTAGCAATTTGCTTACGGACTTCAAACCGATCTAAGCCCACATATAATTCACCTTCGGCACTAATGGTACCATCCGCATTCATCATGTTGATGGTTTCTAGATTGTGCTTTTGGCCTAAATTGTAATCATTCTCGTCGTGAGCTGGTGTTACTTTTAAGCAACCCGTTCCAAATTCAATATCGACGTAATCATCTAAAATAATTGATACTTCACGATTTACTAAAGGCACAATGGCTGTTTTGCCATGTAAGTGCGTATATCGCTCATCATCAGGGTGAATACAAACAGCTGTATCGCCTAAAATTGTCTCTGGACGAGTGGTGGCAATAGTCACAAACTCATCAACAGTTCCTGCAATCTTGTAGCGAACATGATACAGTTTAGAATTTACCTCCTTGTGTATTACTTCCTCATCGCTCAGCGCGGTTAGGGCAGAAGGATCCCAATTTACCATCCGTGCGCCACGGTAAATTTTACCTTTATTATATAAATCAATAAAAGTATCGATTACACTTTCCGAGTACTTTTCGTCCATGGTGAAAGTGGTACGATCCCAATCGCAACTTGCACCTAATTTCTTTAATTGCTCTAGAATGATTCCGCCATGCTTATGCGTCCATTCCCAAGCATGCTCTAGAAACTCATCTCTACTTAAATCACCTTTTGTGATGCCTTCAGCACGTAATTTTTGCACCACTTTAGCTTCGGTAGCTATAGATGCGTGATCAGTTCCTGGCACCCAACATGTATTAAAACCTTGCATCCGCGCTTTCCGTACCAACACATCTTGGATGGTATTATTAAGCATGTGGCCCATATGCAACACCCCAGTTACGTTGGGTGGTGGAATAACCACAGTAAAAGGTTCGCGGTCATCAGGAGTGGAATGGAAATACTTATGATCCATCCAGTATTTGTACCATTTATCCTCTACATCTGAGGGATTGTATTGTGCAGGAATTTCTTTGCTGTGATTTGTAGTGCTACTCAAGTTGTATAAATCTGTGTTTATAAAGCCATTTTAATAAGCTTGCAAGATACAAAAAAAAGAAAGGAGAAGGAATGATTTAGTTATCAGTTAACAGTAATTAGGGGCAGTGAACAGTTATCAATTACCAATGAACGGTAGTGAGTCATTTTAAAATCTGAATTGACTCAAAAAGTGTGTAAACAGGCTACCCGATTTAAGAGGCTCGATGCAACTAAATCTAAGATTATGGCAAATTGGGCACCCACGAGTCCACTCTCAGAAAGTAAACAAGTATTTTATAGATATAAGAATTAAGTAGTAAGACATGAGAAACTAATAAGTTTTAGAAAACTGATTCTAGCATCTTAATACTTACATCTTTTGTCTCAATTTCCCTCTAAAGAGCTAATCCTTATATACATCTTTTGGTGTTTCTTAAAATTGTTCAAACAGTATGACGTACTCGTCATTGACGCCAACGGCGGCATTAGAAAATTGTCACTTGGCATTGTCACCCTGAGGAATGAGCGGAGCGAATGAATCCCGACTTGCTCGGGACAGGCAGGTCTCCTGATCCCGAATGCTCGGGACTCCGCATGTGCTTCGTAGCGGGCTACTAGCACCAACAATGCTTTTTCGTTTTGATCCCAATCAATTATTTGGAGATCCTTCACGGCGACTCCCTGTCGGTTGTCTTGTTCAGGATGACAGGGTTGGTGGTTAACACTCTAACCTCCCTGCGGTCGGTCATTGTCTATTAAACAGATGTTTGAGTCATAAAAAGATGTGAATAAGAATTAGCTCCCCGAGAAACACTTTTTTGAAGGTTCTAGGCTTAATATTTTATCCTTGTTACAGGCGCCTTGTTCGTATTGCTGCTTGGAAGCTCTACTTCCATTGGATGAGTTTTACCAGCAAGATTCCGACAACCCTGTTTCAAAACTTAGTTGTAACGAGGTATGGATATAAAAAAAGAGCCAAAGCATTTGAATACTTTGGCTCTTTAAATTCTGAATAGATTCAGCGTAATATTACTTAACTCTTTTTAGTAATACGCCAAAATGACCATCACAGCCGTGGATGTGAGGGAATGTTTGGTAAGCTTTACCGCCTTCGGCAAGTACTTCTTCAGGTACAAAGTCTTCGAGGGGCTCTAACACAAAATTATCGTCCATTTTCTCAAGTAGTTTATTTACTTGATCCATGTTTTCTTCTGGTTCTAGAGAACATGTACTGTACACCAAGCGTCCACCTAGTTTAACCATGTTGGCCGCTTCTTCTAACAATTGCTCTTGTAATTCAACAGCTTTACGAAGGCCTTCTTCATCACGTTTCCAGCGTAAATCAGCGCGTTTGCTCAGTACACCAGTTCCTGTACATGGGGCATCAAGAAGAACAGCGTCAGCTAATGGTAGGGAGAGCTCTAATATATCTGCACGACGGATTTTAATATTTTCGGCTCCAAAATTAAGTGCACTCTCAGCTAATATATCTAATCTTTTTGCAGAAATATCTACAGCTAATATAGAACTTTCGCCACCTGTAAGGTCAGCTAGCATGATTGATTTCGTACCAGGAGCAGCACATAAATCGTAAATTTTCTCACCAGGCTGTGGGTCTAACACAAAAGGTGCGAAACCAGCGGCAATGTCTTGAACATGGCATAATCCTTTGGCTAGTAATCCTTTCTCAATAAAAGGCTGTACAGAGTCTACTTTGTAGAAATTTGGAAGCCAATCACTAGCTTCATATTCAACGCCCATTTTATCCATACGAAGTTCAAAGTTTTCGGCAGTAGTACGCAAGGTATTAACGCGCACAAAAAATGATGGACGGCTATTGTTAGCTTGCATTAACTGGAATGCTTCGCGTTCGCCAAAGCGTTTTCTCCAACGTGCAACTAACCACTCTGGGTGGGAGAAGGTTGTGGCAACAAGTTTGTTTCGATCTTCGAAAGCAGGTTTTGGTAGGTTATCACCTTCGCGCTGCAAGTTGCGTAGAATAGCATTTACTAAGTCGCCCGTTTTTGAACCAAGCATGGCTTTAGCAATTTCTACCGCTTCGTTGATAGCAGCATAATCTGGAGTGCTATCCATAAAAAGTAAATCGTAGATGGCAAGGCGAAGGATGTTCTTAAGCTGAGGCTTCATCTCGTCGATGCCAACAGAGGAGAAGTGGTCGATTATAAAATCGAGATAGCTTCTTCTACGTAAGATATTTTGTACATATTCCCGAACCTGAGCACGTTCGCGTGTGTCTAAGTCGTTTGCTAGTGTATAGTCTAGTACGTGTTCTTTGTCGAAAGCAATTAAGATTTCAACGCTTACAGATCGTTCTGATAATTCAGGTTCCAAGGAAATCGGTATTTAAAAATTTTGGGTTTTCTATAATAAAAAAGGTGAACTAGCCACCTTTGAAATTATATTCTTCGTCAACAAAACAAACTGGTATTACTACCAGCTCGGCTAGCATACAAAGATAAAAGTTTAAGAGGGTAGTTGCTAATAGAACTCTCAACTTCTGTCATTATTTATGTGATACCAATCAATTTTGCGTGAAAAGTACATAACAAGCCCTAAAATTACGAATAAACCCACACTTCCCATCAATAAAGCATAGTCTTGAAGCTGAATTAATATAAAAATGAAGAGGTATAGCACAATTAAGATGCCAGCCATTAGCCCAGTAAGCGCATTACTTTTAAGAATAGTTTTGGTATATGCGGCAATTAGACCAATGGTAAGAGCTGTTGAGATTCCGTATGCAACATTAAACGTGGTGTGCTCAGAAATACTTAACAATAGCGTATAAAATAGCGATAGAGCTAATCCCACTAATATATATTGAATAGGATGTACTCGTTTTTGATTAATAATCTCTATAAAAAAGAATACAAGAAAAGTTAATCCAATAAAAAGAATAGCATATTTAATGCTTCTATTAGTTTTTTGGTAACTATCTACAGGTAAAAGCAGGTTTACACCAAAAGCCGACTCGTTGACTCTATGTTGAGCGCCAATCCATGCTTGTGGATAGTTTCTGTTCAGGTGTAAGACATTCCATGTGGCAGTGAAGCCATCTTCAGAAACTTCACGAGTAGTAGGTAGAAAAGTACCATCAAAGCTAGGGGTTGGCCAGTCTGAAGTGAGCTCTACATAGGTAACCTTACCAACGGGCACAAAATTTATGTATTGACTTCCCTTAAGCTTAACATTGAAGATAAATGACTCCGTTTCAAGTTCATTATTTGAATTAAGGGATAGATTTAAAGGCACATTAATACCTGAACTAAGCAAATTATTTGAGATAGTGCCGGGATTAAAAATCTTGCTTTTATTTCCCCAATCAAGTGATATCTGGTCTTCTATCCCTTTTAAATCACTAATACCAAAACTCAGAAAAGCTTTATCTAACTGAAGGTTTTTGTTCTCAATATTGAAAGTTCGTGGATCTAAATGAGCAAAATTCCCAGTTAAAGTAATATCACTGTTGTAAACTATAATCTCATAAATGCCACGATATCGTTTTTCAGGGAAGATAGAACCCGATATAGAAAGCTGTTCAGGCAGTAGATTGAGATATTCTGTTCGTTCAGTCCATACATTGGCAGAATCTATAGATGAGTATCTTTTCTCAGTGATGGTATATGGAACAGAGATAAATGGTCCAGTTAAAGTCTGCGCCTCTCCCCATTTTTGACTCACTTCCCAAATAGCTTGTTCTTTGGTTGATTCTCGCTCATACACTAAGCTGTTTATCATTGACGTAGGAATCAGTAACAACAATGAAATAAAGGCAATTAAGCCTACTTTTATAAGAGCTGCATTTCTATCCGAGAAAGTCTGAGGTTTTGAATCTGAGGCGTTATCCATAAAGCGTAATCCACTAAAATATTATATTCTATGATTTAGAATACTCAATTTGAAAATTAAATCGAAGCATTTTATCATTCTGTTTTAGGACTGTTGGCGTTTGGTGATGTTATTCTTCTTTTAATGCTAACTTCTATACACTTTTTTTCTGGGACATAAATCTGTTCAAACAACATGACGTATTCGTTATTGACGCCAATGATGGCATTGGCAAAGGCAGGGCAGGCGAAGCAAGTACTGTGGTTCCAAGAAGTCGGGAATATCAGGCTACTAGTCTAAACAGCGTAACTTTGAATCCATATTCAGGAGATCCATCACTCCGCATTCGCTACGTTCTGGATGACAGAGGTTTTTAGACACTACCTTTGCCTCCCTAAGGTCGGGCATTGCCTTTCAGGCAATAGTATAAAGCCATATAAACGACTAAGAAACTATAATAACTATCAACCATATGGTCACTGATTAGTGTGTAGAAACTAGATTATTTATACTAACAAATTTACTAGCATCTAAAGGGTGTACTTACCAATCATTTGGAATATTAAAAACGATGGAGGAGCGAGCTCCAATCCACCGTTTCAATAAGTAGAAGTAGATGACTAATAATAGGTATAGCGGCGAACTTGTGCTATATATTTGGCAAGACGAATAACTTGGTGACTGTAGCCATACTCGTTGTCGTACCAAATGTAGAGGATTATATTATGTCCACCGTTGTTTACAATAGTCGCTTTACTGTCATAAATAGCAGGAGCAGAGGTGCCAATTATATCATTGGATACGAGCTCGTTGCTTAAAGAATATTGAATCTGTTCCACCAAATCACCCTCTAGTGCCCGGTCTTTCATTAAATTATTGAGGGATTCTAAATCTGTTTTCTTATTCAATTCTAAATTAAGAATAGCTAAAGAACCATTTGGAACGGGCACGCGAATAGCATTAGAGGTTAGTTTCCCCTCAAGTGATGGAATGGCTTTAGATACTGCCTGACCTGCACCTGTTTCAGTAATTACCATATTTATTGCAGCAGCACGACCACGGCGGTATTTTTTGTGCATATTATCCACCAAGTTTTGATCGTTGGTGTAGGCATGAATAGTTTCTAAATGTCCGTGTTTAACGCCAAAAACATCTTCAATTACCTTAAGTATTGGTGTAATAGCGTTGGTTGTGCAAGAAGCTGCAGAAAAGATATTTACTGTCTTTGGGTCATACTCTAAGTGATTTACGCCATGAACAATGTTAGGTACTCCTTTCCCTGGGGCGGTTAGCAAAACCTTAGAAGTTCCTTTTGCTTTTAAGTGCAATCCAAGAGCTTCCTCATCTCTAAACGCGCCTGAGTTATCAATTACCAGCGCATCGTTAATTCCATACTGAGTGTAGTCGATTTCATCAGGACTATTTGCAGAAATCACCTTTACTGGAATACCATTAATAATAAGAGTTTCATTTTCGGCATCAGCTTTAACAGTACCTGGAAATATTCCGTGGATGGAGTCTTGTTGTAGTAGGGATGCACGCTTTTCTAAAATCTGCTGATCTATGGCGCCACGAACAACAATAGCACGAAGGCGTAATTGAATACCATTGCCAGTTAATGTAATAAGCTCTCTGGCCAATAAACGTCCGATACGCCCAAATCCATATAACACCACATCTTTTGGAACATTGTTTTTGTTGGTAGCGTTTTTAAGTTTTTCTGCAACTAGGGCTGTAGCATTTTTATGGTCTTCACCTTCAACATGGTATTCATAAGTGAGTTTGCCGAGGTCGATTCTTGCTGGGCAAATATCCAAGGCTTGAATAGCTTTTGCGATTTCGACCGTATCAAAGATCGAAATCCTTTTGCCAACGAAGTCTGCTGCGTATTCATGCAGACGTAGAATCTCGCTTACATTTCTATCTACAATTTGGTTGCGTAAAAAGACTAGCTCTATAGACTTATCGTACCATAAATCCCCTACAATTTGGATTAACTCTACCGCTGCTTTGCGTCGGTTAGTTTGGTAAGAGAGTTGCTTTTCGTACGCGTCTTCAAAACTCATGATGATAGTATTGTTTTAAAAGATTTAATTTCCAACAAAAATAGCAATTTAAACCATTTATATTTTAACTATTTGAAGGGTGGTAGGTGTAGGTTATTTGGTGAGCAGGGTTTCGATTAATTATCTCCAAAAATCCCACATATTCTACTAATAAATTATTTTCTTAGATTTTGGATATTCAATCTCGAAATCAATTCTAAGCTTTTTGGTCTCGTTGGATTTGAGTTCCATTTCCCAAGTTATAATACCTGTTTCGGTGTCTAATTTTCCGCCACTGAGTTGCTTTGGGGTTACTTTAATACTCTCATCAGTGCTAACAGGAATCTGATCTTCGATGGCAATAGTTACAGCTTCTTGCTTAGTATTACGAATAGTGATTTCGTAGGAAAGGCTTTCCCTAGTTTTACTGCCAAAGAAACGGCGTTCTGCAAAATCCTTTAGTTTTTTACGCTCAATATTGATGCGTTCATCTTTACCTAAAAGGATGGCGAGGGTATCGTCTAGGGCAACTGGATTTAGTAAATGTGTTCCAACGAAACTATTATCGAAATACACATTTGCCTCACCCTCAATCAAATTCAAATCGTCCCAATCCGTTAATTCCCCAATTAAATAGGCATAAGGAGATAGCTTTGGCGTAGCACTGTATTTATAAGTTGTTGCCGGCCTCTCACGTTTCAATTCTAGTGTGTACTCATTCCCATCAGATGGCACACTATAAGGACGCTCAATGGCATAACTAAAACTAGTTTGATTCGATATTTCTTGTGTAATGATGGGCATAGATTCTTGCGGCGCAGGAGGGGGCATCATTTGTTTGTTAGCTTTGCCCTCGTAGCCAGTAACAACAAGTTCTTCTAAGGTTATAACTTCATCATTGAATACTTCAATATTAGCGCCTTTTTGCATTGCTCTATATAAATTTGGGGAATAAAATTGTGCATAAATAGGATTCAAAATTGGACGTTCTATACTTTGTGAGGGATCGCCAGAATTCACTATAAATTTCACATTAGTCCAGTCATAGCCTGTATTTTGGTATATTTTAGTTTTAAAATTAATAGCTAAAGGTTCGTTAATATTATTTGAACGTATATCATAAGACGGGCGCCATCCTGCATTATTAACCAAATACTGAACATGAAATTCTAATTTCTGTGCCACATCAGACTCAATTTCAGCTACAATCTCTCTAAAACTGTCTCTTTTAATTCCACCTGCTTCTCTAATTTGTCTATTCACTCTTTGAATGTCGGCCTCAATTTTGGTGAGTGCATTGCGTGTATTTAGTTTTTCTTTTTCTAAACGAGTAAGATTGGTGCGATAAGTTGTCATTAAATCATTTAATTCGGCGCCAGTCAGTTTATTGTTATTCAATATATTTTGAGATGCTTTTAAGAAGCCAATTTCGCCTTCATTTACACTTAAAATAGTTCGCTTTTCACCAGCTTGAACTTCAAGTTGTGCTTTTTCTTTTTGAAGGAGTTCAATCTTAGCGTTGTTAGTATTGGTTTCGGTAAAATTAAATTTTGAATTTAAAGAGGCTAGGGTGAAGGTGCCTTTTGCTCTAATCTGAATACTGTTTTCGATTAAACTTTGTGTCAATTCAGTAAATACAATAGTATTCTTACCAGCTTTTAGATCAACGCTAGCAATGCGCTCAACTTGGGCTTGGTTTCTAAAAACTGTGACCTTTTCAATTTTTGAAGAAATAGTTGTGGTATCGGCAGGTGTATTATTTAGCTGTGGCACGAATAATAACAGGGCGAGTAAAATAAACATAGAGCAATACTTTAGAGTAACAGATTGATTGATTGTAACATATAACAAAACTCACAAATCAGTTATATGGTATAAAATATTTTTTAGCTATCTGAAAACAAGTTTTTAGTAGGAGGAGGGAGTCACTATTTACGAAATATTATATATCATTTTAATTATTTCTCAAAATAAATAGGCCTTCTTTCAAGCTAATTTCCTTTAATAAAAAGAATATTATGAATTTCGTTGCCAATGTTGGCTTATCTCCCTATCTTTGCCAGTCTGTAATACCATTTAGTTATACGGTAAGCTAGTCAGCTAAAAATTTTAATAAAAAACGCAATTTTGCACATGAATAAAGGAACAATTGCACAGGTTATCGGACCTGTAGTTGATGTTGATTTTTCGAACGGTAACACTCCACCCGTTCCAAATGCACTACTAATTAAAAATGAAGATGGCTCTGCTCTTTATCTTGAGGTAGCTCAACATCTAGGTGAGCATCGTGTGCGAACCATTGCTATGGACTCTACCGACGGTTTAGTTCGTGGTATGGAAGTATTAGACACCGGTAAGCCAATATCAATGCCAGTTGGCGAAGATATTCGCGGTCGCCTATTCAACGTAGTAGGTGAATCTATTGACGGTATCACCCCTCCAGAAGGAAAAGTTAGTTACCCAATTCACCGCCCAGCTCCTCATTATGATGAGTTAGCAACTTCTACAGAAATGCTTGAAACAGGCATTAAAGTAGTAGATCTACTTTGTCCTTATGCTAAAGGTGGTAAAATTGGTCTATTTGGTGGTGCTGGTGTAGGTAAAACAGTACTTATTCAAGAGCTGATTAACAACATTGCGAAGCAGCACGGTGGACTTTCAGTATTTGCAGGCGTAGGTGAGCGGACTCGTGAAGGTAATGACCTTCTTAGAGAATTTATTGAGTCTGGCGTTATTAACTACGGTGACGAGTTTAAAAAATCAATGGAAGAGGGCAAATGGGACCTTTCTAAAGTTGATAAAGAGAAATTAAAAGAATCGCAAGCAACTCTGGTTTTTGGCCAGATGAACGAGCCTCCAGGGGCACGTGCTCGTGTAGCGCTTACAGGTCTAACAGTAGCTGAGTACTTCCGTGATGAAGTATCTCGCGATATTCTACTATTTATTGATAATATTTTCCGTTTCACACAAGCGGGTTCAGAAGTATCTGCACTACTTGGACGTATGCCATCAGCGGTTGGATATCAGCCAACACTAGCTTCTGAGATGGGTGCTATGCAAGAGCGTATTACTTCAACTAAAAAAGGATCTATTACATCTGTACAGGCTGTTTATGTGCCTGCTGATGATATGACGGATCCAGCGCCTGCAACTACATTTAGTCACTTAGATGCTACTACAGCTCTAAGCCGCGCGCTAACTCAAATTGGTATTTATCCTGCGGTAGATCCACTAGAGTCTTCTTCAAGAATTCTAGATCCTAAGGTAGTAGGCGAAGAGCATTATTCTGCTGCAAGTAGAACTACCATGTTACTTCAGAACTACAAAGATTTGCAAGATATTATTGCAATTCTAGGTATGGATGAACTATCTGACGAAGATAAGTTGGTTGTAAGCCGTGCAAGACGTCTACAGCGCTTTATGTCTCAGCCGTTCTTCGTAGCTGAGCAGTTTACTGGTTCTCCAGGAACTTACGTAAAGATTGACGACACTGTTAAAGGTGTTAGAATGATACTTGATGGCGAACTTGATCACCTACCAGAGAATGCGTTCTATATGGTTGGTAGTATTGAAGAAGCCATTGCTAAAGGTGAAAAAATGCAAGCTGAGTCAGCTGCATAATTGGATTGATATAGATGTCTACATTTCATGCTCAAATATTAACTCCTGAAGGCACTTTATATGAAGGTGATGTTTCTGGTGTAAAGATGCCAGGAACTTTAGGTAGTTTCGAAGTTAAATTTAATCACGCACCTATAGTTTCAACTTTAGAAAAAGGCACTGTACTTGTTCGTAAAGAAGATGGCGACCTGAGCTATAAAATCTCGGGTGGCTTTGTTGAAATGGCGCATAATAAATTGACGCTTTTAGCAGAATCTATAGAAGCCGCTTAGTACAAGCATTCACCTAATAAAATTACAAAAGCCGATTTATTTACAAAATAGATCGGCTTTTTTTGTTTCTAGCAAGTATTGGTACTATCCCAAAAAGTGTGTAGGAGCTATATTGATTCATTGATTTACATGATGTGATTTGAGTTATAAACAAGGCTCATGAGCCCATCATATTGCAATGAAACCAGAGCCTGCCGGCAAAGGCAGGGTTCAGGCATGCATTACGAACGGGACGTTCGTTACGACGGAAAGGAATCTATACAATTCTATTAATACTTAACGCATGCATCATTTTTCAAAATCTCTCGCTATGAAATTGGGTTTATTTAATAAGTTAAATTGCTTTTCAGAACAAACATAGCCCCGAGATTTATCTTGGGGTAAACAGATTTAATAAAGGCATCGGTGGGTAGAGTTGTTTTATAAAAGATATGTTCAAATCCACCGAAATTTTAGCTAGATTATTTTAGAAACACATCTTTGGGATTCTATTTGCTGGCCACAGTCTCTTTAAACACTTTTAGGGATACTATCGTACCATCTAATCTTGGTCATTCTCCAATAGACATGTTTTGAGCATAGACTTAAAAAATTGAGACAAAAGAGAGTAGCGTCCAATATTACATAGCCGAATAACTTCAATCTAATCATATTTAAAAACAAGAGTATAGAGCTGTACCGCCTCGGGGAGGGACCGATTTTCTGCTTGCAGAAAATCAGGGAGAGGGCTCTTCAGGCAAGGGTTTTGAATGTGCCTAAAAATCAGTTCTACTTACTAAAATAGCTCGTCTTCATGCTGCGAGGTTACAGTAAAATGATTCGGGCGTTGGTTATTCCCAGAACTCTATAAATACTATAATCCATTAAAAAAACACTAAATACTAAGTACTAACTACTCAATACTAGCATCTTATATCTTACTAATTAAATCTACTTTGCCGTCTTGTAAAATATGTTGAACAATAAGGAAGGAGTTGTTGGCAATTTCAGGCAAAAGGCTGTTGAAATCTGTCGAGGCGGCCTCATTAGCTTTATCTGATATAGTACGTACAATTAGGAATGGTAACTCGTTTATGGTACAAACCTGAGCCACAGCAGCGCCCTCCATTTCAATGGCATCACCTTTAAGTTCATCTATTAAATATTTAGAGTCGAGCAGACTTGCCTTAGCTAAAAATTGATCTCCCGTTAATATTCTGCCCTCATAAATTGGATGAGCTATTTTCGCGGATAGTGCTCGTTTTAGTAAAGAACTATCTGCGTCAAAATAATTGTAATTCGTATATGGAATAGTTCCTCTATCAAATCCCAAAGCTGTTACATCCATATCATGCTGAATACAATCTTTAGAAATTATAACATCACCAATTTCATAAGCAGGATTTAAAGCCCCTGCAACACCTGTAAAGATTACATGGGAAGGAGAGTATGTATCGATGAGCTTTTGGGTTATCATTGCAGCAAATACCTTTCCTATACCAGATTTAACCACTACAACCTGTTTGCCTGCAAGTTCACCCTCATAAAAAACAAATCCTTTCCATTCCCTTTGGACAGTATTTTTTAGATGCTTCTTGTATTCATCAATTTCAATATCCATTGCACCAATAAGCACAAAAAGTTCAGCAGATGTAGCCATATATAGAATTAATTAACAGTTATTTATAACGCAGTTATTGGCGAAACTACCAGTCAATTCTGCCCTTATTCTTATTTTTAATAAGTTCCTGGTTAACAATATTTGGATCTTCGGGCATTACAAAACCAGGCGGTGGCTCAAAGGCATCATAACCCCAGTAGGCGTCTTTATCGGCCGTAACATGATTAATAAACTCACCTACAATTGGCAGGGCAGTACGTGCACCTTGACCAATGCTATAGGCAATATCGTTAGGGAAACGAATACGTCTATCCTCACCACCAACCCATGCACCCATAACTAGATGTGGTGTCATAGCAATAAACCAGTTATCCGCTGAATTTTGCGTGGTTCCTGTTTTACCTGCAATATCTTGGCGCACTCCATATACGTTTCTAAGGCGAACACCTGTGCCATTGTAGCCATCCCCACCACGAATAACACCCCTCATCATATCAACCATTATGTAGGCAGTTTCGGGACTAATAACTTCTTTTTTATACTCAGGATAATATTCCTCTAAAATATTCCCTTCTTTATCTTCAATTCGTGTAATGGCAATTGGATTTATATGAACACCATTGTTTGCAAAAGTTGTATAAGCCGATGTAAGCTCTAATAAACTCACTTCTGCTGTTCCCAATGCGATAGAAGGGAAGGCTTGGGTTTTACTCATGTCTATGCCAAGGTTAGAAGCCATCTCTTTAATTTTTCGCGCAGCCGGATCTAATTCCCATAATTTATTTGTACCTGGTACGCCCGCAATTTCTGGCAAAAGTCGAACGGTGATGTTGTTCATACTTCGAGCTAGCCCTTCTCGTAAAGGCACCATATCAGGTCCACTTGCAACCACTTCATCCTTAGGATTCCAAATCTTGCCATTTCTGTCGCGAAAGGTAATTGGGTATTTAGAGAATTTAAAGTAAGGTTTATAGCCGTTATCAATGGCCACGGTATAAACAAAAGGTTTAAATGTAGAACCTGCTTGGCGCCTTGATTGATATACATGATCGAACTGAACATTGCTATAGTTTGAGCCACCAACCCACGCCATTACGTTGCCGTTAGTTGGGTCTATTGCTACAAAACCCGCTTCAAGTCGTGTTCGAGCTCTTAATACAGAGTCTACAAAAGCAGGATTCTGTTTTAACGAATCCAGTACTTCTAATCGAATTTTAGTGTTGTACTTCTGGAAGCCGTTTTTATACTCATCAGTGTCTTCTAAAAAACTATCTTTAAATGACGGGTGCTGCTCCCAAAGTCGATTCATATAAACGTCACTTCCTGGGGTAGTCCATTCACGCTCAAAAATAATTTGTAGGGAATCTAATTTGGTTCGTAGCGCGACCTCTGCATGATGTTGTAGTCTCGAATCGATAGTTGTATAAATAACTAAGCCGTCTTTGTAAATATCGTAGCCATTTTCTTCTGCCCAACCCGATACTTTTTGGCGCACATATTCTCCAAAATATCTACTTACTCTACCTGATTTTGATGGGGGTTGATAATCTAGCTGTATAGGTTCTGAAGTGAGCTGGATGTATTCGTTATCATCAATAAAACCTCGTCTGTTCATCATCAGAAGAACAATATTTCTACGTTGAGTAGATTTTTCGGGGTTTAATCGTGGGTTATAGGCATACACAGCATTTAGTGAGCCTATAAGTGTTGCAGCTTCAGGAATATTTAATTCTTTTGCCGATTTATTAAAATGAGTTTGCGCAGCTGCTTCAATACCAAAGGCACTATTACTGTATTCAACAGTATTTAAATACATTTCTATAATTTCGCGCTTTGTGTAGTTTTTCTCAATCTGTATAGCCGTAATCATTTCTCTGAATTTTCTAGAAATAGAGAAAGCCGTTCCAATTTTCTTATATAAATTTCGAGCTAGCTGCTGACTTATGGTTGAACCACCTTCTGTTCTACCACGCATAAGATTAACTGGAATGGCAAGGGTACGAACCATATCTATACCCCAGTGTTCAAAGAAGCGATGATCTTCAATCGAAACCAATGCATCTACCGCATGTGGAGAGATTTCTGTATAGGGAACCCAAGTTCTGTTTTCTGTAAAATATTTATCAAGTACAACGCCATCTCTACTTCGTACTTCTGAGGCAATGTTGGTATCGGGATTTTCAAGTTCCTGAATGGTTGGTAAACCGAGAAAAAGGAAGATGGTGTAAGCAACTATAGCAAGGACAATTAAACCGGATATTCCACCTGTCCACTTCCAGAAGTTAGCTGGTAAACCTGATTTTTTTGGAGGTATAGCAGGGGTAGGCTCTTCCTTTGGATTCGCTTTTTTATTCTTCTCTGCTAATATTTGTTTACGATACTCAGGGTCGTTGAAATATCGTTGGTGATCAATAGGATTATTTGAGTCGCTCATTCTGCAGCTGTTGTTTTGCTAAAAGATACAAATTCTTTGGTAGATGCTATCCACTTAACGAGATTAAAACCATTATTGTTATATAATGCAATGCTTCTATTTTCGTAAAATGCCCCAAGGTTTATATATGTTCCACCACCAAATGTTTCCATACGATGAATGTGGTCGTGACCTGTTATCATAATATCAATATTGTGTGATTTTAAAACACTTCGAGCATTATTATTTAAACGCACATCACTTCTTTGTTCTCGCTTTCGCGTGATTGATGAAAATAACTTCATTAACCCAAGCCCATGTTTGGGTGTAAATATTTTCTGATATATAGATATAAATGTTGGGTTGCGCAATACTCTATGCATCCGTGGTCGTTTTATAGTTTCCTCTCCGTAGTATAAACCATCACCATGCATAAGTAACACATTCTGCGAACCTATATTAATCACTCTAAAGTCTTGTTCTACATCGAAACCACGACCTTCAAAATGACCAAAAGTCCAATTGTCATGGTTCCCAGTAATATAAAGTGCTGGCTGTATGGTATTATTATACCTTTCGAAAGCATCAAGCACAGTATTTGAAATATTTGGAACAAACTTTTTTTTAGGGAACTCCATCCAATAATCAAATAAATCACCTAGCACATAAAGTGCAGCATTATTTTGTATACAATATTCAATTAAACTGAGTAGGTCATTGATGATATCTTTTTGATTGTGCAAGCTGGAACTACCTAAATGCACATCAGAGATAAATATGTGAGGCCGAACTATCTCACTCATTTTTTGCGAGTAATCACGTAATGAATAAGGTCTACAAAATCAGTTTTTTCATTACTATCGGGGATGCCATCAAGCATTTCAATAGCTTTATTTGCGTAATCGTACATCTGTTCTTTTGCGGCTTCTATGCCTCCAGTATCGTGTACAAAACGAACAATATCGTCTACATCTGAGGATGTCTTTTTACGCTTCTTCATTAAAACACGAATGCGCTTAGCTTCATTTTTAGGTCCCAATTCGTAGGCTTTAATGAGTGGTAAAGTAACTTTACGCTCTTGAATATCATTACGCTTAGGTTTGCCAATATCATACATGCCGTAATCAAATAAATCGTCTCTAATCTGAAAAGCTATACCAATGCTCATGCCTAATTCGTGCATCAAGCTGTGAATTTTGGGGTCATCAGTCACTGAAATGGCACCACTTTCGCAACATGTAGCAATAAGACTCGCTGTTTTTTCGGAGATAATTTGAAAATACCGATCTTCGGTCATGTTATATAAGCCAGCAGTCTTTAATTGCCTAAGCTCACCTTCACTCATTTTCTGAACTGCCTTCGACTGAACTTGTAGCAACTGGTATTCTTCATTATCGAGAGAAATGAGCAGACCTTTAGATAAAAGATAATCGCCTAAAAGCACCCCCGCTTTATTTTTCCAAATTTTATTTATGCTCACAAAGCTGCGGCGTGAATTTGCTTCATCCACAACATCATCGTGAATGAGAGTGGCAGTATGTAGTAATTCAATCATAGTAGCGGCTACATACGTGCGCTTATTTATGCTACCAAAAAGATTTGCAGCCATAAAAACGAGGGTAGGGCGTAGCTCTTTTCCCTTCTGGCGTAGCAAATAAGCTAATACTTGGTCGAGCAGAAACACATCAGATTTGATGGTTTCTTTGAAAAAAGCCCTGAATTCGCTCAAATTTGATGAAACAGGAGCTGTAATCTCGCTTAGAGACTTTCTCATTACGGTTTCATTATTAATTTTTGGAAGCTTTGAGCAATGGGTCATCAATTGTGTTGAATTTTTCTTAAACTTGAGCGACTTCGAATTTAGGTAATATCTATAACAAATATTCGAAGCCATTCACTCACTTTATTATTAGTAGTAAAATATGACAGAAGAAATTAAAGAGATCAAAACCATCGGTATTCTTACCAGTGGAGGCGACTCGCCAGGAATGAACGCGGCAATTCGAGCAGTTGTTAGAGCTGCTGCCAAAAATAATATTAAAGTCTATGGAGTAATGCGAGGTTACCACGGGCTTATTAACGATGAAATTGAAGTGTTAGAACCACACTCAGTTTCAAATATTATTCAGCGGGGTGGAACGATTCTAAAATCAGCCCGTTCTAGCGAGTTTAAAACAGTTGAAGGACGTAAAAAAGCTTACGAGAATATTAAAAAGCATGGCTTAGATGCGCTAGTAACCATTGGTGGCGAAGGAACCTTTACCGGAGCTAATATTCTAAGCAATGAATTCGGCGTAAATACTGTAGGTGTTCCAGGTACTATTGATAACGACATTATTGGTACCGATGAAACTATAGGTTATGATACCGCCATAAACACAGCTTTAGATTCAATTGATAAAATTAGAGACACAGCCGACGCGCACGAGCGGATGTTTTTAGTTGAGGTTATGGGACGTGATGCCGGTTTTATCGCCCTTGAAACAGGAATAGCTGGTGGTGCAGAATTAGTTCTATTACCCGAAGAGCTTACCGATATGGACGATATTAAATCACAACTCGACAATATGCTAAAATCTCAAGCACGAAGTAGCCTAGTGGTAGTATCTGAAGGTGATGAGAGTGGCGGAGCTATAAAATTAGCAGAACATTTACGTCCAGACTTTCCAGAATATGACATGCGAGTGTGTATTTTAGGTCACGTACAAAGAGGTGGCTCGCCAACAGCGCGTGATAGAGTTCTAGCAAGTAGGCTAGGGGCAGCAGCTGTAAAGGTGCTTCTTGAAGGGCACAGCGAAGTTATGGTTGGAGTGGTAAATAATGCGCTAAAAATTACCCCACTTAGAGTGGCCGTTTCTAAAAAGAAAGACTTAGATTATTCACTTGTAGATTTAGCAAAACTTCTCCGATAATGATAAAATGCGATATTAGTAATGCCCGTAGTTATATAACCGATGCTGAATATATTACAGCGCGTAAAAAAGTAGATCATGGTTTAAACCAACTACTTACAAAAACAGGTCCAGGCTCTGAATGGTTAGGTTGGCGCGATATTTTGGCAAAGCCAAACGACGCACTACTCCAAAATGTTGACGAATTAGCACACGACATTCGAGAAAAAGCAGATGTTTTTATCGTTTGTGGCATTGGTGGCTCTTATTTGGGTGCCAAAGCTGTAATTGATGCTTTAAGTCCTCATTTCAGAAGCAAAGGGGTAGAAATTCTTTATGCAGGCCATCAAATGAGTGGTAAGTATTTAGAAGCTCTAAAAAGGTACTTAACTACACCCAAAGCTGACGGCACTACTAAAAGCATTTATCTAAATGTTATTTCAAAATCTGGAACAACGTTAGAGACAGCACTCTCATTTAGGATGTTACGTGATTTAATGGCCGACCTATATGACGGCAAAGTTAAAGACCGGATAATTTGTACTACAAGTGCAGAAGGTGGTGTACTAAATAAGCTCATTGATAAAAATGGGTACAGGAAATTCATCATCCCCGAAAATGTTGGCGGACGCTTTTCGGTACTTACACCTGTTGGTTTATTACCAATAGCTGTAGCTGGCATTGACATCAAAACTCTTTTTTACGGTGCTGTAAGTGCGTATAAAGAATTTGAAGTTAATGCTGAACAAGTACTAGAATATGCTACGCTACGTAATGCCCTGCACGAAAAGGGAATTACTATTGATGTGTTCTCATGCTTCGAGCCAGAGCTAAACTCCTTTGGTGGTTGGATTCAGCAACTACTGGGAGAAAGTGAAGGTAAGCAGGGTAAAGGTATTTTCCCTACCGTAGCATCCTTCTCTACCGATTTGCACAGTCTAGGGCAGTTCATTCAACAAGGTACTCGTAGCCTTATGGAAACATTCCTAATTGTTGAAGATCCACTTTCAAAAATCAGTGTTAACGCACTCGAAGGTAATGAAGACGGTTTAAATTATTTAGCTGGCAAAAGCTTTCACGAAATAAATACCAAAGCTAGAATTGGAACTACCGAAGCGCATAATGAAGGTGGAGTTCCATCAATTAATATTTCTATAAAAACACTAAATGCTCAACATATGGGCGAACTCATATACTTCTTTGAATTCCTAACCGGAGTATTTGTATATAGTTTAGGTGTTAATCCATTTAATCAACCCGGAGTAGAAGAGTACAAAAAGGCGATGTATCGCTTGCTCGGTAAAGAATCCTAATTTCATTTTATGTCGGAAAAGAATAAAACTAACAATAAGTATGTTGCCATTGCTGGTAATATTGGTGCGGGTAAATCTTCCTTAACAGGCTTGCTTTCTAAACACTTTGGATGGGAAGCCTTCTACGAGTCGGTAGATGACAATCCCTATTTAGCCGATTTTTACGAAGATATGCGCCGTTGGAGCTTTAACCTTCAAATCTACTTTTTATCGAGCCGCTTTAAGCATCAAAAAGAGATGCTCAAAGATCCTGTAAGTATAATTCAAGATCGTACTATATATGAAGATGTAGAGATATTTGCGAAAAACTTACACGAAATGAGTTTAATGAGCGATCGTGATTTTAAAAATTACGAAGCTCTATTTCATGAAATGAGCTATTATTTGCAACCGCCAGATTTACTCATTTACCTTCGCGCACAGGTTCCCACTTTAGTGCACCAAATTCAGCAGCGGGGGAGAGATTATGAGACCACCATTCGCATAGATTATTTAGAGCGCCTAAACAATCTATATGAAAGCTGGATAGACCGATATCCACATGAGAAGCTCATAATAGAGACTGACGACCTAGATTTTGTTAATGAACAAGAAGATTTAGGTAAAATTATAGAGCTAGTAGACTCAAGACTATTTGGTCTCTTTAATTGATTGTACTACAATTCAATTATGCCTATATTTGACGGCTATAGTGGAGACGTTATATGTTTAAGTTTAAGATCTTTGAAATTCCTGATGGCCATAGCCAACGTACAGTTGTACTGGAAAGTGATGACCTAGATTTAATTGATTACCCTTTTAAAGGGGGCACAATTGATATTGAGTTCTTTAAAACTTCCCAAATCATTAAAGCTACGTTACATATTAATTCTTTTTTAGAAGTGGTATGCGACCGTTCTTTAGATACATTTAATTTCGAAATTGATAAAGGTTACGAAATATTGTTTCAAGTAGAGCGGGTTGAAGAAACAGCTGATGAGAATAGCGCCATAAGGAACATTGACATTAAATCGCAACAAATAGACATCGAGCAAGATGTTAGAGATACCATACTGCTCGAGCTCCCCGTAAAGAAATTACATCCCCGTTATTTGGATCAGGATGGAAATCCGAAAGAGTTCTTTAACCAAAAATTTGGTGAAACTTTAGACGATGAACCAGACGTTATAGACCCAAGATGGGAAGCACTTAAAGAACTAAAGAAATAATTTTAAGGTAAATAATGGCACATCCAAAGCGAAAAACCTCAAACGCACGCAGAGATCAGCGACGCTCACATCACGCAATTGCTGATGTAACTTTGGCTAAATGTTCGAACTGTGGCGAGTTGCACCGTTACCATCACGTTTGTGATGAGTGTGGCTTCTACCGCGGTCGTCAGGTTACAAAAGCAGCCGTAAACTAAATTACTGAAAGATGATTGTTGCAGTTGATGCAGCCGGTGGAGACCACTACCCAAAAAGTCCAGTTGAAGGTGCTCTTTTAGCAATAGAAGAAGACTCTGATCTGCATGTCTTATTGCTAGGTTCTGAAGAAGCTATCAAAAAAGAGCTAGAAGGTAAAAAATACGATACTTCTCGTATTAGCATACAGCATACCCCACAAATTATAGGTATGGAAGAGTCTCCAGCTTCAGCTGTAAAACATAAACAACAATCATCTATTGTAATGGGCATGGGCCTGCATAAAGCAGGTAAATGCGATGCATTTGTAAGTGCCGGTAATACAGGCGCTTTACTTGCTGCATCAATGTTTATTTTGGGGAAATTAAAAGGTGTAACTAGGCCAACTATAGCTGCATACTTCCCTACAATAAAAGGATTCCGTCTAATTGTTGATGCAGGGGCAAATCTTGAGATTAAACCCGAAACTGCTCTCCAATTCGCAAAAATGGGACAAATCTTTTGTGAACAAATAATTGGAATAGAAAATCCAAAAGTTGGGCTACTTAATGTAGGCGAAGAAGAAGAAAAAGGTACAGAAGACCTAAAAGAAATTCATAATCACCTGCGAGATTTACCAGGCTTTATTGGTAACGTTGAGGGTGGAGATATACTCTCTGGTAAAGCAGATGTATATTTAACCGACGGTCTAAACGGTAATATTATTTTAAAATTTGGTGAATCTATTCCCGAAATGCTCTCCCTAATGGTGGGTAAAGCTATTTCTAATATGGATGTTACCGAACACGAAGTAGCAGTTACAAAAAAGATTTTGCATAATGCCCTGTCGCCCTTTAATTACGAATTAGTTGGGGGCATTCCTTTTCTAGGCGCCAATGGGGTTAGTATAGTTGGCCATGGTAGCAGTTCACCGCTTGCTATAAAAAATATGATTAAGAGCGCTGTTCAGTGCATTAAAAACGACGTAAACGGCAAAATAGTTGCCGCTATAAACTGATTTAGATTTTATTTATGAAAGTTAAACGCGCTAATATTACCGCTGTAGGGCACTATTTACCTGAGTTTATATTAACTAATTTTGACCTTGAGAAATTAGTAGATACTAACGACGAATGGATTAGAACTAGAACAGGGATTTCTGAACGTCGTATCCTTAAAGATCCTACCAAAGCAACCGCATTTATGGGTGCAGAGGCAGCAAAAGAAGCTCTTGAAGCTGCTAATGTTAAGCCTGAAGAGCTAGACCTAATTATAGTTGCTACAGTAACTCCCGATTACCTATTCCCAGCTACAGCTTGTTTAGTTCAAGAAATGATTGGGGCAAAGAACGCATTCGCATTTGATTTATCTGCTGCATGCTCTGGCTTTATTTACGCCCTAACAACTGGCTCTATGTATATTGAGTCTGGTAGAGCTAAAAAAGTCTTAGTTATTGGTGCCGATAAAATGAGCTCAATTCTAGATTATACCGACCGCAATACATGTATTTTATTTGGTGATGGTGCTGGTGCAGTTGTATTAGAAGAGTCGACCGATGATGTTGGAGTTATTGATTATATACACCACACCGAAGGCGATACAAATTGTAGTTTGTATCAACATGCAGGAGGCAGTATGCATCCTGCAACAATAGAGACAGTAGAAAAAAGACAGCATTATATTACCCAAGACGGAAGAGCTGTATTTAAAAAGGCTACGATGGGTATGGCTGACGTTTCACTAGAGATTATGAAGAAAAACAATCTCGAGCCCGATGATGTTGCATGGTTAGTTCCTCATCAAGCAAACCTCCGTATTATTGAGGCTACTGCAAATAGAATGGGAGTATCATCAGATAAAGTGATGATTAATATTAATAAATATGGTAACACTACTGCCGGTACTATCCCTCTTTGCCTATACGATTGGAAAGACAAACTAAACTATGGCGACAATTTAATTCTATCCGCATTTGGTGGTGGTTTTACTTGGGGTTCTGTATACGTTAAATGGGGGATAAAATAATGAGTACTGCTTATTTATTTCCTGGACAAGGTTCTCAATTTGTTGGAATGGGTAAAGACCATTATAAGACAAATGAAAAATTTGCTGCTTATGTAGACCAAGCCAACGATATTTTAGGTATTGATCTCAAATCAATATTATTTGATGGTCCAGAAGAAAAATTAAAGCAGACAGAGTTCACTCAACCAGCAATATTTCTTCATTCAGTTGCGCTCTTCAATACTTTAGATGCGAAGCCAGGTATGGTTGCTGGACATAGTTTAGGTGAATTCTCGGCATTGGTAGCTTGTGAAGCCGTTAGTTTTGCAGATGCACTTAAAATTGTGCGCCGAAGAGGTGAGTTAATGCAAGCAGCGGGGACTTCTAATCCAGGCACTATGGCAGCCATTGTAGGAATGGAAGATGATGCAGTAGAGAAGATTTGTGCAGAAGCTTCAGAATTGACTTCAAAAGAAGTAATAGCCGCAAATTACAACTGTCCTGGCCAATTAGTTATTTCAGGCTATGTAGAAGCTGTAGAAAAAGCAGTGGAACTAGCTAAAGAAAATGGAGCTAGAATGGCCATGTTATTACCGGTTTCGGGAGCATTCCATTCGTCGTTAATGCAACCAGCTTACGACGGCCTTAAAGAGTCATTACAGAATTTAGAAATTAAAACACCGATTTGTCCTATTTATAGCAATTATACTGCTCAGGCAACTACGGAGGTAGAAGAAATTAGATCCAATCTTTTAAATCAGTTATTGAATCCAGTACGTTGGACTCAAACTTTATTAAATATGATGGAACATGGTGCTGAGTCTTTCGTAGAAGTTGGCCCAGGAAAAGTATTACAAGGTTTAGTAAAACGAACCGACCGAAAAGCAGTAATTTCAGGACATCAATAAAACAGTATATATGTCATTATCATTAGAAGGCAAAACAAGTTTAGTAACAGGCGGAAGCCGTGGCATTGGCCGTTCAATAGCATTAAAGCTAGCTGAATTAGGCTCTTATGTAGCTATTACTTACGCTCGCTCAGCTGATGCTGCAAATGAAGTTGTAGCAGAAATTGAAAAATTAGGCAAGAAAGCTATTGCATTCCAGGCTGATGCTGTAAATCTGGCACAAGCTGAAGAAGTAATTAACACCATTGTAACAGATTGGGGGAAATTAGATATACTTGTTAATAACGCAGGTATTACCAAAGACAACCTCATTTTAAGAATGACTGAAGAACAATGGGATGACGTAATTACTACCAATTTAAAGAGTGTATTTAACTACTCTAAAGCTGCTGCAAAGCCTATGATGAGGAACCGTGGCGGCTCTATTATCAATATAAGCTCTGTAGTTGGTATTTCTGGCAATGCAGGACAAAGTAACTATGCAGCCTCAAAAGCAGGTATCATTGGTTTTACTAAGTCGTATGCTAAAGAATTAGCCTCAAGAAATATTAGAGCAAATGTAATTGCACCTGGGTATATTTTAACCGATATGACCGATACATTGAACGAAAAAGTGCTAGAAGGAATTAAAGCCGAAACTCCGCTCGGAAGAGCTGGTAATGCTGATGAAGTTGCAAATACTGTAGCCTTTTTAGCTTCAGATATGAGTACATATATCACTGGTGAGACCATCAGAGTAGATGGTGGCATGGCGATGTAACCAAAGTTGCAGATGCTAAAATGAATATTTAAGTTAACTTTATATAAACGCATAATCTAACTACCAAAATAACCTTAAGGAAACGATATGTCACAAGATGTTGAATCAAAAGTAAAAGAAATTATCATCGACAAACTAGGTGTTGATGAGTCTGAAGTAACTGCAGATGCTAACTTCACCAACGATTTAGGTGCAGATTCTTTAGATACTGTAGAATTAATCATGGAATTCGAAAAAGATTTCGATCTTAGTATTCCTGACGAAGATGCAGAAAATATTGCAACTGTAGGAGATGCAATAACTTACATTTCAGGAAAAATCTCCTAATTACATTTATTTATAAAACTATTCTATGACTACACGCAGAGTCGTTATTACGGGCATAGGTTCTCTTACCCCCATTGGTAAAAGTACACCCGAATTTTGGAATGGATTAGTTACTGGTAAAAGTGGTGCGCGAACTATTACAGAGTTCGACACCACTAACTTTCCCAGTACTTTTGCAGCCATGATTCCGGAATATGACCCTTCCGATTATTTTGACCGAAAAGAGGCACGCCGCTTAGACCGAGTTGCTCAATATGCTTTAATAGCTTCTGATGAGGCCATTAAAGATAGTAACATCGATCTAGATACAATCGATAAAGATCGTGTGGCTGTAATTGTTGGAACAGGTATTGGAGGAATGCAAACTTTCTACGATCAGTCTATCGCTTTTCATGAGCGTGGACCACGCGGAGTTTCACCATTCTTTATTCCTATGCTCATTCCAGACATTGTAGCAGGACAGATTTCAATTCGACACGGATTCAGAGGTCCAAATTACTGTGTGGTATCAGCATGTGCAACAGGTTCTCATAACATTGGGGCTGCCTACGACACTATTAGATACGGCCAAGCAGATATGGCTCTTACTGGTGGTTCTGAAGCTCCTGTAACGCGTATAGGTATTTCTGGCTTTAATGCTATGAAAGCTATGTCTACACGTAATGATAGCCCAGAAACAGCATCACGCCCTTTCGATATATCTAGAGATGGATTTGTACTAGGTGAGGGCTCAGGTATCTTTATGCTCGAAGAGTTAGAAGCTGCTAAAGCTCGTGGTGCTAAAATTTATGGTGAAATTACAGGTTACGGTTATTCTGCCGATGCTTACCATATCACTGCTCCCGATCCAGATGGTGGTGGAGTAATGTTAGCAATGACCAACGCATTAAAATCAGCTGGCATTAAACCAGAAGATGTTGATCATATTAACATGCACGGTACATCTACACCATTAGGCGATATAGCTGAAACAAATTCAATCAAAAAAGTTTTTGGCGATCACGCTAAAACAATGAATTTAAATTCAACTAAATCGATGATTGGCCATACCTTAGGTGCAGCTGGCGCAATTGAGTCTATTGCTGTAGTATTAGGTATTCATCATGGAATAATTCCTCCAACTATTAATTTGAATGACCAAGACCCAGAATGTGATCTAAATTATACAGCAAATGTAGCTGTTAAAAGAGACGTTCGTTATGCACTGAATAATGCATTTGGCTTTGGTGGACATAATTCATCTTTAGTATTCAAAAAATACGTAGACTAATTAGCTATGTTTTGGCTCAAATCCTTATTTAAAGGAAAAAAGAGTGCGAACTTAGAACCTAATGAACGCATTATAAAACTGGAAAGGATTATCGGTTATCCAATCGATAATCCTTCTCTATTTTTAAAGGCTTTACGCCATCGTTCTACTCTTTCTCAAGAACAATACGCCACTTACGACTCCTACGAACGACTCGAATTTTTAGGCGATTCTGTATTAGATCTTATCATAGCAGAAATATTATTTAATAAATATCCCAAAAAAGACGAAGGCTTTCTAACAAAGATTAGAGCTAAGCTTGTGAAAGGAGATGCGCTTTCTCAATTTTCAATTAGCCTAGGAATAGATGAGCTACTCGAACTTGGCGAAGGTAAAAGTAATGCTACTATTTCTAAAAGTATTTTGGCGGATGTTTTTGAATCAATTATTGCCGCTATTTATATAACCAAAGGGTACAAAGAAGCCTTCACTTTTGTAGAGCAGGTTATTAAGGATAATGTCGATTTTAACGAAACAATAAACACTCTCGACAACTACAAAAGTGCTCTTTTAGAATACACACAAGCTCATAAGTTGTCACTTCCACATTACAAAGTTGTAACCGAGTCTGGCCCTGGGCACAATAAAATGTTTGAGATTAGTGTAACCGTAGATGGTAAAGAATATGGGGTAGGTAGTGGAGCTAGTAAAAAGAAAGCAGAACAAGAAGCTGCCGCACTAGCTTTAGAAATACTACAAAGCTGACACATTTATTTGTTATTGGGCTGATTTTCCGCGATTCTTATCTGATGTATATCATTTTATAAAAAGAGACTAAAAGATGCTGCTACAGCTAATTAAACCGGAATTTGATGAACTTATAGAGGCCAAAGATTGGGTGGCCCTTAAAGATGTTCTCTCAGATGTTCCAGCAGCTGATATAGCAGAGCTCTTAATTGAACTAGATGGTCATATTGCTGTTGTAATATTTCGCCTACTCAAAAAGACCATTGCTGCCGATGTTTTTGCGGAACTTCCAGCACAAAAAGGGGTAGAGTTGCTTGAGCTTTTTAATAAGCAACAGCTAAGCGATGTGATGGATAACCTCGAGCCAGATGAGCGAGTAGCTTTATTTGAAGAGTTACCCGGCCACCTCACTCAACGGGTAATGAATTCGATGAATCTGAAAGATCAGATTCAAATAAAAAAATTACTAGGGTATCCAGAAGAGAGTATAGGTCGTTTAATGACTCCACGCTATGTGCGTGTTAAATCAGATTGGACGATTGACCGTAGTATGCGCCACATCCGAAAATATGCTGCAATAGCAGAGACCCTCAATCGAATTTATGTGGTTGATGATAAAGAGTATCTCATTGATGATTTAAAGCTTACAGAGCTCATTTTAGCTGAACCTGATGCCTTAATTGAGTCCTTAATGGACAGAAGCTACGAAGCATTAAGTGCAAACGATGACCAAGAGAAAGCCGTGCGTATGTTTGCTAAGTATGACCGCGTAGCTTTACCTGTGGTAGACTCTGACGGTATATTAGTGGGAATAGTTACCGTAGATGATGTGATTGACGTTGCCGAAGTAGAGACCACCGAAGATATGCACAAAATGGCGGGTATGGATGCTTTGGATGATTACTATTCTCAGACATCGGTTGGTGGAATGGTTAAGAAAAGAGTGCGTTGGCTAATTGTGCTTTTTATAGGACAGATGCTCACAGTATCCGCAATGGGAGCCTACCAATCTGTAATTGCTAGTGCGGTATTGCTATCCTTATTTATCCCGATGATTATTTCAAGTGGTGGTAATTCAGGTTCACAAGCTGCAACTTTAATTATCAGAGCTCTAGCAACCGATGATATTAAAGCTGCCGATTGGCGTAAAATATTTAGCCGTGAATTACTATCAGGTATAATGCTAGGTAGCCTTATTGGTATTTTAGGCTTCTTTATGACTTTTACCTGGGGATTCTTAAATTTCGAGATATCGCAAAAAGAATTAATACTGACTAGCTTTTCTATAGGTACAAGTTTAGTTGGTGTAATTGTATTTGGGAACTTAACAGGAGCTATGCTTCCTTTTATCCTCACAAAATTAAAATTTGATCCTGCTGTTACTTCAGCACCATTTGTAGCAACTCTAGTAGATGTTACTGGAATAATCATTTATTTTAGTATTTCAATGTTCCTTTTGAAAGGCGTAACCTTTTAAATTAGTTTGTTAAATGAAACAATATCATGATCTTGTTAGAAACGTACTCGAGAACGGCGTACGTAAAGAAAATAGAACGGGTACCGACACTATTTCTAATTTTGCTGAATCTTATAAAGTAGATCTAGGGGAAGGTTTTCCACTTCTCACCACAAAAAAAGTATTCTTCCGTTCTATAGTATTGGAGTTGCTCTGGTATCTACGTGGCGAAAACCACATCCGTTGGCTAAGAGACGAGAATGATTGCCATATTTGGGATGCATGGGCTGACGAAGATGGACATGTAGGTCCGATTTATCCCGTGCTTTGGCGAAAATTTCCATACCTCGAAAAAGAAACTATAAAATTAGAGGGTAATGGATGTGCATTTGAACATGATACTTGGGTGCGAAAAGAATTTGACCAAGTTCAACGTGCCATTGATATGCTCAAAACAAATCCCAATAGTCGTAGAATTGTAGTAAGTGCATGGCACCCTGGTTTATTAGACGAAATGGCTTTACCTCCTTGCCATATTATGTATGTTTTTAACGTATCGAATGGCAAACTAAACTGCCATTTAACACAACGTTCAGGCGATATCGCTTTAGGAATTCCTTTTAATCTAGCCTGCTATTCTGCTTTAACAATGGCTATTGCACAAGAGGTTGGTCTAGAGCCAGGTACTTTTGCTCATACTATTATTGATGCGCACATTTATGTTAATCACGTAGATGGTTTAAAAGAACAACTCACTAGAACACCTAAAAAATTACCTACACTTGAAATTGCAAATAAACCATTAGACGATTTAACTTTTGAGGATTTTGTATTGAAAGATTACAATCCAGATCCGGTTATTAAGTTTGAGGTTGCAGTTTGAAATTAGTGATTGTTGTGGCTCATGATCCAAATCTTGTAATTGGGAACAATGGTGGGCTACCATGGCGCTATCCTGAGGATTTAAAGCACTTCAAAAACACAACTATTGGCGGTACCATTATAATGGGGCGTGGAGTTTTTGAGGAACTGAATGAGATACCACTACCTGGGCGTAGAAATATCGTTTTGTCGCGCACTAAGCAGTACGATAATGTAGATCACTACACTTCACTCGAAGAGGCCTTAGACACCGTATCTGAAGATGTCGCATATATTATTGGGGGAGGAGTTCTATATAGAAAAGCACTTCCGCAAGTCGATAAAATGATAGTCACTTTAGTGAAGAAAGAATATGACGGCGACACTTACTTTCCCGAATATAGAAATGAGATTGGGAAAACTTGGATTGAAACCAGTAAGAGAGAAACAGATGATCTAGTATTCCTAGAATACGAACGCCCTTAGGGTATTTTGGATTTATTTAAGGGTCATCCTTGTGGGTGTAAGGTAATTCGGTGACGGTTTCAGTTTTTAAAGCAAAACTATATTAAATCCCTAGTTTGATAGGAGGGGGTTCAGAAACGATAGATTACGCACCTAAATTTGTCATTTCGAGCGAAGTATTGTTTGCGAAGCAAACAAGCGTAGTCGAGCACCGAGCGTAATTACAAATTATGGCGGGTATTTGAAATAGCACTTCCTGAATTCTGGAAACTGTTATTTGTTCATTGACTATTGACATTCCCAAATCACCTCAACTCAAGCTTTTCACCCAAGCATTCTTCTATAAAATGGTGGAGGATAGTCATCTGCTTTTGACCAAATTTCTGGCCTAAATATGCGGTTAGATATAGCGAGGCGAAAATGAGCATTAGCAAAGGAACCAACCACAGAATTGCCACACCTTTACCAAGCGACAAAAATGAAAGTCCAATAAGTGTAACTATCATCGTTGAGAAGCCAATAGTTGCGTAAAAGAAGATGAACATAGTCCACACAGTTGGTTTGGGGCCATAAAGTCCACGGACTAAGCTACCGGTCTCCAAATCCTCAACAGTGATAGTGAGCTGGGGTGACCAGAAATGCTGATCTTTATGGTTTGGATAAATGGTAGCAAAACCACTTAGAACTTGACCTTGAATAAGGCTATTGTCCTCTTTTAATTTCTTGGAGATAATATTAGAGATTGTTTTAGCAGAATGAATCGACTCAAAGCGAATTCTAGGACGTATTTTATTAAACTCAATGTGTTGAAAGGGTTGCTCAGCCAAGATTTTAAAATTGTGATGCGGTTAAATATCTATTTCTTTTAAGTGAACGCAGTAATGCTTGACAACAGGTACCGTCAAAGCAATAATGTTTTTAGTATCGGCAGCTTTAGAAAACTCAACAGCTCGCTCGTCATCCAATATCCAAATACTTTCATTTTTGTATTGGTAAGCCTCAGTATAGCTTTGATCAAAACTATAGTAATATTGCAAATACTCGTCGCCATACGGTAAACCAGCTTTTTTAAGAGCAGCTTTTGTTTTAGTTCGTACTTCTTCTTTAATAGCCTCGTTTGGCGCTTTATCAAAAAAGCTGGTTCTAAATAAAACTCTATTTAAAAAGCGATTACATAAATCGGACAATGCTTTATCATTGTGATTTGCCCAGATTTTAATACTCACAAAAATATCATGATCATCGAGCTGAGAGTAGTTAGAAATCATCTTTTTAGTAAGTCTCTTTTTAGCGGAGGGTTGTTCCACTAAAAAATATTTAAGACTTTCAGATACAAAAGGAAGTTCTACCTTAGTGTCAATTAAATGGCGTACTCTTTTAAATATATTTCGCAATAGAGCATCTGCGCTTAGCACTGTTTTATGCAAATACACTTGCATATACATTAAACGGCGAGAAATTATATAGTTCTCAACAGCGTAGATGCCTTTTTTCTCGATTACAATATTGCCTTTAAAAACCCTCATGGTCTTTAAAATACGATTGATGCCCACCGCACCTTCCGAAACACCCGTAAAAAAACTATCTCTTCGTAAATAATCTAATCGATCTAAATCAAGTTGAGACGAAATAAGTTGGTGCAAAAATTTCTTTTTGTACTGATTCGTAAATATGGCAATAGCCATATCTAAGGCTCCATCAAACTCTTTGTTAAGCTCACGCATAATTGCCAAGCTCATCATCTCGTGATTAAAATCTTGAATCAGATTATGCTCTAAAGTATGGGAGAGAGGACCATGACCAATATCATGCAATAAAATAGCAATTAGTGTAGCCTCATGTTCCTTATCGCTGATGGTAGTATTCTTCTCTTTAAGATTAGCTAGAACCCTTTGAGCAAGTTCCAAAGCCCCTAATGCGTGGGAAAATCTAGAATGCTCTGCCGCAGGGAAAACCAGATAACCAAGCCCAAGTTGACGAATACGTCGTAATCGCTGAACAGAAGGGTGGTCGATTAATCGTAAAATTAAACCTTTTGGTACAGAAATAAATCCATGTACAGGATCATTAAATATCTTATAGCGATTGCTTCTATCCATACTTTTCGGTGTTTATAAGCATCGCATCTAATTCTTTTAATGGGGGAAGTTTAACTGGACGTTGTTTATTAATATCGAACCAAACGCCAGTTGTATTAGCTACACTCACCAATTTCTTAGTTTCGGAATGATACATCGCTTGGGAGGCAACAATACTGGAATTACCAACCTTACTAATTCCTGTTCCAATTAATATTGTTTCGGGGAATTTAACCTGAGCAAGGTATTCAACTTCTGAACGCACCATTACAAAAGAACGGCCTTCTTCAAACTCGCGAGCCATATCAGCATTTTCGCCTAGAAAACGAAGACGAGCTTCTTCATAATAAGTATTAAAGATGGCATTATTAACGTGTTGAAGTGCATCAACATCCGAAAAACGTACCGTTAATTTATGCCAGTGATAAAATGCGTCAGGATTATAATCAGGTTTAAACATCTAACTAAATTAGGAATAAGTGAAGTAGAAATAAAGTAAGTAGTTGTTACAGAAGGTAATATAAATCCCAACCAATTTATGAGGATTTGAAATACTAGAATTGGCAGTCTAGTAGATGTCAGGTAATTCGTTGAAGGTTTTACAAAGGAATAAAGAAATAAAGTCATTCGGAGGTATCCTCAGAATGACTTGTTCTTATTATTTGTGCGAACAAATAGAAATTTTGTTCACGAATTACCTAACATTTACAAGGATGACAGGGGCGTTTTTTATACTTCCTTTGCCTCCCTACGGTCGGGCATTGCCTTTCAGGCAATAGTATATAATAGATCAGGAACTGTCATCTTGCTAACCTTTATAGTCACAAAAGATGGGTATAAGGATTAGACTGGCTAGCGGAAGACTTTTTATGTTCGTAATGCTACTAGTGGACACGTGATTCTTATTGAGCTTAACCGATTCACTTTGAACCAAGTATAGAGATGTTTTAAAATTTGTCAATCAACCCCATTTCCCAACCCCACTAACAGAAAATCATTGTTCTTGAGCTTAATGTTCAAGATATTCCAACCCTAAATCATTCATAGTAATAATTTAATATAAGAGCATGTCGAACGCATCAGAGAAACAATTTTTAGAAAATCTTTTAATAACACCAAGTCCAACAGGCTACGAAAGTGGAGGGGTGAAGGTTTGGAAAGACTACGTTTCAAAATTTGCGAGCGAGGTAGTAACCGATGCCTATGGTTCTTGTGCTGCAAAATTGAATACGAGTGGTGATGTTGCAACTGTAATGTTAGAAGCCCATTGCGATGAAATTGGAATGGTAGTTCAGCATATTGCCGACAATGGTTTTGTATATGTTAATAAATTAGGTGGAAGTGATTCTACCATTGCCCGTGCTAAAAAAGTGTTCATTCACAACAAAGCAGGTAGAGTAGTTGGTGTAACTGGCAATACTGCCATTCATTTACAATCCACTAAAAATGGCGGTGGAACACAGCCTGCTTGGAAAGATATCTATGTGGATATTGGCGTAAATAGTAAAGAAGAAGCCTTGGAGCTTGTACAAGTAGGCGATCCAATTACTTATTCCTCTGATTTGGAATTTTTAAATGATGATATTCTCACTGCCCGCGCCCTCGACAATAGAATTGGTGGCTATATTATTGCAGAAGCACTGCGAAAATTACATGAGCGCAAAGATGAGTTAAAAGTAAATGTAATTGCGTTGAATTCAGTTCAAGAAGAAGTAGGTGGATTTGGTGCCCGAATGATGAGCTACCGTTTTATGCCTGATGTTGCTCTTGTAACCGATGTAACGCATGCTACCGATACCCCAGGAATTGATCAAAAAGAACATGGAACTGTATTATTAGGTAAAGGTCCATCTGTTCAACATGGTGGAGCAAATCACCCTAAAGTGGTTAGCTTTTTAGAAGACGTATGCGAAAAAGCTAAAATTGAAGTCCAACACGAAGCTACAAGTGTTCGTACAGGAACAGATACGGATAGTATATTTTTCCAACAAACGGGAATACCAAGTGCCCTTATATCGCTTCCATTGCGCTATATGCACTCACCAGTTGAAGTATGCTCTATGAAAGATGTGGACGCTTTAATAAATATAATGGTAGAAGCTGTACTCGCTATGCGTCCAGACCAAGTATTTGAAGTGTTTTCATAAAACATACCTTACCTGATTTGTTTTCTAGAACATACATAGCCCCGAGATTTATCTCGGGGTAAATAGATTGAAAATAGACATCGGTGGGTAGACTTGTTCTATAAAAGATGCATACGAATCCACCGAAATTTCAGCCAAATATTGTTAATAGTACATCAATGGCTTTAGCATCTATGCAATTATTAAAGATGAATGATATCGCTTCGTTGGAGCTGGATTCATTTCAGTTTTGGATTAGTATTTTTTATCAGAAATTGTAGTCTTATTTCTTACTACTTGTATCTTAAAACTATCTTCATACTGCCGTAGACTCTTTACACACTTTTGGGGACAGTACCTCTAAAACATTTCATCTTAAAAAATTGTATATTATAGATGTATAAGTATAATAATATCAACATAATTTAGAGTTATTTATAAATGAAGGCTGAAATTAATTCAGAGAGATTACCCATTAAATTATGGATTAGTAAAGAGGAGATGGAAGAGGGCGCATTGCAGCAAGCCAAGGATTTAGCAAACCTTCCTTTCGCCTTTAAGCATATCGCAATTATGCCAGACACACATTTAGGATATGGTATGCCGATTGGTGCAATTTTGGCTACAAAAGAGGTGATTGTACCCAACGCTGTAGGCGTAGATATTGGCTGTGGAATGTGTTCGTTGCGTACTAGCCTAAAGGATATTGAAACAAAGAAGTTGAAAAATATTCTAGGGATAACTAGAAAGACCATCCCAGTAGGATTTAAGCGTCATAAGGAAGCTCAAGGTGAATCTTGGATGCCAAAAAGAACAACAAAATTACCCATTGTAGATACAGAATACGAAAACGCGATGTATCAAGTTGGAACGTTGGGAGGAGGGAACCACTTCGTTGAAATTCAAAAAGGATCGGATGGCTATATCTGGATTATGATTCACTCTGGTTCCAGAAATCTCGGTTTTACCGTAGCAAATCATTACCACGAATTAGCGAAAACCAAATTCGCAGCTGAAAACGAAAATATTCCTAAAGATTTATCTAGCATTCCTAAAGGAACGGAAGAATATGAGAACTATTGGAATGAAATGAATTACTGTATCGACTTTGCCCTAGCCAACAGAAAGTTGATGATGGAAAGAGTGAAGGCTGCATTTCAGGAAGTTATACCAGAGGTTGAGTTTTCAAATTTCATTAACAAACCTCATAATTTTGCAGCCATAGAAGAGCACTTCAATGAAAAAGTGATGGTGCATCGCAAAGGCGCAACAAGAGCCAGAGGCGGTGAATGGGGCATGATTCCAGGCTCGCAAGGAACTAAATCCTTCCTAGTTAAAGGAAAAGGAAATGCTGATTCTTTTGAATCCTGTTCTCACGGTGCGGGTAGAGTAATGAGTAGAGCCAAAGCTCGAAAAAGTCTTAATCTAAATAAAGAAATTAAAGCCCTAGCTGATCAAGGAATACTACATGCAATTCGCCATAGAGGGGACTTAGATGAAGCCCCAAGTTCCTACAAAGACATCAAAAAAGTTATGTTCGCCCAAAATGATTTGGTTGACATCCAAATCGAGCTACAGCCACTAGCAGTTATGAAGGGGTAAAAATAGCTATTGAGGAGTGAGCTTTGAGTTTATTCTCTCCATCCACATTTGTCCTTTCGACCGAAATGGAGAAATCTAAGATTGAATTAGAAATTCATGCCTCCATAATGGTTCTAAACTCCAAATTAATATATTCTGACTTCTGCTCTCCTTTCCCAAAAACAACAAAGCCACATCCTTGCGAATGTGGCTTTTTTTGTAAGATTATATGTGAGCTTAAATTAAGCTAAATCAACATCGGTAATATTAATACCCATTGCTTTCGCAACGCCTTTACCATACTCACGGTCAGCTTTGTAGCAATTACTAATATGTCTTTCCTTAATAAATTGCTCAGCATCGCCCATATTTCGAGCGGTGTTTTCAAAAAGAACTTGCTGCTGCTCAGGCGTCATAAGTCTGAAAAGATTACCTGGTTGAGTAAAGTAATCCTCATCTTCTCTATGATCGTAATGGAACGCATCACCATCTAAGCCCATTGGTGGCTCAGCATATTCCTTGCTTTCTTCCCACTGTCCATAACTATTTGGTTCATAGTGGATGGTAGAACCTTCGTTACCATCAACACGCATTGCACCATCTCTATGTGGATTGTGGAATGGACATTTTGGTTTGTTAACAGGAATTTGGTAGTGGTTAACACCTAATCTGTAACGCTGGGCATCACCGTAAGAGAATAAACGTCCTTGAAGCATTTTGTCTGGTGAAAAGCCAATCCCTGGAACGACATGAGCTGGATTAAAAGCCGCTTGCTCTACATCAGCAAAGTAGTTGTCTGGAATTTTATTTAGTTCAAACTCACCAACATCAATCAAAGGATAATCAGCTTTAGGCCAAACTTTAGTTAAGTCAAAAGGATTAAACCTGTAATCTTTAGCATCAGCTTCTGGCATAATTTGAACTTTCATATACCATTTTGGGAAATCGCCTTTCTCAATAGCATTCAATAAATCACGTTGATTACTTTCGCGGTCTTTTCCAACTACAGCTTCTGCCTCAGCATCGGTTAAATTCTCAATACCTTGAGCAGTTACAAAGTGAAATTTTACCCAAGATCTTTCATTATCAGCATTTAAAAAACTGAAAGTATGGCTACCAAATCCGTGCATGTGACGGTATGATTTTGGAATACCTCTATCACTCATTACAATAGTAACCTGGTGAAGAGCCTCAGGTAGAAGTGTCCAATAATCCCAGTTATGGTTTGGGCTTCTTAAATTTGTTTTAGGATCACGTTTTACAGCCTTGTTAAGATCAGGAAATTTATACGGATCTCTCATAAAGAAAACAGGAGTGTTGTTACCCACTAAATCCCAGTTACCTTCTTCGGTATAAAACTTAAGGGCGAAACCTCTAATATCTCTTTCCGCATCCGCTGCACCTCTTTCGCCAGCAACACTAGAAAAACGAGCAAACATATCCGTTTTCTTACCAACTTTAGAGAATATTTTTGCCTTCGTATATTTTGTAATATCGTGTGTTACAGTAAACGTACCGAACGCACCAGATCCTTTAGCGTGCATTCTTCTTTCTGGAATTACTTCTCTATCAAAATGTGCTAGTTTTTCTAGGAACCAAAAATCCTCTAGAAGCATAGGGCCACGTTTACCAGCTGTTTTAACGTTTTGATTTTCTGCAATAGGTCTGCCTGAGACAGACGTAAGTTTTTTCTTTTCGTCTTTCATTATTTATATATGATTGATTAATAAATGAAACTCAATGTATAGTATGAAAAGTGCTGAGGAAGTGCATTCGAAAAAATGAATATTCGGTTATGCAGTTGTAAGCCCTATCACTTCTTCAATTTAATGAGTTTCTATACTTGAGATTATAAAATCTTTTGATGTACGATATCAATATTACAAGAAGGTAAAATAATCGTAATAGGTTCCCAAACTTAAATCAAAATGATGCCTATCAACACTATCTATAATGATGGTAATTAATAACTCAAATAAATTCACTTAGTTCACTAGTATAAAACTATTTTTTGCTCAAAATTGATACTGACCCAAATCCTCATCATGATGCTGGAGTTTCATGACGAGGATTTAATCTACAATAAAAAAACCTGTCTCCCGTCGGAGGTAATGGTGCTAACTTAGGGTATTATTTATATTTCCTGTAGCCACCTTGCTTGGTTTTGCGTTCATAGTGCCTATTGGGTTTACGGGTTTGAAGGACTTGTTTCCTTATCAGTTCTTGAAGCTGG
>Ga0265293_10000288_pt1 | contig 124973 bp, 156 predicted proteins | sample Munlanlewell138R_FD_192505 | JGI IMG/M metagenome (GOLD analysis project Ga0265293, IMG submission 192505) | Leachate microbial communities from a municipal landfill in Southern Ontario, Canada - Leachate well 138R | ecosystem: Engineered > Solid waste > Landfill > Unclassified | place...
AAAACGCATATTTTTATCTATATTTGGAGGTTTGGCTATAATGGTGTGACAATAAAGTACGGTCTCAAAGGATTAATAAGGTGTATTGGATTTTATTAGATTGTAGATTGGTGGGCATAGCTCTATCTATAAAAAAGGCTTAAAGCCCTATTTTACGGAGTTTAAAGAAGTTTGATTTTTTCATATGTACCATTTTATGTACCACTTAGTTTAATACTGTGTTTTTATGTCGGCAAATATTATATCACATTAAAGTATAACTAAAATCGAATTTTTAGCTTTGATTTACTTAGAGATCATATTTTATGAAAGTTGGAATATCGAGTTTTTCATCATCTTCCAAAAAGATGCAATCGAGTTTTCTAGAGTCCTTACTAGCTCCTTCGCTCTCTTCAAAGAGCTTATCATCTAAATCATACCAAGGTCTAGAGATTGCTTGCAACTTTACAAACACTTTATCATAGTCTATATCTTCAAGATCGAGCTCTTTAATCTCTTTGAGCCAAACTTCAATATATCTATCTTTGTCATCTTGATAGTTATCTTTTGGCACATTATACTTTAGAGTGAGTCTGCTAAACATAGCCATTGTATCGCTGTAACACTCGCTTAAAACATCGTATTGCATAGGTGTTGCCATAGCTACTCCTTTGTTATTATTATACAATATTTTCATTTTCTGTAACTAAAACTAAAAATTTGGTTTTAGTTTTAAACTCTTTTATTTTCAAGGGATTGACATTGTGCTTAACATAAAGAACCACAATATTGAAATAAGTAGTTTATTATTACTTAGTATTCTATTGTACTTTAGCTGCAATATTTTACTCGAGACTCATTGCATTTTTCAATATCGTTTATAAAAATATCTAGTAATTTACTTTTGGGTATTTTTGTTTGCTTGTATAAATTATTTAAAAAATTATAACTATCTTCTGAAATTCTAACTCTATATTCTTTTATTTTTTTCACAAAAATTCCTTCATGAGCTTCGCAGAAAACGGGAACACAAGTTCACAAAATGGGCACATTTTGGGTACTTGTTCCCTATCCTGCAATTACTTAAAAATCTATATATTTTTATAATCTCTATATACATACATTTCCATGATTTTAAACAAAGGCAAAATAAAAATTTACTCATCTTCCTCTCCATTTATTTATTTTATTTTTAACTGCACCATAACCTTTTTTACCAGCATTATAGGTAGAAAACGCTCCGCTTCCTGCTGCTCTTGCGCCTCTGCTTGAATTTCTTATGGAAGTTCCCAAAGCACTTTGCATTGCGCCTTCAAAACCAACTGTAGCGATTTTTTCGGCTAAATCTTTGGCTATTGAGATTAAAACATACATTACTATTCCAACAACAAGAACCTGGAAGCCTATATAAATTAAATCTAAACCGCTATTTAGTTGGTTTTGTGAAATTCTAATAAATGATGAAAACTGATCAAGAATACCGTTAAACAATAAAGTAACAATCAGCACGGTTAAGAGGTTGGAAAAGAAAATACTAAGCCATTGAGTAAACATATTTTTTAACCATCCTGACATTAAGGTAAAAAACATAAACGGGGCAAGCATAATCACAAGTTTAAGGACAAATTCGGTAATAATCACCACAAACATTGCAGGCATTGCCCCGGCACCAAAGCCGAGATAGACCAATACTTTTGCAATAGCGCCACTTAGTGGAACTATGCTTGTATCGGCATCATATAGTGAGTCTGCCAAAACCTTTGTTTTTGCCAGCAAAGCATCAAGCTTTGCATAAAGATTTTCTCCGCCGCCTACCCAAGAATGCAAAGCATTCATCGCATCAATAACAAGAGTCAAGTATCCATCGATATTTAAAACAAAGACCATAATAATTACTTTAATCGAAATATCCCATACCAACTCTCTTATGGGATCTTGGCTCTTGCCTGCAAGAGTCATATATCCTTTAATCATTATTATTATTGTGATCCAAACAGTTATTAAAACCGCTAATTGATTAGCCATATCAGAACTGCCGGCATTTTCAATTAATTGAAACAGACTATCTACTTTTTTACCTATGCTTTGAAAAAACATCTATTCCTCTTTACCATTTACTATAATCTGTTGTATCGGGAGTAAGTGATCTTATTTGCATTGCTGCTTTTGAAGCATTGATGCAATTTGGAGTCATTCCTAACTCTCCGGGATTGCTGTTGCACTCTGCGATCTTAGTTTTGCGCTCATCACTATTTTGCATATAATATTCAACCGTTTTTGTTTTCCCTTCATCGCAGCCGGTGAGCCATATCACTAAAAGCAATGATGTAAATATTATTTTTTTCATGTTTGATCCTTTTTTACCAATCATTATAATCATGTGTATCGGGAGTCATACTTCGCTTATGCATAATCTGCTTATTCTGTTTGATCTCAATTTGATCAAGTCGCTGACCTTGAGAGTTCATAAGCTCAACTTGTGTCTTGGTAAGATCAAGTTGCGCTACTTGTAACTGAATGGCGTTTTGAATGTCTTGAGACTCTTTTATATCTTGAGACATAACTAATTTGTTACCGAGATTTTTGATATTTGTACCTATCGTATCAAGAGTCTTGCTATATTCTTGATACACCGCGATCTCTTGAACTTTTCTCTTGATCTTGTTCTCGCATATTCTTTTCTCATCGCTGTTAAAGTAATCCACTTTGCAATCTTCAAAAAGATTATATTTGTTATAAAGCGCTTGCGCTGCGCTGCTTGTATTGCCGCTAAGAGATAAAAATTCTTTGGATGATTTGGAGAAGTTATAAAAGCTCTCTATATCTTTAGCAAATTGTACCGAGTCTCTTACTCCCGTTTGAGAAAGCAGCTGATTTTTATATGCTTCAAGTTGAGACTTATAATGCGCCGCTTGTTGAGTCCAACGCTCCGCTTGTTTTGCATATTCTGCAATTGATTTTGAAGTTTGTACGGGATCATATACAATATCAAATGCAAAAAGAGAGGTACTGATTACAGAAACTACTGCGAGCGAAATTCCAATTTTAATGCTTGTTTTTTTCATGCTTTTTTCCTTTATTGCGGAATGAATTAAAAGGTCTGCGAGAGAGGATCAACTGTTATCGTCATTTTATATATGTTCTCAAGACGCTTTTCTAAACGCCAAACACAAAGGCTAAGAACATCCTGAACATCTTCCGGTGCATCTTCATGTGCCATGAGATAACGGATAAGTCTTTCGCGCTTAGGATCAAGTTCTTTGTCTTCATCTAGCCATTGTAAACACTCTTCATGTTCAAGATGAAGCAGACTACAAAAGCCGACTTCGCTTTCATGGCACCATTGCCAAAACTTTTGTATCAAACTGGTTTTTTTACTCATAATTTTTCTCCTTAAATAAATTAATTATTAAACTCTGTAGAGCTTATCTTGATAGGCCCTATCGAACTTAATTGATTTTTCATTAAGCAATTCCTTGATTGGATTTTGCGAGTGGGATAATGGCTAAGGGGTTCTTGTCAAGATATCTCCAAACTTCTTTGGCTTGTTGAGGAGTTAGATAATCTGATGTATTTGAAAAATAAAGATATCCATTTGAGGCTACTTTGATCTCTTGATCAAAATATAAAGTGAGTACAGGGTAAAAATTATTGATGCTATTACCCTTATAGTTTTTTCGAAGACTATCTACAAAATCTAAAAAAGATTTTTTAATATCTTCTCTCTCTTCTCTTTTTGGTTTGAGAGAGGATTTAGGAGAGAGAGTTGTTTTTGTAAGAGTGTTTTTAATAGTGTCTTTTGTAGTGTCCCCATTTTCGGGACTGGTAGTAGTCCCGTTTTTCGGTACTACCCAGTCCCTTTTTTGGTGGTTACTTTTTTCGGTACTAGTCCCAATTTTAGGTACTACTTTATAAGAAGTCATTTTACCTGGTTGCTTAATTGCTTGGATAAGCCCATATTCTATTAATTCTTTCATGGCACCATAGACAGTATCTTTCTTTTTGATGCCTGCTATTTCCATGAGTTGACTTGTGGATACCTTATCCCGCTCTTTATTCCAGCCTTTTGTTTTTCTAACAATTATTAAATAACATTTTAGGGCATTTGGCGAGATGTCTCGCATGAGGTTATCTACAAGAGCATTTGGTACTTGAAATGAATTAACCTCAAAATCCATCAAATCCCCTTTAGATAGCAAAGAATATCACTTTTTAGCCATCTCGGCATATATGGGGACAAAGGATATCTAGGTGATGGCAGCTTGCCATCTTGTAATAATCTGTAAAAAGTTGATCTTGATATACCTAACCAATCAGCCGCACTTTTGGCGCTTAAAAACTTATCTTCATTGTTTTGTATGCTGTTCACTACCCCTTTATTACTTACTACCATAACGTGCTCCAGAATTAAAATATGTTTGCTGTAATGATTTAAGATATTGCTCGATCCACTCTCTTTTATAAACAACATTTCGTCCAATCTTTACAAATTGTAATTTCCCAGCTTTTCTAGCTTTAGCTTGTGTAGTTTTTGCAATTTGAGGGAAATCATCTGTTCCCCTTTCAAGATTATCTTGATAAATCCACATATAATATCCTTACTATATTTGTTAATAATTTATTATATATACTAAAATATTAATTTACACTTAAATGATTAATAAATTTGTTATATAATTTCTATATTTGTGAATCGGAGATTAAATAATGACTGAACGAGAAATATATATGAAACTCTTTGATGTTTCTATCAATACATACTATTTATGGAAAAAGCAGGGTCGTTCAGTATTCACATTGCTTGAAAAATATTTTACGAAAGAGGATCTAGAAGAGTTTATATTTAGCGAGAAGATCTCAAGGTATGAAGGCAAAGATAGCAAAAAGATTGACGATTATATACGAATATCCGAAATCATCAAACTTTTAACAAAATATAAAGCAGATACTTTATCTATTGCGTTATCAGAAAGTTTAGAATCTTGTGGAATAATTTCTGCCACATCAAAACGACTTAAAGACTTTATTCATAAAGATAGTTTTTTAAAAGAATTAGAAAAAATCTTAAGAGACCTTGATTCTGAAAAATCTTACAATAAAGATAAGGGTAAGAGTCTTCCAAAGAATATTGAGCTTGAAATTAACGAAAAAGAAAATTTTCGCCTTATTAAAAATAATGCAGATAAAACTTCTTTTAAAGAGACTCACACTTTTCAATCCATTGTAAATGACTTTAACGATAAAATAGGATTTGATTTTAATGAAAATGACCATTGGATTATATGGAAAATCATTTCAAGATATAAAGTTTATAATACCCTATATGATTTAGATTCATAGAGCCGGCATGCAATTAGTCCTAAAAGTAGAAAAAATATTCTTGTCCTCTGTGTGATTGCATTTTGCAACCAAAACTAAATTTTTAGTTTTGGTTCTCATTTTTTCGCCTTTATTGCATATAGCCAAAAGCCTCACAATATCTTTTCCCAAAATGATTTTTTTATATATAGAGCATGCCACACAAAAGCCAAAATTATTAATAGTGGAAAATAAATAATAGTTGGAATATCATATAGTAAATAAGCTGTCAAAGCTAACGATTCAAAATAGATTAGTATAGAATATATTTTATAGTACATTTCAATTATTTTATTAGAACTTTTGTTGTGATCTTTATTCATTTTTTTCTCCTTCATAATGTTAATTCGTTCATTATTGCAACACAAATAAATAGCTCTGATAATATCAAAACTAAAAGCAAATTTTTAGTTTTAGTTACAGAGGATAGTGAAATTTTATCTCTATACATGATACTTTACTCTCTCTAAAAACTGCTCCCACCACTCTAGCAATTCTCTAGCTTGTTTTGTATAATCTGCCTTATGTGTATAAGCTCTTACGACACTGTTGGTTTCTTGATGATCAAGTATGCTCTCTTTCACCTCAAAGGAGCTCTTATGTTCATTTGAATAGGTCTCTACTAAACTTCTAAAAGTACCTCTAAAACTATGTATGGTCTGCTTAGTGCCTTTTGTCTCATCATCATACCCCATGGTTTTGAGTGCTTTATTGACAGTTGCTGGATTAAGATGCATATGAATATTTGTAAGCCCATGAAATACCCATTTGCTCCAATCAGTTATTAGCTTGATCTCCATTAATATATCTATCACTTTATTTGTCAAAGGCAAAACAAAATCATCTAAATTTTCACTTTTTACTTTCATATTGTTTCTTGGTATTGTTAAAAGCCTCTTTTCAAAATCTATATACTCCCATTTAAGAGTTGTTAAGTTTTCAGCCCTAAGCATAGTGTATGGAAGTAGCTTTAAAGCAGTTCTTGTAATGATATGTCCTTTATAGTTATCTATATCCTTTAATAGCTGTCCTAATATCTTCTCATCTGTAATTTTTGCATAATGTTTATCTTTGGGCCTAGGCAGAGCATCTCTTGATATATTAGCCACAATATTATATTCACAATAGCCGTTAGATATAGCAAATATCCAAACTCTATTGCAGTTAGACAATAATCTCCTAGCCGTCTCTTTTGCTGTAATTGATTTTTGTTTTAAAGCATATAGCAGTTTGGCGTGAGTTATATCTTTGATCGGCATAGATGAAACTATATTTCTATTCTCGTCATATTCACAAAAAAATGGGAACACATCATTCTCAAAAGCTATTTGTATTTTATTTATCGTAGTTTGCGTATTGATCGAGTGTAATATCTCATCAATCCATTGATAAACAACTTTATGAAATTGTGATTTATCCTCTAGTGCGGTTTGCATTTTAACCTCTTGTTTTATTTCAAGAGGATCGATGCCTTGACTTATCTCTTCTTTGAACTTATTTGCCCGTTTGCGTGCCATATCAAGACTAACAGTAGGGTATGATCCAAAACCCGTTCTTCTTCTCTTTGCTTTATCGTGCTTATCCTTTAATATTGGACTCGAATATCTAAACACCCATTGCTTTCCACCGTCTGTTCTGATTAGTAATTGCAGTCCTTTTGTATAGTAGTCTGTCAGGGTATATTCTTTTGATTTTGGCTTGAGCGCCTTAATCTCTTTGTATGTTGAAAATGTTGTTTTAGTGGATTTACTCATAGTGGTACATAATCCTTTTATAAAAAATTTTATTTTATAAATGTACCAAAATATGTACCACTAAATACTTAGATAGGATAGTATTGCATGAGACAGCATAAGACAAGAAATAGCTTTAAAAGCATGCTGTAGCTTAAAGTAAAGGATTTTATGAGATTGTAAAAAACTGTAGATTGGTGGAGCATAGCGGGATCGAACCGCTGACCTCTTCGCTGCCAGCGAAGCGCTCTCCCAGCTGAGCTAATGCCCCACTGCTTAGGAATTGAAATTTTATACTACCAAAACATAAAATAAGCTTAGGCATTAAAAAAATAGCGATGTGTATCTTGCTTGGAAGCAAATGGAGTGACACGGTAAACATCATCACCTACTGCTATCTCATAAACCTCATCTTTTTTGCTCTTGGCATAAGTAATTACTATCCTTGCAGCCAATTCCTTATCTTGTGATGAAGCAGACACACTAATAAGCGAAAATGGACCGATCACAGGCAATGCAATTTGAATATATTTGTGACTTTCAATGCTCTTTAATGCCTCATTATCAGCTTCATCTCTGCCGACAATCAATTTGGCATTATCCGGAAGTCTAAAATGCCGTCCGAATTTAAGTATATCTATATCTTCAAGTCCAAAACTATCATAAGAGATATGCTCTTTTATACGCTGGCTATAGTGAATATCAGTTAGCAGACACCCCCCTCCTGGACTTTCATACTCCTCCCATCCATACTCTGCAGCCATGGTTATCTGCCTATCTCTGCTTCTGCCTGATATATCAAGCAGTTTTTCTCTATCTACCCAACCTTCTATTTCTGGTGTAGTGGGCTCCATAAGCTTGGCTGATAATGGCCTGAGTATAAGTTTTTCGTCCGTATCATTTGCCAAGCGGCTAACAAGTTTCATAGCGTCGCTTCGTTGACTCATTGGGCGCTGTCCAAGCACTTCTCCAGTAATGATAAAAGAGGCATCAAGCTCCCTCATAAGTTCTTTTGCAATTCGAAACATATACCCATGGCAATCTATGCATGGATTAAAATTTTTTCCATATCCGTGTACAGGATTAAATAAAATCTTTTGTATATATTCTTCTCGCACATCAATGACGCGAAATGAAGCCCCTGCTATTGATGCTCTTTGTCGTAAGAGATCTTCAATATCTTTCTTGCTGCCAAAACCTATCTTGACATGTATAGCTATGACTTCTATGCCCATATCAGCGACTCTCTTCGCTGCTAGCATACTGTCAAGTCCTCCGCTAAATAATGCCAATGCTCTCATGATCGACCATTTCCCCTCTCTCTAATTTTGGTATAATCTCTGTCTTTATTGCTCTGATAAAAAGTGCTTTTCTTCCAAAAGATATTGTCGTATCGGCTGTTATACTTTTTAGTTTATCTTCATAATATTTGATTAGAAAATTTCGCAGTGCTTTTTGCAAATCAGCTTCACTCATAACCTTGGCATGCTCATTAAGAGAAAGCTGGCGAACAAGCCGATGTTCACTATCACCTAATATGATAGCTTGGAAATACTCTTCATACACTCCAAACATAGCCGGATGTACAATATTTAACACATCATCTATCATTCTTGGATATTCCAATAGTGTTTTGAGCAGACTGAGCTGCTCTATATCATACTTGGTTTGTTTAGAAACTGTAGGCATAAACTTTTGAGCTTTTTTGCCCTTGCCAAACAGTGCTATGGAAACTTGCAAAGCAGATGCGGCAAATGGTATATAAGACTCTTGCAAAATATCGCTAAGACCTGCTAAATATGAACGAACAGCCCCAAATGCACTCTCTTTTTCTTTTGGATTGGATAGATCATATTGTCCAATAATTTTCTCGATGACAAATTCAATTAATGGCTTATGTTCTCTAAGTAACTTTGCCGCTAATTCTGTTTCGCCTTTTGCTATCAAATCAGCAGGATCCTGGCCATTTGGGAAAAGCACTACTCCTCCATCAAATCCGGCAAGAGAAAGCATTTGAGCAGCCTTTAATGCTGCAGCAACGCCAGCTTTATCTCCATCGTATGCTAATATAATTTTGGGGTCACCCTTGCGTAATAGCGGCAAATGATCATTTGTCAGTGCTGTACCAAGAGTGGCAACTGCTTCTTTAAATCCGCCTTGATGCAGCATAATAACATCAAGATATCCTTCGCAAATTATAATTTTACGAGATGCATAGATATGCTCTTTTGCCTGATGATAACCGTACAATAAGCGCGATTTGTTAAATAATTTGGTTTGAGGTGAATTAATATATTTGGCCGGATGATTTGAAATAGTTCTTCCGCCAAATCCAACTATCCCTCCGCTTGCAGAATATATCGGAAAAGTGATCCTCTCAACCAGTCTAGCATATTTACCTTCCTCGCCTGTGGCTATGATACCGGCTTCTTCGGCTGTGCCTAGAGGCATAAGTGTAGAATGTAAAAAATTCATAACTTCTGTTCCCGATGGGACATAGCCCACGCCGAACATTTCTATAGAATTTTGATTGATTCCGCGATTATGAAGATATGACAAAGCATTATTGGCATGGCTTAGATTTTTGATATACCATGTTTGCATAGCTTCAAGTACTCTTTTGGTTTCACTATAATCACCCTTGCCCTCGCTATAATTAAGAGAGAAATTGAACATAGAAGCCAGCTTTTCGACAGCTTCCGGGTAAGTAAGTTTTTCCAATTCCATCACAAACTTGATACTATCACCGCCTACACCGCAACCAAAGCAATGATATATCTGCTTAGCTGGACTAACCACAAAAGACGGTGTCTTTTCACCATGAAAAGGACAACAAGCCTTGTAATTTGCCCCTGCTTTTTTGAGCTCTACGTAATTGCCTATCACGTCAACAATATTAATGGAATTTTTGAGCGTTTCAATCGAGGCTGTATCTATCATCTCATCATTATAGCAAATTTGGTATAATTTATTACAGCACAAAATAAACAGTTAGTGTGACAATAACCATATAAATTACAAAAGAGGAGTTAAAGTGGAAAATATTTTACCAAAATACAATGATCCGCTATTTAGCATCTTGCTTATTGTGGCTTTAGGTTTTATTATTGCAGTAACGGTTTACATTTTGGAAGTATATTCAAAACAAAAAGAACATAATTCATTGCTGAATTTTTTAGAAAAATTTGAAAGCAGTGAATGCAGCATAAATACAAAAGATTTAATATACGAAGAGCATATGCTCACCCCGCTATCAACATTGGCTAAAGCGTTCGAACATAATGGGGAGTATCAAAAAGCCATAGAGATATATCTCTATCTTATCAAAAATATAAACGAAGAGCTGCCGCAGCTTGAGCTCATGGAACATCTAGGCAATACTTACTTTCATGCCGGATTTTTAGAAAGAGCAAAAACTATTTATCTAGACATATTATCAAAAAAACCGCGAAGTCCAAGTATATTATATTCTTTAGAGATAATATATGAGATGATGCATGATTTTACCAAAGCCAAAGAGACTTTATTACCTCTTAAAACAATGGGCGAAGATACAGCTTCCCTAGAAGCTTTTTTGGAATTAGAAACGCTTATAGCCGATAAAAAAATATCCAAGGAAGACAAAAGCAATAAATTAGTGGAACTATACAAACTTTACCCATCGCTTTATCGTCCAATAATGGAACAGATTTTCCGTAATGACCACACAAAGGCTTGGAATATTTTTGATGAAAATCGGATAGAAGATATTTTGGATATATTGTGGTTTTTGGATAATAAGAAACTGGATATGAATATCATCAATACATATGAATCTCTAAAAGTACTATACTACATCAAAGGCATTGAAGATACCTTGTCACAAACTTGCAGTATATTTAGTCTTGATATGCTTGCCATTGCCAAAAGCTATGGATATGACAATGGTGAACTGTATTTTTCATATATTTGCAATAATTGCAGACATACATTCCCCGTTAGCTTTAAAAGATGTCCAAACTGTAAAGCTATCAACTCAATAAAAGTGGAGGAACAAATTGCAAAAGCAACAACGCAAAACGATAACTCTCTACTCTGATGGTTCAAGCTTGGGCAATCCAGGGCCTGGAGGATATGGGGGGATACTGGAGTTTCAAGGACATCGCAAACATTTTAGTGGCGGCGAAGCGCATACTACAAATAACAGGATGGAACTTATGGGGGTAATTGAAGGGCTAAAACTTCTCAAAGAGCCTTGCTATGTAATTATAATTTCTGACAGTAGTTATGTTGTCAATGCTATCAATAAATGGTTGCCAAATTGGATAGCTAAAAACTTTGCTAAAGTAAAAAATGTTGACTTATGGAAAATGTACATAGATGCTTCTGAACCTCATACCATTAGCGCTCAATGGGTACGTGGACATAATGGACATATTGAGAATGAACTTTGTGATCAGATGGCAAAAGCAGAAGCTATGAAATTTAAGGAATAATCATGAAAACAAAATTTAGTTTGCAAATATTGTCAATCTGCTTAACAATTGCAAGTGCTATGGCCATGCCAAGCGATGTCAATGTGACAAATATTGAAAATAATATCACAAAGCAATATAAACATATAGCATCAGGCAAATGCAGTTGGTACGGCTCAAAATTTAACGGCAGCCGCACAGCTAGCGGAGAGAGGTTTGACAGCACACAAAAAACTGCTGCACACAAAACTCTTCCTTTCGGTACCCTTCTTAGAGTAACAAGCACCAAAACAGACAAAAGTGTAATTGTCAAAGTAACCGATAGAGGCCCATTTGTAAAGCACAGGGTACTTGACATCTCTCATGCGGCCGCTAAAGAACTTGGCGTAGTTGGAAATGGTGTATTTTATGCCAAAATAGAAGTAGTAAAATAGGTATTGGCATGAGATTTTTGTATATATTAATCTTTAGCGCGGTATTGTCTAGTGCCAATGAAAGTATTTACAACGAAGTCAAAAGTATAATTGCCATAATGGAGTCATCCAACAAACATACTGTAGTTAATCGTAACGGTTTTTTGGGCAAATATCAATTTGGTGCCATGAGCTTGGTTGATATAGGATTTTTAAAATTAGAAAACTATAAAGCTTTGACTTATACCAAAAAGACCAAAACCAGAGCGGCCAAAGTGATGTGGAGAGATGGATATAATCTCACAAAATTTCTAAATGATCCAAATAATTGGAATATCGAAGGTGGCAAACAGGCTTTTTTAAACAGTACTGAACTTCAAGACAAAGCAATGGATAAAATGCTTAGAATAAATACAAAAAGACTTTTGCAAAAAGGTTTTGACCTTAGCGATCCGTCATTTGCTAAATCTATGTTGATAGCATCACACTTTGGGGGTGTAGGCAGTGCAGAAAAATACGCAAAAGAGCATAAAGACTACAAAGATGACTTTGGCACCAGCATATCAAAGTACTACAACGCAGGAAAGGGACATTATAACCCATAATATGCTATAATAAAAGCCAAATTAAGGAGTAATAATGGATAACTATAGTCAATTGGAGCGCCAATTGGGGTATGTTTTTAATGACAAGCAATTGATTATTGAGGCTTTAACTCATAGAAGTTTTAAAAAGCCTTATAATAATGAGCGGCTTGAGTTTTTAGGAGACGCAGTACTTGACCTCATCGTAGGTGAATATCTGTATAACAAATTCAAAGATTCGGACGAAGGAACACTATCAAAAATTAGAGCGTCCCTTGTCAATGAAAGCGGATTTGCACTTTTGGCAAAAATATTAAATTTAGGAAAATATATCTATCTATCTCTTGCCGAAGAAAACAATGAAGGCAGAACCAAACCTTCTTTATTGTCCAATGCATTTGAAGCTATCATAGGTGCTATCTACATAGAAGGCGGGCTTGAAACAGCTAGAAAAATAGTTATAGAGTTATTGGAAGAATGCTATCCGACCATTGATTTGCAAACTCTTTCAAGAGATTACAAAACAGCTCTTCAAGAGCTAACCCAAGCCAAATATGGCGTAACGCCTGATTATGAGCTGATAAGAGCATTTGGGCCTGATCACAAAAAAGAGTTTGAAATATCCCTCACTCTAAATGGTAAAGAGATAGCTACAGCACAAGGAAAAAGCAAAAAAGAAGCTCAGCAAAAAGCTGCCAAGAGTGCTCTAGATATATTACTACAAGGCAAATGATATGAATACTTTTGGCAAAAAATTCACAATGACTACTTTTGGTGAGTCTCATGGTGTAGCTTTGGGTTGTGTAGTAGATGGAGTTCCAGCCGGATTAGCAATTGATGAAGCATTTATCCAAAGTGAATTAGACCGCAGAAAACCAGGCAAGAGCAGTTTGGAGACCAAACGTAAAGAAGGCGATAAGGTATCTATATTATCGGGAGTTTTTGAAGGCAAAAGCACAGGTACTCCAATTGCGATGGTTATATATAATGAGGACCAAAAAAGCAAAGATTATGACTCCATAAAAGATCTTTTCCGCCCAGGCCACGCTGATTTTACTTATTGGAACAAATACGGCATTAGAGACTACAGAGGCGGCGGACGAAGCAGTGCTAGAGAGACAGCGGCTAGAGTAGCAGCCGGTGCAATAGCAAAATTGATGCTTAGCACGATTGGCATCAATATCCAAAGCGGCATCAAAGCTATCGGTAATATCAAAGGCAACTTGGATGATTTTGAATATGCCAAATCAAGTCTTATACATGCACTTGACAAGAATTACGAAGACAAACAAATCGAAGCTGTCACATCAGCAAGAGATGAGCATGACTCTATAGGCGGAAGTGTGCTTACTATTGCTACTGGTGTTCCAATAGGCCTAGGAGAGCCAATGTACTACAAGCTAGACGGTGCATTAGCCGAAGCAATGATGGGCATAAATGCAGCCAAAGCTGTAGAAATCGGCGAGGGGGCAAAAAGTGCAACTCTTAGAGGCTCACAAAACAATGATCCCATAAGTTCACTAGGCTTCAAGAGCAACAAAGCCGGCGGTATCTTAGGCGGCATGAGTAATGGTGATACCATCGCTGTCACTACCTACTTTAAACCAACGCCGTCAATATTTCAAGAACAGCATACTATTACCAAAGATGGAATTGAGACTATGTGTTCACTCAAAGGCAGACATGATCCATGTGTTGCCATCAGAGGAAGCATAGTATGCGAAGCCATGATGGCTTTAGTGCTTGCAGATATGGTTTTGCTCAATATGGGTAGCCGCATGGATCATATAGAAAAGATTTATAAGTAGTAAATGCCATAAAATAATGTCGCCCAAACGCTCGAAAAGCAGCGAGATTTTGAGCGTATGCCGCAAAACTAGCGAATAACGGTTTTACAAAGTAAAAAGTTTCTTTAGAAAAATCTAATCGTCAATCCCTTTAACTCTAAAACTCTTTCGATGTTCTTTGCATCTACCGTGGCTGCAAATGGCATCTATGTGTGCTTTGGTGCCATAGCCTTTATGTTTATCAAACCCATACTCCGGATACTGTATAGCCAACTCTAGCATTATTCTATCTCTTGTAACCTTGGCTAATATGCTAGCAGCACTTACTTCGAGGATTTTTTCATCAGCTTTTATCATAGTTGTTATACCTTGCACACCGAATGTACAATTTCCATCAAAAAGATAATCATACTCCGGCAAATGATGTATAATCTCCAAAAGTCCTTGCCTTAGACATGCAGATATACCCATGTCATCAACCTGCCCGGCATCAAAGATAACTATATGATGTCGCGAATTTTGGATAATTTGAATATAAATTTCTTCTCTTTTTTTTTCTGAAAGCTTTTTGGAATCCGTTACGCCTTTTATCATTTTATACATTACTACCCCGGCGATCACGAGCGGTCCGGCCAATGGCCCCCTGCCTGATTCATCTATGCCACATAAAAATTGTTTATCATACATTAACTATTTTCTTTATTTTATTGTATATTGATTTACCATTTGGAGTTATACTTACATTGTTGCAAGAGTACTGCATACAAGTCTTTTTACTCCTTCCTTGTTTTGATCCGTCTTACGGTACTCCTTGTGAGACGGATTTTATCCGATAAATTTACCTTGACTGCGCAGATCAGCTTCCATAATCTCTATTTCTCTGTGTCCATTATGTACAATTTCTGTATCTACACTAAAATCCAGTTCACTATTGCGCCCTTCATAAGGTACATGATTCAATATTGTCTTGATAGCGTTCAATCTTGCTTTAAATTTATCTACACTTCGTATAACCGTCCAAGGGGTCTTAATAGTATGTGTGCGTTTGAGCATTTCATATTTCATGAGAGTAAATTCATCCCATTTTTCTTGCATCTGCAGATCAATTTCGCTCAATTTCCATTGCTTTAAAGGATTATGTTCCCTTTCTAAAAATCTAGCGTTCTGCTCTTCTTTGGTGACGGAAAAATATATCTTTACAAAATAAAATCCATGATCTACTAGATCAGCTTCAAACTGCGGGACACTTTTTATGAAAGTTTTGTATTCATCTTTGGTACAAAAACCGAAAACAGGCTCAACCATTGCACGGTTATACCAACTTCTATCAAAAAGCACCATCTCTCCGCCGTGTGGAAATTGTTCCACATATCTCTGAAAATACCATTGTGTTTTTTGTACATCAGAAGGCTTTCCAAGAGCGACTACTCGATAATGCTTCTCATTCATATATCTGGTAATCCTACGAATTGCTCCGCCTTTGCCTGAGGCATCCCTGCCCTCTATAAGGACTATCATTTTTTTCTGATGTTTTTCCAAATGATCTTGCAGCTTAATAAGCTCAACTTGCAAAGGTTCCAATGAATCTTCTTGCACAGCATATGAGTATTTTTTAAATACTTCACTTTGGTATGCCTCATCTTGATTAAATCGTTCTAAAAATTCATTAAATTCCACATATCACTCCTATTCAAATTTATATCCAACACCCCAAATAGCATGAAAATATCCAAGTTTGCCTTCTGGATCTATCTTTTTTTTGAGACGATTAATTGCAACATTCATAGCATTATAATTACTGCTTTCTATTTTGTCCTGCCACAATGCATTGTGCAAAACTTCCCTATCTATATTCTTGCCTGCATTTTGTATCAAAAAATAGAGCAGATCACTTTCAAATTGCGTCAAAGTTATATCATTATTTCCAACAGAAACTGTCTTTTTTCTACAATTCAAAGCAATCTCTTTGTATTTAACCATATCACCTGATATTAATGCACCGCTCCTTCTTAGAAGAGCATTTACTCTAAGAATAAACTCTTTGGGCTGAAATGGTTTCGTGATATAGTCATCTCCACCGCTTTCAAACCCATCTTCTATATCACTTTGAGTATCTTTGGCAGTCAAGAATATCACTGGAATTGTATATCCTTGTTCTCTTATATGAGAAACAAATTGGCTGCCTTCAGTATTGGGAAGATTGCGATCTACTATAAGCAGTGACGGACTCTCTTCGTCCAAAAATTGCATTACATGCTCAGTAGATAAAAAACCTGTAGTCTTATACCCTTCTTTGTTGAGCAAATACTCTACAAGCTCCAATATATCTTCTTCATCTTCAATAATTAGAATTTCTATCTTTTCTTTTTGCATACATAGTATTATACAAGAAAAACAATATCATTTGCTTTCGCTAATCAATGAACCAATATATCTCTTACGTTTATTTTCCTTTAGTAATGACAAATCTGTCACAATAAAGCCGTCAACACAATTGCCGAAATCTTTGTCATATCCAAAATCAAAAAACTTTACTCCGCCATCTTCACATACTTCGCTGTATTGTTTATAAAGTGTAGGTATAGCATATCCCATCATTCCTAGCTTTTCTTTGAGCGTTTGTAAATCTTTTTTATAATCATTGTAAACAAAGATTGATTTACATCTCTTCTTTGTTTCAAGTGATATTTTATATGGATATTTGTGTGCAACTAATGATTCATTAGTACCGAAATAATTGCTATAAAACTCTACCATCATACCTTTTGCTTCGTTACTGAATGTGTCACTCAAGCTCACAGCTCCAAAAAGATAACGAATTTGAGGTTGTGTTTTTATAAATGCTCCGATTCCTTGCCATAAATAATCAAGTGCTCTGCTATTCCAATATTTTGGCTGCACGAAACTGCGCCCAAGCTCAATGCCTTGAGAGAGATAAGAATCGAATTTATTATCAAAATCAAAAAGTTTAGTAGTATAAAAACCTTTTGTACCGTATAACTCCAATATATCTCTACCGATACCGATTCTGTATGCTCCGGCTATTTCGAGTGCATCATCATCCCATACTATTAAATGTTTATAGTACATATCAAAACTGTCTATGTCTCTTTTTTTGCCGCTGCCCTCACCTACAAATCGAAAGCTAAGCTCTCTTAGCCTGCCTATCTCATTTAAGACACAATCTTCTATATTACTAGAATACAGCAGTATGTGTTTATCATCAAACGTCTTACCCAGCATGATGGCGTTCTTTAAAGCTTTTTTTAGTTCGCTCCTTGCTTCCGGGGTTGCTATAATGTTTTGAGTGAGAAAAATCTCTTTACCTCCTTTGGCTATACGATAAAAATGTTTACGAAGCAGTTTTACGCTTTGTTTCGGAGATAGGCCGCTTAGATTGTAAGAATCATAAGATATTGATTTACCTATCTTAAAATCGATAGTTTTTTTATAGGATTTAAACATTTCATGCGGCAATGTCGCAGTTGCAAAAGAACGATTTAGCCATGAGAGCATATAAAAAGTTTTAGAATTTTTTGCTTTGATATATATAGGCAATATCGGGGCTCTTGTTTTTGAAGCGATTTTTAAAAAACCGCTTTTCCATGCAGTATCTTTGATGCCGTCTACTCTGGCACGGCTCACTTCACCTGATGGGAATATAATAACCGCTTTCCCGTCGTTTAATGCATCATATATCTCTTTTAGTGAATTCTTATCTGTTTTGTTTTGGATATTGTCAACCGGAATTAAAATATCTTTTAGTTGATCAAATTGGTTTAAAAAGGAGTTTGCTACTATTTTAATGTCTTTACGTACATCTTTGAGTAAATGTATGAGCGCCAATGCATCCAATGCGCCAAGAGGATGATTGGCAATGATGACTGCTTTGCCGTATGGCGGAATATGGTCAAGTTCTTGTTTGCGAAGGCCTATATTGACATTAAAATGATCCAATACCGCCTCAATAAATCCAAAAGCTTCCTTGTTTGCATTGGCTTCTAGAAATGTATTGATCTGTTTTTCGTGAAAAAATGCTCTTAGCAAACTAAATAATAATTTCTGTAGTTTCTCGGGGACGATCGAGAGCTTTGGATAATGATGAAGCATATAATTTTCTATCTGTACTTGCATAGTATTCCTATTTAAGATATGCCATATCATAAGCTAGAAAAGAAACATTTTGATAACAAAATTTACGAGAGTTTATATCCTACTCCCCACACGGGTGTAAAGTAATGTTTATTATCAAATGGATCTATTTTTTTCTTGAGACGATTGAGTGCTACATTGATAGTCTTATCATTAAAGCTCCCATCATCTTCCCATACTTCATCTCGCAGAAAATTACGGCTTAGTGTTTGATGCGAGTTTTTAATAAAAGTCATAAGCAGCTTAAACTCCAGATTTGTCAATGCAACTGAAGAGTTGTCAACATTCAATTCTTGCTTTTGACAATCAAGAACCATATCTCTATAACGCAATTTGCTATATTGCGTAATCCCGCTTCGTTTGAGCAGAGCTTTGATGCGAGCGACCAATTCTTGTGGCTTAAAAGGCTTGGTCATATAGTCATCACCGCCTGATTCAAAACCGTCCAAGATATCTTTGTCACCGTTTTTTGCTGTCAAAAATATGACCGGTATCTCATATCCTTTAGAACGCAAATAAGATACAAAGTGACTGCCTTCAGTATTTGGAAGGTTTCTATCTACTATCATAAATGCAGGATTCTCTTCTTCTAAGAATTGCTCTACATATTCTGTAGATAAAAATCCTGTAGCTTTATACCCCTCTTTTGTCAAAATATACTCTATTAGTTCAAGTACATCTTGCTCATCTTCTATGATAATAATCTCGATCTCTTTGAATTTATTTCTTTTCATTGTAAACCTCTCATGTTTTAGTTTATCAATTTCTGTGACAACTATCGTATTGCAAATTTGCCATGCATGCCGCGCGATCTGCTATTTTTTCTATCTTTCTAATGAGTGCTAGTGCTTGAAAATACTCTTGAGAAAGTTCTTTTGCATTGAGCATCTCAACAAAAAGATCTTTTTCTATAAGCGAATATATATCATCGGTCTTGCTCTCTTCCATATTTGCCTTGACACATAGATCTTGAATCACGTCTTTTTCTTCTTGTGAAAGCATAGATACTGCACATTTCAGTGCGGCCAAACTTGCTTTTTGCAGCAAAACAATATTAGCCATAATGGCACCAAAGTGTAATTCACCATCAGTTTTGACCGGAAAGTTTTTGAGAAAGCTTTTGGTGTTTGATGCTGCTCTTAGATATTCATTTGTCATTTTAAGATATGAGATTATCGTTTTAAGGTCTTTTGCTTCGGGAGCAAATAGTGCCAAAGTTATAACTATCTCTTTATCTACGTTGCGAGCCTCGTCTCTTATGCCGCCAAGACTCTCTTTTGCCTCTTTAAACTTGGAATAATCACCGCTTTTCAAACCATCATATATAATTTCGTTTGCCTTAACTATTTTTTGCCCTATTGTCTTCATCATTTCATTGATGCTTGTTAATTTCTCTTCGTATTTTGTCAACATATCAACCAAACCTTCCTGTAATGTAATCTTCTGTCTGTTTTACTCTTGGATTTAGAAATATAGTTTTTGTATCACTATATTCAACAACCTTGCCTAAATGGAAAAATGCCGTATAGTCACTTACACGTGCTGCTTGCTGCATATTGTGGGTAACTGTGATTATTGTAAAATCTTTTGTAAGCCTCAACATAAGCTCTTCTATCTTTTCTGTAGAAATAGGATCAAGTGCAGAGGTTGGCTCATCCATTAAAATCACCTCCGGTTTGACTGCTATGGTTCTGGCAATACAAAGTCTTTGCTGCTGACCGCCGCTGAGCCCTGTTCCTGGGTGTTTTAACATATCTTTGACTTCATTCCAAAGACCGGCACTTCTTAGTGATGCCTCTACTAATTCGTCGCATTGGGTTCCTTTTTTTACAATCCCATGCTTAAGTGGCGCGTATGCTACATTTTCATATATGGATTTTGGAAATGGATTTGGCTGCTGAAATACCATGCCGATCTTTTTACGCACGCTTACCTCATCCACATCTCTGTCATATATATTTTTATCATCGATAATCACTTGTCCTTCTATATTGACCCCCGTAATTAGATCATTCATACGATTAAGGCATCTAAGAAAAGTTGACTTACCGCAACCGGAAGGTCCTATGAGTGCTGTGATATTGTTTTTGTAAATATCCATATTGATTCCAAAAAGTGCCTGTTTTTGTCCATACCACAAGCAAAGATCATCAGATTTTACTTTTACCTCTTTGGCATTACTATCTTGTTCTTCTTTTAATTTTACATTAAATTTCATATTTTCACCATTTAATTTCATATTTTTTTCTCATGTATATCGCTGCTCCATTCATAGTCAAAAGCACTCCTAAAAGTATCATAATAGCTCCGCTTACTCTCTCTACATAGGCGCCTTCTGGCATACCGGCCCATGTAAATATTTGAGCCGGCATTACTGTAGCAGCCCCAGTAAAACTAGTTGGAATATCAGGAATGAAAGCTATCATACCTACTATAATAAGCGGTGCTGTCTCACCCATAGCTCTGGCTATTCCTATAATAGAGCCTGTCATGATACCAGGAAGTCCCAACGGCAATACATGGTCTTTGACAACCTGTAATTTGGTAAGTCCCAAGCCATACGCAGCTTGACGAATACTAGCCGGCACTCCTCTTAATGATGTTCTGCTGCTTACTATAATTACCGGCAGTGTCATCAATGCAAGAGTAAGACCGCCCACAAGAGCAGAAGATCTCGGCAAGCCAAAAAAGTTAATAAACACAGCCAACCCCAAAAGTCCAAACAATATAGACGGCACAGCTGCAAGATTGTTGATATTTATCTCTATGATCTGGGATATTTTATTGTCTTTTTTAAATTCTTCTAGGTAAATAGCACTCATGACACCTATCGGAAAAGCAAATACTATACAAACTATAATAGTAAGTATTGACCCAACCACCGAAGATAAAAATCCACTATTTTCTGGTATCTTGGAATCTCCGCCGGTTAAAAAAATGATATTGAATTTTTGGTCGATCTTGCCTTGCTTTATTAGACCATCAACTATAAGCTTTTGATCTTCCGATAGACTATTTTGATGGCCTTTTATGTATTGATCTACCTTATCATCGGCAAGTACCCACTCATTTTGCACTTTATTCATTAATTGCGGATTTGCTACTGCATGTTTTGGCATATCTCTGTACCATGCACGACTTACAAGCTCATAATGTTTTTCATCAATAGCATATGAACTATCGGCTATGGTATCTTTATTATAAGTTACAGGCAATTGTATATATGTTTGTCTAAAAGACGGTAAACCCTTACTTATGATATCAGTAAAAAATATGATCAAAAATGCTACAGAAACCAACAATGCCGATATCGCAATAGATTTAAAAATCTTATCTGAAATATGTCGTCTTTTGAGTGTGGGGTCATAAAATGGATTACTGTTTTTCATAAGTTGCTCGATTTGTATTTTTCTTTGAATACTCTGATAGTATAAACACTGATTACATTAAGTATAAGTGTAAAGACAAAGAGTGCAAGTCCTAAAGCAAATGCGCTAAGTGTCTCTGGTGAATTAAATTCGCTATCACCCGTAAGAGCATCCACTATACGTACTGTCACTGTTGTCATATCTTCAAGAGGATTGAAACTTAAATTTGCCCTAACGCCTGCTGCCATCACAACTATCATTGTCTCCCCTATTGCTCTTGAAATTCCTAGCAATACAGCTGAAATAATTCCAGGCATAGCTGCAGGTAGGACTATAAATTTTATAGTTTCGGATTTTGTCATGCCAAGAGCGAGTGAGCCTTTTCTTACATGGTCAGGTACGCTTGTGATAACATCATCACTTAGGCTTGCTATTATAGGTATGATCATAATGCCCATTACAAGCCCTGAAGCCAATGCATTATTAAATGATGCCTCAATGCCGATTGATGCAAAAGCTTTTACAATAAATGGGGCTACTGTTATGGCTGCGAAAAATCCGTATACAACAGTAGGTATCCCAGCTAAAGTCTCTATAATAGGTTTAGCAATATTCCTTGTTTTGCTTGAAGCATATTCAGACAAATAAACAGCGGTATAGACTCCTATAGGCACTGCTACTATAATAGCTATGAGAGTAATGACAAGCGTACCGGTAAATATAGGAACCGCTCCAAATTTGGCACCCTCAACTCCTGGCGACCACTCTGTACCAAATATAAAATACCAAAAACTCTCCAATCTAAAAAAAGCTATTGCTTCAAATAAAATAGACAACAGTATCCCAAATGTTGTAAGGATAGTAATTGCCGTAGCACCCATCAAGAGATATTCTATAAGTTTCTCTTGAATAGAAATATGTTTGTTTTTTTGCAGCATATTTTGGCCTATTTCAATTCACCGGATGTGAGTACTTTTTGGTCAAGCACATCTTTTATCATAGCTTTTCTTGCACTTTTTTCAAGAGGGATAAGGCCTAATTTTTTTAGATTGCCTCTATCCCCTATCATTTTTTCGCTCATGAAAAGCTCTACATATTGATCTATTGCCGGGGTAGCAGCTCTATTGTCATTTTTGACATAGAAAAATAGACTTCTAGAGATCGGATATTTACCGCTAGCTATATTTTCAGGGGTCGGTGTAGAGCCGTCTACAATAGAACCTACAATTTTATTTGCATTTTCTTCTAAGAATCCATATCCAAATATGCCTATGGCATTTTTATCTTTTGTCAATTTTTGAACGATAAGATTATCGTTTTCGCCGCTATCTACATATACTCCGTCTGTTCTGACGCGGCTATATTTTTTATATCCGGCTGCTTCATATACATCTTTGAGTTCTTTTTCTGTAAAGTGCTGCATAACCATCTCTTCAAAGCTGTCTCTAGTGCCTGAACTTTTTGGCGGCCCATAAACCATAATAGGACGATTCGGCAAGCTGGCATCTATATCTGACCATTTTTTATATGGATTTTTAATAAGTGTTTTGCCGTCTTTGGATGGCACTTCATCTGCAACTGCCAAAAAGATTTGCATTCTTGTCAAGTTCATCGGCGCATTTGATTTGTCTTGAGCCAATACGATACCGTCATAACCAATTTGCGCTTGAGTGATATTTGTAATTCCGTTTTTTTGACACTCTTCGTACTCTTTTGCTTTCATTTGTCGTGAAGCATTTGTAATATCAGGGCTGCCCTTGGCAGCACAAAACATTTTCATGCCTCCACCCGTGCCTGTTGATTCAACTACTGGTGTCGGTACACCGCCTATTGCTCCAAGCTCTTCAGCTACCGCAGAAGCAAATGGATAAACAGTAGAACTTCCTACCATTTTGATCTGATTTTTAGAATTTTGAGAAGATGCGGTATTTGTATCTTTTGTTGTATTGTTATCTTGAGATGTATTATTGCTGCAACCGCCCAATATTAATGCACTGATAGCCACTAAGCTTAAAAGAGATTTTTTCATAAATATGTCCTTCGTTATTTTGATTCGGACATTTTAAGAGAAATTGATTACAATTTGATTACAAATTAATTACATAAATATTACAAAAAAGTTACAAAAAAAGTTATGTTTTATTTTGTGATATAAAGCTGCTATGAAAGGCTTGTTGATCTACAAGCCTTTCATATAAATTTATCAATATTATTTTGTCATCAAATCAAGATTTGTAAGTTTCTTGTGAGAAAGTACATTTTTGATTGACATTGCTCTAGCTGCTTTTGATAAAGGCACCAGACCAAGTCTTTTTAGGTTTCCTCTTTCTCCTATCATTTTGTCATTCATAAACATTGCTGCATATTTATCTATAGCAGGTACTGCCGCTCTATGGCTGTTTTTGATATAAAATCTCAAGCTTCTAGAAATCGGGTATTTGCCGCTGGCTATCAATGCCGGAGTTGGGGCATAACCATCAATTGTCGCGCCACTGATTTTGTTACCATTTTCTTCTAGATAGCCATATCCAAATACACCGACTGCTGCAGCATTTTTACCAAGTTTTTGCACGATAAGGTTGTCATTTTCACCGCTATCTATATAGATGCCGTCGGTTCTGATACGGCTATATTTTTTGTGTCCTGCTGTTTCATAAACAGCTTTAAATTTGCCGTCTTCAGTAAAATGCTGCATAACCATTTCTTCGAAACTATCTCTAGTGCCTGAACTTTTTGGCGGTCCATAAATAACAATAGGTCGATTTGGCAACGATGCATCGATGTCAGACCATTTTTTATTTGGATTTTTGATAAGTGTCTTGCCGTCTTTTGAAGGGATTAGCTCTGCAATTGCTAAAAATATTTGTTCTCTAGTTAGTTTAAGAGGGACATTTTTTTTGTTTTGTGCCAAAACTATACCATCATAACCGATAAGTGCTTCTGTGATATCTGTTACGCCATTTTGTTTACATAAAGCAAGTTCTTTTGTTTTCATTCTGCGGCTTGCGTTTGTGATATCAGGAGTATCCATGCCATCGCCGGCACAAAACATTTTCATACCGCCGCCTGTGCCTGTTGACTCAACTACCGGAGTCGGCACTTTGCTGGTTGCTCCAAGCTCTTCAGCTACCGCAGAAGCAAATGGATAAACCGTAGAGCTTCCTACCATTTTTATCTGATCTCTTGCTTGGCTTGACACACTCATAAGTGCTATAAGTGCAAGGCTGATTGTTGTTTTTTTCATCTTTCCTACCTTGTATAAAATTTGTACCGATAATTTTATATTTATTTAGTAACGAAATAGAAACAAATAGATTATGAGATTGATTGGAATAAATTTTGTGTTAAATATATTGTGTTATGAGGCAAGCACGCATTTTGGCGTGCTAAATATTAATAGCCAAATATTGCTTTGAGGATAAAAAAGAATAAACCGCCCAGAATGGTTGCGGCAGGCAAAGTAATAATCCAAGAAAGCACTATAGGTTTCATAAGCTTCCAATTGGCGTTGCGATTAAGCATCCCTATGCCAATAACAGCACCAACCAATATATGAGTTGACGATACAGGTAAGCCCATTTTGGTTGCAATTAGTATGATCAAGGTAGCTCCCAGCTCAGCCGCAAACCCTGTTATGGGAAAAATCTCGGTTATACGATGGCCTATTGTGTTTATAACCTCTTGTCCCAAAAACCAAAGGCCGGCAACAAGTGCAACGCCAAATGTGATCATGACAGGTAATGGGACAGATGCTTTTTCGCTAATATTTCCGGTTGCCAGAATATCTATTACAGCAGCAAACGGCCCGATAGCATTAGCGATATCATTTGCTCCATGGCTAAATGCAAAAGATGATGCAGTAAGCACCTGAAGCATACTAAATAATCTCATAGTGGCTTTGTGTGGAGTATCGCGGTGCATCTCTTTTACTATAGCATAAGTAATACCATAAGCCAATGTAGCAAAAGTTGCCAACAAGAGTATAGCTTCTACGCCATTAAATTTTATATCCGTATGCTTTAGGCCCTTAAACAGCAGAGTACCACCTATTGTCATTACTGCAAATGCGGCTATTAAAGGGGCGTGTGTACGAAGAGCATAAAAGGCTGTAGTTTTTTTCTGCATAGTCGATAATATTGCTACTTGTTTTTCGTGTTCTATTTTTTGATCTTCAGTGGCATTTGCTTCATCAAATTCTTTTTTTAGTGTTTTTAGATCTACTATCTGAGCTTCAACTTTTTCGTTGTAGTCCAGTATATATTTTTTTAAATACCAATAAATACCATATGATGCCATACCGCCCAATATGGGAGAAATGACCCAGCTAATAACTATGGTTACAATCTGATCCCATCTGATCAGGCCAAACACCCCGCTGCCCTCAGCCATAGTACTGTATCCAAGCGCTATACCGCCACCCAATATTCCACCGACTATAGCATGGGTCGTAGACACCGGTAAGCCTTTGATTGTAGCAAATAATAGCCATAGGGCCGCAGAAAGCAATGAAGCCATCATGACAAATGCAAGAAGCATAGGGTCAAAAGACATACCAGAAACATCAACAATACCTTTTTTAATTGTATCTGTCACCTCGGCACCTGCTAGCATAGCGCCACTTAGCTCAAATACTGCTGCTATTACGAGGGCTTGTTTTACGGTGAGTGTTTTTGCTCCTACGCTGGTTCCAAAAGAGTTGGCTACATCGTTGCCGCCGATATTGAATGCCATAAATATACCAAACAATGCTGCAAGCAAAAATATTAAATGAAAATTAGCTAAATAATCAAAACCCCAAAATATAAACGACACAAACGTTATGGCAAAGATGCCGCCAAAAAAGATATTGTCACGAGTAAACACTCTTGCCTCCAAAATTTGATAACGAATATTGTACAAAAAAACTATTACTAAAATGTTACCGAATTGTAACCAAGAGGAGGATTAAGTTTTAGATACCCAAAAGAAAAGGTATCTAATGAAGTTTAATCAAAAAGGAGTATATTTATTATATTACCATTTGACTTCAGCAGTTAGCATAATGGAATCTTTATCAACCGTTGTAATGTTAGCGGCATTAGTTTCTTCTTCACTTAGGTAGTTTGCTATGAATTTAACATTTTTATTGTATGGGTAAACAATACCTGCTAGCCAACCTTCTCTATTTATTCCGCTTGTAAAATCGTATTTGCTATACATACCGATCAGGTCAAATCCCGGGATAAGTCTCAATTCGCCGTTAAAGCTATAACCATCGCCGTCTTGTTTTACTGCTGCATCTTCAGTTTCTACATATTGAGCTGCAATCAAGAACTCCGGTTGGTTATAAACAGCGTGAACTCCGTACCAATTAAAGTCGCCGGATATAGGATCTCCCTTTTTAGCAAAATCACTATTTAATTGACCAAAGAAAGATACGTTAGCATATTGTAGGTCTGCTTTTGCTTTCTCTTCCCCTGTTCCAAGAATGTGGCCTGTAAGTCTCCATTCCCCACTCAAGCCTTCGCCGTCTTCTTTGTAGTGATAGCCTGCACCGTTAAAGAGTCCAAGTTCGCTTGAAAAATACGGTGTTTTTGTCTTGAAGTTAAATCCGAGGTCAGCTGAATTTGTATAGTCTGGTCCATGGCCTTTGTCTTCAACAAATACTTTGGATACAGATCTATACATCCATGAGTTATGCTCTTCGTAATCTATCCACGGTCTATGAACTTGACCGATCTCTACACCGGTATATGGCAGTATCTCATCAAGGTAGAGATAAGCGTATTTGAGCCTAACTTCCCAGCTATCAGAATCTGCACCCGTTGTCTCTCCTGTATTTTGGAACGTATCAAGAGTAATTCTTAGGTAATCTTTCGGATTTTCTTTGAAGAATGCTTTTGCTTGAAAATAGTTTCTTCTTGTTTCAAACTTATTTGTTGTTTCGTCAGCTATATTATCGTCTGTATTTACAAAACCTAGATAATGCGTACCGCTAAATTCAATTACCGGTGCTTTTGAAGTGACTTGAGTAGCATTTTTTGGCAATTTTACTTCAGACGCCTTAGCTTGTTTTGCTTCAAGCTCTGCTATTTTATCTGCCATAATTTGCATTTGCGCCTTGAGTTCACTTAGTTCAGAAGCACCGCCAAATGATGTCATCGCAGCTACTGCTACTGCTGACAATATGATTTTTTTCATCTTTTCTCCCTGTTTTTAAAGATGGCGAAAATATATATAAAAAGTATTACTAAACGGTTACAAATTGGTCGTTAACATCTAGTTGTTGGTGAATAAATGTATCTATCTGTCATCCTTCGACGAGCTCAGGACGAACGGAAAAATTCTACCTTCTACCTTCCGCCTTCTCCCTTCTAGCTTCTACCTTCTGCCTTAAAATTATGATATCATTGCACCTATGAAAAATATTCCGTCCCAAATAGCCATTATCGGTCCAACGGCATCAGGCAAGAGTGCGCTTGCCGTACAAATTGCAAAAGAGATAAATGGCATTATACTCTCTCTTGATTCCCTTTCTATATATAAAGATATAGACATAGCATCTGCTAAACCGACTATTACTGAGAGAAATGGAATAAAACATTTTGGCATAGATATACTTAATCCCAATGAACCTTTTGATGTAATCATGTTTATAGCCCTTTATAAACAAGTCTTTAACCAAGCAATGATCAATAACACTCCGCTGGTCATAGTAGGAGGAAGCAGTTTTTATCTAAAAATGCTGCTAACAGGTATGAGTCCCATGCCAAAGATCAGCGAAAACATTAAGCTTAAGACTCAAGAAATATTAAAAGATTCAATACAAGCTTATGAGTATCTAAACTCCCTTGATCCTCTTTACATGGCAAAAATCAAACCAAACGATAGATACAGGATAGAAAAGGCTTTGGAGCTTTATTTGCAAACAGATACTATCCCAAGTAAATACTTTAAAGACAATCCACCGCAACCAACTATTACTGCACCGCTACCGATTTATGAGATTCTAACAGATAGAGATGTATTGAGAAATAAAATAAAACAAAGAACTATAAAAATGATAAATGACGGGCTCATAGACGAAGTAAAAATGCTTGAAGCCAAATACACACGAACCCCAAATCCCATGAAATCTATCGGGATCAAAGAGACATTAGAATTTTTGGATGGGAAAATCAATAAAGATGAACTCATAGAACAAATATCCACTCACACTGCACAATTAGCCAAAAGACAAACTACATTTAACCGTACTCAGTTCAGTGATAAAACAATGATAAAAAATGATGAAATGGAGGCATTTTAGAAAATTTTTATGTTTTTGTAGGGTGTGTTTGATAACACACCAATCTGCAATACAAACGGAATTTAAAGCGGTGCGTTGGCAAACGCACCCTACTCATTAAAACCCGCTAGCACTTAGCATTGCATAGATATATGTAAGAAGCACGTCAAAGAAAAATACAGATGTTACAGTAGCCGTCAAAGCAATACCGACTATTACCATAAGTGGTTTGGATATATTATAGTATATTGTATCTGTATTGAAAACAGGATCTTTTAAAAACATATATACAACAAGCTTGAGATAATAGTAAGCTGCAATTGCACTATTTAATCCCATAATGATCGCCAGTTTAATATAGCCCGCATCTACTGCTGCGCTCATAATAAATAATTTACCCCAAAAGACTGAGAATGGAGGAACGCCTGCCAAAGAGAGCATAAACAGTGCCATTACTACTGCGCCCATAGGCATTATTTTGATAAGTCCGGCGAACTTTTCGTACGGATGGTCATATCTATCAGAATACATTAATTTTTTATGGCGAGATATCCATAACATAGTAAATGCGCCTAAGTTTGTAAACATAAACAGAGCATAATATATAAATACACCCGCATTACCCTTTGTGGTTCCAAGTGCTAATGCTGCCATTACAAAACCTGCATGCGATATAGATGAATAAGCAAGCATTCTTTTGACATCCTCTTGAACCAGTGCCATCATATTAGCTAGCGTCATAGTAACTACTGCTAAAATCAAAATGATAGTGCGAACCGACTCTACTCCTAAATCTATATAGATATCAAAGATTCTAAGAGCTACTGCAAATGCAGCAACTTTTGGCACTATTGACATATAACCGGCTAGCGGAGCACTTGCTCCTTCGTATACATCAGGGGCCCATGTATGAAATGGAAATAAAGACAACTTAAACGCAAAAGCGACCAAAAGCAGTACGGCTCCGCCTGTTACCGCAATAACCATACTGCCTGTACTTGAACTAATACTCAAAGCTTCTTTAACTTGCCAAAGCTCTATACTGCCTGTTGTAGCATATACTACAGCTGATCCCATTGCATAAAAACCGGCTGCCAATGCGCCCATAGTAAAATATTTAAGTGCTGCTTCAAAAGAATTAGATCTGTTGTGCATAGCAATAAGAGTATAAAGTGCCAATGATGCAGTCTCGATACCGACAAAGATCAATATAAGATTGTCTGAGGATACCATAAATTGAAAACCTGCTACCATAAATAAAAATAGCGCAAAAAACTCTGGATATGAAAACTCATGAAACCGTTTGGACGTCAATGCCAAAGGTATAAATAGCATTGAAGTTACAATAACCAAAAATTGAGATACAATTGACACTCCGTCAACCAGCATAAGATCAAAAAAACCACGATTTGGAGTAATTCCTGCAACAGCTAACAAATCAGCAAACAAAACTATCATACTCAGCATTACATAAAGCGATTTATCGAGATTCGACTTCAATAGATCAATCACTAATATCCCTAATCCCCCAGCAATTGCAATTAGCATAGGTGCCAACAGAGGAAGGTTTAACTCTTGCACCGTAACTTGAATTGGCGTAACCATTATTTTGCCTCCTTAGCGCTTTGTGTTGCTATAATCATATTTTTTGCTTCAGGCGTAATGGCCTTTTCTTTCATAAACGACAACATTGCTTGAACACTATTGTCAATCGGAGTTAGTACAGGCTTTGGATAAACCCCAAGCCAAATCACTATGGCAACCAATGGTATAAATGAGAAAAGCTCTCTTGTGTCTAAATCTTTAAGCTTTTTATTCTCTTCATTTGTAACCGCTCCGAAAAAGCTTTTTTTGTAAACGGCCAGCATATAGATTGCGCCTACTATAATTGAAGTTCCTGCTAGTATAGTCAAAATAGGAGATACTTTATAGAATCCTATTAAGACCAAAAATTCACCTACAAATCCTATAGTCAATGGCAATCCGACTGATGCCATCAGCATAATCCCAAATACAAGAGCATATTTTGGCATAATAGTAGCCAAACCACCAAAATTGCTCATAATTTTAGTATGTGTTCTATCATAGATCACACCCACCAACATGAACAGAGCGCCGGACACTATACCGTGTGAAAGCATTTGAAATATAGAACCAGTGATACCTTGTGAATTCATCGCAAAAATACCCAACATGATGATACCCATATGTGATACAGAAGAATAAGCGATAACTTGCTTCATATCTTCTTGAGCGTATGCTACCATAGCTGTATATATGATCATAATGATCGATATAATAGCTATAGGCAAAATCATCATCACAGAAGCATCAGGAAACATTGGTAGTGAAAATCTCACAAAACCATATGTTCCCATTTTTAACAATACTGCTGCTAGGATAACTGAACCGATTGTTGGGGCTTGACCATGTGCATATGGCAACCATGTATGAAATGGAAACATAGGTACTTTAATAGCGAATCCAACAAAAAATGCCAAGAATAGCCAGAATTGATAATTTAGATCGAATTTAAGTGCATACCAATCTGTAATAGCAAAACTCCATACACCGGTAATACTATAAAAACTATATGCAACAAACAGCATACCGACTAGCATAATAAGCGAGCCTGTAAATGTATATAGGAAAAACTTGATTGACGCATAAACTCTAAGCGGCCCACCCCATGCACCGATAATATAAAGCATAGGCACAAGTGAAAGTTCCCAAAAAAGATAAAACACAATAGCATCAAGAGCAAGGAAAACACCAACCATGGTCATTTCTAAAAATAGAATAGTTACAACCATATTTTTTATCTCATTTTTGATAGTCATACTAACCATGCCTATAAGTGTCATGAGCGTAGTCATAACTACCAAAAATAGACTTATCCCGTCTACTCCGACATAATAATTAATACCAAAATCTTTTACTATTGGAAAAAACTCTATAAATTGTATAGATGCACTGTTAGCATCAAAATTCATCCACAGCCACAATGACAAAAGAAATTCCACAGCAGCTATGCTGATACCATAAACCCTAGCACTCCCCTTGTCGACTATAAATCCCAATATTCCGGCAACTAACGGAAAAAATATCAATACACTTAAAATAAAACTCATCCTCTCTCCTTACCCTATCACATATGATGCGACAGTTATAAACAACAATACCAAAGCTCCGCCGGCCATCCAATTCAGATAGTTTGATAAATTCCCTGTTTGCATCTTGCGTGAACCATCTCCACTCTTATATATAACCTTAGCAATACCGTCAACCGTAGCATCTACTACGCGCATATCCACTTTTGTCCACAAAAGCTTAGAGATCTCTGCATATGGCTTAGTGATCAATGCCTCATAGATTTTCGGAATATAATATTGATTTGCAAGAAGCTTGTAAATCAATCCATTTTCAGTTTTTTCACTTCTTTTCAATCCTTTGGCATATTTAATATACGCCAAAACAATGCCTGATACTACAACCACCAATACAATAGCACCCAAGATCAATGCTAAGTGATGAGTATGCTCACTCATTTCATAATTTGGCAACAGATGAATAATAAAAGAATTAAACCAATCTCTAAAGAATCCGGCAATAACCGCCAATATAGCAAGCGGAGACATAGCTATAAGCACAAAGCCATACATTTCATGTGGATGGATGCCAAACTCTTTGTATCTCTCGTCACCCAAGAATGTCAAGAATACTTGTCTAAAGCTATAAAATGCTGTCATACCTGCAGTAATTACTAGCATAGCCCATAGTATAAGTGTACCTTCATTAAATGCCGTCTCGATGATCGCATCTTTTGAAAAGAATCCTGCTAACGGAGGAATGCCTGCAAGCGCCAAAGAAGCAAGACCCATATATGCATATGTCCATCTCATCTTCTTTTTAAGTCCGCCCATCTTGAAAATATCAAGCTCTCCATGCATAGCATGCATAACGTTTCCTGCTCCCAAAAATAGCAAAGCTTTAAAGAATGCATGTGCCGCTAAATGGAAAAGCGCTATCCAATATGCTCCCAATCCTGCGGCTGCAAACATATAACCTAACTGCGACAATGTTGAAAAAGCGATTATACGTTTCAAGTCACGGTTCACTAATGCCATAGATGCAGCAAAAAATGCTACAAATGTACCAAGTGCCGCGATAAAATAACTCACTTCTGGAGTAACAGAAAAAATTGGATTGGCTCTAATAACCAAAAATACCCCCGCTGTTACCATGGTTGCTGCATGGATAAGCGCAGATACCGGAGTAGGGCCTTCCATTGCATCTGTTAGCCATGTATGAAGCGGAAATTGAGCCGATTTACCCATAGCACCGATAAATAGCGCTGCTGCTGCTGCAGTTAGCACTGCAGGCGCAAGGTTAGGGATTTGTGAAAATACAACATCATATTGTAAACTTCCAGTACTCCAAAATATTATAAATAGGCCTATAAGCATACCAAGGTCAGCAATACGGTTCATTATGAAAGCTTCATTTGCTGCCCAAGATGGAGAGATAGACGGGTTTTCTTCCCTGCTAACATCCGGTTTGTGATACCAAAAACCGATAAGCAGCCAAGAACAAACACCAACACCTTCCCATCCAATGAAAAGTCCTGCAAAATTGTCACTCATAACAAGCACAAGCATTGAGAAAACGAATGCCGAGAGGTATGAAAAGAAGCGATTAAAGCTTTTGTCATGATCCATATATCCAATAGAATAGATATGAACCACCGTAGAGACCAAAGTGACTACGACCATCATGGTAACACTTACCTGGTCAGCCATAAATCCAAAAGGAATATGCAGATCAGCGACACTGATCCAATCCATCATAGTTACATGCACACTTGCTCCTGTTGTAGCTATGTGATAGCCCAATACAACTGAAGAGACAAATGATACGAACAACAATAAAGATGAAATAACACCAACAAAAGTTTGTCTTGGGCTCATGGCAAATAGTCCGGCAAATAACGAACTAACCAGTGGCGCAAAAAGGGCAATATAAACTAAATTTTCCATGATTATCCTTTCATTGATGCAAGATCATCAAGATCAAGCGTACCTTGTTTTTTGTATACCAAGATCAATAATCCCAAGCCAATTGCAACTTCACTAGCAGCTATTGCTACTATGAAAAAAGCGAACATTTGACCTGATAAATCATTGTAATAATGAGATATAGCTGCAAAAGCAACATTGGCAGCATTCAACATGATCTCTGTAGCAAAAAATAACATAAGTAAATTTCTTCTACGAATAACTCCGATAAGACCGATCGCAAAAAGCAATCCAGCCACTATAAGATAATGATTGAGTCCTATCATTTTATATCCTTCTGTATGATATTTTCATCGTCTGTTTTGGTAAGACTTTTATCCATTTTCTTACCTGCCAAGATAATACCGCCTATCATGGCAATAAGCAACATAACTGCAGCTACTTCAAAAGGTACTAAGTATTTTGTAAATAATACGATACCCACAGCTTCAGGGTTTGTTGCATTTGGCTCAGGGGATACTGAGGCAAAAATAACCTCTGGGCTAATTGGAGCCGCAAACATTATTACCATAAGCAAAGCAACTGAAACACCCAATACAAACACTAAGACATTGGATGTGTTATTTTCTTTGATTACTTTAGTGACATTGAAAAACATCATACCAAAAGCATATAGAGCCATAACCGCACCCACATAAACTATTAGTTGCACCACGCCCAAAAAGTCAGCTCCATTCAAAAAGAAAAAGCCCGAAATAAGCACCATTCCTGAAGCCAAAGAAGTCATAGCATACAAGATATTATTGCTCAACACGGTCACTAAAAAAAGTCCGATAGTTAAAATAGAGAAAAGGTAAAATGCAATTTGTTCAAACATAAATAGACTCCTTAATACGCTAATGGCGTTTTTTTGATGGCTGCATCGGCGTTTGGTGTAACAGAACCAAATCCTGCAAACTCTTGTTGTTGCTTTAACATATCAATCGGAGTGAGCATATCATCAAACAGTGAAAAACTAGCTCTTTGTTCACTTGCCGTCTCATACCGTCCTCCATGAACAATAGCAAGTTCAGGACATACTTCAGCACAATACCCACAATAGATGCATCTGCCAAAATTGATAGTATATTCGCTTACTTCTTTGCGTTGATTTTCATCATATCTTGTTTCCATGGCGATACAATTAGAGATACAAATCTTCTCACAAAGTCCACATCCTATACATCTATAATGCCCGCTTTCAAGAAGTCTAAGCATATTGTGTATCGCACGATATCTTGGTGATATTGGCATCTTTTCAAATGGATACATAGTAGTATGCTTACCGCCCATAAAGAGTGTTTTGCCCATTTCTTTTAGTGTTAGCCAAAGCCCGACAAGAAGCTCGCCGTTTATGGCGCGTTTTGCTACTTGTTTAAAAGCAGGCCAGCCGTAAGCCGGCGTACTGCCAAGATCGAGCATCACATAATTTTGCTTCTCTTTTGGTGTACTTTCTGTATGTGTTATTTCTTCATGCATAATTCTCTCCTCGCTCTATATCATGATTACAATGCCGGTAATGACAATATTTATTACAGCTAGTGGCATCAATACTTTCCAACATAGCCACATTAACTGATCCGGTCTAATATGAGGCCATGAAGCTCTTACCCATAACATCAAAAAGAAAAAGAATGTGACTTTTAAAAGAAGAGCCAACCATCCAGGGATAAAACCAAGATCTCCGTATCCGCCACAAAAGATAACTGCTGCCAAAATACCTATAGTAAACATATTTGCATATTCACCAATAAAGAACATACCCCATCTAAGGCCACTATACTCTGTAACATACCCTGAGATAATCTCTGCTTCATGCTCCAATAGGTCAAATGGGGTTCTGTTTGTCTCTGCAAAACCTGCTATCAAAAATAGTATAAATGCAATCGGCTGTTGCCAAATCAACCAAGAACCCACACCCCCTGTTTGTGCATTATTAAAATCCAACAATGACAATGAACCGACTACCATTATTGGAGCAAGTACAGAAAGGCCCGTTACAACCTCGTAACTCAAAAATTGCACTGCTGTTCTAGCAGATCCCAAGATCCCCCATTTATTAGCTTGTGCCATACCAGCTAGCAATGGCCCATAAAGTCCTGCGGCCATCATACCAAGTACAAACAAAATACCGATATTGACATCAGCTATAACCGATGGCACTATAGCACCACCGATAAGAGGCAGTGATTCTGGAATAACAAATGTCGGAAACAATGGAACAGCCGATAATGCTATAAATGCAGTAGCAGCAGTGATAACCGGAGCTAAACTGAAGATAAATTTATTAGCGTGTTGAGGGATAATATCCTCTTTTGTAAATAGTTTAATACCATCAGCTGCAATTTGCAACAAACCAAAAGGACCTACATGAGTAGGCCCTAGTCGTCTTTGCATAAATGCCAAAATCTTTCTTTCGATATATGTACCAAAGCCAGCAAGCGCTGAAACTACAAGTAATACCAAAACTACCTTGATGATAGTTCCTATAACTAATGCATCCATCTTTATACCTTCCTTAAAGTTATTGGTTTAAATCGATTTTTGCCAAAAAAGGCATAAATCTCGCTAGAGTGTTTGAAGTCTGGTAATTTGACTATCTCACCGCTCATTTTCTCATCAATCACAACATCCAACACAAATTCTATGCCGTTAATGTCAAATGCTACTTTTTCGCCAAGAGTTTCAGCTTTAGCAGGACTAACATACAAAGCAAACGGCTCGAAAATTTGATGTGCTTTAGCTGTAAATTCATTAAATTGGCGTTGAGGATTACATCTATAAGCAATCTGGCCGCTCATATCGTTTACTGTTAATTTAGTTGGAATGGAAGCAGTAGCCTTTATTTTTTGGCTCTCAAGCATATATCCTCGATGCTCAACACCGTCATTTGTATATCCGCTTGGCAATGTATCGAACTCTACAGCTTGGAATCCTTTTTTGGCAGGCAGCTCTTTTGTCCAATCGACAGTCAATCTCTTACCAAGTCCAAGAGCATTCATAATGTCATTTAGCTCATATCCGCCATAAGAGAGTGCGGCATTTGTAGGCACTACACGTTTATGCATATTTGTCAGTGTGCCTTCTTGCTGATTGAGTGCAGGCATATCCATATCTCCGCCACCTAAAGCACTTAATTTAAAGTCTCCAGGCTCATTATACCCTATAGTATATCCCTCAGCGTCAGCATCAAGATCACAAATAAGAGCAACGCCTAGTGAATTTGTTTTCGGAGGGATTATGGCAACTTTAAAGTCTGTAGTGCTCTCTATTAATGCTACCAATTTTGCTAAGTTATCAGCTTGCGGATGGAAATACAGATCCTCTCCTATAATCAAAGCAAAACTCTCTTTTTTACCCAAAAACTTCTCTAAAGTATCTGCATAATCAGCCGGAGCGTCAAATGCATCTAGCAAGGAGCTGCTATCTACTTCTATCTCTTTTTGGATAGTTTTTGGTACTTTTTTGACAACTTCTTTGCTCTCGCCGGTTGTTTCATCTACAACAGTTTCTTTGATATCTTCCATTACAGTTTCACTAACTGTTTTGGTGATTTTAGTATGCAAACTAGCCAAATAATCATTGATCTCGGACGGCAACTTATCTCTATTGGCAAACTTATCTAGTATCCAATACAATATTGCTTCTTCGCGGTTAACTTTATGTTCTATGCAAGCTACATTCTTACCCAAGCCGGCAATTAAGCTATCACTTACCGGATGAAAGTAGAGTCCTGCACCTTTGTTCATCTTTTGTATATTGTTAAAAACATATCTAACATTCGGATTGTCATGGCGCAATGCAGAACCGACACTAATGATAAAATCACTATTCTTCATCATCTCTTTGTAATCCCCATTCCAAAGAGTTTTGCCGGCAGCTGCACTATAGCTATTTAAGAATTCTTGAAAAGCTTTTGCTTCATTATTGATGAGCTTAATGCCGAGTTTTTCTTTCAAAGTTTGAAGCATAAGAGCTTCTTCATTTGTTATGATAGAATTAAATCTAAGTGCTTTGGCTTGATTGAAAGCATCAATGGCATTTGCAAATAACTCTTCGTTTTTGACAACTGCTCTGTTTTCAAAATCATAACCAAATCTTCCTGCTCCGCATAATGAAACATAGTTCCACTCATTTGTAACACGATAGATCTTCTCTCCCCTATCAGAGATAGAAGTCGGTTTGGTTTCGTAATATATTTGGCATCCGCTGCTGCAATGAGCACACGTTGCAGGTGTTTTTTGAAGTTCCCATGCATTACTTGTATATACAAAATCTCTGCTTACCAATGCACCTACTGGACATACGGCTATACATTCCCCGCAATCGCTGCAATTAGTCAATCCTGTATCGTTGCTTGGTGCAATAATAGATTTTTGCAGTTTATTCCACATTGCATAAGCATCTTTTGGCATACTCTCTTTGAGCTCTTTATTAAGCTCGCTTCCGCCTCTTGGGCTTGTACCGAGTGCATTATCCCCCATCATATCTTTACATATTGTCACACATCTCTCACAAACGATACACAAGCTGGCATCATAGTGCAATACACTACTCCAATTTGCTGTTTCTCTTTTTGAGTCTGCAATCATATATGATTGTGAATCAACTCCTAGTTCAAGTGTATAATTTTGCAATTCACAAGACCCGCTTTGATCGCATACGCCACATTGCAATGGATGATTAACATCATAAACTTCCATGATAGCTCGACGCTCTTCGAGGATCTCTTGGTTGGTTACTGTTACTTCCATTCCATCTTTGGCTTTTGTATTGCAAGAGTATACTCTTTTGCCGTCAGCTTCTACCAGACATATACGACATGCCAGCGTAGGAGAACATCGAGTCAGATAGCAAATAGCCGGTATAAATATACCGTTTGCTCTAGCTACATTGAGAATATATTCCCCCTCCTTGGCTTTGCAAGTTTTTCCGTCTATTTTTAATGTTATTTCATTATCATTCATCGTATCATCCATTTTATTGCTCCAAAGTCAAATGACTAAATCTATAAGAAGACACCAAGGTACTACCTAGTCCCATGTCGTAGTTTTGATGTAGCGCTATAGTACCTTTCAACGATGAGTCAAGCTTAAATATACGCTTATATTTAATACTGTCTACTATATATTCTACCTCATCCCCATCAGTAATTTTTGATACAATAGCAAATTGTGCTGAGCCTTTGAGACAAACCCCATCTTGTTGTAATGCTTTTGAACGATTTGTCAACATGCTACATTGACCATTCAGATTGCATCTATAAATGATTGCACCGTCATACGCAGGAATTTCATCTATCTCTTCAAATACTTCTACGCTTTTTACAGGCTTAGATGTCAAAAGATAGCCACGGTGCTCTACTCCTGAGACATCAAAACCGAAAGGCAATTCATCAAAAGCCATAGCTTTAAAGCCTGCTTTACTAGGCAGCACGGATGTATAATCTATTGTATATACTGCCTCTAAGCCCAAAGCATTGGCTATATCATTTAATACATATCCGCCATACGACATTGCTACATTAGTAGGTACAACTCTTTTATCGATAGTAGTCAATGTTCCTTCTTGTTGATTCAGTGCAGGCATATCCAAATCACCTTCGCCCAAACAACTCAATTCAAAATCACCAACGGCATTATAGCCTACAGTATAACTGCCTGCATTCTCATCAAGCGTACAAATAAGCGCAACTCCGAGTGCATTTGTCGCTGGCGGTACTAAAAGCACATCAAAATCACTGTATTTTTGAATAGCGCCTATCAGTTTTGCGATTTGTGCAGCTCTTGGATGATTATATAGATCGCTTCCTACTACAAGTGTAAATCCTGTTTTTTTATCCAAAGACTGCACCAACTCAGCTAACTCTTCTTCACCGATATTGCTCTCAGCACTAATATTGCCGATATCCAAATCATTCAAAAAGTCTCTAAGACTTTGAGGTAACTCTTTGTCTTGGAGTAGAGTGTTTGCCAAAAGGGCAGCTGCACCCTCTTCGCTTCCTACTTCGTATTTGATAAACTGGGTTACAATATTACTAATATTGCTATCTTCTATCGGATGCATATATACTACTCTAGCACGATTTCTTTTACTCGCCATATTAATATGGTATTTTACCATTGGGTTATCATCATTTATGCGGCTGCCTAGTACAATGATACCTTTTGAGTTACTCAAACTCTCCAAGTTGGCACTATATAAACTTTCACCGCTTACACTTCCAAAAGCTTTTAGAAATTGTTGATATCCGTATGCTTCATCGCAAACCAATCGATAATCATATTTCTCTTTGAGCTTTTGCAATATCAAAGCCTCTTCGTTTGTAATAAGACTTGAAAATCTGATTGTATCTGCTTCTTTAAATGCTGCTAAAGCTTTATGAAATGCTTCATTGTCTTTGCTGACATTTTCATTGGCAAAATCAAAACCAAACCTTCCGGCTCCGCATAATGATCTAAACTCAAAATCATTTGTAACTCGATAAATTTTGTCGTTTTTGACTTCATAATAAAGAGAACATCCGCTGCTGCAATGAGCACAAGTTGCAGGTATTTTGTCCAATTCCCACGAATTTGATGTGTATTTAAAATCAGTGCTTACCAATGCCCCTACAGGACATACGGCAGCTGATTCGCCCAATGATGCATCGTTAAAGTCTTTTTTTACATTTACAATAGTTGATTTGTATCCGCCTGCACTTATTTGTAAGGCTTCATTCCCCGTGATCTCGTTAGCAACCCTGACACATTTTTCACACATAATACAAAGCGCAGGATCATAAGAGACAAATCCCCAATTTTCAACTGGTCTTGACATATCTTTAGCTGTAAAACTTTGAGCATTTACACCAAATTCAAGTGTTTTATTTTGAAGATCACACTCTCCACTCTTATCACAAACTCCGCACTCAAGAGGATGATTTACATTGTAAAGCTTCATAATATTTTGTCGTTGTTTATGAAGATGATTGCTTTTGGTCGTTATCACTGCACCGTCTGTCGCTCTGGCTTGACACGAAAGAATAGCGCCCTCTACACCTTCGACTTCTACAACACACATACGGCATGATGCTATCGGTTCTACTTTTGAGAGATAGCACATTGTAGGTATATATATACCATTTTTTCTTGCGATTCTCAAAATCGTATCGTCTGTCGTAGCCTCACAAACCTTACCGTCAATTGTAACGCTGATTTTTTGTGCTCTATTTTCTTTAATACTCATGATTACACCGCCACCATCGAGATATAATAGCACCGCATACAGCGCTCGGCTTCTTTGATAGCTTCTTCGCCCGTGAAACCTAAATTTACCTCTTTATTATTATATTTTCTTTCTTCAACACCTAGTTTTTCACTAATTTCTCTAGGAATTCCTGGCATCCATCCTGTGACTTTCTCTTTTTTGTTATATACTTTGAGCGCTTTTAGATGGTCTTCCATGATCTCATCATCGCTCAAACTGATTTTGCCAGTATCAAGATATCTAGCCATAACAGAAGCTGCTCTTTTTGCTTGTCCGACTGCGTTGACTATGGTCATCGGGCCATATTCACAATCTCCAGCTGCAAAAAGCCCTTCTCGTGAAGTCATATAATCTTTGCCGTTTGTTAAAAGTGTACCCCAAGAAGTCATTGCAAGCTCCCATTCAGCAGGCAATAACTGCAAATCTGCTGCTTGAGAAACCGCAGGGATTAGATAATCACATTCTATTTCAAAATCACCGCCTTCAATTTTGACTAATTGAGCTCTTCCTCCGTTTGGATCAGGTACCAATTCAAAACGATTGACAAGCAGTTTTGTTATCTTTCCATTTTCATCGTATATTCTCTCAACAGCAGAGTGAAATATAAACTCAACTCCCTCTTCAACTGCTTCATGATACTCTTCATATGTAGTGTTGCCTATGATAGTTTTTTCATCACGACGATAAAGCATAATAACTTTTTTTGCACCTTCGCGGATAGAGCAGCGCACTACGTCCATAGATGTAAATCCGCCTCCTACACAAACTACCACTTTATCTTTGAGATCTTCCTCGGCCGGGCTTCCTATGCGATATTTATGCCACAAGTTGACCTTGTCAAGCATAGATATCGCACCCCAATAGCCTTCCATATCAGGCTTTTCGTTTTCAGCACCTACTTTCTTGGATAGTCTTGTACCAAAAGCTAGCAATGTGGCGTCATACTCCTCATCTATCTCTTTTAGCCTAGCAGCATCTACTCTATGATTGGCATAAACAGTTACTGCCTCCATAGAAGTGACGAGTTCTATATCTTTGTTATATTTCTCTATAGGCATACGATATTGAGGTACACCCACTGCTACCTCACCTCCAAGCACCGGAAGCTCTTCAAAGATATCTACTTTGATGCCCTCTAGTGCCAGATAATATGCTGCAGTAAGTCCAGCTGGTCCTGCTCCTATAATAGCTACTTTTTTGCCATCATTGCGAAGCTGTTTTGGCTCATATGGATGCTGCCAAGGAAGAGCATGATCAGTCTCATAATCAGCTCCAAGCCTTTTTAGCTCCATTATAGACACAGGGCTATCAAGATTGACCCTTCTACATGCATCTTCGCACGGGTGAGGACAAACTCTGCCACAAGTATGCGCTAACGGCATAGTTTGGCGAGTAGCTGATAATGAGTCACTAAACTGCATATCCCGTACACCTTCAATATAAGCAGGTATATCGACATGAGCCGGGCACATATCTGTGCAAGGTGCTGTTACTTTAGCTATATATTTCACTTCAATATTATAGTGTTTTGATGGTTTTTGATTATCGATCAAATCACTAAATTCATCGCTAAAATGCTCTATAAGATCTAGTATAGGTTTTGGTACTGTACGTCCGATCTCACATTTGGATGTAAGCATCATAGTTTCGCTTACCTCTTTTAGGTGATCTATATCGCTATGTGAACCTTCCCCTCTGGCTATCTTATCAAGCAGATCATACAATATCCGTCCGCCCCATCTGCCGGGTGCACATCTGCCGCATGCTTCAGAATAAACTTGATATTGTGCAGCATATTGCGTGGCAAGTTTTACTACATCTATGTCACTGTCAAAAAGAGCTATGCCGTCCCAGCCAATAAAAGCTTTGGAAGCCTTATCGGCAGTATAATTCTCTGGCAAAGCAAATGCGCTAGGCGTTCGCTCATCGATCGCTTTATTGCGATTGTCAATGAGTTCACCTCGCCATGTTGAGAAAAGTACCCCGGCCATTAGTTGCCTTTTTTCTTGACTACTATAGTCCAATCAACTTCATTGAATTTAAGAGAATTCATGAGTTCATAACCAGCTTCTTTGATCATATCGGCGCTCTTTTGAACGCTGCTAAAATCACCAACTTCAAACAGAAAAATACCTACTTCATCAATTGAGAGGTCACTTTTGATAATTTCCATCATTCTTCCATAAAAATCATCATGAAGATGTCTTAAATCATATCTTTTCATGCACTCTCCTTATCTGTCAACTTCACCGAAAACGATGTTTGTACTACCTATAATGGTAACTACGTCAGCTATATATGTTCCTACTAACATCTCTTGCAAAAGTCCTGTATGAAAGAAACTCGGTGCTCTGCATTTTAAGCGATAAGCATATGGTTCGCCTTCGCTTTTGATATAAAACCCGAGTTCGCCTTTTGGTGATTCTGTAGGCACATAAACTTCGCCGACCGGAGGTCTCATCCCTTGCGTAACAAGCACAAAGTGTTGCATAAGAGCATAGTTTTGTGTCATTATCTCTTCTTTTGGTGCTGAGATATATTGCGGTGCATGAGCCATGAGCTGTGGCTGCGTATCGCCATACATAGGAATAAGCTGTTTAATTATTTTTATGGATTGTTTCATCTCTTCCATATATAAGCGATATCTACCGTAACTATCACATCTATCACTTGTCGGTATATCAAACTCAAGTTCGCTGTAAAGTTCATAAGGCTCTTCTTTTCTAATATCATACTTGACCCCAGAACCTCTTAGCATAACTCCTGTACAACCCCAGTTAAGAGCTTCATCTCCTGAAATGACACCAACATCTTCAAGTCTCATTTTCCAGATTCTATTTTCTGTCAATAAACCCTCATAAAGTGCGATATTTGCAGGAAGTTCATCTATGAATTTTTCCAAATTCTCAAGCCAGCCTTTTGGCAAATCCAAAGGAACTCCACCGATACGAACAGCAGAGTGAGTAAGTCTAGCTCCGCAATAATCCTCCATAAGATCCATTGCAAATTCTCTTTCTCTGAATGCATAAAGGAATATTGACATTGCTCCAACATCAAGTGCGTGGGTTGCCAAAAAGAATAAATGAGAGATAATACGATTAAGCTCTAATAGCATAGTGCGGATCACTTGCGCTCTTCTTGGAGCTTCGATACCAAGCAATTTTTCTACTGCATGCGCGTATGCATAGTTATTGGCTGTTGATGCTATATAATCTAGTCTGTCTGTAGTAGGCAAAAACTCATTATATGTCATGTTTTCTGCCATTTTCTCTATTCCGCGGTGTAGATAACCGATATCAGGATAAGCCTTGGTGACAAGCTCTCCGTCAAGCTCAAGAACAAGTCTAAGCTGTCCGTGGGCAGATGGATGTTGTGGTCCAAAGTTTATGACCATCATGTTATCACTGCGTTCAAAGTTGAGATTTTCAAAAAACGGTGTTAATTTATTAGTTACTTGCATTCTTTGCCCCTATCTTCTTTCTTTGAGCTGTTTTGATGATTTTTGATAATTTGCCATTACTGTTTTACTGTATTCGATAGGATTTTCTTTCTCACCTTCGGATATATCTGCGCCAAACGGCACTTCGTAGCCCACTCTTGAGAAACGTTTTGTATCATATCTATCAATTTTAGCAGGGTCTCTATTTTCAGGCCCTATGATATCTCTATGCTCTTTACCAAAAATTTTGTCCACTTCATACCATGACGCTGCTTCATCGCCTTGTAATGGATAAGTTTTGAGCAGTGGATGCCCCGACCAATCGTCTGGCATCAAGATACGTTTTAGATATGGATGATTATTTGAAACAATTCCAAACATATCAAACATCTCACGCTCTGCAAAATTTGCCATCTTAAATAACGGCTCGATACTCTCAATTGCTTCGCCTTGCTTGATGCGACAAACTACACGAACTCTCGCAGCTTCAGTGACATTTAGCATTTGATAAAAGATTTCAAATTCTCCGTCTCTTGCCAAATAATCTACTGCACTAAGTTCGGAACATTGGGTATACCCGCATTTCTCTTTTAGTATAGAAAGTACCGATATATTGTCTGTTGGTTTGATATGTATAATGAGTTGCCCCACCTCTATGTATGACTCTTTAGCAAATTTTTTGAGTGCTGATACCACATTTGCAAAATGACTGCTTTCTTGTACTGACTCTCTAGGTACTCTAGGAGCGACCCAGAATCTATCTGTGTAGTATGCTTTACCTTGTACATTATCTTTTGGAGTGTATTTTCTCATTACACCAACCTTTGCTTAGTATTTTTATTCATATTAGCAGATTCTCTTCTGATTTTCTTTTGAAGCATCATTAATGCATATTGCAATGTCTCAGGACGAGGCGCACATCCAGGCAAGTAGATATCTACAGGCACAATACGGTCAACACCTTGAACTGTCGCGTAAGTATTGAACATTCCACCTGTATTGGCACAGCTTCCCATTGAAATGACCCATTTTGGCTCTGCCATTTGATCATAAAGTCTTCTAGTGAACTCTGCGTGTTTTTTAGATAGTGTACCTGCTAATATCATAACATCTGCTTGTCTAGGGCTTGCTCTAAATATCGTACCAAAACGGTCAAAGTCAAACCTAGCAGCTCCGCTTGCCATCATTTCGATAGCACAACAGGCTAGTCCATAAGTCAAAGGCCAAAGCGAGTTTGATCTCCCCCAGTTGACAAGTTTGTCAACAGAAGTTAACGCTACAGGTAATCCTGCAGCCGATGCGTAATTTACTTGATGCTGTGCCATTCAAGTGCTCCTTTCTTCCATGCATATACAAATCCAATAGCGAGTAGCAAGATAAACAGTATCATCTCTACTAATCCAAACCATCCAAGTGCTTTGAAATCTACTGCCCAAGGGAACATAAAGATGATCTCTACATCAAACAAAATAAACAAAAGTGCGATCAGATAAAATTGTACTGATATGGTATTTGGCTGTTTTGTTACCTCTGGACCACATTCATAGATAGACATTTTTAGCTTTTCCGTATCAAGACGAGCTAGCTTTCTACTTACAAAACGTTGCAAACCAAGAGTCGCCGAAAAAGCAACAAATGTTAAAATAAATAAGACAAATATCCCGAAATAGGGATGTTCGGTCACAATATGCGTCATATTAAACCCCTTTTAGATGGTGAGAATCCTTTTCTACTATGCATGTATATTATCTAAAAGATGATTAAACTACTTTGTGAAAACACCACTCTCCAAATTTATCCCAAATAGTAGTGTAACAATGTGAAACAATAAAGATAAAAAGCAAATTTTAGATTATGATAGTTATAACTTCATGCGCCATATGGCTGTGAGTACACTTCTTCTCCGTACTATCTGCATGGAAAAGAAGATATATTGATGTTTTAAGCTTTTGTAGTAGCCGGAGTTTTAAAGTAATTAACGCACCAACCATTTGGATCAATTGGTCCCTCAACGATTTTGCACTCTTTTGTCTCCGGTAAAAAATGCATACAGGTATCACATTTATCACCGTTTTTATTCGGCGTAAGCTGATACTTGACAATCTCTTTTGTCGTTTTTGCATACAACGGTACATTATAAAAAGCCATTATTCCAAGTATGCTCATATATCTTAAAAAATCTCTTCTTGATCCATCGTTTTCCATTATATGCTCCTTTGTATATAATATTTGCATATTATGATGTCTATATTGCATCATGACCTATTTTTGGCTGCATCCTATGTGTAGATACTAACACTGCCAAGAACGTACAACGTGTATCTTTAATGATATTATACATCATATATAATGTATAGATATAAAAAAATATAAAAAATATGGATTTTAGTTGTGTAACAGCAAGGAGCAGCGAAAATAGCTTCAAAATCAGAAATGAGGAATCACTAAGCAACACACCTGAACAATAAATTTATTTTTGGCTTCTCTAATTTCTATATGGATACTACATCTCAAGCCAGGCTATCAGATCCTTGCCTAGTATATTTATTGCCATATTTGTAGCGTCAACATATCCTTTTGCATTTGTTGTCGCCGTTGGCACAGTATAGCTAAAAAGCTTACTTTTGACCATTTTCCCACTATCTGCATCAATTAAAGCAAATTGTATCGAGACCATAGCATACGAAGTATTACCTCTGACTCTATGAGAAAAATCAAAAATCGTACTCTCTAGTCTATAATCAGCTTGTACGGTAGAAGTATAAGAAAAGACACCCCTAAAAAGTCCGCTCTGCTGTAATGTTTGGATAAAGGTGCCTTGCAGCAATTGTCCTATAGTATTGAACCACTGAGAATTCTGATAACTCCCATGCTCAGTATCGCTATATGAAAATTGCATATTTCGACCCATCTTTTCTTTTAGCCCCTGAGGATATGCCACTTTTATTGTTTTATCTCTAAATTTGTAGCTATAGGCTTTTTGATTTGCATCACTATGAAGAGTATATGCCTTCATTGGTGATTGTTTTACACTGCATCCTTGTAGGAATAAAAATATTGCTATCCATATAATATATTTCATTCGCCTGGTCCTTTTGCGGGTTGTCTAGATTTAAAGAGCAGATCACTTGGACTTTGTCTAAGCTCTCCGGCTAGATCATCAATTTGGTTTGAGAGCACTTGCAGATCAGTTGTCATCGGCTCAAGAATATTTCTGAGATTATAATCTCCTCTATCCAGACCATTTTCTACTTTTAAAGTAACCCTATTAAGGTTATTGGATGTTTTTTCCATAGAAAGCGTTAAATCTCCTAAGGCACCGTCTATTTTATTCATTGAATCGATCGCTTTGCTTTCCAGCTCTTCGCCTCTAGATGTGATCTTTTCTAAATTTTCCAATGTTTTTTCAAAATTTTGTATATTTTTGTCTGAAAGAAGCTTTTTGCTACGATCGAGTAGTGCGCTTACCTTTTCAACCTCTTCATTTAATTTTGAGATATATGAGGCGCGAGTTTTGATAGTTGGAATATATGCGGCTGTTGGCTGTAATGTTTTTGCACTATTTGTTCCGCCATCGATCTCTATAGACAAAAGTCCGGTCACGCCGAACATTTGTGTATGAGCTGTCATATCCTCTTTTATGACTGTTCCTTTTTGTATCTCTAGCAAAATCTCAACAACTTCTACGTTTTTTGGATTGATTCTTATCTGTTTTACTCTCCCTATATTTACACCACGTAATCTAACTGCTGCATCTTCAGAAAGTCCTGTGACAGATTCTTTTATCTCTATTCTGTAAATATCATACTTATCTTGCATGCCATACTTAGCTAGCCAAAAAGCAAACCATGCCATACCCACGCCAAAGAGTAATACAAAAATGCCTACTACTGTATAGTTGATTCTATTATACATCTTTAATCTTGTCCTTAAATCTTTGCTTAGTATATTCATTTTTGAAAAATGCTTCTACAAAAGGATGTTGTGATTGTAACACATTTTCTAACGTTCCTTCTGCAACTACATGTTTGTCTGCTAGAACCGCCATTCTGTCTACTATACTGAACATACTATCTAGATCATGCGTGATCATCACCACAGTGATCCCTAGTAAATCACGCAAATTCACGATAAGCTGATCAAAATTACGTGCTCCTATGGGATCCAATCCCGAAGTAGGTTCATCAAGGAAAAGTAATTTTGGATCCATCGCCAAGGCACGAGCAAGAGCTGCTCTTTTAACCATTCCGCCACTAAGCTCTGATGGATACAGTTTAGCTGCATAAGATTCTAATCCTACCAATTCCAGTTTAGAATATACCAATTTATCCCTCATTTTTTTTGAGATATTTGTATATTCTTTGAGTTGCAATTCTATATTTTCTGCGATTGTTAAGGAAGAAAAAAGTGCACCAAATTGAAAAAGCACCCCCCATTTTCTACGTAACTCCTGTGCTTTGCGCGGGCTAATGTGTTCTAAATTTTCACCTAGAATATTTATATGCCCTGCTGTAGGATTGGCAAGCATGATCATCTCTCTCATTAGTACCGATTTGCCTGAGCCGCTCTCTCCGATAATTGCATATATCTCGTTTTCGTTGACAGAAAAGTTTACATGATCATGAATGGTTCGCGTATCAAATTTTGTAACTATATCTTTTGCTTCTATGACACTCATAGATCAAGCTCCGTATATATCACAGAGAAAAGGGCATCAAAAGCGATCACAAGAAAAATCGAATTGACTACGCTTTGGGTCGTATGCAATCCTATACTTTCTGTATTTTGAGAAACTTGAAACCCTCTAAAACATCCTACAGCTGCAATAAGAAATGCAAACACGGGCCCTTTGATCATTCCTAAAATATAATGTTTGACTTCGAGTACTTCATAAAGCCTATTTACAAACTGTTCAATAGAGATACCCAGCTGCATCCTAGAAGCGAACATCCCGCCAAAGATCCCCACGATATCTGCAAAAAATATAAGTAGCGGCAATGCTATCATCAAAGCAATAACACGAGGCAATACCAAAAAAGAGTAAGGATCAAACCCCATTGTTCGCATCGCTGAGATCTCTTCTGTGATCTTCATTGCACCTATCTCGGCAGTATAAGCTGAGCCGCTTCGTCCTGCTATGACGATAGCTGTTATCATAGGGCCTAGCTCTCTTACCATTGAGATACCGACCGTATCAACTATGAATATGTCAGCCCCAAACTTTGCTAATTGCACTGAGCCTTGATATGCGATAACCATACCAACTAAAAATGCCGTGACTGCAACAATCATAAGCGCACTAAATCCGGAATGATAGATATGATAAACCATCTCTTTGAAACGAAATTCTTTTGGGTGCAAAAGTGTATAAAATAGATTTACAAAAAGCTCTCCCATAAAGCGTAACATTTCTTTAAATTCACCATAAATATGAATAGTTTTTTTGCCTATTCGCTCAAGAAGGCTTTCGTTGTGCAAATGAATCGTCTTTTTTGACTTATGTTGTTTTTTGAGCAGATTATACATATCTTTTTGCTTGGAGGTATATCCTGTGACTTTGACTTTTGTTTGTGCCTCAAAATAATTAATATACTCTATAAAAAGAAGAATACCGGCACTGTCAAATTCACTCACCCCCGAAACATCCCAAATAATTTTTTTATCGTAGGGTATACCATGCAGCACATTCTCAATATCCCGTATAGTTTGAAGGATCCATTGATCCTTGGAAACTAGCTTGATATGGTCACGATATGTTTCTAAAACAAGATATTTTTCATTCATATTCTGATTATATTAAACTTCATATTAAGTTTGGATGTAATAATCAATTGTAATCAAAAAAAATATCAAAAGTAATTACCCTTAGATGATATAATTGTGATAATTTTTAGGCTTATGTTTCGAGTTTACATTAAGGAGTCACATCATGCCATACAAAACCAATAAAGATCTACCGGAAAATGTAACTAATGTACTTCCTAGTCATGCGCAGGATATTTACAAAGAAGCATTCAACCATGCTTGGCATCAATACGCAGATCCCAAAAAACGCCAAGGTGATGATACCCTAGAAGAGACGGCACATAAAGTGGCGTGGGCTGCAGTGAAGCATAAATACGAAAGAGTAGATGATAAATGGGTAGCAAAAAAATAAATATTTACAAAGCTTTTAGCACAGTATCAGATTTCAAGTCAACCAAAAGTCGTCTTGGTTTCAAAATAAAGCTATAGAAAATGAGATATAAAGCTAAGCCGATGACATTCATCAACCCGAACATAATTAACAGTGTCCCGATATTAAAATGTCTTTTTTCTGCGATAAAATGCCCATTGCCGTGCCTGATGATTTGGTAATCGTTTTTATAAAACATCATTTCTAGTTTTTTTAACATTTCATTCTCGGAAAGATCAGAATGTTTGACTTTGAGAATATAGCTTTCAAAAAGTTCCAAAGCCTCCCAATAATTTTTTTTGTCCCAAAAATATATCACAATACCGATAGGCAGGATAAAAAGCATAATTACAGTAGTCATGAACAGTAAATCTCCCCAAAATGTTCTTTGTGTATCAAAAAAAGTCTCACATCAAACTCAAGTTGATGATACGATGGCTCAATATGAGTACATAATTTATAAAATGCCTTGTCATGTTCTTTTTCTTTTAGATGTGCTAGTTCATGAGCAGCTATCATACGCAAAAATGGTTCCGGAGATTTTTTAAAAACATGCGATATTCGGATCTCATTTTTGGCTTTAAGCTTGCCGCCTTGTACACGAGAGATAAAGGTATGAATTCCCAGTGCTGACTTGAGATCTCTTATCTTGGCATCATAAAGCACTTTAGCGATCGGTGGAGAACTTTTCATATGGGTATTTTTGAGTTCCGTTACATACTCATAAAGACTTTTATCTGTAGTATATGAATGAATTTTGGGGTATTTTGAAAGTATGTATTCCCCAAGCTTGTTTTGATCAATCAATGCTTGCACCTGAGATTTTATCTGGGTGTTGTAACCATCTATATATTTTAGCATATGCAATTATATCTATTTTTGTACATATTAAATAACTAAAATGTTTTCTTTAGTCTCAAATAATAACGATGCTCAAAACTGCCAAACTCACTTTGATTGTCTCCAATATAAAGCAGAGCCCCCAAGGAGACGGTGGTCTCGTCATCCAAGCTATAAACAAGAACAGGCGATGCGAACATGCTATTGTCATCTATACTGTATATTGCGCTAGCAGATCCTTGAAGCATCAAAGTAAAATCATAACTCAAAGAAGAACCAATATAATCCGAAGATATAAATCGGTTGCCAGAGAGTGTTGAGTTTTGCATATTCAAAACTTCCAAAGCCGAATAAGTCTTGGAAGTATGAAGCCATTCTAATACGGCAGTGACTCCGTTTTGAAATCCATAATCTACGCCTAGAATGCCTTGATAAAATGTTTTGTCCAAGATCTTATCTTTGAAATATCCTCCTTCGCTTCGCCACTCTATGCCCGTATCAAAGAGATCACCTTCAATTTCATAACCGATCATCTGTGCATCATTGCTATGGAGAAAATCCAACGCAATGTCTGCAAAACCTACATAACCCTTTAATCTGCCTGCATATTTGTAGCTTTTATCATGTCGTTGGCTGACCACCCCCATCATCTCAGTAGTTTTATCAAATGCATAAGTATAAGAAAGCGCATAAGCTCCAAAAATCTGGTCAGGTTCAAGTGCCAATGGATTACGCGGATTAAAAAGATCAGTTGGCGTCCATATGCGCCCTACCCCCATAGTGATTTTTTGAAGACCAAAGACAAGGCGATGTGTTTCATCATTATAACCGATATTCAAGCGATGAACACGTCCAAACAATTCTCCTCCGTCATAATGATGAGTATGAGTCTCTATATCAAACGGAGTATCTGCTTTGATCATACGCAAAAAGAGATACTCATCGCTTTGTACATACTCTTTTCCATAATAATTGTCAATATCTCCTATGAAATTGATATACCAATTTTCTTCTTTAAGTGTATAATCAAGCCTCAACCTGTTGTAGTTATAAAAAATTCTTTCATCTGTAGAATATGGAACTAGCGAAAGTGTAAAATTGGTATTTTCAATGCTATATTCATTTTCAAATGCCCATGAACCAATGGTAAAAATAAGTAATATTTTAACGATCTTCAATGACTGCTCCATCTTCTAAGACAATAATCCGCCTTGATTGTTCCAAGACATATCTGTCATGAGAGGCAAAGATCACAGTGACATGCTCTTTTTCATTGAGAGTGCGGAGCATCTTCATAAGCCTTTCACTGTTTTTTGAATCCAGATTGGCTGTAGGCTCGTCTGCCAAGATGAGTTTGGGCCTTGAAGCCACTGCTCGTGCGACTGCAACACGCTGTTGCTGACCGCCGCTGATCTGCCCTGGCAACTTATCTAAAATATCTTCTATCTGCAATATAGAGACAAGTTCATCTATACGATTGTTGATCTCCGCATCATCAAAGCGAAGAAGTTTCATAATGAAGCTTATATTTTCTCTCACGGTAAGCACAGAAATTAAATTATATGCCTGAAAAACAAATCCAATATGGCGCAGCCTGTAGTCTGCCATCTGCTCATCACTAAGTTTTGTCAGTTCCAACTCATCAATAAAAACACTCCCGCTTGTCGGTCTCTCTAGCCCTCCGATGATATTTAGCAGAGTAGTTTTGCCCGATCCTGATTCCCCGCTTAGTGTAGTAAACTCACCTTCTTCAAAAGCCAGATTAATATCCACAAGTGCTTTGACCTCTTTTGGCGAATCGGGAAAGAAAATTTTAGAGATGTGAGTTAGTTTCATAACATTTTTCCTTGTATTATTTCTATAGGTTTTATCTTTTTGAGTACATGCAACGGCCAAAGAACAGAAAGAAAAGTGGCGAAAAAGACTGCGCCAAAAGCTTGAAGAAAGTAATAATAACGGATATCGGCATACAAAATAGCATTCAACCCAAAACTCTCCAGCCCGGCTTGGTAATAACGCAGGTCAATTCCGCTTGATGCAGTGTATGCCAAAAAACCTAATCCCAAAAGCGCACCTATTATATATCCGATTATTGCCATAATAAAAGCTTCACTGATAACTTGATAGCGAATACTTTTATACGGGGTTCCAATAGCCATCATTATGCTGAATTCTCTCATCCGCTCCAAAATAGACATTAAAATTACACCAAATATTCCAAGAGCCGCAACAGCAAAAACAATAGCATAACTTAGCCAATTAAAGATATCCATCATGTCGCGCATTTCTATCAATAGAGGATAAAGTTCATCCCACCTTAATACATCTAGCGAATTAAATTTTTTTTGGATCTTTGATTGGATGCTATTGATATGAGATTCATCTTTTATGCGAAGTGCGATTTGTGTAGCACTGTTTGGCAAAGCAAGAAACTGCTCCATCGTCTCTATAGAAACAAAAACAGATCCTTCATCTACTGCTAAATTTCCGCTCTTAACAATACCGCTTATACGAAAAGAGATCGCATTTATTTCACCGCTTGCGTCTTGGGCAGTAAATACAAGACGGCTGCCTATAGTGACTTTAAGTTTCTGGGCAAGCTTGAAGCCAATTAACGCTTCTTGTTTTTTTGGGCCAAAATCAAACTTTCCTTGAGACAAAAAAGTATCAAAGTCCCCAAATCTTCTCTCATCTTCCAGTCTCACACCCTTCAAGATAGCTCCCAGTGATTTATGTGCCGTGGAGACTAACCCTTCCCCAGAGAGACGAATGGCATATGCATCAATCTCGTTGAAGCCATCAAGATATGTTTTTATGGATATTGGATCATCTATATGATAATCTATATTTTTTTCCAAACGATATTGTTTGGCATAAAGCGAAATTTCTCCGGAATCACTTCTGATAGTAGTATTGATCATATGCGACACCATTCCATCATATAACCCTTGTAAAAAAAGCAAGCCGCTTAAGCTCAAAGCAATCATGACGATCACCATTAAAGTACGAGTCTTGCGTCTAATTAAACTTTTCCATGCTAGATCAAATGCTATCTTATACATAACGCATTGCCTCTGTGACACTAAGTTTATTGATCTTGTAGATCGGATAGAAAATAGATAAAAGATTCAACGCAAAGATACCTAGAGCATTCCAAATGATCGTAAATGTATCAAAATGTGTAGGTATGGTATCGTAAATGATGCCATACTCTTTGTACGTCTCAGCTAATCCTGAAATAGTAATTGGATTTATTTCAAGATAGTACGCGGCCATCGCTCCAATGATTGCACCCAAAGAAACACTCACTAATGTGATGATCAATAATTCAATAAACAACAAAACTCTTATATCTTTTGGTGTGAATCCCAACGCTCTTAAGAGCCCTATTTGGCGTACGCGAGAATAGATATTGACATAATTAAAGATCATGATGACAAAAAAAATCACTACAAAAAAAACAGAGATCGAGATATACCCAAATAGTGAATCAACTTGTATCAACTGCACCAGATCAAACAAGAGAATTTTCCAACTTAGTGCTTCATAGTATTGCGGCAAATTATCACCCAGTATTTTGGCATAACTATCTGCTGCTTTATTATCTATAAAATTAACAACAAAGTAGCTTGCCTTATTTTCGCTCATCATGATACTGTCCAAGTAAAACTTATTGACAAAAGCAGAGCTGGAATCAAAATCAAAAAGTCCTGTTTTAAAGATCCCTTTGATTTTGAAAAGATCAGCCGCAGTAGAATAATCAAGCGAAGAGCCGATCATAGCAATCTCATCTCCGACGTCTATTGAGAGGCGCTTAGCAAGATCACTGCCTATATAAATAGCCCTAGTATCATTATCCTCGAGATATGAGCCTTTAATTAAAGCGCTTTCTAGATGACTCAGGCTGCTTTCGCGAGACGGAATTATGCCGGTTAGCATAGAACCTACTGTCTTTTCTTTTTGCGAGAGCAATGCATAGGTTTCAAATCTAGGCGAAAAATTTGAAATGAAAGGCTTTTGCTTTAAAAACATTTCAATTTGCTTGGCATCTTCAATGAGATGGTCGTAATCTGATTCTTCCTGGTATCCCTTGGCATTGATGTGTGCATATCCTGTATATATCTCCACGGAGCTTTTGATCATTTGTTCATGCGAACCATTAGTAAAAGCTACATAAACTATAAAAAAAGCCGTTGTAAACATGCTGAGCAAAAATATAGTCAGAGTACGGCTCTTTGAAGCTAGGATATTTTTAATTGCAAGGCTATAAAGCATCGGCTATTAGTTTGAATAGCGCTTGAGCGCATTCTTGCTAAAGTAAGAAGCATCAATAGGAGTGTCGTAATTTACCTTTTCAAAAACAACCTTTGTAGAATTTTTCTTTTTTTCTGCATCAAGCGGTTTGAGCTCCATCACCATAGGAAGAGTATGAGACCCGTGACGCTGTATGTTGCTAAAAGTCATTATGCGTACTTTTTGCATCTGGTCGTCATAGAATATCTCTTTTGTCGGTACTTTATTTAACAAATCAACGTCAACTATGATCTTCCCCCATACAACTGCTGCATTTGGTTTAGGCAAAAGTTCTATGGTAGCACGCGAGGCTGTTTTAGCAAGCACTCTAGCATTGTAGTCCTTGATCATCGAACTCTCTTTTACCATATCATCATTGGTAAAGTCACTACCCATCCAGCTTTGAAGCATCATCGATGGCGGGATCTTGATCGTACGTTCAATCTTGGGGATATATTGCCACATTTGAGTATCTAATTTTAAAAATGTTATACCCCTATCCTTTTTGGGATAAAGTATCTTTATGAAGCTCTTCGTATCTCCTTGCGACCAGCTTTCCATCTCGATGGTTCTTTCACCGCGCCCGCCTATGACGATCATTCGCATTTTGGCATACATATAATCACCGCGAAGATTATCTTCTACAGCCTTGATGATATCATCAGCCTCACCGCCATAAAGAAATGATGTAAAAATAAAGATAAAAGATAGCAAATATTTCATGTGTCAACCTTTCAAAAATTATATCAAAAAGATGAAGAAAAATTTATAAATTAATAAAAAATATTTTAAACACCTGTAATTAGTTTTATTTTCTCGGCTATACTCTCGGCTTTTGTACCAAGAACCACTTGCAGTGAATTTTGGTCCGGTTTTATAACCCCGCTAGCCCCTAGACCTTTTAGAGTCTTCTCGTTGGCAAGAGAACTGTCTTTTAATGTCATTCTAAGCCTTGTGATACAGGCATTTGTCTCTATTATATTATCACGTCCTCCAAGCGCTTCTATAAAAGAGAGGGTATTTGAATTGTCAATGTTTTGTTGAACATTGCCAGATGCATTGTCACTAAATAACTGTGGTTTTAAATACCCTAGCAAGAAATAAGAAAGGACAAAATAAAGAAGTGCAAAACCAACTCCAAGCGGCAATATAAGAAGCGGGTTTTGAGCCAACTTGTAGTTGATGATATAGTCGATAAGCCCTGCTGAAAATCCAAAACCAGCATGAATATCAAGTAATTGAGCTGCAGCAAGAGCGAGCCCTGTTAGCAAAGCATGCAGCACAAAAAGTGCAGGCGCTGCAAAGATAAACAAAAATTCAAGAGGCTCAGTGATCCCTGTCAAAAAAGATGTAAACGCAACACCGGCTAGGATTGCCCCTGCTCTTTTGCGGTATTCTTGCACGGTTCGCAGATAAATTGCTAAAGCCATAGCAGGAAGCCCGAACATCATAACGACATAAAATCCTGACATATAAACTCCGGCACTCTTATCTCCTGCAAAAAATCGATGCAGGTCTCCATTGGCTATAGTCGCAACACCATCTTTCATATAGGTATAATCTCCTAGCTGAAACCAAAAAACACTATTAAGGATATGATGAAGCCCTAAAGGAATAAGCAAACGATTGAGAGCACCGTAGATAAAAGTACCTAATGCATCAAGCCCTATAATAGCATGCGAAAATGCATCTATACCGCCTTGGGCAAAATGCCAAAAATACCCCGCAAGTACTCCTATAATGATTGCACTAATAGTAGTAACAATAGGTACAAATCGCTTGCCTCCAAAAAAGCCCAAAAATTCAGGCAGCTTAATGTCATAAAAACGGTTATATAAAAGCCCTGCTATAACTCCCATGATAATACCGACAAATACACCCATTTTGAGATTTTCATCGATTCCTAGATATACTGCTTTGGCTACCAATACTCCTAGGGCTCCGCTTAATGCAGCTGTGCCGTCATTGTTTTTTGCCAACCCATAAGCTATACCTATTCCAAAAAGCAGATCAAGATTACTAAAAATACTCTCTCCGGCCGTTTTCATAATGACGGCCAACTGCCCGTCAAATATATCTCCAAAACCAAGACGAAGCAAAAGAGCAGCCACCGGCAAAACTGCTATAGGAGTCATTAAGGCTTTGCCTATACGTTGTAAAAAACTAAACATCTCTTATCCTTGCTTTTATGGTTGGTATCATGGCCGGCGTGACACCGAGCGTATCAATACCAATCTCTACCAATTTTTTTACGGCATCAATATCGCTGGCTATTTCTCCGCAGGTACTGACAGGTTTTGTAGCCCTGTCTTGTATATATTTAATAGCATCGTAAAGTACACTTGAATGCGGGTCTATAGTAAGTGTAGCGTGTGTTCTATCTATGGCAAATAGGTATTGGGTGAGGTCATTTGTACCTATGGAATAAAAGTCGACGACTTTGTTGAACTCTTCAATTAAAAACAATATCGAAGGCACTTCCACCATAATTCCAAATGATATATCATCTAATGAAATGCCGTGTTTTGAAGCTAGTGTATGAGCTACTCCTTTAGCATAATTGAACTCTTCTACGGTTGACACCATTGGGAACATAATCTTAAGTTCTCCATTTTGCTTGGCTTTTAAAATGGCCAATAGCTGCTCTTCCATTAACTCTAAATGTGTCTCAAAAAGGCGTATTCCCCTCACTCCCAAAAATGGATTTGCTTCATGTTGCAGGGTCAAATATGGTAATTTTTTATCTCCGCCTACATCCAAAGTACGCACTGTCACCTCATCAAAAAGACTAAATATAGATCTATAAGCTTCTACTTGCTCATCAAATGTCGGCTTGGTTTCACGAAATAAAAATTCAGTCCTAAACAGACCTATTCCCTCGCATCCGGCTTCTTTGGCTTCTAGCGCAGAGGTAACATCTGTGATATTTGCCAAAACTTTTATATGTTTGCCGCTCTTTGTAACGGCCGGCTCATGTCTTTTCTCATTGTCTGGGATAGAGCTTGACAACCTGGCGGCTATCTCTTTGTTTGCATTTTCCAAATCGCTTTTGACAGGAGCAGTTACTAGCAAGCCTTGAAAACCATCCAGTATCATAGCAGTATCTGTAAGCTCTAGCGATGATGTATCCAAACTAATAGCGGGAATTTTATAACTTCTGAGCAGCAATGCAGCGTGCGAGCGAGGAGGCAACTCTTTTGCAATCACACCTTGTATGTTTTCTTTTATTAGAGTCTGTATATCACTAGGAAGCAGCTCATCAGCAATAAGCAAAAAAGGAGTTTTTGGAAATACGAGAGATTTTGCACCTTGCATAAGCTTGGCAACTCTTCTTTTGATATCTTGATAGTCTGCAATTTTGGCTTGGTTTGCAGTATCTTTTAAAGATGTTATAGCTTCGTCTATACTTGCAATAAACTCTTCGTGTGAATTATGTGAAATTGATTCCAATATGGCTTTTTGGGCCATAAATATATCATCATTTGACAGCGATTCAAGCTCTTTGATAGCCAGTTTGTAAGCATTGCCAAAAGAAACACTGCTACCTTCATCGTCGCGTGATTGCTGTACTTTATAAAAATATGGCACACCAACTGCAATGCCGCCGCTTACACTTATGCCTTTTGATACAATACCTTCATAGTTTATATTTTTAATATCATTTGCCAATTCAGGCATTGGTTCATCATTAGATAAAGTCATCAAAAAATCTTGCAATGCCCTTAGTGCTTCTATTGAGTCTTTGCCGCTAGTGTGCAAAGTTATCTCATCTTTGTCTTCAAGCCCAAGAGCTAGTATGGCGTTCATATTTTTGATGTCAGCTTGTTTGTCGCCCTTTGTCAATATAGATTTACACTTATACTCTTTTGCAATTTTTGCCATAGTTGCACTGGGTCGCAGATGTACTCCATGAGGCGCATTTAGTGTGGCGGTAGCTTGATGAGTTTTTGTAAATAAACTTAATATTGACTTCATGGGCAACTTTGTATATAGAGATAAATGTGATTATAGCAAAAAAGCTATGATTTGATAAGAGTGCAAATGATGTCTCTGTGCATATATGTAACGAAAGAAAAAGCTAAGCTTTTAGTGGGCCTATCAAACCATGACGAATATTATTTTTAGCGCCCTTCGGCATGCCAGCACGAACGGAAATTTAAAACTCGCGCAAATTTTGATGACCGATTATCGGCGTGATACTTTGCAAAAGCTGCAACAATATCAATTTACCAATATCCCATTTTTTTTAAGCATATCAAGAAGTTCGCAATCGCCGAGTGCGCATGCTTTTCTAGCATCAATTGAAGCATTTTTATAATCACCGATACGTGAATACGAAACTCCTCTATTGATGATAGTTCCAAGACAATTTGGTTGTTTGGCGATGGCTGCAGAGTAATCTCTTATTGCTGATTTATAATTTTTTCGCTCATAATAGACAAGTCCTCTATTGTTATAAGCTGTACAATTGTTTGGATTTTTAGAGATAGCTTGGGTATATAATTCTATAGCTTTATCAAAATTGCCATTTGCATATTGAGCATCACCTTGTTTGATATAATCCACACCATAAGCGAAAATGCCCAAAAGAAGTATCAAAAATAATTTTTTCATGTTTGCTCCTTTTTTAGTTATTATAACACAATTTACAATTAAAAGTTACTAATTATCATATTTATTTATGATATACCATTTGAAAAAATAAATGCCGTTTTATATTCTTTATGACGCTTATCTAACAATATAAAACAACGACTATAGACTAACAATTATATTTATGCTATACTCTAAATAAAAATAAGGTACAACAATTGGAACATTTTATTGCATTTTTGGATGCCAAAGACCCTGCCAAAAGCCCAATATACGAACATCTCAAATGCTCATCTGACGAAGTGATATTGGTACAATATATTTGTCGCAGATATGCCAAGGGTATAGAAGAAGTGAGTGTATTAGAAATGCTTCAAGAGTGTTTTGAAGTAAAAGGATATGATTATATACATAATCTTGGTATGATAAAAAATCTCATTGACCTTGGATGGATCGTACAAAGCAGTTTTGGTCAGATAAAAACCCATGAAAGCTCCAAATTAGAGTTGCTTGGAGCTTCTGTTGTACCGAGCATATCACTTCTTCGACTTCTAGAGGAAGGTTCCTTGGAGATTTTGCTTCCCGAGATCAAGCCATATACTGATCATCTTGAGTACCTTCAAGATCAATTTGACATGGTCACACTATTGCACTCAATAGCTACTTCTAAACAAGGTTTTGGCGATAACTCTTTAACCATAGGACGTCTTAAAAACAAACTTTCTCTTCTCACCAAAAGAATAGAAGAGAGACTCAAAGTAACTACTGAGCCAATAGTAGTAGAAGAGTTTTTTGCAGAAAAAGAGTTAGATGAAAAAGAACAAAAGATATTTCTGGCACTTCTAAAAGAAGAATATAGTGCGGGCGAAGGACAATTCCGGGAGATGAACAGTCTCATAGAACTTATCAGTTTTGATGAATATGAAAAGATCAAAAATCGCGCCATGCTAGAAGAAGGCTCGAAACTAATAAGCGAAGAGATAATTGATTATGATGAGATACTAAATATGTTTGGGGGTATCAGCCGTTCATTTTTTATCAACGAAGATGTACTTCAACGTATCATACATCCTCACAAAAAGAAAAAGGTCACCAAGCTAAAACTTGATATGCTAGTCAAAGAACAAGAGATTTTTGAATATTTTGAGCCTACAACAACTCTTGATGATGTAGTACTTCATACAAAAACCAGAGAAACGTTGGAAACTATCATCAAGCAAATGGACAAAGATGTATACGCGAAACTAAAAGCATGGGGTATAAAAGAAAAGAGAAAAGGCATAGATGCCAAGATCATATTTTACGGCCACGCCGGTACCGGTAAGACAATGACAGCTATGAGTCTAGCCAAAACTCTTAAAAAACCTCTACTATCGTTTGATTGCTCCAAAATTCTCTCAATGTATATAGGTGAGAGTGAAAAAAATGTACGCAAGATCTTTGATGATTTCAAAGCCCTTAGCCAAAAAGCAAAAGTAGAGCCTATTTTATTGCTTAATGAAGCAGATCAATTCTTGAGCAGCAGAGTGGAAGGTCAAGGAAGCAGCGCAGATAAGATGCACAATCAAATGCAAAATATTTTCTTAGAGCAAATAGAAAGATTTGAAGGTATATTGATAGCCACTACGAATCTGCTAGGCAATATAGACAAAGCTTTCTCTAGACGCTTTGACTATAAAATAGAATTTAAAAAACCGACCAAAAAGCAGAGATTACAGCTGTGGCAGCTGATGCTTCCTGAAAATGCAGATTATGAAGACGGATTTGAAGTAGAGTCTTTAGCCAATTATGAGCTAACAGGAGCACAGATCAGCCTTGTCATCAAAAATACCGCTTACAAAGTTGCGGTAAGAGAAGAGAGTCTATTTACGATGAACGATTTCAAAGAAGAGATAGAAAAAGAGTCTGGCAGCAGTTTTGACAATGATGGTAAAAGTATGGGGTTTAAGATATAATGAACAAATTTAATGAAAATAGTTTTTATATGATATAATTTTATATATAATTATAAGAATTAAAAAAGGAGGCAATATATGAAATTTTATAAAATTACATTCATGTTTTTGTTATGTGTTTCTTACACATTTGCCTACAAAGAAATAATAATAGATTTGAGTATGCAAAAAATATACGCTATCGAAGATGGAGAAGTGGTAATAGAAAGTCGCATTTCTACCGGAAAACCAGGTCACCGTACTCCTGTAGGTAAATTCAAAATAACACAGAAAAAAAGACACCACATATCCACAATATATCATCTGCCTATGCCGTTTATGATGCGCCTGACCAATTGGGGTATCGCTATACACCAAGGTTATGTTCCTGATTATCCAGCTTCGCATGGCTGCATTAGAGTACCAAGAGAATATGCGGAACAACTTTTTTATTGGGCACCAATGGGAACACCTGTTAAGGTCAAACAAAATGTAGAATATGCAGAAATATACAAAAGAGCACCTGAAGCAAAAAAAATCGAACAAAAAACAGTGCCTGATGATAATTATGCCAAAGTAAAAAACAGACGTGTGACAATCGACGATTTCTTGTAATATCAAACATTGATATCATTTGGAAGATTAGAAATGACCGCAATCTGAAGGAGGTTTATTTGCAACTCACCTTCATGGTCATATCCAACAAAACTATCTAAACAAATTAGCAAGTGCTGAAGTATCTGTGGTTTTTGCACTATCTTTAGTATCGGTAGGCTCTGCTGTTTTACCCTCTATTTCGTTTAATTCAATAGCATACCCCGTCAGCATAGAAGCCAGACGGATATTGATACCGCTTTTTCCGATAGCTTTTGCCTTTTGGTCACTTGTAATAGAGACTATTGCTTTTTCTTTCTCTATCTTGATGTTTTGAACTATTGCAGGACTCAATGCTCTAGTGATAAAAATTTCCGGAATCGGTGAATATTCGATACAATCGATATTTTCGCCTATGAGCTCCGCGCTTACTGCGTTGATCCTTACACCTTTTACCCCTACGGCTGCCCCAACGGGATCTATGTTTGACTGTAGTGCTCTAAGAGCGATTTTTGCTCTCTCTCCGGGGATTCTGGCACAATTAGTAATTTCTAGGACACCGTCGGCAATTTCTGGAACTTCGCGCTCCATAAGTGCCTCTAAAAATTTTGGTGCCGTGCGAGATAGCTCTAGAAATAATCCGAATTTAGGATTGATACTCACATATTTAAGCAGCGCTTTGATAGTATCTCCTGCTTTGAATTTTTCTCCTTTGATACGATTTCGAAGAGTCAAAACCCCTCTAAGTTCACCTATCTCAACATATGTATTTTCTTCGCTATCTATTCTAGCCACTGTTCCTATTACAATAGTGCCGACTTTATCTTGATATCTCTCCAGTAAACTTTGCTCGATACGTCTTTGGATATGGTATTCTAATTCACGAAAAAGATTGGCTGATGCTGTACGTCCATACTGCTCTAGATCAAATTCTGATTTGAAAGTATCTCCAACTTCGATGGATTTATCATATTCTTGAGCAGTACTTAAAGCCATAAAACCATCAGATCCGGCCACTAGTCTCTCGTCGTCATCTGCTACTATAGAGATCGTTTTAAATATAGTATAATCTTTCTTTTGATTATCTATAAAGACTTCAAACATACTCTCAGGAGATGTCAATCTCTTTGCGGTATTGATAAGTGCATCTTTAAATGCTGCTAGAGCTTGTTCTTTTGTAATATTTTTTTCGTGCGCTATAGCTTCAACGGTATCTAAAATCTTTTCCAAGAGTTATCCTTTTTATTTATAAAATGATTTATATTCCTACCAAAAGAAGGCATAAATAACATTGATATCTCTTGTGGGAAGTATTCATTTTTGTAGAATACAATTATATCTCAACGAACCTTTACCCAAAATTAAGTATAATGACCATAATTAAGCATTGAATAACATATACAATATAAGGATCAAAATGAAACTAAAACTTGCCAGAACGTCACTAAAAGCCAAGCCGAAAGCTATAGATATTGAGGAAATTGAAGCTGAGTTGTCGACAAAGTCTATATTTTATTTTGATAGAGAAAACTCACACAAAGAACTTAAAGAGCTTATAGAATACTTTGAAGAGAAGGGTTCTAGCGTATATATGAGAGAGGTTAAGTACGGATTAGATGAAAACGAATACATCTATGAAGTCCATATTATATAACTTTTGATGCAAAAAAAACTATATATTGAAACGCTAGGGTGTGCTATGAATGTTCGCGACAGCGAACATCTCATTGCCGAACTATCCATAACAGAAAATTACTCGCTTACTACTGATATCTCAGAAGCTGATCTGATAATCATCAACACATGCAGCGTTAGAGAAAAACCTGTTGCTAAACTTTTTTCAGAAATCGGTGTTTTTGGTAAAAACAAAAAGCAAAGTGCCAAAATAGGGGTATGCGGATGTACAGCAAGCCATCTTGGTCGTGAGATTATACGCAGAGCTCCAATGGTAGATTTTGTTTTGGGCGCTAGAAATGTATCTAAGATCACAATGGTATTACACCAAAAACATGCGGTCGAAATAGATACAAATTATGATGACAGCACATATGCATTTGGGGAATATCGCACAAATCCTTTTAAAGCCATGGTCAACATCTCAATGGGTTGTGATAAATCATGCACTTTTTGCATAGTACCTACTACTAGAGGCGAAGAGATATCAATACCTAGCCATCTGATAGTAAATGAGATCAAAAAAGCCGTAGCGAGTGGCGCCAAAGAGGTGATGCTGCTTGGTCAAAATGTAAACAATTACGGTAGACGATTTAGTCAAACAAGCGAAGTCAAAGATTTTACCGGCCTACTCCAAACTATCAGCCGTATAGAGGGGCTAGAGAGAATTCGTTTCACATCTCCTCATCCTCTTCATATGGACGATGATTTTATACGAGAATTTGCCTCCAACCCTAAGATATGCAAACAAATTCATGTTCCCCTTCAAAGCGGCTCAAGTAAAATACTCAAAGCTATGAAAAGAGGATATACCAAAGAATGGTTTTTAAACCGATGCGAAATGATACGCTTTTTGGTACCTAATGCTACAATTTCTACAGATATCATAGTTGGATTCCCCGGTGAGAGCGATGAAGATTTTGAAGACACAATGGATGTGCTTGAGCGTGTTAGATTTGATCAAATGTTCTCCTTTATATATTCCCCTAGACCTCATACTCCAGCAGCCGAATATGAAGATCAAGTAGATTCAGAGGTCGCATCAGCTAGACTCACGAGACTTCAAGAGAGACATACGGAGATCCTTGATGAAATAATGCAAGCACAGCTTGACACCATTCATCAAGTCTATTTTGACGAGTTAAAACCAAACGGCAAAGTTGCCGGCCGCAGCGATGACGGAAAATTGATATTTGTAGAAGGAAGTGAAGAGTTGATAGGCACTATCAAGCCTGTAAAAATCACCAAAACTTCTAGAAGTCTACTTAATGGAGTGGTGATCAAGGATAATAAATGATCAAAAAAATTACTAATTGGGCAGAACTCAATGTGGTACCATTTTTGATCTATTTTCTGATGCGTTTTGTTTGGTTAACTGCCCAAAAAAAAATTCATTACATTACTCCTGTTGATGACAGTCAATACATATGGGCTTGCTGGCATGGAGAACTTTTTATTTCCCCACAAGCTTATCGCAAGCTTCATCCAAAACAAAACGCTTATGCAATAGCTTCAGCACATAAAGATGGTATGATAGTTGCAAACACCATAAAACATCTAAACATCAAACCTATTAAAGGCTCCACATCTAAAGGAGGAGCGAAAGCATTACTTGAAGCAATGAGTTGCCTCAAAAATGGCAATGAAGTCCTTATCACTCCCGATGGGCCAAAAGGACCCAGACATTATTTAAACGATGGGGTCATATCACTTGCTCTAAAATTAAAACTTCCAATATGTACCGTAAACTACAAAGCTAGCAGTTATTGGCAATTTGATAGTTGGGATAAATTTGTAGTTCCAAAACCATTTTGCAAAATTGATATATACGCTCAGAGTATAACACTTAATGGGCTTGAGCATGATGATGCCAAAAAAGCACTCCAAAAAGCTATGCTCTCACACACTATTGTATAACCTTGCCAATGAAAGAGAGATTTTTTGCCCTCAGCGATGATTTCTTAGATTATCTTTGGCAAATTAGAGGATATAGCCAAACATCTATCACAACTTACGAGATAGCTTTGAGGCAAATGATTGAAGTCAGCCACATAAGCCAAGAAGTTGATGAAAAAATATCCATAGACATCACGCCATTTAGACTCAAAATTATCAAAAACAATAAAAAAACTATAGCTAAAAAACTGAGTGCAGTGCGTTCATTTGTAAAATTTTTAAATGACCAAAAAAATTTGAACGTCACATTTCATCCAAATGATTCTATTAAAGTACCTCACACACTGCCAAAACCTATTGAAGAAAATCATCTAAAAGAGGTGCTTCAATTTGCAGATATAGAACAAAAGACTTTAGTGTATATGCTGTATGGTCTAGGACTTAGGATAAGTGAATTAGCTTCTTTAAAACTATCTGATATAAAAGGAGATTGGATACAGATTTACGGCAAAGGCAACAAAGTCCGAGAGTTGCCAATAATACCTGAACTCCAAGTTATATTAAAAGAGTATATAGATATTTACACGCCACAAAAATATCTATTCGAAAAAGACAAAGCCCCACTTAATTCAGCTGGACTGAGATATAAACTTTCTAAGCTTTTTCAAGCTCATGGGATCAAAGCTACACCTCATCAGCTTCGCCACTCATTTGCTACACATCTGTTAAACAGCGGAGCTAGGATAGCAGATGTAAGCGAACTTCTAGGACACTCATCCATGGCAACTACTCAAATCTACACCCGGCTAGGAAATACAAAAAAATTAGAAGAGTATCTCAAAGCCCATCCCCTGGCAAAAGAATAAAATAATAACTAAATCTTGACTACCCTAGCCTGCTAGATCTTTTAATTTATCAATAAAATCTTCGCTATCTATAATACTTTTTATTTTATCTGTCTCAATATTGTTGCCTTCAAGTGTTAACAGAAATCGTCCTTTTACAATAAGCATAATTTTATTGGTAACGCCATTATCGAACCGCTCTTGCTCTTCTACACCATTATTGCCGTCTATTTTTATCGGTTTTCTGTATCCATTCTCATCTTCGCTCTCCCCGCCTGCGTTGATACCTATTTGCATCATTGCTATCATAGCGCTTCCAGCTTCACCTGCGCCATCTAGTATAGAAAGTGTGATTTTTTTATCTTCTTCCCCGTAATGAGCTTCAGCAATATGCATACCAAGCTGACCTATTGAGAATCTTTTTCGTGGAAGCCCGTCAATTTTTTCAGGCAATAAAGCTTTTAATTTTTCATTTGACAAAGGAGTGGCTTTTTTTAGATCCTCTGAGGTTTTTCCTACTTCTTCAAAGGCATCTTTCATATCTTTCATGCTCTCTTCTTGTATAACTACTTCTTTTTGTTCATCTGTCTTTTTATCACATCCGCTTATGACAAAAAGTGCTGCCAATAATAACAAGTACCCTATTTTCATTACATATCCTTAACGGTAAAATTTATGCTAACGGAATATATTATACTATTTTTTTTAGAAAAAAAATGTTAAATTAATTTTTAATAAAAATTTAATTATTAAGCCAGATTTTGTAATTTATTTATTAAATGCTCATTTTTTATAAACTCTCGCAACTCATTCATGTCAACATTGGTGCCGACTATTGTCAACAAAAATCTGCCGGATATTATCAATGTCAATTTATTTACAATGCCATTTTTTGTTTTTGTCTCTTCTTTTATAGCTCTGATATTATCAATTGATGTTGATTTTAGATATCCATTTTGATTTTTTATATCTATATTTGAGTCAACACTTTGTTTCATCAAAGCTATTAGGCCACTCCCCTCGTTGCCTGCGCCATCCACAATAGAAACCAAAATTTTTTTATCGTTATCTATATATGTCATTTCAACTGAATACAGGCCGGAATACCCTATAGAAGTTTGCACTCTTTTAAAATCACCTACAGTGTCTTGTAATAATTCTCTAAATTGTTGATTTGTTATAGGTTTTGTTTTTTGGAGCTGGACTTGTGTATATTGGATATCTTTTCTACCGTCATCATCGTCAGAAACCTTGCCTTTGCACCCGATAAATGACAATAAAATCAAAATGCTTAAAACATATCTCATAAAGACTCCTTTGGAAATCAAGTTTTACTATATGGTTATTTTATCTAAATTCTCCATATACCAATAGCCTCTCACTAGAGGGGGGATACCTGCGATTCTGCATTTTTCTTTAAACTCTTTTGGCAATACAATTTTATGGTATGGTGCAATATAGAGTTTATCCGCACTCAATCCAATAGCCCAGAGCCCACCTATGACTAAATGCTCGTTGTTTTCTATCTCTTCTCTCTGTGATGCACTTAGGAGATATCCTAGTCCCTTGAGGGCTAGATCAGCTGCTTTGACCCTGAGTCTTGTATCATATATTTTGATCACTCTAAGCTCTTTATAGGCAAAAACTGTTTCAAATCTGTCTTCAAGTATAAATATATCATCTTTCAAATACTTCAAACTTCGTCTTATGCCGTCTTTATATTTTTCGATAAGTGAATTACTGTAATATTTACGAAAATAATTTCTCTCATAACTCTCGTCGTTATTGCTCTCATCTATAAAATATCGATATTTATTTGTTTCTAGATAGTCTTGTAATTCATTTTTGCTATATTCTAGCAACGGACGCACGATCGTATAGCTTGATCTTTGTGCAACACTATGCAATCCTATCAGCTCACTGACTCCTGCACCCTTAGTTAGTCTCATCAGCAGCCATTCAAGCTGATCATTAAGCTGATGAGCTGTGAGCAAAATATCGTATTTATGTTCCGTTATCAAATTTTCAAAAAACTCATATCGAAAAGTTCTGGCATTGGCTTCAAAATGACTCTCAAAACTAGGAGCTTTAGCGGCATAGCACTCACGGCCGTATTCTATAGCCAACTCATTTGCGTACACTACTTCATCTTTGCTCTGTTCTCGTATTCCATAATCAACTATAGCCAAATCTGGTTTCAATCCGTTATCTATAAGAATGTGAAAAAGCGCTGATGAATCTATTCCGCCCGAAAAGGCAAGGAGAAGTTTTTTGTTGACCAATGCAGATAGAGTGGAAGGCGGAAGGCGGAAGGTAGAAACTGATTTGTCATCTGTTTTCATATTATGTCCTTTAGATTTTCACGACACTTTGTGGCTGAGAACAACACCATCTTTCACTCTTTATTCTTCTTCCTTCTTCCTTCTTCCTTCATCCTTCTACCTTACTTACAAGTGTTGCCAATAACTGGTTGCCTGCAAGCTCTGTTACTTTTGCTTCATACGAAGCACCGTAAATAATAGAAAGGTCGGATGTATCATTAATGAGTATCTCTCCGTCTATTTCTACTGCCCAAGCAAGCGGTCTGGCACTTAGCAAAAATTCATGCTCGCTACTCTCTCCATCGATTACAACTTGTAAAGTAGTGTCAATCAATTTTGACAATGATGTTTTTGTAACCAATGTGGCGATCTTTCCAAGCTTTTTCGCTCTTTGCTCAATAATCTTAGCTGATATCTGCTCCATATCATAAGCAGCCGTGGACTCTTCATTCGAATAGACAAATACATTAAATCTATCAAACCCAAAATCTTTACTAAACTCGCAAAGCCTCTCGAACGCCTCATCGCTCTCGCCAGGGTGCCCGACTATAAATGTGGTACGTATAAATACATTTGGTTTGCTTTGCATATGTTTAAGCAATGCTTTGGTCTTTTCCTCTCCAAAGCCCCTTTTCATCACTTTAAACATACTATCATCACTATGTTGGATCGGCATATCATAATATGTCTGGAAAACCGTAGAATCTGCTATCTTGTCAATGAGGGCAAAACTGGTCGTACTTGGATATAGATATAAGATCTTTGCGCTCTTTACGCCTTCAATTTTCTCTACTTCATTGATCATATCTATAAGACCGTCTTTTAATCCTATATCTCTTCCATAACTTGAGCTATCTTGGGAAATAAACGAAAAGTCCCAAAATCCTTTAGCTACAAGGCTAGTTACTTCTTTGGCTATAGAATTTAGTGTCCTAGAGTGCAGCTTGCCTTTAAAGTGCGGAATAGCACAAAACGAACATGTTTGATTGCATCCTTCTGCTATCTTGATGTAAGCATGATAATTTGAGCCCGTGATAACTCTAGGTGAGTTTTCATCTGCTAAAAATACCTCTGGAGTATAAACACCTTTTTTGGCTTCTATCATATGGTCTATTTTGTCATAGTCGCCTACTCCTGTAAATATATCAATTTCAGGGAGTTCTTTTTGTAACTCATCTTTATATCTCTCACTTAGACAACCGCTCATGACAAGCAACGAGTCGCCCTTTCGTTGTTCATGGAGATTCAATATCGTTGAGAGCGACTCCTCCTTGGCTGCTTCTATAAATCCGCAAGTGTTAACAATGATGACATCTGCACTCCTGGCATCATCAGTGAGTACATAATCACTCAAGCGACCTAACATTACTTCACTATCAACTAGATTTTTGGTACAGCCGAGACTTACTAAATGGAGGGTTTTTTGGCTCATGTATTACTTTCTTTTTGCGTATTATAGCATAAAGTGGCAGCAATCCCATCATCACGCGCTACGCTCGCACTGGCGGCAAACACACTAGTTGCTATTTTCTATCTTGCTTTCTAAGAATTCTGCAGTTTTTCTCTGGCCTAGCTTTTGTGCATACTCTATAGCGTTCATACCAAATTTATCTTTATTGTCAATTTTGGCTCCATTTTCAATCAATAATTTCAACATATCTATATCATTAAAACATGATGCCAGCATTAGGGGGGTTATGCCGCTTTTTCTTTTTGTACTATTGAGATCAAATCCGCTATCAATACATAATTGTACCACATCATATCTCTTGAATTTGATAGCAATATCCAGACTGCTTACACCTTCTTTGTCAACCTCAAACAGATCTACGCCGTGCTTCAAAAGAAGTTTGATCAGCTCGATACTTGCATTCTTTCGTATTGCAAAAAATAGTACACTTACCTCATCTGGGCTATCTAGATCATATTCACTTCCAAGCACAAGAGGTTTTGACAAGTCAACACCATTATCAATGATTTGTTTTACTTGTATAAGCGAGTCTTGTTCTATTGCTTTAGCTAATGATTGCATATATACGCTCTCCTAATGTAATCATATTGTAATGATTTTTATTTATACTTATCTTGTTTTTTAAAAACATCATTTTATAAAGGAGCAAAAATGAATAATATTAAGACAATTTTGAAAAAAATGATTAAAACAGATGGCAGATCATCTAACACAGTTAGAAAAATAGTCCATCTTAAAACTTCAAAAGAGTTTAGCTATCTTATTGATACTACAAGGCTATAAACTGTCTCATGACCCAAAAGGGTTAATTCCACCCATCATTTTCATAGCTTGGGCTTTTTTATCATCTTCTACCATTTTATAAGCATCATTCATAGCACTGATAAGCAATATTTGCAATGATTCTTTATCGCTAAGGAGTGAATCATCTATAGATACATCCAAAACTTCAGAATTACCGTTAATGGTGATACTTACCATACCGCCACCTACTCTTACTGTAAATTCTTTGTTTTTTGCATCTTCCTGAAGACGTTTCATATCTTCTTGCATACTAGCCATCATTTGTGACATTTTGGAGATATCCATTCCTTCAAACATTGCTATTCCAATCCTTCTAAAACTTGAGCTATTGTATTGTCTTCATCTTCTAATATAACAAGTTTAGGCTGGTACGAAGTCGCTTGCTTAGCATCCATTTGGGCATAGGCGATAATAATGATCTTATCTCCAACATGAACCTTTCTGGCTGCTGCACCATTTAGGCAAATATCCCCTTTGCCAGCCTCTCCTGCTATGATATATGTCGAGAATCTCTCGCCATTATTGATATTTACAATATCCACCTTTTGCCCCACTAACATTCCAGCAGCTTCCAATAACGTACTATCTATTGTGATGGAGCCAACATAATTTAAATTGGCATCCGTTACTGTCGCACGATGGATTTTACTATAAAGCATAGTAATGGTCATAGATATTTTCCTTGATTTAAATAGTGCAATTATACTATAAAATTATGATTTTACGGTTGCACTAAAGTTTTTGGCTCTATTGGCTCACCCCACATCTCAGGAGCAATCACATATTCTTCTACAACTTTGCCGCCTATGATGTGCTCTTCTATGATGCGGTCTATCTTTTCTTTGGTAAGTCCAACATACATAGTATGACCCGGTTCTACCAGCATTACAGGACCTTGCTGACAACGATTCAAACAGCCTGTTTGGATAGGTTGAACAGTAGAAATAATACCTTTTTGCATTAGACTTTGAGCTAGATACATAAATAGTTGTTGTGATTCAGGATTGTTTTGACTTACACAACTTGGTTTTGGCATGCCCGGAGGTGAACTTTGTTGACATTTAAATATATAAAAAGCCGGTTGGGGTAAAGCATAATTCATTTTTTTTTCCTTAATTAAGAGTAATTTACTCCGAATAATACCAAAGTTAGTTTAAATGAAAATAAAATGCTGCTCTTTGATTACTGCTTTTTACTAATTGCTAAATACTCTCTTACAATCTCTCTATCGTCAAAATGATGTTTAACGCCTTTGATCTCTTGATAATCTTCATCACCTTTGCCCAATATCAAAAGTGCTTCGCCATCCCTTAGCTCATCAATTGCTCTTTTGATAGCTTCTTTGCGATCCACAAAGACTTGCACATTATCTTTACCCTTCAAACCTTCCAATATCTCATTGATAATAGTTTGCGGTTCTTCGTCTCTTGGATTATCGCTAGTGACATAGATTTTACTTGCATATCTGCCGGCTACTGCTCCCATGCGCGGGCGCTTGAGTTTGTCACGGTTGCCTCCGGCTCCAAAGACTGCGGATAATGTTTTATCTTTCATGCTTTGAAGTACTTGCTGCATCCCATCATCGGTATGGGCAAAATCCACTATTACAAGCGGCTCACTGCTAACAACTTCCATGCGTCCTGCTACTCCTGCAAAATGCTGTACTGCGTCACACACTTCTTGTATCGGCTTGTTTGTCAACATAACCACAGCTCCGATAGCTGCCATGAGATTATAGAGATTAAAAAGCCCCACCATAGGAGAGCTAAACGTAGCCTCGTCTTCAAAATGCTTTATATATGCCGTGATCCCATTATTTAATGAAAATGCTTGCACTTTAAAAGATGCCGGCTGATCAACGCCATAACTTTGTGCATTTACAGGATCATACGTGATATGAGCTATGTCATCTTTGTTTAGAAGTTTTGGTGTCTCATCAGCAAAGAATAGGCTCTTGACTCTGCGATATTCTTCGATTGTTTTGTGATAATCCAAATGGTCGGCTGTAACATTTGTATGGATCTTAAGAGCAAACGTGATACCTTCTATTCTCTTTTGTTCAATAGCATGCGAGCTTACTTCCATTATGAAATAATCGCATCCCTTATCAAGAGCTTGTTTCATATGATACAAAGTTTCAAAGACAGACGGAGTGGTCATAGATTTTTCTTCCAATCTCTCTTCGTTTGCAAAAAATCCTCGAGTGCCTTGCAATGCCGGTTTATGATTAAGATCCAAAAGCAAAGAATAGATAGCCGCAGTTACTGTTGTTTTTCCGTTTGTGCCTGTTACACCTACTACTTTTATGTTATCTATATCCCAAAGTTGTATCAGCTCCTCGGGCGTAATAAATTCCGAAGTGTTCGGCAGTGTATCAAAGTAATGGCTATTTTGTGAAGTCTTCAAAAAAATCGTATCGGCTTGTATTAATTTTGTATTATCCGTTATATAAGCATATCCTTTGAACCCAAACGGTATTTTCATTTTTCTTCCTTGTCAAACAGCTTATAAAGCTCCAATATATCTTGGTCATTAGCAAACAAGCTAGCTGTATCATCCAAGTATTTTAATGCCATCTCTTCAAAACCACCCTTTGTAAGCTCGACTATAAAATCTATTAATTCTTCTTTGGTAGTGATTATGACTTTAGTCGAAAACATAATATCTTCAAAAGTCTGCTTGAAATCACCTCTAGTTTTAATTAACTCTTTGAAATCACTGTACGAAATACCGTCCAATTCAAGCTGTGATGTTATATGAGATGATATGAGTTCTTGTAAAGTATTTTTAGAAGCATCCAAAGATTCTATAATATCATTAATAATTTGAACAGCATCTTCTTGTTTATCTTTTATAGAGTGGTAATAATCAAAAAGAGCCTGGGCTTCATCATCATTCTCAAGCCCCAAATCACTCAAAAAGATACCCATTCGTGCTTCATCAAGTTTTGGAAATTCTTTTAGGAGTATGCCGTATGTTTGAAGAGCACTTTTATACTCTCCTTTTAAAAACAAGGCTTCTGCTCTTGCTAATAATCTTGTTTGATTAATACTCACCCTAATTCGCTCCATTTATCTTCGCTGCCTATTGGAACATTTACAACACTAATTTCTGGATGGATCAAGATTTTCATCTGTTTTTCTACACCGTATTTAAGTGTAGTGCCGCTGCTAGCACAGCCGACACATGCTCCTTGAAGCTGCACATATATCTTACCGTCTTTAATGCCTATAAGTTTGATATCCCCGCCGTCAAGCTTGATAGAAGGTCTTACCTTTTCTATAACGTTCACAACGGCTGGTTCTAACTCTTCATCCGTAAAAGGAATCATATTTTTTCCTTGGTTTAGTTTTTGTCGAATTATATCACAAATAGTGGGAATTTAAGTGGAATGAAAGCAAGTCCGGTTTTGTACTGCTTTTTATGATTGCACAGATAAGTATTTACTGGGCGGCGTGCTGGATACTCGAATAACTTTCCTATCTTATTTTTTTATCATTGCGCGATATGTGGTGACTATTTCTAGCAACTCTTGGGTGATCTCTTTTTGCCGAAATGCATTAAGCTCGAGCTTTATCAGCTGCTCTCTCTCTTTGATAGCATTTCTGGCTTGATTCATCACATTGAACCTTTCTTGGTTTTCGCTGGCAACCGATTCTATAAATGCTCTATAGCATGATATATAAAGATATTCCTTGATTAAAGCATTCAATATATCATGGTTTTCTAGGTACAAAAGCGGCTTTTTATTGGTTGATTTTTTATGAAATGCAGAAAAATCCGGCGGTAAAATCTTTTTAACTACCACATCATAGCTAGCTTTATCATTGTGTTTTGCATATACTAAATTTAAAGTGCTCAAATTTTCTTTTGTGAATACTTCATTGAGGTATATTGAAAGTTCTTCAGTATGTGTATCAATAGATTCAACATTCGTAGCACCCTTGATATAGTGATCAAAAGAAATCTTTTGTGCTTTTGCTTCTTGCGTGCCAGTTTCACCAACAATAACAGTGCTATAATTTTCTTTTGGAATAGCATTGAAAAAATCAATGACATTCTCATTAAAAAATCCGCAAAGTCCCTCTTGAGAAAGAAAAAGAACAAAAATTGTTTTTTCAGATAAGTTGTATTCAATATTTGCAAGGCTAGGAAAAATTGTGACAATATCTCCTGCTGCATCTTCTATGCTTCTATGATATGTGCGCAGATGCGGGAGTTTGCGTTTGGCATTTTGGATGTTGTAATTTGCGAATGCTTTCATTGTGGAGATGATATCTTCGATCTCTTGGGTGCTCTTGAGCTTCTTTGTCAAATACAAAGAACTGCTCATTGCTGCCACTCTTTTATAAATTGATTTGTCACACCATGGAGACGTTTGATCAATGCATCATTGATCTCGTTTGTTGCATTAATGATATCAAAAATATCAGGCTCATTTTTTCTTATTTCAGAAATGAACTTTGCTATAAATAATTCTACTTCTATCAAAGGCAAAGACTGCAAATATCCTTCATTGCTCAAAAAAAAGATGATTACTTGCTCAGGCATATCAATATACTCATAGCGCTTTTGCTTTAGCGCAACTCTCAATGCCTGTCCTTTATAGATCAACTTTTGTGTTTGCTCTTCTGCTTTGGCACCAAACTTTGTAAAAATCTCTACCTCCAAAAACTGAGAGTAATCTAGTTTAAGCTTAGCTGCTATCTTTTTTAATGCAGACGCCTGAGCTTTAGCGCCTATGCGTGATACGGATTTTCCAATATCAATAGCTGGCAAAAATCCTTTATTGAAAAGTTCTCTTTCTAAATATATTTGACCGTCTGTTATTGATATAAGATTGGTTGGGATATAATCAGAGATACGCCCTGCTTGGGTTTCTATAATAGGAAGTGCCGTTATTGAGCCTCCTTTATATTTATCATCTCTTTTGCCCGCACGCTCCAAAAGACGCGAATGAATAAAAAAGATATCTCCGGGATATGCTTCGCGTCCAGGTGGTATTTCAAGCAAAAGTGAAATACTTCGATAAGCATCTGCATGACTTGTGAGATCATCATAAACAATAAGCACATCTTTTCCCTGATCTCTAAAATATTCAGCTATTGCACATCCTGAATAAGGAGCGATAAATTTCATTCCTGCAGAACTATCTGATGAAGCAACAACTACTACTGTATGCTCAAGAGCATCGTGGCGTCTAAGATCCTCGATCACTCTGGCAACTTCTGTTTTTTTCTGCCCAATAGAGACATAGATACAAAGAACATTTTTGCCTTTTTGATTAATGATCGTATCGACTGCAATTGATGTCTTTCCGAGTGAGGAGTCTGAGACAATAAGTTCTCGCTGTCCCTTGCCAATAGGGATCATTGCATCAATGATCTTAATGCCGGTATATAGGGGTTCTTTAACAAAATCCCTTTGCATCATAGGAATCGCATCTTGCTCGATGGCATAGTGCTCATCTGTTAGGATCAATTGTTTTTTGTCCAAAGAGAAGATCAAAGGATCAACTACCTTTCCTAGCAACTCGTCTCCGACAGGGATTGATATGCTTTTATTTGTATATCTTACGCGATCTTTGACATTAAGTAATGTATATTCGCCCAAGACAATAGCTTGGACCGCATCTTGTTTGATATTCAATGCAAGCGCAAAAAGATTATGAGGAAGCTCTAGAAGCTCAAAATATCCAATATTCGGAAGCTCCTTTACTTCAATAATGCCATCACTTATGCTGGAGATATAGCCCTCTTCTCCCATGCTGAATACTTTTCTTTCATAATCAGCAGCATGGTAAATCGTATCAAATGTTTTTTCTATAAACTCTTTATTGTTCATTGCGGCACGTTTTCCATTTTCTCTTTAAGCTGCTCCAATTCTCCTTTGAATGAAGCATCAAAAACCTTACTGCCCATGATCAAACGAATCCCTGCTATCAAAGAAATATCTTTCATGATCTGCAACTCGACAGTATCACATTTGAAAACCTTACCCAAAACATCTTTAATCGTCCCAAGCGACTCTTCATTCAATGCAAATGGGGTATAAAGAGTTGTTTTGCATATTTTGCCTGTAAGTTCTTCTTGCAATGAACTGATCTCTTTTGTATCACTCTGCAACAATGCCTGCAAAAACTTATCAATACGTTTTTGATGTAATTGCTCGTCACTTAACTCTTTTAATAATTTTTCGCTGTAATACAGACTAAATTCGAGGCTTTTTTGATAAATCTCTTTTTCAAATTTTTCCCGTTCTTGCTCTATGATCATACTTTGTTTTTCAAATGCCTTTGCGATCTCCTTATCGGTCTCCTTTATTAAGAGATCCTTTTCGATCAGTGCTTGTTTCCTTGCTTCATCAATCTCTTTGTCCCGCAGAGACTGAATCTCTTTCATGCTATTCTTATAATACTCTTCATCTTGAGCTACACGTTTTTCTCGCTCTTCAAGCTTTTCAATACGTTGAGCGATCATCTCTTCCCTTGCTTGTATAATGCGTCTCAAGGGATTAAAAAATAACCGATAAAGAATATATAAAACAATGAAAAAATTTAAAACTTGAAAAAAGAAAGTCCACCAATTAAACATGGAAATTCTTATTTACCGATATAGTCTAACAAAGGATTAGCAAAAAGGATGATCAGTGCTATTACCAAAGAGTAAATAGCCACTGACTCAACCATTGCCATTCCAACAAAAAGAAGACGTGTAATATCATTAGCAGATTCCGGTTGTCTTCCAATAGTTTCAATTGCTTTTGAGAGCGCATCTGCCTCTCCTTTTGATGGCCCATAACCACCGATTGCGATCGTTAGGCCGGCTGTAATGATTGAAACTGCAATAATTATTGTCATACTATCCATTTTCTTCTCCTGTTGTTGATTTAATTTGTTCGGCTTGTATCCCGCCTATAATAAATATATAAGTCAGTAATCCGAAGAGATAAGCGTGCAATAAATCTCCTACGATACTAAGCAATATCATAGGGATCGGCACCAAAAATCCGGCTAGTGCGATTAAAATAGCAATAATCATCTCCCAACTAAGCATATTGCCAAAAAGTCTTATTGCCATTGCAAATATTCTGGAAAAATCGCTAAAAAGATTAAATGGAAGTAAAAATATTGAAGGCTTGATATAACGTTTGAGATAATTTTGTAATCCGCTAAATCTGATACCAAAATAATGAATGGAAAAAAACGAGATTGCAGCAAGTGCGGCTGTTGTACTCAAATCCCTTGTAGGATTATGAAAATAAGGGATCAGAGAAATTAAGTTCATTATCCCAATAAAAATCCATAATGTGCCTATAAACGGAACCAAAGCCCAAACAGGTATAGCAGCAGAACCATCTAGGGTGCTTTTGATTGCGACAACGATCCGTTCAGCAAAAAGTTGCATTTTTGTTGGCTTGAAAACAGAAAGGTTACTACTGATCAAAAGAGAAAGAAAAAGCAAAAAAAACATAATTACCCATGTCGTTACCACAGTATCGGTGATCACAACATCTAAGCCGATTATTTCAAATCGCCATACTACTTCGGGGAAAATATATGTATTCAAATTTATCTCCTCCCATTCATGGATTTAGCTATAATACAATATAGAAGTTTTAATAAAGATAAAAGATAAAGATGAATGGAACTATAATTGCACTAAATTCAACTGTTTGCGATATCTATTTCGAAGAAGAAATTCCATCTATATTCGAAGTCCTTATGCTTAAAATAGAAGAAAGAGAACTCTATTTCGAAACACGCAAACAACTCGATGATCATCTCGTTAGAGCTGTCGCTTTAGGATATATGCAAGGCGTAAAAAAGGGCATGCAAGTCCAAAGAACTCATGAGCAAATAACCATTCCTGTGGGCAAGGAGACATTAGGCAGAGTCTTTGATACTTTAGGCAATACAATTGACGGCAAAGAAGGAGAATTTTCACATTTTAAATCTACATTTCAACCTTCGCTAGAAGTCTCGGCACAAAGGGGGGATGTGCAAATCTATGAAACAGGAATTAAAGTCATTGACCTGCTCTCACCTTTCATACGAGGAGGGAAGGTAGGACTTTTTGGGGGTGCCGGTGTCGGAAAGACAGTTTTACTCTCTGAGTTCATCTTTAAATCTATTTCACTACATCGTGGAGTTTCTGTATTTGCAGGAGTCGGCGAACGCATCAGAGAAGGACACGAGCTTTATACGCAAATGGTTGAATCAGGTGTTATAGACAAAACAATTATGGTATTTGGTCAGATGAATGAAGCATCAGGCATCAGATACAGAACCCCATTTACAGCTTTGACTATGAGTGAATACTTTAGAGATGATGAGCACAAAGAGGTACTGCTGCTTATCGATAATATTTACAGGTTTATTCAAGCCGGACAAGAGATCTCTACATTACTTGGCAGAATCCCTTCGCGTGTAGGATATCAACCGACACTCCTAAATGAAATCGCCGAACTTGAAGAGAGGATTGCGTCAACAAAAGAAGGTTCTATTACCTCTGTACAAGCTATATATGTACCGGCTGACGATATTACCGATCCTGGTGTTGCTTCTGTTTTTACACATCTGGATACTTCGATTATACTCTCTCGCAGTTATGCATCAAAAGGACTTTACCCTTCAATAGACCCGCTTGCATCTCATTCTAAATTACTTGACCCGACAAGCGTAGGCGAGGAGCATTATCTTGTAGCAAAAGAGGTTAGAGAAATGTTGGCAAAATACAAAGATCTTCAAGATATCATTACAATGCTTGGTATGCAGCAGCTAAGTCACGAGGACCGCTTGATCGTCACTAGAGCAAGGAAGCTGGAAAAATTCCTAACACAGCCTTTTTTTGTAACCGAATCATTCACAGGGAGATCTGGCAAAAGCGTTTTGCTCTCTGAAACGATACATGGGTGCAAAAAGATCATTTCCGGAGAGCTGGATGCGATTGATGAAAGTCGGTTTTACATGATCGGAACAATAGATGAAGCCGCTCTTTGATCTACACATCATAACCCCTACACATATAAAAATAATAAATAATGTCTCTTTTTTTAGGGCGGAAGACAAAACAGGTTCCTTTGGTATATTGCCAAGACATATTGAGTTTCTGACAATCTTAGAACCCTCTATAGCAATTGCACTTATAGAAGACAAAGAAGAATATTTTGCTTTTAATGGCGGTATACTCTCTTTTAAAAATAATGTTTTGACCATTACAACAAAAGAATTTGCTCAAAGCAGTAAGATAGGTGAACTCAAAGAGATCATAGAGACATTATTCAAAGATCAGCAAAAAAAAGAGTCTATATTTCATCTCAATATGCAAAATCTTCGAAAAGCTTTTTTTAAAAAAATAATCGAATTGGAGCGTGAAGTTGAATAATGACAAAAAAAATAGTTTTTTAGAGCATATCGACAAAAAAGCATCTTGGATGCAAAAATGGCGCAAAAAAGGTATTTTATGGGAAACCGTTATTGTGATTGGCGCAGTAGGATGGATGATAGCTCTGCCTATGGTTATTGGCGGCTATATTGGTCGCTATATAGATCAAAATCTATCGTCAAGCACTGATGGTATCTCTTGGTCTGCTACATTTATTATTTTAGGTCTTTTTGTTGCTCTGTACTCTGTTTGGAGAGTTTTTATTTATAAAAAATGAAAGAAATACTTTTTTTTATACTCGGGATTATCATCAGTATATTATATTTTATGCATCTTTTTTTGCAACTTTTACAGATAAGGAAAAAAATCAATAGCCCGATTTTTTTGACTTTTCCATTGCGCTTTTTTATACTGAGTTTGCTTTTGGGTTCACTTTTTTTTATCTATGGTCCAATGGCTGTTTATTCTGTAATGGGCATTGTGGTAGGTAGATTTATTTTGATCTATTTATTAAAAGCTAAATAAACCCGATACAGACAGCTACTCTTATACTATATACACTATTAAAATTGTTAATTTATCATTTAAATTCTATCGAAAAATTATATTAAATATCCCGAGTTATTATAATTTATTTGCTATCTTTTTGCCTCTTTTTGAAGGCAGAATATTTACTCTTTTGTAATTGAAATAAATGCTTAGATTATGTTTTTTATTTGTTTTTTTTCAAAAAGTATGTTATACTAGGCCGCTTTTGTGTAAAAAACAAATCAATTTTTTATTTATTTTTTTCACAAAAATATACAAATATTTTAAACTAAGGAGGAGAATTTTTGGAAGACCCCATTAGATTACACCACCCAACAAAAAAGGATACAAAAAGTATCCACCGCCTCATCAAAAACTCCAAACCGCTTGATCTTAACTCGGAATATCTCTATCTTTTGCAGAGCACATATTTTAGCGATACTTGCATAGTTGCCAAAAAAAACGACCATGTCGTTGGTTTTGTCTCTGGATTTATTTCTCCCAAAGATAAAGAGATATTTTTTGTATGGCAAGTTGCAGTCGATAGTACTATAAGGGGACACGGCATAGCTATCAAAATGTTAAAAAAGTTATTTAACTCTCCTGAGCTTGCACATATCAAATACATTCACACAACCATCTCGCCTTCAAATGTCGCCTCACAAAAGGTATTTGAAAAATTTGCAGATGAATTTGGTTTTGACAAAGAGATCAGTGTATTTGCAACAAAAGAGAATTTTGAAGAGGCACATGAAGATGAACTACTATATATACTCAAACCAAAAACAAAACAAGGAGCACACAATGAGGGTATTTGAAAACTATGAATCTGTCGTAAGAGGCTACATTAGAAGCTTTCCTACCATTTTCCAAAGCGCCAAAGGCGCAAAGATCACAAATGAACAAGGCAACGAATATATTGATTTTTTTGCAGGAGCCGGTACGCTTAACTACGGGCACAATAACCAAAAAGCTACAGATGCAATGATAACCTATCTTCAAAAAGATGGTATCATACATGGGCTGGATATGGCTACAAGTGCCAAAAAAGCTTTTATCGAAAAATTTGTAGACACTATTTTAAAACCTAGAAACTTGGATTACAAACTACAATTTACAGGCCCAACTGGCACTAATGCTGTAGAAACAGCACTCAAACTTGCTCGCCTAGTCAAAGGCCGTTCAAACATTGTATCATTTACCAATGGATATCATGGACTTTCTCAAGGTTCTCTCTCAGTAACAGGTAATAATTTTTATCGTGATGAATCGCACATCAGCCGCTCTAACGTTACATTTATGCCTTATGACGGTTATTTGGGAAATGATATAGATTCGCTAATGATATTTAGAAAATTTCTAGAAGACAATAGCAGTGGCTTGGATGCACCTGCTGCAGTTATATTAGAGACAGTCCAAGGAGAAGGAGGCATCAATGTTGCTTCCAAAGAGTGGCTGCAAGGCATTGAGGCACTTTGCAGAGAATTTGACATGCTGCTTATTGTTGATGATATTCAAGTTGGCAATGGCAGAGCAGGTGATTTCTTTTCTTTTGAATTTGCAGGCATTACACCGGATATTATAACACTGAGCAAATCTATAGGTGGGGGTTTGCCCATGGCACTTGTGCTTCTTAAGCCAGATCTTGACCAATGGAAACCAGGAGAACATACCGGTACATTTAGAGGCAACAATCTTGCTTTTGTCGCTTCGACAGAGTTATTGTCGTACTGGGACAATGACGACCTCTCAAGCGCAATCACCTACAAAGAAAATATACTTAGAACAAAACTGGAAGAAATAGCTTCTCGCTACAAAGAATATAATATTAATGTACGAGGCCGTGGACTGGTTTATGGATTTGAAATTGCTAATGACAGCAGCATAGCAGGAGAGATATCTGCTAAGGCATTTGACTTGGGACTTATTATTGAAACTTGCGGATCCAATGGGCAAGTTGTCAAATTTTTACCGCCTCTAACCATAGACGAAGAAACACTGCAAACTGGACTTGCATTATTTGAGCAAGCCGTCGATGAAGTAATGACACAAAAACAAAACAGACTTAAAGAGGAGTTTTGATGATTGTAAGAGATATTAAACACATTATCAACTCACCAAAAGAAGTGCATGCCAAAGATGGGCAATGGACAAGCAGACGAATATTGCTAAAACAAGACGGTATGGGATTTTCATTTCATGAAACCATTATAAAGGCTGGCACCAAAACACATATCCATTACCAAAATCATCTTGAAGCCGTCTATTGTGTCGGTGGTAATGGCAAGATAGAAGATCTCTCGACAGGCAAAATACACGATATCTATGATGGAGTTATGTATGCACTTAACCTTAACGATAACCACCACCTATACGGCGGCACGGAAGATATGCGACTCATTTGCGTATTTAATCCTCCTATAGTGGGAACTGAAAATCATGATGAAAACGGCGTTTACCCGCTTGAAACATAATATTCAAAAGTAAACATATATTTATGTCTATCGATTTTTATTTATCATAAAACCATAAAATCTGTATTATTTTACTTATTTTATGGTCTTACTATCGCTCCACCATACGAGATAATACCGCCCCTATGATTGATCGCTCCATCAAGACCGTTTGATTTAAATATTTGTGCAATCTGTCCGCTTCTATTGCCGGACCGGCATGTAAATATTATTTTTTTGTCTTTGTATGTATCGAGCAACTCTCTAGCCCATTGATTAAATTCAGAAGTCGGCTTTAGCATATCAGCACCATCAATATAGCCCATAGCATATTCCATTTCTTCTCTTACATCAACCAGCAAAAAATCCGCTTCTGCTTTTTTTCTTTTTTCTAGCAATTCTATAAGTTCATTTGAATTTATAACGGTTTTATTTAACATAAAATATCCATTTTTTTGTGCTATTTTACAAAAAAATTATTGTAAATAAAAATTAAATATATATATGATAATAATGTATTATGCTTATATAACTCAATATTTTGATTTAGCAAATTTATTATTGTATTTGATATTATTATATATTATTATGTTATAATCAATAAAAATCATTAAGGATATTTAAAATGAAAAATATAGCAAACAAGATGTTGTTTTTGGTAATTGTAATATTCTTTTTTTTATCATCAAATCTAAGTGCCGGGGAGTTATTTGCTGATATTGATAGGGATGGCAAAAATGAATCAGTACAATGGAAAAGTTTTGGGTCAAATGATCTTGGAGAATATTACCAACTGCTAGTTATAGACAATGACGGAAACATATTATGGAAGGGTCCAAAAGAAAAAAGTAGCAACAATCCTTATGTTTTTGCCTCTTTACATTATGGAGTGTCTCTGCCGGAGCTTTTATTTGATATTGATGGCGACGGCTTTGTGGAACTTCTTGCTCCAGAGCCTCAAAGCGATGTCTCGCCTACCTATTATAGACAATTGCGATGGAAAGGTAACTCTTTTGAGAAGCTTTTATCACGTCCTTTAATGATGGATAGCCCTGTGAGTAATTACTTTGTTTGGAAAAATGGAGAACAAATATATGGTATATGGGTCTCAAAATTTGGCGAAGTTACAAAAGAAGGTTTTGTTAAAGCAAATATATCCCAATACAACAGTGACGGGGTATACAAAAGCGGAATCGCATTGCTTAGATTTACACCCACAGGTGCCAATGTTGAACAATGGATAAAGCCTCTCAGCAGTCCGACTTCATAATAAAACCCAACACTAAATATTAGTATAAAAAAGATATCAGGATCACGATAGAAGATCATCCTACGAATCAAAGGCACATCTATTATTATAGGAGCCTATTTATGTCCGTAAAAACATTAATTGTTTTACTTTTACAGCCTTGCTATTGGCACGGCTCACAAAAAAATAATCATAATAAAGATTATATACTTATACGTCAAAGAATTGTTAATAATATTGAAATTTTATATGAAATGTAAGTAAATGTTTAAAGAAGAAAACTGAGACCAAAAGGTCCCAATAAATTATACTAGCTCTATGATAGCCATAGGAGCTGCATCGCCTTTTCTAAGACGAGTTTTGATGATTCTTGTATAACCACCATTTCTGTCTTTATACTCAGGAGCGATCACTGTAACAAGTTTGTTAGTGCATTCTTTATCTTGAAGCATAGCAAAAATTGCTCTGTGTGCATTCAAATCACCGCTTGATGCTTTTGTAATCAATTTTTCATAATAACTTCTAAGCTCTTTCGCTTTAGGCAAAGTTGTTTCAATTCTACCTTCTTTAGTAAGTGCTATAGAAAGGTTTTTGAGCAATGCAGCTCTATGAGAAGAAGTACGACCGAGTTTTCTATAACCATGTCTATGTCTCATGCCTTATCCTTTTAATTGTTTTATTTTTTTTGTTAATGATTCTCTAAGTGAATCGCTAAGACTAAAGTCAGAACCAAAGCCATGCTCTACTAGACAATCTGTAATCTCATCAAGAGATTTTTTACCAAGATTTTTGATATTTTTAAGCTCTATATCGCTCATCAACACCAATTCTCCTAAAAACTTAATGCCTTCTCTATCAAGTGAGTTGAAAGATCTTGCACTAAGACCAAGATTGTCAACACTTTTCAAAAATGGTTTGAGTTGAGAGTCGTCTCCACCTTTTTTAGTAAAAGATGAATTAATATCTACATTCAAGACACCATTAAAGATTGAAAGTTGTTTATTCATAGTTTCCAAAGCATTTGTAAATGCATCTACCGGATTAATTTGACCATCGGTTGTGATATCAAAAATAATCTTTTCGTAATTTGGGCTATCTTCAACAAGTATATTTTCAATTCTATAATTGACTTTTCTAACAGGAGTAAAAAATGCATCCAATGCAATAGCACTACTATCAACATGGTCTTTAAGGTCTTCACTTGCAACATATCCGATACCTTTAGCTACAGTTAGGCTGAAACTAAGCTCTGCATCTTCGTTAAGTGTAGCAAGCGGAAGATCGCCATCAATGATCTCTACTAATTCGTTAGCAAGATCACTGGCTCTAACTTCTTTATGTCCAGTGAAAGTATAGTTAAGTTCTACACTGTCTCTCTCTTCTTCTTTAATTTTGAAGCGAATATTTTTAAGATTGATTATAAATACTGCTACATCTTCATGCATGCCTCTGATGTTATCAAATTCATGTGCAACATTTTTAATCTTAACCGAAATTGGTGCATATCCTATAGAGCTGCCTAAAACAAGTCTTCTAAGTGGATGAGCCAAAGTTACAGCATATCCGCTTTCAAACGGGTATGCTATGATCTCTGCTCTATTTGCGCCCAATTCGTTTACTTCTACCTCTGTAGGCATAAACGGTGCAACTTTAATTTTTCTCATTGGTTAGCCTTTAATACGATTATTTAGAATAAAGCTCGACTATGAGACGCTCTTCAACTGGGATGGAAATCTCTTCTCTTTCAGGAATTCTAGAAAATATTCCAAAAAGCTTATCTTTATCTACATTTACCCATTCAACCATACCTGTTTGATTGGTAAGCTCCATAGCTCTTACGATTTGTGGATTAGCTTTGCTTTTTTCTCTAATTTCTACTTTTTGTCCAGGTCTAACATTACAAGAAGGAATATCTACTCTTTTGCCGTCAATTAATACATGACCATGATTTACAAGTTGTCTAGCAAATGCTCTTGTAGTAGCAAAACCCATACGATAAACTACATTGTCAAGTCTTTGCTCCAATAATTGAATAAGCAAGTTACCTGTATTGCCTTCTCTTCTGTTAGCCTCTGCAAATAGTGCACGGAATTGTTTTTCACTTACACCGTACATAAATTTAGCTTTTTGTTTTTCACGAAGTTGCAAACCGTATTCACTGATCTTCGTTCTTCTTTGTCCGTGTTGTCCCGGTGCATAAGGTCTTTTTTCTAACGCGCTTTTACCAGCTAGTCTTCTTTCACCCTTAAGTCCAAGGTCAACGCCAAGTCGTCTCTCAAGTTTTTCAACTGGACCTCTATATCTTGCCATCATAAACCCTTTTATATATCTTTATAAAATCTAAGCATTGAATGATCAATGCACTCATTAATATTAGTCACACTACAGATAAAAATCTGTGATTATACTCTTCTCTTTTTCGGAGGTCTGCATCCGTTGTGTGGTAACGGGGTAATGTCTTTAAGGTAAGTAACACGAATACCTTCGGTTGCTCCGATAGACTTGACAGCAGTATCTCTACCAGCTCCAGGACCTTGAACTTTAATTCCTACCTCTTTAACGCCGTTTTCTTTTGCTTTGTTTAATGCATCTTCAACAGCTTGTTGTGCTGCAAAAGGAGTAGATTTTTTACTACCTTTAAATCCTAAAGAACCTGCGCTGCTCCAAGAAATAACATTTCCCATTTCGTCTGTTACTGTGATAACTGTATTGTTAAAAGTTGCAGCTACATAAACTACACCCTTAGCTATACTTTTTTTTACTTTTTTCTTAGCCATATTACCTACTCCTTATCACGCCGAACCAACGGTTTTTCTTTTACCTTTGCGTGTTCTTGCATTGGTTTTTGTTTTTTGTCCACGAACAGGAAGTCCTTTTCTGTGTCTAAGTCCTCTATAGCTGCCTAAGTCCATCAAAGTTTTGATATCCATCATAACTTTTTTACGTAGATCACCTTCAACTGTATATTTGTCTTGGATCTCATTACGAATTAACGCTGCTTCTGCATCGCTTAGTTCGTGAACTCTTTTATTATAATCAACACCTGTTGCATCAAGAATTTTGCGTGAAGTATGAAGACCTATACCAAATATATATGTCAAAGCATATTCCATTCTCTTTTTTTGAGGCAAATCAACACCTGCAATACGAGCCATAATTATCCTTGTCTTTGTTTATGTTTTGGATTTTTACAAATCACGCGTACTATGCCGTTACGTTTAATGATTTTACAATCATCGCACATCTTTTTTACCGACGCCCTAACCTTCATGGGTTACTCCTGTGATAGTTTTGCACTTTTTGTTGCGTGGATTGCCGAGTTATTATCTTGTAAAAACAATAAGCAAACCAGCCCTTGAATAATCAGTGCTATTATGCAAAGGCTCTTCTCGCAGTTCCTTTTTCCTTACTCTAGTCAAAGGGCAATTATTATATCCTAAAATAGATTAAAAATTACTTATATCTAAAAGTGATACGACCTTTGTCCAAACTATATGGAGTAAGTTCTATCTTTACTTTGTCTCCAGGTAATATTTTGATATAGTGCATACGCATCTTGCCGGCTATATGACATAAAATTATATGACCGTTATCAAGCTCTACTCTAAAAGTCGCGTTTGGCAATGCTTCTACAACTTTTCCATCAATTTCTATGACATCATCTTTTGCCATTTTTTTCCTCTTTTATTCAATCTTATTGAAAATCGGGCAAAGCCCGCAAAAACTAACAACTAAGCTGTGACTGCTCCAAATTAAAATATGGAGCAGTCACAGCCAGCTATAAATAGATAGCCACTACTCTTTGATAATGGTTGTTGGGTTGGTTAAGATAACCGCTTTACCATCAACTACAGCAACTTGATGTTCATAGTGACTCGTTCTTAGACCATCTTCACTAACTACCGACCAGTCATCAGACAAATGAAGTGGTGAGCCGCTTTTTTGGCACACCATTGGCTCCAAACAAAAAACCATACCATTACGTATTTTTGGCCCCTGATTTGGCTTGCCTTCTACATAATTTGGAATGTTTGGTTCATCATGCGGCTTGGCTCCTATGCCATGCCCACAATAATCTCGAAGCGGCAGATAGCCTTTTGAGAGAATAAACTGTTCCAAAATATGGGATAGCTCTTTAAAGCGCATGCCTTCTTTGATCTCTCCGATAGCATGGTATAAAGCATCTTTTGAGCATGCTATAAGAGCTTCATCTTCTTTGCTTATCTTGCCAATCGGCATTGTAATAGCAGCATCTCCATAATATCCATCATACTTGACACCTATATCAAGGCCTAGTATATCGCCTTCTTTTATAGTCTGTATGGTAGGAATACCATGAATGACAACTTCATTAAGAGATGTACAAACTGATGACGGGAAACCATATAAACCTTTGAAAGATGGTACGCCGCCACGTGAGCGAATAAACTCTTCAGCCATAGCATCTATTTCTAGAAGAGTCATGCCGATTTTTATGTTTTCTTGGAGATATTTTAATGTATCGCCAACGATCCCGCCAGCTTTTTCAAGCTTGGCGATTTCGTTTGGTTTACGAATAGGAATAGCCATTATAGACCCACATGTCCCAAAACATTGTATTGGTTCATTGTTCGTTGTGCCTCAATTTTACGCATCATATCCAAGGCAACTTGAATAATGATCAAAATCGCAGTTCCCCCAAAATAAAAACTTGCGCCTAAAGCATTGACAAACACAAATGGAACAGTAGAAATAACAGCTAGATAAACCGAACCAAATCCGGTCAATCTGCTAGCTACTTCATTTAAAAACTCTTTTGTATGTTCCCCGGGTCTTACACCAGGGATAAATCCGCCTTGTCTTTTTAGGTTATCTGATATATCTTTTGCGCTAAAAGCAATTGATGCATAAAAGAATGCAAAGAAAATAACCATCAAAAATGTTGCTACATTGAAAACTACTCCACCAGGAGCCAATAAATCAGCAATTGCTGTAGCCCATGTATTTGAGCTGGCTTGCAGCATAGTAAGCGGGAACATCATCACGGCACTTGCAAAAATAGGAGGAATTACACCTGAAAGGTTTACTTTGACAGGTATATAATTCATCACTCTTCTATGTTGGTTTTGAACTATTGTTTTACGTGAATAAGAAATAGGAATTCTTCTTTCACCAAGCTCAACATATATAATAGCAACGATTGTAATAAACATAATGGCTAATATTACTAATACTGCCAAGAAATTCATCTCGCCCGAATTGACCGATTTTACCGTATTTGAGATCGCAGAAGGGATACCAGAAACGATCCCGGCAAAAATTATCAAAGAAATACCGTTTCCGATACCTTTTTGTGTGATCTGTTCACCTATCCACATAAGAAGCATAGTTCCTGTCAGCATAGAAAATACTGCTATGATCGTAAATGTCATATGATCTATAATAATAGCACTTTGTCCGTGACCGCCTGTCATGCTTTGTAGTCCCATAGATACGCCAATGGCTTGAACAACTGTAATGAATATAGTGAAATAACGGATAATTTGCATATATTTTTGCATACCGTCTCGTTCTTTTTTCATTTGACCAAGTGCAGGGAATGTAGCAGCCAATAGTTCCATTACGATTGAAGCTGTGATATAAGGCATAACACCTAGAGAGATAATACTAAGTCTGCTAATGGCATCACCACTAAACATATTTGCAAGACCTAGGGCATTGTTGGAGTTTGTATCAAAGAACTCTTTGATAACAGCGAAATCAACACCGGGTGTTGGGATATACGCCAACACCCTGTAGACCAACAAAAATCCTAAAGTAATCAAAATTTTCTTGACTAAAGGATTTTCCATGTTATTTTCCGCTAGTAGTTACTGCTTCATCTTTGATTTTGGAAGCAAGGGTTTTAGCGCTAGCGCCGATAAGTTTAACTTTTGTGACAGACTTTTGCAGTTTATACACACCCTTGATACTCTCCATTGTAATTTCTGGAAGCTCAGCAATTACAGTTACTTTTTCTACATTGATTACATAAGGTTTTTCTACTCTTGAAGTAAAGCCTACCTTAGGAAGTCTTTTGTAAAGTGGTTGTTGACCACCTTCAAAACCTCTTTTTTCATTGTAACCTTTTCTAGCTTTTTGGCCTTTATGACCTTTTCCAGAAGTTTTACCTGTTCCTGAACCTTGACCGCGACCGATTCGTTTATTGTCTCTAGTTGAGCCAACTGCTGGTTGTAAATTATGCAACGACATCGTCTCTCCTTATGATTTGATTCTTGAAAGAGCTTGTATAGTTGCTCTTACAAGGTTATTTGGGTTGTTAGAACCAATTGATTTAGTAAGGATATCTTTAATACCTGCAAGCTCAATAACCGGACGTGCAGCACCACCGGCGATAACACCGGTACCTTCGCTAGCTGGTCTAAGCAAGATGCGGCTTGCATTGAATTTATGTTCAATATCGTGAGCTATAGTAGAACCTTTAATATTAATCTTAACAAGATTTTTAAAAGCGTCATCTACAGCTTTTTTGATAGCATCTGGAACCTCTTTTGCTTTACCAAAACCATAACCTACTGTACCGTTTTTATCGCCTACAACTACAAGAGCAGTAAATCTAAATCTTCTACCACCTTTAACAACTTTTGTAACACGACCGATATTTACAATGGCTTCTTCAAAATTTTCTCTGTTTATTGTTTCCATCTTTTACCCTTACAACTTAATACCAGCGTCTCTTAGAGCATCAGCAAAAGATGCAATCACGCCGTGATAGAGATAACCATTTCTGTCAAATTTTACCGTTTCGATACCGGCACCTTTTAGTGCAGTTGCTATTTCAGCAGCTATTTGTTTGACATCTTCTTTATTAGCTTTAAGCCCCATTTTTTTACCATCAACAGCAGCCACAGTATGGCCGATTGTATCGTCGATTGCTTGAGCATAAAAATGTTTGTTAGACTTAAAAACTGTAAGTCTTGGCATACTTCCTGTACCAGAAATTTTACCTCTAACTCTTGCTTTTCTTTGGGTCAAGAGTCTATTTTTTCTTTTTTGAATACTTTTCAACATCTAGAACCCCTTACTTTTTCTTACCAGCTGATTTACCAGCTTTTCTGATGATTACTTCATCTGTGTATTTCACACCTTTACCTTTGTACGGTTCAGGTGGTCTAAAATCTCTAATTTCTGCTGCAACTTGTCCGACAACTTGTTTGTCACTTCCAGTTATAGTGATAATGTTTTTATCTACTTTTATGTCGATCCCTTCTGGAACATCATAAATAACGTCATGTGAGAAACCTAGTTGTAAAGTTAGAACATTACCGGCTATTGAAGCTCTGTAACCAACACCATTGATCTCAAGTGATTTTGTAAATCCTTTATCAAGACCAACAATGATATTGTTAAATAAAGCTCTATAAGTGCCCCAAAAAGCAGCACTTTGTCTGTCGTCGCCTTTTTTTACAAATTGGACTTTACCGTCTTCAATTTTAACTTCAACACGACCATGTGTTTCAAGTCTTTTTTCAAGATTGCCTTTTTTAGCTACTAGCATAGTGCCATCTATTGATACATCGATACCGTTTTCAATTGCTACAGGTTGTTTTCCTACTCTTGACATACTATCTCCTTACCACACACTACACATTACTTCGCCGCCGATACCAAGCTTGAAAGCTTCATCATTCGGAAGTACACCTTGGCTAGTTGAAACTACTAGCGTACCGTAACCGTTTTTAAAGGTTTTGATCTCATCTTTACCTTTATGGATACGACGACCAGGAGAAGAGATACGTTTAATTTCATTAATCATACTTCTACCGTTTTCATCATATTTTATTACCACTTTGATAGTTTTTTTATTACCATCTTCTTTTACTTTATAACTCTCAAGGTAGCCCTTGTTTACAAGAATAGAAACAATTGCTTCAACAGAGTTTGCATGTAAAAGTGTAGTTACATCCAATCTTCTTTGTGCAGCATTTCTTATTCGAGTAAGAGAGTCTGCAATTATATCTGTCATCATCTTTTACTCCTTAATTACCAGCTAGCTTTTCGCATGCCTGGGATGAGGCCTTCATTGGCCATTTTTCTTAAACACACACGGCAAATACCAAAATCTTGATATACTGAGTGAGGTCTACCGCAAATTGTACAACGAGTATAAGCTCTAGTTGAAAACTTAGCCTTTTTTTGTTGTTTATTGATCATTGATTTTTTAGCCATTAGTTTCTTCCTTTCGCAAATGGCATACCAAGCTTCTCAAGAAGAGCAAATGCTTGTTTGTCATCGTCTGTACTAGTGATTACTGTTATATTCATACCGTGTGTTTTAATGATATTATCATATACAACTTCCGGGAACATCAATTGCTCTTGTAAACCAAAGTTATAGTTACCTCTTCCGTCAAAACCGCGTCTAGGAATTCCTCTAAAGTCTTTAACTCTTGGAAGTGCTATTGAGATAAGTTTATCAAGGAAGTTATACATATTTTCGCCTCTTAGGGTTACTTTGATACCACTTGGACTTCCCTCTCTAGCTTTAAATCCGGCAACAGATTTTTTAGCATTTGTAATGATTGCTTTTTGACCGGCAATAAGGCTAATAGTATCAGCCATATTTTGGATCAATTTAGTATCTTTACCTTCTTCACCGGCTCCAACACTAATAACAATCTTTTCAAGCTTAGGAGTCTGCATCGGATTAGCAATCCCGCATGCTTCACGCAACGCAGGTACGATGTCATTGTACTTTTGCTTCATTCTACTCATTGGATTATTCCTCTACTTTTTTCACATTAGAGATATGGATCGGCATCTCTTTAGACACAAAACCACCATTTTTATTCTCTTCAGTTGGCTTAACTGCTTTTTTAGCTGTTTTGCATCCTGCTACAATAACGGCATCTTTTTTTGTAAGTACTTGAAGTACTTCTCCTACTTTGCCTTTATCGTCTCCAGCAATAATTGTTACTTTATCGCCTTTTTTGATTTTAAATTTTTTCATTACCATACCTCCGGTGCCAATGATACGATCTTCATAAAGCCAGCATAACGAGTTTCACGACTTACCGGTCCGAAGATACGAGTACCTATAGGCTCTCTTTTATCGTCGATAATTACTGCTGCATTGTCATCAAATCTGATCAAAGAGCCATTGTCTCTGTGGATCTCTTTTTTTGTACGTACTACAACAGCTTTTACAACTTTACCTTTTTTTACTTTTCCGTTTGGAAGTGCTTTTTTTACTGATGCAATAATAACATCACCAACACTTGCATATCTTCTTTTAGATCCGCCAAGAACCTTGATACACATGATTTCTTTTGCGCCGCTGTTATCTGCTACTGTTAATCTAGTAAAACTTTGAATCATTAGATCTCTCCTCTCTTAACGATAGTGAGCAATCTAAAACTTTTTGTTTTTGACAATGGTCTGCACTCAATAGCGCTTACAGTATCACCAACATTAACAGTGTTTGCTTCGTCATGTACAAGGTATTTTTTAAATCTTTTTACTGTTTTGTGGTATCTAGGGTGTAAAACCTTTCTTTCAACCAAAACAGTCGCTGTTTTGTCACCTGCTTTTTTGATGACAGTTCCTGTAATTTCTCTTTTTGGCATGTTGATCCTTTACTTTGATCTAACAGCAGTAAGTGCTGTTTGGATTCTTGCGAGATCTTTTTTCGCGATTCTCAATTCACTAGTATTGGTAAGTTGCATAGTTTTAAGCTTTGCACCCAATGTGAACAACTCAAGTTTTTTAGCTTTAAGCATCTCTAAAAGTTCTGCTTCTGTTTTATCTTTTAAATCAATATACTTCATTACTATCCTTTAGAGAGATGATTTTTGTCTTAAAAGGAAGTTTGTAACAAGCCAAAGCCAAAGCTTCTCTTGCCAATTCCTCATTAACACCAGCCAACTCAAAAATGATACGACCCGGCTCTATATTCATAACCCACTTCTCAACGCTACCTTTACCTTTACCCATTCTTGTTTCTAATGGTTTTTTTGTCAAAGGTTTAGCTGGGAATACTCTGATCCAACTTTTACCTTGTCTGGCAACTTTTCTTGTCATTGAGATACGAGCAGATTCTATTTGTCTAGAATCAATTCTTCCTGCTTCAATTGCTTTAATTGCAAATTCGCCAAATTCAATGCGGTTACCGTTAAAAGCTTTGCCTCTATTTCGGCCTTTCATAACTTTTCTATATTTTGTACGTTTAGGCATCAACATGATTATCACCTCTTCTTCTTGATGGCTTTCTGCCTTCTCTTTTCTCTTCTTGTGGTTCTGGTTGGATACCTTTTTGTAGTACTTCGCCTTTGAATATCCACACTTTGATACCTATGATTCCATAAGTTGTGTGTGCTTCAGCAAAACCGTAATCGATTTTTGCTCTCAAAGTATGAAGAGGTACACGACCTTCAAGATACCACTCTGTTCTAGCTATCTCAGCACCGCCAAGTCTTCCTGCAACTGAGATTTTAATCCCTTTTGCACCTGATTTCAAAGCGCCTTGAATAACTTTTTTCATTGCTCTTCTGAAAGCAACACGACGTTCAAGCTGAGTAGCAATACTCTCTGCTGCAAGTTGAGCAGATGCTTGTGGTCTTTTTTCTTCTTTAATATTAAGAGCAACATCTTTGCCAAGCATTTTGACAAGTGTTTCTTTTAGTTTTTCGATATCTCCACCTTTTTTACCGATGATTATACCTGGGCGTGCAGTTACTATTGTAATACGAACTTTTTTCGCAGTTCTTTCAATAATAATATTACTTACGCCAGCATAGAAAAGCTCTTTTTTAAGATATTTTCTGATTTTATAATCTTCTGCAATAAAAGTAACAGCTCTGCTTTTTGCCGGAAACCATCTTGATTCCCAGTTGCGATTGATACCTAGTCTAAGACCAATTGGATTTACTTTTTGTCCCATATTTATGCATCCTTTCCGTCAGCTTTAGCTTTTGGCTCAGCTTTTTTAGTTTTTGCTTTTGGCTCAGTCGCTTCATCAGAAGCTGCTTTTTTTGCAGGAGCTTTTGCTTCAGCTTTTGGTGCTGATTTTGTTTCTGCTTTTTTAGCTGGGGCTACAACTTCAACAGCTGCAGGAGCAACTTCTACCAATATATGTGAAGTTGGTTTCAAGATTCTAGAAGCAGTACCTCTAGCTCTAGCTCTCCATCTTTTGATCACAGCCGCTTTGTCTACTCTGCAGCTTGTAATCTCTACTTCTTGTGGCTCATAGCTACCGTTTGCAACTGCGGAAGCAATTGCTTTTGAGATGATGCCTGCTGCTTTATTTGGCATAAATTCCAAGCTAGCAAGTGCTAGTTCAGCATTCATACCTTGCACTTCTTGTGCAATAAGTCTCGCCTTGGTTGGAGAGACGCGTACGTATTTTACTAATGCTCTACTCATTTTCATCATCCTACTTTCTTCTGAACGGTACCTTTGTGGCCCTTAAATGTTCTAGTTGGTGCAAATTCGCCCAATTTATAACCGACATGGTTCTCTGTTACAAATACTGGGATAAATTGTCTACCATTATGTACATTGATAGTCAAACCTATGAATTCTGGGAAAATCACAGATCTTCTTGACCATGTTTTGATAGGCTTATTTGATCCTTCTTCTTTTGCTTTAAGAACTTTCTTTTTTAGATGACCATCAATAAATGGTCCTTTTTTAGTTGATCTTGCCATGCTAACCCCTTATTTCTTTCTCTTAGCGATAATGAGTTTATCACTAGCTTTTTTCTTACGAGTTTTATAACCTTTGGCTGGAGTACCCCAAGGAGAAACCGGATGTCCTGAAGAACCTGTTTTACCTTCACCACCACCATGTGGGTGATCCACTGGGTTCATCGCAGATCCTCTAGTTTGTGGTCTGATACCAAGGTGACGATTTCTACCGGCTTTACCGATTACTACGTTTGCAAAATCCTCATTACCTACAGTACCTATTGTTGCCATACATTCGCCAAGAACATATCTCATTTCGCCAGAAGGAAGTCTAAGAGAAACGTATTTGCCCTCTCTACCCATGATCTGTGCATAACCGCCGGCACTTCTAGCCATTTGACCGCCGTGACCAGGGCTAAGCTCAATATTGTGTACCAAAGTACCAACAGGAATGTTAATCAATTTCATAGCATTTCCTGCTTTAATATCTATGCCACTTTCTGCAGAGATGATTTTATCGCCTACGTTAAGCCCTTTTGGTTGCAAGATATATCTTCTGTCACCATCTACATATTTAATTAGACAGATTCTGCAGTTTCTGTTTGGATCGTATTCGATTGTTGCTACTGTACCCTCGATCCCAAATTTATTTCTTTTGAAATCAATGATACGGTAAAGTTTTTTAGCACCTGCTTCTTTATGTCTTGAAGTAATGCGGCCGTTATTGTTTCTACCAGCAGTTGCCGGAAGTTTTACCAACAAACTTCTTACGCTTGCTTTTGCCGTAATATCACTATTGTCAAGATTAGTCATATAACGACGACTTGGAGTGTATGGTTTATATGTTTTTATTGCCATGTTCTATCCTTATACCGCTAAGCTTTCAATTTTCGCATCTTCAGGAAGCTTGACGTAAAATTTCTTTACATCATTTCTTTTACCTTGGATACCTTTAAAGCGTTTAACTTTACCGTTAACTCTCATAGAATTTATACGGAGTGGGCTGATACCAAAAAATTCTTTAAATACTTCTCTAAGTCCGTTTTTAGTCATTTTTGGAGTTGTTTGTACTACAATCACGCCAGCCTCTTGAAGAGCTAAGCTCTTCTCTGTGTACATAATTGTTTTAATATCTGTAATATCTGCCATCTTAACTCTCTTTTGTTAATTTTTCAAATACTGCTTTTTCCATTACGATCGCACCATATGCAGCCGCAAGATAAGCATTTAGCTCGTTGCTCTCAATGAGATAAGCGTTTGGCACATTTCTGAATGCCAAGAATGTTTTATCATCAATCATATCTTTAACTACAAGAACATCTCTTTGTCCTAGAGCGTTTATCATAGCAACTGCATCTTTTGTTTTAGCAGAATCTATTAAGATTGAATCCGTTACAAACAATCTATCATTAGCTGCTTTTTCTGCGATAGCATGATAAAGAGCCAATTTTTTTTGCTTTTTATTGACTTTAAGGTCATAATTGCGATTGTTAGTAGGTCCAAATGCTATACCGCCACCTCTGTAGTGTGGAGCTCTGATTGAACCTTGTCTTGCTCTACCGCCGCCTTTTTGTGCAAATGGCTTTTTACCGCCACCGCTCACTTCTGAGCGAGTTTTTGTTTTAGCTGTGTTTGATCTTACTGACGCAGCATAAGACTTGCAGTAAAGATACAAATTGTGCGGATGCACTTCTAAAAATGCCTGTGGAAGGGCATCGCTTTTAATTAATACTGGGTTACTCATTTTACAATCCTTACCAATCCTCTAGCTCCATTGTGTCCAGGAACTGAACCTTTTAGAACCAAGATACCGTTTTCGGCATCAAAAGATACTACTTCATTTTTTACGGTTGTTTTTGTATTACCGTGTTGACCAGGCATTTTTTGACCCGGTTGAACACGACCAGGCCATTCGCAGTTACCGATTGAACCTGGAGCTCTATGAAATCTAGAACCATGTCCGCCCGGACCCCCTGCGAAACCGTGTCTTTTGATAACACCTTGGAAACCTTTACCTTTAGTGGTAAGTGAAGTTTTCACTACATTTGCCTCAGCCAAAGCAGCAACATCTAGATCGCCTGCTTCTACACCGGCAGCTACTTCAATAGTCATAAACTTATTGAATTCATTTGTGATGCCGAATTTAGCTTGTTGGCCTTCGATGCTTTTGTTTAGCTTTTTGCTGCTATTGTAAGCTACTAGCGCTTTGCCGTCTTCTCTTACTTCGCATACCTTTGTATCAATCACCTTAAGAAGAGTGACTGGAATACTGTCAACATTAATTGTTCGGCTCATGCCGATTTTTTCTACGATAAATTCCATTCTCTACTCCTTATTTGTCCATTGATCTTATTTCTACTTCGATCTCAGGAGCAAGGTCTAGTTTCATAAGTGAATCTATTGTATCTCCTGTAGCAGAAACGATATCGATCATTCTAGCGTGAATTCTAATTTCGAATTGTTCACGACTATCTTTGTTAACATGAGGTGATCTCAAAACAGTATAGCGTTTTAGATTAGTTGGCATAGGAATCGGCCCTCTAATCTCCGCACCAGTTCGCTTGACAGCGTCTATGATAGATGCTACTGATCTATCAAGTACACGATGGTCATAAGCTTTAAGTTTAAGTCTTATTCTTTCCATTTGTTTACCCTTATAAAGAACTCGTCAGCTATTGCCGACATAATTTGGAACGGAGATTATATCTAAAATATCTGAAAACCTCAAGACTTTACAAGCAAAAAATGGTACAATTCTAAAAAACATTTCCTTACTAAAAGGAAGAATCAGATGGAATTACTAGAATATTTACAAAACAATACCCCGGTAAATGACAATTTTATACCTCGAAAATGCATATTGCCAAATAGAGAATATATAAATTTATATGGTGCTAGAGGTACGGGCAAAAGTGCCTTAGTGCTTAACCATATAAAACAATTTGACAAAAAAAATGTTTTATATATAGATATGGATGACCCAAACCTGTTTTTCAATCCTTTGGACGAATTGCAACAATATATCAAACAAAATGACATAAAGCTGCTTATATTGGATCACTTTTATAATAAAGATATCAAACTGCCCAAGGTTGACGGCCTCATTATAGTCTCAAGAGAACCTTGCAATATTGTGGATTTTGATAGTGTAGAGCTTATGCCGCTTGATTATGAAGAGTTTTTGGCTTTTGAAAATCACATCGTACAGACAAATGCATTCACTCATTTTCTAAAATCAGGTGCACTCCCCATAATGGCAAAAGTCCACAAATCACTCCAAAGTATCCTGAAACAATTTATTCAAAGCAGATTCGATATGCAAGAACTTAAACTTCTCAGTATCCTAGCTGAACATCATACGGAACATTTGAGCATAAACCAAATATACTCATTTGCCAAAGAGAGGTTTAAGATCTCGAAAGATTGGCTCTATTCCACTATCAAATCTTTTCAAGATGAGGGACTTATATACTTTATAGACGACATCTCAAAAAAAGGCGGAAAAAAGCTAATTATATATGATACTGCCGTAGCAAAATATCTAACATTCAAGCATTCATTTATGATGCAATTTGACTCTACGATCGCCATGACACTCATCAAACAAAATATACACTTTGAGACTCTAGGCATACACGGATATGTCACAGATGATTTAACACTGATCATCCCGGCACCATTCGATAGCGAAGAAAGCATATGGGCAAAGAGTCAAAAAAAGTTTTCAATTTACAAGCGGCACGGCATCAAAAAAGTCATAATGATAACGGTTGCCAATCAATATGAGTTTAGTATAGAAAATATTAGTTTTGAGGCGTTACCGTTTTATGAATGGAGTATCACTGATGAGATGTGAATATATTTAGCTCAATGATCTTATATAGTATTATTAATTAGCAATCCAATTTGTCATAGAGTGCTCATCAAGCGCACCTGAAATTCTTTTGCTCTCTTTACCGTTTTTGAACAATATCATAGTCGGTATCCCGCTTATGCCAAAACGTCTTGCTATCATCTCTTCATTTTGAGTATTCAGCTTGGCGAATATTATTTTAAGTGGAAAACGCTCTGCGACTTTTTCAAAAGTCGGTGCCATCATTTTGCATGGACCACACCATGGAGCCCAAAAATCAACGACTACAGGCAGATCGTTATGAGATATAAAATGATCAAAATTTGAACTATTTAATTCTATAGGCTTTGTATCCAGAAGAGAACTTTTGCATGAACCGCAATTTGCTTTTGTATAGCTCTCTTTTAACGGCAAAGCATTTATCTTCATACATTTTTTGCATACTACATTTATTTTATTATTCATGATATACTCTTTATTATCTATCTTGTAACATATAAAATTATAACATATAAATTATGGATTAAATCGAATGAGAGTCGGTGAAGTACCTCTCCCCAGATACCTGCGGCACACAACAAAAAGAGATGAGCTGCTATGTTCCCATCCTGACTCTTTGTCCCTTAGTGTCGTTGCACAGGTCTAGAAAGAGGCGTTCAAGACAATTTAATTCATACTTTCATTGCCCTCAACGCCTATTTGTAGCCTAAAGAGATAGAAGTATAGCAAAGAGTTCCTTTAAAAATATTAAGATATAATTCCAACTCTTCAATAGATGGACAGATGGGAGAGTGGTTTAATCTAGTCGCCTGGAACGCGGCCGTACGAGAGTACCGGGGGTTCGAATCCCCCTCTGTCCGCCATCGCATCACAAATCCTCATACATACAGACTTTATTAAAATTAAAATGGCTACTGTGCCCAAAATTGTCAGTCACTTTGAGAGAAATCTAGCTCTTTTTTTGTCCAATCTTTTTACATATCTTGCATTGTTATTTTCTTTGTAGTACTATATGATTATGTTTAAAATGAAAATAAAGGAAATACAAATGAAAACAAAACCAGAGATGATGCTTACAGTTAAAAACCCAAAAAATGGACAAATTTACACATTTCAAGTTGAAGATGACAATACTTTAATACTTATGCATCCCACAACAAATATGCCAGCATACATTATTAATATAGAAACGGCAAACATAAAACTATCTCCTATTGGTACTAGTCGTTCTACTGAAGACACGGGCAAATGTATTGTAGAATGTGCAAGAGATTGTAATGGTAGTGCATTATGTGCAGCTGGATGTGTAGCAATGTGTTCAACTATTATTTTTGATTGATTATTGTTTTATTCTCTTTTTTCGTTTCGTGGCAATAATGGAAAAGCTAAATACACATTTTTCATTCAAAATACAGAAACGAAAAAAGGTTTTTTTGCCTACACCACAATAAAATCACTAAAATCGAACTAAAAATCTAGTTATATAAGTATTTTATTTATTTCAATATAATTTATGGTATGATTTAGAAATGCTTTCAAATGGAGGTTCGACCAAATGAAGTCAATAATATTTGATCCCTTGAATGAGATAGAAAAATTACTTGAGCATACATCCAAAGAAATCAGTGAATCTTCTATTTCAAGCGACAAGCAAATACACTCCATTAGAGTAATGACCAAAAAAATGAGATCTTTGCTCTACCTCATCAAGCCTTTTTTTGGCGACAAAGAATTCCTCGAAAGCCAAAACAAATTTTATAAAGAGCTTGCCAAGAGTTTATCACAAGAACGTGAGACAAAAGTCATGTATGATACTTTTCAATGGCTGATCAAAAAAAGCAAACTACCAATAGATAATTTTGAAGAGATACAAACCACACTCCGGCAAAATTTAGAAAACAATACTACTACTGATGCCGACATAAATCAAAAACTTCAAATTTGTAAACAATCAATGATGATGGCATTGGATACTATAAAAGATCAAAAAAGAGAAAACTACACTATAAAAGACCTGAAAACCGGGTTTTTACAAACATATAAAAAAGCATATGATACTCTGCATCTCGCTCTTGCGACCAAAGAAGTAGAGGATATTCATCTCTTTCGCAAATATGCCAAATATCATATGTATCAAATCCAATTATTATCAAATCAACTTCGACGTTCAAAACAAAGGAGCAAAGATCTTGACAAATTAACATCTTTGCTGGGCAGGAGCCATGACCTGGCACTTTTTGCAGAATACCTGCATAACAATAAAAACCTAACCAATTTAGATATGCTAATATTTTACACATCAAAAGAACAAAAAAAACTTACAAAAGAAGCCTTGAAAATAGCGAAAAAAGCTTTTAAACACAGACCCAGAAAATTAAAAATATTTAAAGATATTAATCATTAATTTATTTATTTTTTATAAAAAAATATATTAAAATATTATATTATGGTATTATATAAAAAAGTATTTGACACAGGAGATTGCAATGGATATTTACACCTACAACGCAGATGTCGGAACATTTGAAATAAAACAAACAGGTCATAAAAGATATGAGCTTTGGATAGATGATGAAATACTCGGTTCTTATGAAAATGCCGAATTTGCAGCCCAGGATGTTGCAAGATTTAACACTGGCTATACCGAGTGGGACAGATGGGAAAATGAACTTCAAGATTTTCCTTCCGATCTAAGCGAATGGACGCAAATCAAAGAAGAGCAATAAAAATAAAAGGAGAAGTCATGAAAACTATAGATTATCAGGAATTTGAAAAAAGTTTATTGGAGATGAAAGAAGAGCTAGAGTCAAATATTGCTCGCCTAAAAGATGAAATAGACGTTATTGGAAGCGAAGATGAGATCGATGATATAGAAGACATGGCATCATTGGAAAGTGATAATATGCACCATGCGGCGCTTCTAAAACAACAGCAACACGAATTAGACGAAGTTATCCATGCATTATCAAAGATCAAAACCGGAAATTATGGTATATGCGAAGAAAGCGGCGAGCAGATTCCTCTAGAGCGATTACGAGTTATGCCTCATGCTAGATATTGTATCAAACATGCCAAGGATATTTAATAATCTTTGAACTTATATTTGCATCGCAGTCCGCTAGAGATTATTATTATTTTGCATAAGGTATATAAAATTTCTAAGAGACTTGCTGAAACTTTTGCTTAAATGCATATCATTAATAGCAATTATATTCACTTCTCTAGGAATGTTTCTATTCTTTATGATATCAGAAAGTATCTCTGCACTGTTTTTATAAGACTCTTTTATTTTGCTATAGCGTATCTCCATTTCTGATATGGCTGCTATGTCGCCTTTTTTGGCTGCATGAAAAATTATTACACTTGTAAGTATCTGGTATCTAAGATTTTTGTAAAATTGCTGTTCTTCTGAAGTCTGAGTATCATTAAAAAACTCAAGATCATTCAGTATATCTTTTATTGATTTTGCCGCTGTGGCAAGATATGTCACTGATTTGATCATTTTTTCTATCTCTTCGAGCTTGGTTTTATCTGTGACATTGGCTGAAAGCATCATCGCAAAATCAAATATCTCTCCTGCTAAAAGTCTAATATCTCTATATAGATTATTATATTGTATATCAAAATAATCATTGTGTTGCTCCAAAAGCTTGTCTGTGTCATTTTGCCCATCTAGTGCTTTGGCTGGAGACACCCCGATAGACAACAAGGCAAAATTTTCAATTTTGCTTGCAAGATAATCGACTTCTTTCTCTAATGCAACGATCGCTACATCCGGAAGATCTGCCGATACGTCTTGAATATATTGCGTGACTTGTCTCTTTTTTGTCTCGAAAAGAAGCATCAATCCTTTTGCAAGAAAAGCAATAAACGGATACCATAGCAATACTCCCAAAAAATTAAATACAGTATGAAATAATGCAATGTTCACAACCTCATTATCGGAAATACTCATAAAATTAACCAAAGAGACTAGTGGGAAAAGAAGTAAAAGCGCTACTACACCGGTGGAGAAGTTGAAAAAAAGATGAGCAATGGCAGTGCGTTTTTTATCGGGTGTTCCGCCAATTGCTCCCAACATCACTGTTACAGTTGTTCCCACATTTGATCCAATTACAAAAGCTGCTGCCATCTCAAAGCTGATCACGTGTCCAAATAACATACTTTGAGCTATTGCCATAGAAGCTGAGCTTGATTGTATTATTGCTGTAAGCAAAAAACCTACAATAGAAAAGAGATACGGATTGAGATCGGCATATTTAGCCATATCAAAAGTATTGGAAAAAATTGTTACATCATTTTTCATTCCTTCTAACCCTAAAAAAATAAGGCCAAACCCGACAATAATCCCAAATATATGTTTCAGACGAGATGACTCCTCGGTCATTACTCCGCCTATACCTCCTATTGCGAGCATAATATATGCCAACACCCCCACATCGACTTTGAAACCTACAAGCGCGATAATCCAAGATGTAGCAGTTGTACCGATGTTGGAGCCAAAAATAATAGCTATAGCGTTTTCCAAGGATATAATTCCGGCACCTATCAAAGAGAGCGCCATCAAAGATACTACTGATGAACTTTGAAAAAATGTCGTCGCTCCTACGCCCATCAACAAAGAACGCATATTAGTTCCTGTTGCACGCCTTACCCACATCTTGAACGATCTTCCTACGCTCTCCTTGATACGTGCCTCAAGATAAAACATTCCAAAAAGCAGCAACCCAAGCGAAGCAAGAGCATGAATCCAAATCATATAGTCCAGAATTAATCCTTTAACTAATAATTACGATATGATAACATATTTAAAACTATATTTATTGTTTTTATTAATTGATAAAATAAATTAATGTCTATATTTTTATGTTATTGTAATTGATATATTTTATGGTATCATTTAAGCATTACTCTAGTGCAAGGAGAAGATGACAATGTCAAGATTGGTCAAGCCGGCAGATTATGCCAAAGAGACAGGTATATCCAGACAAGCTGTATATGCAAAAATTAAACGAGGGTCTCTCGCTTCTAAAGAGATGAATGAACAACTATTTATTGTGGTAGATGATGACAGCAAATTAAAAACAAAACCGAAAGCAAACATATCATCTGACAACCAATCTCCATTGGCGTCAAAATCATCATCTGCTTCGAAGCTATCACAACCCCTCTCAAATGAATTTCAAACTATCATAGATGCCAAAAATGAAACTATAGAAACTCTCAAAAATCGAATACATGACTTAAAAGAGAGCAATCAAGAATTATCTTCGGTATTTCGCAGCGAAATAGAGCTTCTAAAAGAAGCTTTTGGCGAGATGAAAAGAATCTATTCTCATCAACTAGAACATCAAGAACAAGCAACAATTATATTAAACAATGATCATGACGAGAGCCATAAAAAACCAAAATGGGTCGGTGTCAAAAAATTTCTAAAAAAATTTGATGTTGACAAAAAACATTATGACAAAATAAAACAATACCTCCATACGCTATACCTCGGTGGGGATACCAGAGTATCTCTTATTGATGAGAAGATCAAAGTAAATTTACATAATAGTTCCAAAGAAATGATAGAAGAAGCTCTAGAAGATTGATAATATAACTTTAATAATCATTATCAAGTTAAGAGCACTTTAAGGATAAAACGGCTATTCTTCGATAACTATTATCAAAATAGTGAATAAAGGGGTTGTTATATGGAAAAAATCGTGGTGGCATTAGCTGGTCAGCCAAATGTAGGCAAGAGTTCGCTAATCAACGCTATCTCAGATGCTAAATTAAAGGTGGGTAATTTTTCTGGTGTCACCGTTGATAAGACAGAGGTTATCTTTACCATTTGTGATGAAGTATCGTGTCAAAATCATGAAGTGCACATTATTGATCTGCCGGGAGCATATTCGCTAACTGAATACACAATAGAAGAAAAAGTCACCAAAAGCTTTTTGCAAAGCGATGAATATGATGTAATTGTCAACGTCGTCGATGCTACCAATTTACAAAGAAATTTGGTCTTTACAACCCAATTGCTGGAAATGGGCAAAAAAGTAATAGTAGCTCTAAACATGATCGATGAAGCTGACAAAGAAGGGATCAAAATAGACGAGAAAAGGCTGAGCTCAATTCTTGGCGTTCCATGCATCAAGACAAGTTCAACTAATAAAACCGGTATTGATGAACTCAAAAAAACTATTGTAGATACGCATAGCAAACCATATAATGATGCCAAAGTAGTCTATAGTGATGCGATAGAAGAAGAGATTGACAATATAGTAGATTTTTTCAAAGCCAAAAATTATCATTTGCCCGACTTCGCGCCATCTTTTCGCTGGCTAGCAGTCAAATTACTCCAAGAGGACAATGCAGTATATGGTGCCATAAACCAAGAGCCTGTCTGGATAGAGCTTTTGCCTATATTGAGAGAAGGCTTAAACCACATCTATATACATTACGATACTAAAGATTTAGAGCAAATTTTTACAGATGAGCATTTTGCATTTGCCAAAGGTGCCAAAATGGAAGCTATGTCCACAGAAGGAATGAAAGCAAAAAGCACAACACAAAAAATTGACAATCTTCTTATAAGCCCTTATCTGGGCATCCCTATATTTTTGTTTTTTATGTGGATGTTATTTCAATTGACATTTACTCTTGGTGCTGTGCCGATGGATGCAATAGATGCCGTGTTTGTCGCACTTAGCGATTTTGCAAAATCGGTACTTGGAGACGGCAATCTGGGTTCTCTTGTAGGAGATGGTATCATCTCGGGTGTAGGGGCGGTCATAATGTTCTTGCCGAATATTTTGATACTTTTTTTGGGTATCGCATTATTGGAGACGACCGGGTATATGAGCAGGGTAGCATTTTTGCTTGACGGATTTTTTCATAAGTTTGGTCTTCATGGTAAAAGCTTCATACCGCTTGTGACCGGTTTTGGATGTTCGGTTCCTGCTTATATGGCAGCTAGAACACTCAAAAATGAAAAAGACAGGCTTATTACGCTTTTTATCATAGGATTTATGAGTTGTGGGGCAAGACTGCCTATATATGTACTATTCATAGGTGCGTTTTTTGCCAAAGAAAATGCTGGGACGATGCTTTTTGCTATATACATAACAGGGGCATTGCTCGGGCTTTTGGCAGCAAAAGCTCTCAAAGTATTTGTTTTCAAAGGCGATGATGAACCATTTGTCATGGAAATGCCAAAATATCGTATGCCATCATTTAAACTTATTTGGCACACGGTCTATTCTCAAGCAAAAAGCTATGTTAAAAAAGCAGGTACTTTTATATTATTGGCCTCTATGCTTGTTTGGTTTGCCAGTAATTATCCAAAAAATGAAGCCAAAGAACAACTATTTATAGCTCAACTTGAACAGCAAACTAACGAAGAAGCCAAAATAGCACTGCAAAATACTCATCAAGAAGAGATGCTAAAAAACAGCTATCTCGGAATTGTAGGTACTGCCATTACTCCGGTATTTGAACCTCTTGGTTTTGACTGGAAAATGAGCGTTGCCCTTGGTACAGGACTGGCTGCAAAAGAGGTTGTAGTATCTACCCTAGGTGTTTTATACTCTCTTGGTGATGAAGTTGATGAGGCCAATGCTGGGCTCATCGAACAGATCAAGAAAAATATTCCTTTCGCGTCTGCTGTATCATTTATAGTTTTTGTGATGATCTATCTGCCATGTTTGGCAGCTTCGATGGTATTTGCAAAAGAAGCCGGTGGATGGAAGTATTTAGTCTATCTATTTATATTCACCACGACTACAGCTTGGATACTTAGTTTTATAGCGTACCGTATTACACTTTTACTCGCAGGAGTCAATATATGACACTAGATAAATTAAAAAAAGGCCAAAAAGCTGTTGTTATTAGCATCAATGCCCCCAAAGCTCTTAAAGATAGATTGACATCTTTTGGGCTGCTAAAGGGTGAAGAGGTAGAACTTAGGACTCATTCATTGGCAAAGCAAACTATTGAAGTTGCAGTAGGACACACTTTTGTCGCTATCAGAGACGAAGAAGCCAAAAAAATTAAAGTAAATCCAATATAAAGCATTAAAAGTTCAAGTATTTCTTGTATGGTTATGCGGTATAATTCGAATAATTTTATACAAGGAGTATCTTTTGATACGATACACACACCGTATTGGTTTTTGGAAACATATCCTACTTATTTATGTATCAATATTTTCATTTGCACAATCGGCTGAATTCCACGAAGAAGCTTCAACTATTATTGCAGTATCTCTACAAAATCAACCAAAAAAAAGTTTTTTTAAAGAGTTTTATGAAAGATTGTATTTTGTACCTGTATGGACACACGAAAACACTCTTTCAAATTTTTCACATGAACTGTTTAAACAAATAGATGCCGATAAAACCATCGAACCTGACTCCAAAATTCGCCAAAATGCATTTATAATCTCCTCTAAAAGCAAAGCTGTATATGCAAGCTTGAGTATGGAAGAAAAAATAAAGCTAGAATTTGAAATAGCCGGGCTCTATAAAGAATATATAGATTATCTATTGAATGGCAATATAAACTGGAGTGCCTTCAAAGGCAAATTGGTAAATCCAGCAAATGAAGAAGAGATAAATGGTGGCTGGATCACATACGGCAGCAAATTTAATCCGCTAAATATCATGCAAGATGCCATTATCAATGGAAGTCTAGATGATACTCTAAACAGAGCCACTCCAAAAGGTTTTAATTATGCTCTTATGGAAAAGGAACTTATAAAATATTTAGAAATCAAACAAAATGGCGGATGGGAGAAAATTCCTGCCATAAAAGGCTCTATCAAAATAGGTCAAAGCAATGTGGCAATTCCGGCAATTAGGGAAAGATTGCGCTCGACTGGGGAACTTGCAAAGTGCAATACGCCAAAAACAGCAAAGTTATATGATACATGCCTTCAAAAAGCTGTCATAAAATTTCAAAAAAATAACGGTATCAAGCCAAACGGTATAATAAATACAAAAACCCTAAAAGCTCTCAGAGAAAGTATAGATACAAGAATATCTAAAATCAGACTAAATCTAGATCGCATCAAGTGGCTAAATCACCGTTTTGAGCCAAGAAGTATAATGATAAATATCCCGGATTTTAAATTTACGTTTATAGAAAACGGCAAAGCAATAAAGGAGATGAAAGTAATAGTCGGGGATAAAAAACATCGTACTCCTGTATTTAGCAATCGCGTATCAAACATAATCCTAAATCCATATTGGAATGTTCCTCAAAGTATCATACAAAAAGAATTTATCCCAAAACTGCTCAAAAACCCAAATGCGATGATAAAAGAAGGCATAGAAGTAACAAGAGGATGGGATAGAGATGAGCCCAAAATAGACCCGGCCACTATCGATTGGAGTCAATATCGATATAGCAGAACAGTACCTTTTAGGTTTGCCCAGCCTCCTGGAAATGCCAATGCTTTGGGCAAAGTCAAATTTTTATTCCCAAATAATTTCGCAGTATATATGCACGATACTCCGACAAAAAGACTATTTAATGAAGAGATAAGAGCATTTAGCCATGGCTGCATCCGCTTGGCTGAACCAATGGAACTGCTAAAAATTTTTGCATCTATTGACAGCAGAGTAGATCTAGAGCGTGCAAACAAGATACTAAAAGGCAAGACCGAAACAAATTTAAATCTAAAAAACAGCATACCTGTCGATATCGTATATTTAACTGCATGGGTTGATTACGATGGAGAATTGCAATTTAGAGACGATGTGTATGGCTATGATGAGTTGCAAAAATAATTTTTAACAAAACTCGTTCGTAATGAGCTTGTCAAAGTATGAACGAGTTTAAAATGGTTTTTTAACCTATCCTATATCCTGAAACAAGTTTGGGATGACAAATTAAATACATATATAGCAAGAATTATTTAAAACTATTCTCTGAATTCGACCACTTCATCAAACGGTAAACGAAACTTTGGTGTCTGCGGATTTACTCTATAGCCAAGCGCCACAATAAGCGCTACGCTCTCCTTGGAACTATCTATATCTAAAGCTTTTTCTACATTTTCTCTCTCAAATCCTTCTATCGGGCAGCTGTCTACTCCTATCATGGCGGCATAATTCATGATATTAGATGCTGCTAGATAGCACTGCTTTTGGCTCCATGCTTTAATTGATGGCAAGTCATTGATATAGTTTTCGTACCTTTCTACATAAGCTTGCATTGCATCATCATCCAGCCCTCTTCTAGCAAACATAGCTTTATAATATGCCGGGGCAGAAACCGCTTTGTGCTTAGCAACGATAGCCACAACTGCATCACAAGTAGTAATTTGGGGCTGATTCCAGCAGATTGGCCTTAGGGTCTCTTTGAGTTCTTGGTTTTTGATAACTATAAAACGCCAATGCTCCATACCAAAAGAAGATGGACTGAGTCTGGCAGTCTCCAAAATGAAAGCTAAGTTATCTTTGGATATTTTTTTATTCTCATCAAAAAGCTTACATGCATGACGAAAGTGCAGAATATCCAGTAGTGATTTTTGATCTATCATAGAGCTTCCTTTTTGACCATTATAACATCAAATCGGATATTTTTAATCTGTTTAAACTTTTTTTGACTCTTTTTGGATAAAATCGAATTTCTTAAATTGAAATATTTTGAAAGTCAATTAAACAAGGATAAAAAGTGCAAAATACAGATAATACAATATACGAAATGCTTGTACATATCCCTATGTGTATACATGCAGAGCCAAAACAAGTAGCCATCATAGGCGAACCAAAAGAGATTTTAGATGAATTAGCCAAACATAAAGAGATAAACACGATAAAGATCTCTTCGGGTGATGCTATATCCGAATTAACCAATATCCAAGAAAATAGTTTGGATATTATCATTACAAATGACAAAGAGATGCTAAGCGATCCCCTATTTTGTGGGGTTGCCAAACGTGCATTAAATTCCAAAGGTGTCCTCTCAATTCTGGCTAGTTCTTTGGCACAAGATGTATCCGGTGCATCAAAAGAGCTAAAAACATTGGGAGAACATTTTCGTATAGTTATGCCTTACGGTTTTGCATCTAGCAATGATAGCTATTTATATGCATATATAGCAAGCAGCTTTTATCATCCAACAGCTGATATAAATCTACAAAGAGCAGACTTGACTGACGGCTTTAATTATTATAATTCAGATATTGCCGTTGCTTCATTTGTGATGCCTACATATATTCGAAAACAATATTTAGGGCTTATCAAATCTTAATGACGCTCAATTATGCTATCGCTCTAACCGGAGGAATTGCTGTAGGCAAAAGCTCTACAATCTCATTTATGTCGCTATACGGCTTTAGATGTATAGATGCAGACAAAATAGCTCATCAAACCATAGAAGAGCAGCGCGATGCCATTATCTCTATGTTTGGATCAGATATCTTAAAAGATGGGAAAATAGACAGAAAAGAGATCGGCAAGATAGTATTTGCCAATGCCGAAATGAGAGCCAAACTAGAAGCTTTGCTTCATCCGCTGATTTATGATAAAATTATGGCACTTGCCTCACAAGAAGAGAAGCGAAAATTTCCATATTTCATAGATATTCCGCTTTTTTTTGAAAACAAAAGGTACAAAATAGATAGATCATTAGTCGTCTATGCTCCAAAATCTGAGCAAATAAAACGCTTAATGAAACGCAATGCTCTTAGTGAACAAGAAGCCTTGTTGCGCATCGAGTCACAAATGGATATAGAAGAGAAAAGACGGCTTGCTACATATGTGATAGACAATAGCAAAGACTTAAAGCACCTTCAGCAAGAATGCGAAAGAGTTCGTGATATAATTTTGAATGATTACAAAGGCAAACAATGACTGTGACCAAATATAGTGCCAGCGGAAATGATTTTATCATCTTTTATGCTGAACAAAAAAAAGACAGATCAGACTTGGCAATCAAACTCTGCCATAGACACAATGGCGTAGGAGCCGATGGCATGGTGGTGCTTATTCCGCATGATGAATATGATTTTGAGTGGGAATTTTACAACAGTGACGGAAGCTTAGCCTCAATGTGCGGCAACGCTTCAAGAGCAGTAGCACACTATGCGCATGAAATGGGCATATCTATAAATAATGAATCTATATTTTTAACTGGTGCCGGAGCAATACGAGCCAAAATAAATGGCGATTATGTCATATCTGATATGGTGCCGCCAAAACTCATAAAACAACAGATCATAGAAAATGGCGAGACATGGTGGCTGATCGATACAGGGGTACCTCATCTTGTAGCACTTAGAGATGACATATCATCATTTGACCTGCTTCAAGCAAGAGAGCTGAGAGAAAAATACAATGCAAATGTCAATATAGCTGCAATTTTTGATGGCAAACTATATGTCAGAACATATGAGCGGGGCGTAGAAGATGAGACCTTGGCATGCGGTACAGGTATGGTGGCGTGTTTCGTGCGGGCACACAAAGAAGACCTTTTACCATCTCAAGTGCAAGTATTTCCAAAAAGCGGTGAAGAGATAGATATACGCTATAATGAAGGTATATATAGTTTTGGGGGCAGAGTAAGCAAGGTGTTTGTCGCGGAAGTTTTTATATAATAATTAATTAGGATCCAAAATGAAAAAAATTATTATATCGGCACTATTAATTGGCTCATTTGCATTTGGCATGGAGATGAAAGATGGTATTGCGGAGTATGATAAGGGAAATTATGCCAAAGCCTATAAGATTTTTTACGCTTTAGCCAAAAATGGTGATCCAAAAGCTCAATATAATATCGCTTTGATGTCACTATCAGGCAAAGGTACCAATGTTAGCCACAAAGAAGCTATATCTTGGTACACCAAAGCAGCAGACCAAAACCATGCTCCATCGCAATATAGTCTGGGGTATATGTATCAAAAACAAGCCAAAACCAAACCATTGCTTATCAATCAGGCAAAATATTGGTATACTCAAGCAATGACGAACGGCGTCAAAGAAGCTTATACCAATATGGCATTTTTGTATTATACTGGATACGGCAAAGATATACCAAAAGATATACCAAAAGCCATAACACTGCTAAGCAAAGCTGCTTCCATGGGAGATGCGAATGCACAGCTTAATTTGGCGATCATATATGGATGGAAAAATGATGTGCCAAACGACAAGCAAAAAACATATAAATATCTAAAGCAGGCTCTCTCATGCGGCAAAAGCGAAGCTAGTGCTTATCTCGATGTGCTATGCAAAGAGAGTGTATGGGCATGCAAAGAGTAAATTAAACAATTTTTTTAAATTTACTCTTCGTAAAAATAGCTATAGATACCAATTTGACTACTATATAGCCGATTATCATTCCAAAAACTATCTCTATAGCAAACATAACAAGCCAATCCATAACAGAAATATAATGATGTACTATCTCTTCGATGCCGTGAAGCAATCCTGTTTGATGAGCGACTATACCGCCTCCAACGGCAAGCATAGCTACAGTCCCTATCACCGAAATAGCTTTTATAAGATACGGTACCGCGGCTACTAAGACATCCCCTATTTTATTAATCATTCCGTTTGTGCGTGCCTGCAAGAAAAAACCTATATCATCGAGTTTTATGATCAATGCGACTACTCCATAAACTCCTACCGTGGTGACAATTCCGACAGCGACAAGTGTAGCCAACTTGATAACCATGGTAGTGTTACTTACAAAAGAAAGGGCCAAGACCATGATCTCTAGTGAAAGGATAAAATCTGTTTTAATAGCACTTTTTACTTTATTAGTCTCAAAATGTTCTGTACTCAATTCTTCAAGTGTCTCTTTTTGGCTTTGGGCTTCATGATGTCCGAAAAACTTCTCAAGCACGCTCTCGACGCCTTCATATGCCAGATACAATCCACCCAATATCAAAATTGGCTTCATAAGCCATGGGGCTATTGCACTGATTATAAGTATCAAAGGGATAATAATAAGCTTATTGAGCATGCTTCCCTTGGCTATCTTCCATACTATAGGAAGTTCCCTGGCAGCTGCTTTTCTTTTTGCCTCGGCACCTATAGACTCACGCAACTTATCAAGTTCTTCCAATACGGCTTGTTTTGCTTTTGGGTCAAGTGCATCAATATTGGTTTTTAACTCTTCTAAAGAATGAGCTTTTTTTATCTCTTTATGTAGCAGGCTGGTGGTGGTTTCATTGGTAAGGTTTGCAATAGCCGCAAGGTCATCTACCAAAATACCTGAAGACTTAGCACTTGCTACTTTTGTATATGTAGCTATATCATCAAGCATCACGGATGTATTATCCAGAGAGCTTGCTACTGCCTTTGTGCTTCCGGCTAGTGTATGGCTTGCAAGAGAGCTTATATCATCGGCTAGTGCAGCCAAATATCCCAAAATTCCGGCCATTTATAATCCTGATTATCTTTGATTTTATTTTGAGATTGTAGCATAAGTTTTTGTGCAAGGTGTTATGAAAGATGCAATGATGATAAAATGTATTAAGAAGTGTGATATTACCAAGCCAAAAAGGCTTGGTAGTGAAGTTAGAATTTATATGTCAAACCGACATTGATGGTATAAACCTCTTCATCCCAATTGTCTTCACCATACAGATCTGCTGCAAGTGCCCACGATGCTGAGTTGTCTTCATCATACAATCTTACATAATCTACAAATATTGAAAGATTTTCAGTGAACTCATATGAAGCACCGATACCCCATTGGAAATCACTTTCATCCAGCCATTCACCAAAATCATTTTCCAATTGCACATTACCGTATCCAAGCAATGCATAAATATCAAATTGTTCAGTTACCGGGAACATAGGCTTAACATAGATACCCCAAGCTCTAAGTTCATCACCGTAATCGGCATCATAATCCCAAGTAGTATTTGGGAACCCATTGAGTGTCTCGCTTCCTTTGTCGGAATAATCGCCGTCACCCAAAGACCACCAGTATCTTCCTTCAATTGCAATGTATTGATTGAATTTATACCCAGCTTGTGCCATGATGCCGTTATAATCTACCTCTTCTTCTCCAGACCATTCATATAAATCCGGAGCGAGATTATATTCCCATCCATCATAATCATTATTATATCTTCCGGCTGCATAAGCAACCCCTACATAAAAACCGCTATCATCTACCATAGGAGCTGGCACTACTACTGCCGGTTCTACCGGAGCTATGTCTCCACCTGCTAGAGCAAATGCACTCATTGATAATGCCGCAACTACTGATAATGTAAACTTTTTCATAATATTTCTCCTTAGATTGTTTTAATATCATTTTGAAACTATTGTTCAAATGATACATTTATTATTTCTCCACCCACTACTGCGGATGCTCCAACTAACAAGCCAACAACCAACGATCATTAATACGTTATAATTACTCCTTATAAAATATTATTACAATAGAGACTATAACATTATTAATACTTAAATGTCAAGATAAATAAGAAATTTTTTTTAAATTAATGAAAATCATCATTTTTTATTGTTATATTTTTTCTTAAAACAAAAATGCCATACAACCTTGTATAGCCCTTGTACTAGTACTCTCTAGCAAAAAATCTCTCTAATCTTATACACACATAAGAGAAACGCTCAAAAGTTAAGATAAACAAGAAAAAATTTTTCATTAACGAAAAATGTCATTTTCTAGCTCATTTAAAGAACAAATATAATATAAAACAAAAAAGTATCACAATGGTTACATTTCAAATAAACCGGATCAATAATAATAAAATCGGACAAACTGTGAAAAAATATAAGGAAATGGGTATAGAGGAAACGGGGGCAGGCTACTTTTTCTATGTAAATAAAAATATAGCCTGTCCTCTTTATTGCATGATATATCGCCGTTGTTTGTTATGTTTACACATGCCAGGTTGACATCTCCGCCGCTTGTAGATCCCCATCCAGCACCTACTGTTATTTGCCCGCTGATATTTTTTTGTTGACTGTCGTAGACGGCCGTATCTTGCAGGCTTTTTATGTTCAGGTTTGACGTAGTTAGCTTGATACTATCTCCGAGCACTTGTCCGCCTATGATATTTGTAGCATCGCCTGCTATGATGGTTGTAAAATATCTAGACAGGTCATATGTGGTCATTTACCTTTTGTAACGCTTTGCAAATCAGCTCTCAACCATGATTTTAAATCTTCGTCTGTAAGTTTTGAAAGGTATTTAATATATTCTTCAATACTTATAGGCTCTTTCGCATCTCCGTACAATAAAACATTGCCTTGTTTGTATTCGCAGCTCAAAAGTGTTGCGACATAGAGTGTGTAATACAGATAGTATCGCACATCATTCCACTCTACGGGTCCACTCTACGGGTCAGGCGTTGCACTCTATGGGTCAGGCGTTGAATTTCCACTTTTTACCACCTTTGATATTAACGACTTGGACAGCCCGAGATAATTACTTATTTGGGACTGCGTGTATCCATCATCTAGTGCATTGATTATAGCGAGATTTCTTAATGATTTTGTTTTGGCATTATGAAAGTGTTCTTTGAGATTTTTACTGTATGCATAGGTGTTTTTATTCTCTTTTTTAATGCTCTTTTGATGCACTATTTCATTGAGTATTTTTAATTCATCTTCGTTAAGTTTGACTCCTATGATATCTTGGACGTTTACATATTCGAGTTCTTTGATCAATTTTGAATCCTTTGCACATAGGATTATCTCTTTTTTATTAATGAGTGATGATGCTAGAGTATATGAATACTCTTTTATGTCATTGACAATGCCTGCTTCTACAGGATTTTGTTCTATGTATCTGATAATAGTATAAAAGTATTCTTCGCTTGTGATATATCTTGAATAAAACCTTCCTTGCCAAAGATGCCCGCTTCTTTTATACTTTTTATTAAAATATATTGCATAGTTACTATTGATATGTTTCATAAATCCTGAGAGGTTCTCAAGCTCTGTTTCTACAAGCAGGTGAAAATGGTTGCTCATAATGCAATAGTCATGAACAATGGCTCTATAGTTTCTACAAGCTTTACATACTATTTGTAAAAAGATATCATAATCTTCATCTTGCAGAAATATATCAGAGCGGTTTACTCCTCTGTTGATTATGTGATGAAAGCCTGCTAGATCTATTCTTGGTCTTCTTGGCATGAGATTGCCTCCTCGATTTATGATAACTTTCTATTTGAATTATATCATAAAGTGGAAATTCAACGCCTGACCCGTAGAATGTAGAATAAGAGGATGATTTTTTGTGAAAAGGTGTAGTTCCTGATGGAACCTTGATTCACAAAGCCTGCCTTTTGCTTGTATCTATAAAGCCGGTCTTCCTCTCTTCATACTTGTCTACTAAGAGTTCCCGGCCCTATAGCACAGAGGAGTTTTGCAACGTATTAATTCCTATACATTTAATTTGAGTATCAAGAACATTGTCTTCAAGAATAATATCGGGCTCAATATCAAACAAATCCATGGGGTCAATATTTAATGACAAGGTATCAATGTTGTCAAGGTCAACTACGGATTTGTCGGCATATACAATGATTTTTTTGATATTCTTTTGATTTTTGGTTTCTTTTGAATATGCTTTGTTAAACAAAATAGAATAAATTAATATTTGCCTTATATCAGCTTCATTTACTACGTTCTCTTCAAGTTTAGACTTTAGTGTCAGGTGATGAAAGTAAACCACTACTCATAACTCTTCCTTACTTTTGCTATAGCAGATGAACTCAGGCCAAGATATCTTGCCACCTCTGCCTGCTTGTATCCATCGTCTAATGAATTTATTATAGCAAAGTTTCTTTTGGTTAAATCTTTGTTATCTTTAAAATGCTCGTCAAGTGTTTTGTTTTTTTCTTGTCTAAATTCATGTTCCTTTTGTACTATTTTCTTTTTTTGTTCTATTTCAAGATTTTGAAGTTCTTTTTTAGTCAGTTTAGTTTCCAGAAGCTCTTGTATACCTCCATAATGAAGTTCTTTAGTAAGTTTAGAGTGTTTCGCACAAGGTATTATCTCTTTGTTTGTATCCAATAAGGTTGATAATAATGTATAAGGATATTCTCCTATCTGTTTTGATATTTTTGCTTTGATTGGGTTGTGTTCTATATATCTAAAAAGAGAATAGAGATATGTTTCATTCATGATGTACCATGACTTGTATCGTCCTTGCCATAAATGACCTGTTCGTTTTTGTTTTTTATTAAAATAGATTGCATAGTTTGAGCTAATTTGTCGCATGAATAGTGAGAGATTTTCGCTGGTGGTTTCTATAAGTATATGAAAATGGTTGTCCATAAGACAATAATCATGCAAATTAACTTTGTATATATGACAAGCTTTACAAAGTATCTCTAAAAACTTCTCTTTATCTTCGTTTGATTTGAAAACTTTATTTTTATCAACTCCACGATTGACAATATGATGAAATCCACAAAGATCTAATCTCGGTCTTCTTGGCATATATTTTCCTTATAATAAATTTGAATATTATATCATCGGTTTACTTTCATCACCTGACCCTAAAGTTCTAAAGTTCATGTTTGAGCATCAAAAAGCTCTGACATAGCAAATGGTGTTGCAATTGAAACTGCCTTTGATATGTAATGATGTAAATTATAGATAGTCATCTAATCTCTCAAATTTTTATATCCTTTTCCACGCATGCAGTTTCCAAATTTTATTTTGAGTCTATCGTATGCTTGTTGCTTATAAAAAAAATTATTAATGTCGCCTGGTCTCATTTCTTTTTTTATTTCTACTTCACTCCAAGGAAACCCTCCTGATTTTGGATTACCTCCACATTCAACCCAATCCCTAATCTTTTGTTCTTCGCTTGCTCCGGTCTTCTGCCAATAATAAAGGGCGGGCTTTGGGTTCCTTAGCTTTTCATAAACTTCCCATTCTGGACCGCCTGGCCATGGACCCTCAATGCCTCTGCACCCAAATAAAATCAATCCACATAAACCAAAAAATAAATATTGTGATATTTTTTTATTCATCATCTTAGCTCCATAATAAGCTTAAGGGTATCATATGAAATACCTGTTGAAATAGCAAATGGTGTAGCAATTGAAACTGCCTTTGATATGTAATGATGTAAATTATAGATAGTCATCTAATCTCTCAAATTTTTATATCCTTTTTTATCCATGCAGTTTATAAGTTTATTTTGGAGTCTATTGTAAGCCTTATTTTGATAGATGTTTGTTGTATATACTTCTCCAGGTCTCATCTCTTGTCTTATTTTTGTTTCATTCCAAACAAATTGTCCATTAGTATGTCCTCCACATTCAATCCAATCCCTAATCTTTTGCTCCTCACTTACTCCATTCTTGTGCCAATAATAAAGCGCTGGCTTTATAGCGGCAATAAAATCAACTCTATCTTGACCGCTTAAGCCTATCATGCCACCTCTGCAACCATAAAAAAATATAGAGATTAAAACTAAAACATATATTCTTTTCATCATTTCACTCCCTGTAAAAGTTTGAAAACATCGTATGGTATGAGATTGGTCAATGCAATAGGTGCTGTTATGGGCACAGCGAGAGTGGCCCAAACATTATAAGCTGTTGATTCGTTCTTTGACATTCCTCTTTGGGTATTTCCTTGATTATCATATAATCCTGATATTTCTCCGCCAAACCAATCATGAATACCAGCCCAACCTGTATCTACAACCCAATCTGTCAAACCATTTGCATCGTAATGATATGCTAAATCTAAACTAGCAAATCCCATAGTTCCTTGAATACCCTGCACGCCCCCAGTTGTTCCACCCATATCAGGAGCATTGGCATTCATGTAGTCACCAAGGGACACGCCTGCTCCTGTTTTTGGATCTGGGTTCCACTGCACTCTGCCCAACTCATCATATATAAGATTTCCGTTGCCGTCATTAATACATCTCTCATTATTCTCACCACAAATGGCATCTAAATCAAGTCTAGTTCCTCCAAGCTTAACACCGTCAAACGCTCCGCTTTCTTCGGATACATTGCTATATACTACTCCGGTTTTAGGATCAACTATTCCTGCAAATTTGCGAGAATTATTTAATGATTCTTCTCTTGCCATTGTTGAGATTGTTTGAAGTGAACCATAAAGTGCCGGAGCCCCTATGTCTCCTGTTGTCAGCATAGAAGATATTGTCGTGAGCGCTATTCTTTGATACTCAAGACTATATATATCATCATAAAGTTCTGTTTTTTGAGCTTCCAAATCATTATAAGCTGCTTTCTTCTCTTCATCTGTCATTGTATTATTTGGATCATTGAGAGCCTGTTCTTGATTATTTATATCTTTTATTTTATCTTTTGCTTCTTTTTGACCTGAATCTACATATGCATTTATAATAGCTAAGGAGTTTTCATTAAACTCTTGCGTTACCCTTGTCTGCACATCAAGCTCTTTTTGAACTGCTGCGGCATCAAAGGTATTTGTCAGGCTTCCGCTGTTTTCTTTGATGGTATCTGTGGTGGTAGTAGTGTGGATGTCTGAGAGGTTATCCATGGTTATGTTCTGGATTCCTGCCTCCGCAGGAATGACGGAAGTGCCTGTTATAGTAATATTTGAAGTGTTTATGCCTGCATAGGTTGTAGAAGTCTGACTGTCACTATCACTGCCGAAGCCGATGGATTTAGATGTACCAAATTTACCTTCTTCTTGTCCTGCAGCAGGTGTCTTGGTAGTAGTAGTTGCACTCGTCACAGTTTCAGGGTTCGGGGAACTATAGCTAGCACTTGCACTTATTCCGATACTCTCTCCCTCATAGCGTGAGAAGTTATCTATATTGCTAGCTATTAGGATATTTGTAGTATTATGAAGTTTCATGCTATTTATGTGCCTTTGGTATCATTTGCTTTAGCGATTTAAAGTGTTCTTTGTCAGTTTGATTGCGAAGTTTTGTAAGCTCGTTATCCTCATAAGTAGGTGTGTTTTGTTGCTCAGTTTTCGGTTGTGATATTGTTGAAGAAACACTACTTGCTGTTTGCGATAAAACAACTAGACTGATGCCTTTTTGACTTGCTAAAGATTTTATCTCATTGCAATCACTCTCTTTAGCTATGATATAAATTGTTGCATCTACTTTACGATCAAGTGCGTTTATAGCTTGTTTTGTTGTTGCGATATTGACTGCCTCGCTTTCACCGACAATACCTAGCTGTTTTACATTTCCTGACTCTAACATGCTTTTTATATCTTGGGCGGTTCTAGTTAAAGTACCAGCACACATAGCCATTAGCATCATTTTTTCAGATATTATGGTACCTGGAGCTGAAACTTGTATAGCATAAAGTTTGGATGGATTATTTGAAGTTTTAGCAATTGTTTCTAAATCTTGTTGTATATTTGAATCTGCATAAGAAAATCCTACGAACAGTACAAGCATAGTTAAAAATCGTTTTATTTTCATGTTTTCTTCCTTTTGGAGCTTTAAAAATTATCCACTATTGCCCTCTAACAACATTATACTTAAACCCTTTTTTAATCATACAATCATAATATTCTTTGTAGCTAATTTTTTTATTGAAATTGCCACATAATTTTGCTTCTCTTTCTGTCATTTCTCTTGTAAACCCTTCTTTGGTCCAAACTTCATATGTTCTCGGAATTGGTGCATCAATATATTTTAAATTACATCCTATTAACATCAATTGCACAACTGTCAATAAAAGTAATTTTTTCATAATAACTCCTAATTTATTGAATAAATCTAGAACTAATTCAACTATTTTTCGTTTTTTATAGATATACAGCCAGGATACTGCATGTTTATTTCATTATTACATCTATTCTTTTTAGGGTAATCGATATTTGTAAGCTCATCCCAATATGTTGCAGAATACTTGAAGCCCATGTCAAGCATGCATTGCTCCATTTGAGTCTTCAGCTGACGATATACATCCATATTTGCTTGTTTGCTTTTTCTATAATTAATAAACTTGCTATATCCGCATTGATTAAGTGTAATTTCATTCATTCTTTGAGTATAGCCCTCCTTTTTCCAACTTAATGCATATGGTGCAGATGGTGCATCAACATATTTCATGCTACATCCCAGCCACATCAGTTGAATAATTATCAATAAAAATATTTTTTTCATACTTATCGGTCTAATACAACTTTTAAAAATCGTCAACTCTTGCCTCTTCGCCTGTTTTTCTCCAGACAACTCTACCTTGGTTATCAAGATAGATCTCCCCTTTTGCCAATGCACAACCAACCGCGTTATGTTTAAATTCGCATTGATCCGGGAAACCATTTGGTTTTGGCACAAATCTATACCCTTTTTTTATCATGCATATATTATAAACAAAGTAACTATAGTTTGATCCAAATTGGTTATATTTTTTTGAATATAATTGAGCACACTCCACTAAGTCGGTATTTTTTTCGCCATTATCTATAGCATATTTTTCCCAAATCAGATTGTTTGGTGCAACAATAGCAGATATTGGCGCATCAATATATTGCAAACTGCATCCAGCTAATATTAATTGAGTAATTATTAGTAAGAGTATTTTTTTCATTTATGTCCCTAATTTGTTGGATTAACAACCTGTGGTTGATTTATTTGCCCATCACTCCAAGCTAGATCAGTTATAATTCTTGAATTATTTTGGCTTCCATTAGGCATTAATATAGGTGACAAATAACCAGTATAACTACTATGAGACCATGGAAAGCCATAGCTATCTAATCCGCCTGTAGAAGGATTAAAACCTATGTATAATCCTACCAAATCTGTTGCATGGGTAGAATATTGAACTGTACCCATGCCATTCGTTGCTGTGTTTACCAAATTTGCCATATTTTGGGCATTTGCTGCTGCACCATTAAATGTTACTGTTCCTATAGGAAGATTTGTTAACCCGTCATTCAGTAAAGCTGCTACTGCCATATAGTATGTCATTGAACCTCTGCTATGATTTACACTATTTACTATAACCCCTTGATCTTGAGCAATGAACATAATCTCCTGATTTGTAATTTCGGCATTTGTAAGAGGTAATGCACCGCCTAAAAATTCATTAGTTTTATCATATAATGCATAAATCATTTCTGCGATAGGACTTCCTGTTTCAGGATTATATATTACATAAACCCCTTGAGCATTTGCCTCATCGCTACTTTGTTGTGCTGCATTTGCTAAAGCATAATCTAAATTATTAAATATGCCATTATTATATATAAAAATTTGTCCATTTGCGGCTTGCACATCTGCAAGGCTTACTGTAGCAGGATGACAATTTTGTCCACCTTCATCACATTGCTGGAATTGTATCTGACTAGGAATCACAAATTTTGCTTGGTAAATCAAATCAATTTGGCTTAGCGCAACTTCTGACACATTATTGTAAAACCTTCTCTCTGTTTCTACATCATCAACTAATGCTTCATAGTCTATCTGCTTAAGTGTAGTATTTGCATTTATTGTGTCATTATTAATGCTTGAGATAGTTTTCTCAGCAGTTTTCCCTGTAAACGCCAATTGTGCTTCATTGTCAACAATTGTAATATTATCGGTATTAATAGCGCTATAAGTAGTCGAACTTGAAGATTCACTCTCATCTGCACTATCCATAAGATTT
>Ga0265293_10000289_pt1 | contig 124595 bp, 106 predicted proteins | sample Munlanlewell138R_FD_192505 | JGI IMG/M metagenome (GOLD analysis project Ga0265293, IMG submission 192505) | Leachate microbial communities from a municipal landfill in Southern Ontario, Canada - Leachate well 138R | ecosystem: Engineered > Solid waste > Landfill > Unclassified | place...
CCTTAATGTGAACATATAGTGATTAGGCTTACTATATATATTCGACATTTTGGGGTGAAATCCTTTTTTTGCTTGTAAAAAAGTTAGTTATTTCAACGGTTAAAAATTATGCAATTTGCTCAATTATTATTTCACCTTAATTCCTACAATTATTACTTTTGTATAAATAAATTATAATTCCAAATGAAATTAATGTTAAACCAGTCATAAATATCATGCCAAAACTATAATCACCTGTTATATCAACGAATATACCTAAAATAGAAATTCCAATAGCTGCACCGAAATTTAAAAAGATCTGTGATAAGGTAAGGTTCTTTTCAATGTTTCTTTTACTGAATAGCTCACTAACCCATACAGCAATGGGAACAGTTCCAATTGCTGGTCCAATTCCTATGATAAATGAGTAAAGAACAACTAGTATAATACTTTTATCTAATACGAAATATAATAATAGGGTTAATAACCAAATAGGAAATGTTATGATGATTGTTTTATAGGTTCCTAATTTATCCATAATAAATCCATATCCCATTTTAGAAATAACCATGGACAAACCAAATATCGACACCATATTCATGGCTAAATATGAATCTACTCCTTTACTAATAAGGATTGAAGACATATGGGATACAGTTGATTTAATGGGTATAGATAGGATCACTAATACTACTAATAGTAAATGAAATCTATTAGTTTCCTTATCTGTTGTCTCAAGATACAAGTATTCATCTGAAAAATCTTGATTTTGACTTTTCACTTTGTTCTCATCTTCAATAAACCCGTAGGGTAATAAACCTTTATCCTTCGGATAGTCTTTTATAAGTAGTGCTGCAAGAATAGTAGTTGTTAAAATTGAAATAGCCAACCCAATATATCCAGCCCTTAATCCAAATTTCATTATTATATAAGTAAATATGGGAGATCCAATGATCACAGCTACACCAGAACCAGCATAAGATAAGCCAATTGCAAATCCAATGCTCTTATCAAACCATCTAACTATAAGCATTGAAATTGGAATTGTGGAACAAAGACCTAATCCTAATCCTATGATTAGACCTCCAACATAAAGTATTATAACTGATTTTAAAGTAGCTGTTATTAAAGTTCCTATAGTAATCAATAATCCCCCAATAAATATAGTCCTTCTAATACCAATTCTATTTATTATTGGTCTAACAAAGAACATGGCAAACAATCCAACAAATCCTGACAAGGTGGGAATTAAAGACACTTGAGAATATGATAGGTTCATTACATTGATCAGCCCTGGTAGAAAAATGGTAAATGTTCCCCCAGACAAACCTGCCGATAGGAAAAACACTAAACTAGCTCCTAACGTTACAACCCATGAATAATGTATTTTTCTATATTTACTGATTCCACTCATTATTTCCCCTACTTATTAAGTAATAGTCACCCAAGGAGGTGACTATTACTTAGATTTATTTTGTTTTTCCCTAAAAACTAGATTTCATCATATGGTGATATATATTCGAAACCACCTAATGTTTCTTTAAATTCCTTATTTGCCTTCTCAACTAACTCATTGTCCTTTAGCATATCATAAACTGTACCTGCCATTGCTTTTGAAGCAAATACCATAGCATTTAATCCTATACCCGAACCAGAAGCAGATGTAGCCTGCCATGTGTGAGCAGCAGTTCCAATTGGCCATGTAGCAGCAGTTATTTGAGCTGTTGGCGCTATATAACTTACATCCCCTGCGTCTGTGGAACCTGCCATTATCTTATCTCTATCATCAACTTTTATAACCTTATCTGATAGTATTACATCTAAAATATCCTTAGGTGCAAAATATGTTGACATTACTTTTTTCTTTTCTTCCTTTGTTGTCCATTGAGATAATTCTTTAGCTAGAGCGAAATCTTCATCAGAGAATTTTGGTCCCCCAACTTCCTCCATGTTTTTATGCATTAAGTCACTCATAACTCTATTGGATACTACATCATAGCAACCTGCTACTAACTGGAATTCCATCTTTGTTTCAGTCATTAATGCAGCACCTTCTGCAATTTTCATCAGTCTATCAGTTATTTCCTTAACATCAGCTCTTCTAGGTGCTCTTACATAATACCATACTTCAGCATCCTCAGGAACTATATTTGGAGCCATACCACCATTTGTTATTACATAATGCATCCTTGCTTCCTGAATGATATGCTCTCTTAAGTAGTTTGAACCAACATTCATTAGCTCAACTGCATCCAGTGCACTTCTACCTGCCTGTGGTGCAGCTGCAGCATGAGCAGGAACTCCTTTGAATCTGAATTTCATTGAATTCAAAGCTAGAAAACTACATCCCCATACTACATTTAAACTAGAAGGATGCCATGTTACACTTGCATCTAGGTCATGAAAAACCTTTTCTCTAGCCATATGAACCTTGCCTGATAGAGTCTCTTCAGCAGGACAGCCATAATATCTAATTGTTCCCTTGATATTTTCTTCTTCCATTGCCTTCTTAAGAGCTAGTGCAGCTCCTACTCCAGCAGTTCCTAAAAGGTTGTGCCCACAACCATGTCCATAAGCTTCACCTGCTATGGGTTCCTTCTTTCCTGATATTGTTTGTGATAAACCTGGTAGAGCATCAAATTCTCCAAGAATTCCAATGATTGGATATCCTTGACCAAATTCTGCTATAAATGCGGTTTCTACATTAGGAACATCTTTTATTGTGAATCCTACAGAAGATAAGAAATCTCTTTGTAGTTTGGATGATTTTTTTTCAACAAAAGGACCTTCCGCAAACTCCCAGATCTTTTTTGCCATTTCTTTTAATTCAGATTCGCTTTGGTCTATATAGTTAAATAGTTTCTCCTTGTTCATATAAAATCTCCTCCCAAATCTATACTAAACCTTATCCTTAAACATCTGCTTTCCAATTAAAATACTACCAAATACAGCTACTATAATAATCGCATATGCTGGGTTTCCTGGCAAGAAAGCTAACATCCCCAACTTGTTTAAACCAATCATTCCTCCAGCTAGTATTGCAGCAACAACTCCTATTTTAGGATTAGCAATAAATTGTTGCCCAAACATTGCACCAAAAAGTGCTGGTAATATATTGTTAAGTGCTGCTATAACTCCAGCTGGCAATCTACTAAGAACTGATGCTCCTAGAATAACTCCTATTGTTAACATTACTATGTTTACTATTATTGATATTGCAACACCCATGGTAGCTATTATTGTTCCTTCATCAGTTCCAGGAGTTACTCCTGCTGCTTCTTGAGCTGCTACAGATGCTGGCAATCTAAGATTCCCAATATTTCCTGATAGGAAAGACATATATGTACCTGGAACTCCTAGAACAGGAAAATATGAGATTGGCTCTACAAACCAGAATACTCCACTAACACTTGCCTGCATTATAAATCCAGCAAATACGGCACTTATTGGAGGTTTATAACCATATATAAAAGTAACAACTATAGCTGGTAAAAATGCAAATAAACAACCCAGTAAATTTGTAATTGTACCCCACTTGACAATATAAGACATGTAGTCTCCTTGAAATCCTTTTGTACTTGTATTTTTTGTGGTTTCCATTTTAAACCTCCTATCTAAAATATAATTGAAACAATCATGCCAACGAACATTGATATTGTAAGTGCCCATTCTTTGATCCACTGCTTTTTCTTTGTCTTATTATATATCATAAAAGCTGCCATTACTCCAAAACCAACTACAGCTGCAATTGTTTGGATGTCAAATCTAAAAACTCTATCTAAACTTAAGTAAGCAAATGCTCCACACATTGCACCAGCTGAAACTATAGGTAAAAGAGCTTTTCTTCCACCAGCAAGAACATTTCTAAACTGATCTAACTTTGGAGTTGCAAGCGCTGTAAATAACACCCAACCTATTGATCCTAAAGTCATTACCCAAACACCAGCTGCAAAGGCAGTTGCGTTCATGTCTGGTCCTCCAAGGGTAACTCCTGTTGCCTCTGCACCAAAGCCAGCTGCCATTAATTCATAAGCAACAGATCCAATAAACGAAAGTCTAAACCAGGAAATTGGGCCGCCCATAGCAACTAGTAATGATACCATTCCCGCTAAAATAGCTAATGATGGACCTATAGATGCTGTAAAACTACTTTTCAAAGCACTCTTAATTTGATTGTCGCTAATATTCATTTCTTTACTTACTGATAGTGATTTCCTAACAAATAATAATGATTGAAACAATACCAGTGCAACACACAATCCACATGCTAGCCACATCAATGGGCTATTTGCTACTTTTAAATATTCCATTTAAATACCTCCCTTTTTATTGTTTAAACCAGTCTCCTCTCAAAAGACTAGTCTAAAATCTTAGCAAAAAGATACCACCAGTCTCCTGGTCTAATTACTGGTACAGACCAGAATCCTATTACCACACCTCTGTAAGGAGCAAATAACTCCTCTATCTTGTTTCCAAATACATCATAGATTTCTCCCATTAACTCCCCCTCTTCAACAATATCGTTTTCCTTCTTGATAAGTTTTTGAATGCCACCATTTCTGGAATGAATATAGTTAAGTTCTACTGTCATCTGGTCATCTCTAACTACAACTTCACCTTCTAACATCTCTAAATATTTCATAACATTTAAAATACCTTCATAACAAATCTTTACGTTTTTCTCTCTACTCTTTAATCTATCACAGTGAGAACCAACTTCTGGAAGAATTGTTGGAATCCCAAATGCTTTTTTGTACTCCAATGCGGAAACCCCTGTAAATGGTAAATTTTGCATCTTCCAATTGTACTTTACATTGAAAGCTTTAGCCATTCCTAAGGCTACTTCTGAAACGGAATCATCTCCAGGTAAATATCCTATTATGGGTTCTAAGTGCAACACATCACCACCCCCATGGAATGTTATTACCTGATCTACATATTTCACTACTCTTTCCATGTAGACATACGCTAATCTATGGGTTATGTAAGTATTATCATTTCCAGGGAAAATCCTATTTAAGTTAAATCCATCAGTAATTGATGCCCTTGATATTTCAGCAAATGCTTCAAAGTTTAAAGCAGGAACACCAATTAGTTTTCCTCTAAATCCTCTAGTTTCAAACTCATCCATTATTCTTAATATGGCCTCTGCCCCCTCATACTCATCACCATGAGTGCATGCATCAATAAGCAATGTGGGTCCTTCTAATTTACTATCAACAATTATAACTGGAATCCTAAAATTTGATCCATCAGGCTTCTGGCCATAATTAATAAACCCATTAATACGATTACCAGTTTTTAATACAACATCATCTAGTTTAATCCCTTCCATTTTAACTTCCTCCTTTTCTCACTGTACAGTTATAACTATATAATGCATTTTTTGTGCCAACATTTTAAGTTCAGATTCTTCTGTTAATTAGCCCTTTAATTTGCTATAATTTAATTGTAGTCCTATTTAGTCGTTTTATGGGATGATATTTGGGTTTTTAGGTTTAATAACAAACCCATTAATGGAGGTTTATCATGAAAACTATAAAGATTATTGCCCTTGAAGAGCTAGCTGTTGATATGTATTCTAAAAATTTAGGTGTCTTTTTTGAGGAACACTTTAAGATTGAAGGTATTAGCATCAAAGGAAAATCATTTGAGAATAATATCAGCGCTGATTTAATAGTCATATCTAATAAAATTATACATAATTATGTTAAAAGTGTAATTGAACCCAATTCTGAAATTCTTTACTTGGAGTTTTCGTTCAAAAAGGATGAAGTGAACAAACTTAGAGATATACCACCAGGATCAGATGTATTGATCGTTGATTATACAGAATATATGGCTATTACACTAATGTCTCAACTAAACGAATATGGAATTCAGCATCTAAATCTCATACCTTATTCTCCCGATACTGATTTGAATAACATCTCTAACTATCAGTATGCTATTACACCTGGTTTAAAGTGGTTGATCCCAGATTCTATTGACACAATTTTTGACATAGGATATAGGCAAATTGATGTAAATAGCATTACAGGAATAATTTCAAGATTTGGACTACCTCATACCCTATTTGATAATAAGATACTAGATTATTCAAAAAAGCTAATACATAAAAATAAAAGTGTTGAAGATTTAATCCACACTTTAGAAAAAGAAAAAGTTCACATTGAAGCTATCATGAATAATATAGATGATGGAGTAATGGTAATAGATGAACATAAGAGAATTAGACATTGCAGTAAACATTTATGTAAATTACTAGGTGATAAAAGTGGCAATTGTTTAAATGGACTGGGCATCTTTCATGAATGCTGTAATCAAATCATAGAACTGGGTGAAGTAGAAAATAAGATAATAGATTTACCTGAAATAAATACTTCAGTTGCTATTAGCAAAAGAAAGTTGGAATATGAATCTGAGAGCTACATAGTATTAGTTCGTGATCTTAGAATAATAAATGATATTTCAGTTGGAATAAGAAAGAATCTGGTTTCTAAAGGACATGTAGCAAAATATCAATTTGAAGACATTATATATCAAAGCAACACTATGAAAGATCTTGTTCATAGAGCTAAAAAAATCTCAACCTTTGATTCATCCGTTTTAATAAACGGAAAGACTGGTACTGGAAAAGAACTATTCGCTCATTCTATTCATAATAGTTCCAAGAGAAAGAAGGAACCATTTTTGGCAATAAACTGCGCTGCCTTATCTGAGACACTATTGGATAGTGAATTGTTTGGATATGAAGAGGGGTCCTTTACTGGAGCGAAAAAAGGTGGTAAAAAGGGCTTGTTTGAATTAGCACACCAGGGAACCTTGTTTCTAGATGAGTTAAGTAGCATCTCCCCTCATATGCAAGTCAAACTTCTTAGAGTTTTGCAGGAAAAAGAGATAATGAAAATAGGTGGAACCAATATTATACCTGTAGATGTTAGAATCATAGCATCTTCCAATGAAAACTTGGCAGTCTTAATTAAACAAGGAAAATTCAGAGAAGATCTTTATTATAGGCTTAACAGTTTTATGATTAATATTCCATCCTTGAACCAAAGAGTTGAGGATATTTTCCCTCTAATAGACCACTTCTTAAGATCAAGTGCTTCCATCATAGAACTTGACGGACCATTAAAGAGCTATTTAACTCAGTATGAGTGGCCTGGAAACATAAGAGAGTTGAAAAATTGTATAAACTATATGATGCTAATGTGTGAATCTGATACTCTCTCACTTAAGGACCTCCCCCAGTATATGCTTCAAGATACCTTTGAAGACATTAATCTATTATCAAAACCTAATGTCCTGTTTGATGAAGAAGAAGAGATAATGAATTTTATTCTGGACATCTTAAAACAAAGAAAACTAGGAAGAAGAACACTATTAACAATTCTTAATAAAAATGGATACTTGATTACTGAATATAAGCTTAGAAAGATACTTGAATTAATGAAAGATAATAATATGATAGTAATAAACAAGGGTAAAAAAGGTATAAGTGTAATATAAAAAACTATCATTAAACAAGATAGTTTTCAACTAAGTATATAACTACTTATAAATACAGAGAGCGGATTTTTTAAAGTGCACCCCAAATGTTAGACAAAAATCTAATATTTGGAGGTGTGCTTTTTTATGACGAAATTTGATGAAAAGACAAAAAAGGAATTTATCGAGTTAATTGAAAGTAATAAACATTCAATTACATCCGCATCGAAAGAACTTGGGATAGGCGTATCAATAGGTACAAGATGGTGGAAGCTGTATTCCATACATGGGTTTGAAGGACTTCTTATGAAATTAAGAACATATTCTGGTGAGTTTAAAGCTAATGCTGTAGAATATATGCATAGCAATAAGCTTTCAGGTGAAGAAGCATCAGCACGGCTTGGAATTCCATCAACTTCCACTTTGCTTAAATGGGAGCGCATATATTATGAGGAAGGAGTTGAAGGGCTGCTTTATGAACGTCGGGGGCGCCCAAATAAAAATATGACTAAGAAGCCGAAAAATCCAACAAAAAAGATAGAGAAACAAGTTGAAGAAGACTTGATATCAGAAGTTCAAAGGTTAAGATCGGAGAACGCCTATCTAAAAAAGTACAATGCCTTGGTTCAGGAAAAGCAAGACTTACTAGCAAAGAAAAAACAAAAATAGTAACTGAATTAAGGCCAGAATATAATCTTGATTTGTTGCTTGATATTGCAAAGCTTGCAAGAAGCACCTACTATTATCATTTAAAAACCATGGAGAAACCAGATAAATATAAAGATGTAAGAGAATCTATCAAGCAAATATTTCATGAAAATAAAGGTAGATATGGATATAGAAGAATCAAGGATGAGCTTGAAAAATCCAACCTAAATATCAATCACAAGACAATCCAGAGACTCATGAAAGAGCTAGGACTAGTTTGTCGAGTGAGAATGAAGAAATATAAATCCTATAGGGGTGAAGTTGGTAAAGTTGCTCCAAACCTTCTCAATAGAGACTTCGAAGCGGAAAAACCAAATGAGAAATGGGTTACAGACATAACAGAGTTCTCGCTGTTTGGTCAAAAACTATATTTATCACCTATACTAGATTTGTATAATAGGGAAATAATTAGCTACTCCCTAATGGAAAGACCAGTATATGGGCAGGTTCAGGAGATGCTGGAGAAGGCATTTGACAAGAATCCTGATTTAAAAGGTTTAGTATTTCACTCAGATCAAGGCTGGCAATATCAAATGAAAAACTATCAGGCTAAACTGAAAGAAAAAGGCATCCTACAAAGCATGTCTAGAAAGGGTAATTGCCTGGACAACGCAGTTATGGAAAACTTCTTTGGATTTCTGAAATCTGAGCTTCTATATTTACAAGATTTTCAGAGTGTGGATCACTTTAAGCAAGAGCTAGTAGATTATATAGAATGGTATAATACGAAAAGAATTAAGCGCAAACTAAAAGGACTGAGTCCTGTTGAGTACAGGATTCAATCCTCTATAGCAGCTTAACTAATATGTCTAACTTTTTGGGGTCAGATCACAAATACCTTCCCCTCATAAATTAGATTATTAATTACAAAAATAAAACCCCACGCTGAGTGAAATCCAGCGCAGGGTTTATAACAACTGTAATCTCCTCCAAAACTTATATAGCTTACTTGGGCCATCCAAATGCTGTCTTGGGAAGAATAATCAACATTTTACATTTATTGATGTAAAGTATTAAATTGTTCTATGTCAATAGTTTGACAAATGAAAATAATTTTTTCAATATTTTTATACATTTATTTCCAAATATTTGTTCTAAATTAGTATAAATAAACCTCCTTAATTATATTGTTAGCTACACTATAAATCTGGTTATGTTTACTAAAACAAATAATGGCAATGGACAATTCAATCATTGCCAATTACCATTACTCTTTAATTCAAAATTATATTTACTATTCGTAGGTACCTTTAACTACTACTTTTCCTTTTTCCATAAGAACCTTTCCTTTGGCAATAACATATTCTAATTCTAGATCCTTATTAAGTAGGAGAAGATCTCCATCACTACCTTGAGAAATATTTCCCTTCCTAGGATATATTCCAAGAGCTTTAGCTACGTTAGATGTGAAAAACCTAAGGGCTTCTTCTATATCCATACCGTACTCCTTGACTAGCATGACCAGCTCCTTATGCATACTATCAACTGGAGATACACCTATTCTTACCAAGTTTCCCTGTTCATCATAGTCTGACCAACTTCCATAGCCATCAGAACTAATTGTTATGTTGTTTAGGTCAATCCCCATCTTTTTAGCTTTAACTATGGTATCATATGATTTCTCGTCTTCAGCATATCCACATGTCAGGTCAATTATTCCTCCCATTTTTGCATATTCTAGTGATTCTTCAAGGAGTTCTTTCTTTCTGTTAACATGGGTCGGTCTTATGGTTTTAAGTGGAATATCCCACTTCTTAATAATATCAAATACGGGTTTTAATCCTCCATCTCCATCCCCCATGTGGGTTATAACTATACCTGCTTTCCCAGATATCATACCAGCTACTCTTGCCTCTGATGCCAATCTGGCCAACTCCTCCAAAGATAAACTGGAAGACCTGTGATCAGATATGGCAACCTTAACACCCACCACTTCATCTATAAAAGTGATGTCTTTTTTAACAGATCCAGTTACAGTAACTGATGGATATCCATAGGACCCTGTTACTACAAGAGAAGTAATTCCCTCTTCATTTAAGGCTTTTGCCTTTGCTACTAAATTTTCAATACTTCTAGTAGTTCCATCTGTTCCCAGTAATCCTAACACTGTTGTTACTCCACCTTGAATGAGTTTTGAAAGCATTATCTCTGGTACTCTTGTTTTGAAACTGCCTTCACCACCCCCACCTGTTATATGAACATGTCCATCAATAAATCCTGGAATCAGTATTTTATCCTTTCCATCTATTACTTTCATGTCATCATTAATAGGAAGTAAGTCTTCGCCGATTACGGTAATCTTGTCATGGGTAATCATAACATCTTTCTTCCCTAAACTTTGTGGTGCAAATACTTCTACTCCTTTAATAAGTATCATTTTACACTCTCTCCTATTCTAATTATTATATAATTATTGGGTATACTAGTTAAAAGTATACCCAATAATTTCTAATATAAATGTTTTCTATCCTACTTAACTAATAGCCAGATACCCACAGCCGCTGACAAGGCGGAGAATAGATAGAAAAATATAACTGTTCCACCTTCACCTAATACTTTTCTAAACATCTTTATTTTTGCCATATTCCAGATTCCCTCTGGTTTCTTTACTGTTATAAATACCACTGCTGCTGCATAAATAATTAGTAAAATACCCAATAATCCTAGTCCATTCATTTAAAATACCTCCTTAATTTAATCCCCTATTTATTCTCTTACTTAAACCCATGAAAACTATAAATGTAATTCCAATTATTATACCTGAATTCATGATAATCATTCCCCAAGTGGCTTCCTTTAGGATTATTGCATCCATTGATTTAAATGCCCAGTAAAAAGGTGACCAATAGAGGAAGGGATGCCATTTTGCACTTAGGAATATAGCACCAAATATCGATCCTAGCACTGGTATAAATATCATCTTTAAAGATGATATTCCAGCTAAGATGTTGTCATTTGTAACACCTATTGAGAATCCAATAATTACACTTATAAGTGCAATGGATATTGTAGTTACAAAAACCATTAGGTAGTCAATATTACCAAAGTTTAAGAGTAGTAGCATTCCTATGGAATGAAATATTGGCAGGATAAATCCCATAAGGCCCTTTCCAAGAACAAACTCACTTCTCTTTGTTGGTGATACGTTTATAGCTGTTAATGTTTTTTCAGTTTTCTCCTCAATCAGATTAATGAGAATTACCATACCCCCTAAAACACTCATGAATATAGCAAGAAGACTACCCCCATATTGCTTAAGAGGAGATAATTTCCAATCAATATCAGAGATTCTAACATCAATTGGCACCTCCAAGTCCTGATTATCATAAGATGTTACTATTAAGTCTAGAATATCTACAGTACCTTGAGTTTCATTTCCCTGTTGATACACCAGATAACCTCCATCCTTCATGGTCAATCCAAAGATGTCGTCAGTTCGATTAACTCTTTCTCTCATCTTATCTAAGGAATCAAAGGTCTCAACCTTAGCATAATCCTCTAGGTAGAGAATCATATCTTCACCAATAGAATCATCCACAGCAACATTCACTGTTATACTCCCCACTGAAGTTGTCATCATCTTCAATATGAAGGCTAGTATAAAGGGGAAGATAATTATATACAGAACCATATAATCTCTCATACCAGACTTTATGTCCCTTTGTAAAATTCTAAATATTTTACTTAGCATCTTCACCCCTCCTTAGGCTGTTAATGTTTTCTTAAATCTCTCATTGGCTAATATGAAAAATACTACCGCTAGTATAAAGAATAAAGCTGTATATGTGTATACATATCCCAGATCTGGTTTTTCTAGAAATACTTCCCTGAAGGCGAATAACATTGGATAAGAAGGAAGTATTCTAATTACTAATGGTGTGAAACTTGGCATATAATAAGAAATGGTTGCAAATGCAAATGTAATTATGGTTATATATAAGGCTCCCATTGCTTTGATTATATTATCATAAAAACTGGCTATAAAAAGTCCAACTGCTGAACCAAATACATTTGATGCAATTAGTAGAATTATTAAATGCACATAATGAACATTAAATCCTGCCACTAATACAGCTGTTAAGAGTCCTGTCATTAAACCAGTAACAAGAATTATCCCTAATTTACTCAAGAGATATTCCCATACCCTTGAAGGAGTAACTGCAAAGGCTTTTATAGTCCCCTCATCCTTATCCATAAATATATAAGCGGCAATTATAAACAGTCCCATAAAAGCTGAATTTATAACTAGAAATACTGGAAGCATATTTATCCTATCTGACAATCTCTCACTACTTTCTCCCAATGTCTCTATGGATACTTTGGACTCATAATCAGGTAATTGCCTTACCATATCAACAGTTAAAGCCTTTTCAATAACATTTCTAAATCTTTCACTTTCATAGCCTTGTAGGGTTAAATCGTATACCATTTTACCATTTTCAAGTAATATGGCTCCTCCAACAGAGTTTCTATCCTCTTCCATCAATCTTGGGATATCTTCTTTATTATCAACTAGAACAATTTCATCCAAGGTGTTACTTGTTAATTCTTCCCCTAATTCCGTCTCTAGTAAAGCAGGGTCTAAATATATGAATGCTTTAGCACTGGATGTAAAATTCTCAGGGATAACAAATAATAAGACTAATACTATTATCAAAGCCATAATAATTTCAATGTAAATATAAAATGTCTTAAAAGAAACTTTTAAATCTTTTAAAAAACTGGTAAGAAGATGCATTATACCAACCCCCTACCTGTAACCTTTATAAAGATTTCCTCTAAAGTAGCCTCCTTTGTGTGCATAAGTTCAATCTCATAATTGTTGATTATGTGATTTAATTTATGCTTGTCCTCTTCCTTAATTATAGATAGGGTTTCCTTCTTGCTTTTACCATCTTCCTTATACTCTATATCAACGAATTTTTCCCCATACTGTAATTTTAAATTTCTTGGAGAATCGACTAGTTTTAAGACTCCATCTATTATGAAGCCAACCCTATCACACAATTCATCAGCTATAAACATATTATGGGTTGTCAAAAAAATTGTTTTCCCTTCCTTATGTTTATCCTTGATAACATCTTTTATCTGACTAGCTATTGAAGGGTCAAGCCCTGTTGTTGGTTCATCTAAAAACCATACTTCAGGATTATTTATCATGCTTCTTACAAAAGTAAGTCTGTGTTTCATTCCTTTTGAAAAAGTAGAAGCCCTCTTATTCGCAACATGATCAATGCCTGCAAGTTTTAGAAGTTCCATGGAATCAAGGGTTGGAACATCAAATAATTTTTTATAGAACTCCAGGTTTCCCAGTGCTGTTAACTTATTGTAAACATTTGATTGTTCAAAGCTTACACCAATCTTATTAAACATTTCTCTTGGGGGCTTTTTCATATCATAGCCCGCCACGCTGGCTCTTCCCATTTGTAAGGGAAGTAGCCCCGTTAATATTCCCTGAGTGGTAGATTTACCTGCTCCTGATGGTCCTAAAAACCCAAACACTTCCCCCTTTTCAACTTGAAAGTTTACATCTTTTACTGCATAATTCTCATCCTTGGTATAGGAATAAAACAAGTTTTCAACTTTAATCACTTAAATCCCCTCCTTTGGGATTTATCATCCCATATTGTATGAAATCAATGAATTTATCTATAGTTACCATCATATCTTTTGTGTACTCATGTTTTTTTGTTTTCTTCATATGATAATCAGAAACTGCTATATTTAAGTTTGTAAGTAAATAGGATGCCATCTCCAGATCTAAATCATCTCTAATCTCCCCTCTATTCTTAGCTCCTTGAAGTATCAACAGAAATGTTTCATCAGACTTACCCTTATTCTCTTTTATCACTTCCTTATAAATCTCATGATTTGGATCCAGCAACAATTTATTGCCTATATCTAGTAATTTAGGATGACTTAAAGCAAAGGATAACCCAGATTTATACATTTCTCTCAACAAAGTAAATACATCTATTTCAAATGGATTCGCTATAGTGGGAGACATATATTCTAGCTTCTTCTTGACAATAATATCCATAATATGTTTATATAAGTCCTTTTTATCCTCGAAGTATTGATAAAAGCTACCTTTTGCAATTCCAGCACTTTCTACTATTCTATTTACACTGGCACTTTCATAATTATAATCTGCAAATTCATTAATGGCAGCCTCCTCAACTCTTTGCCTTTTCTCCTCTGGTAAGTTGAAAAATGTATCCTTGGGCATGGTCTCACCTCCTGTGACTTTGTGGTCATATGACTTCTTGGTCATATTTTATCACCCCATCTAATTAAAGTCAACAAAAAGGATGAAGCTTCATAAAAATAAATGAATTTCATCCTTTAGTTAATTTTATAATTCTACAGTATTCAATTTTTACCTATACTTATCATTAATCTCTTAGTTCAAGTTAATCTTTAGTGGAATGTAGAATTCTTCATGCCACTTAAGATAAGGATAGGTTTCTCCAGGTACTATTACCCATTTATTTGAAAAGTCAAAAGCAGAAAATGATACTGGATTTGTCATTTCTTCATTTGTTAATGGATTTCCAATGCCTGAAATACTGGTTTTACTTAGGTCAGAATTGTAATATGAATTATTTACTGTCATCTCAGTTGGTCTACCAACCAATCCATCCTTTAAAAGACCTATTATTTCACCTGTGGAGTAGCTTCTATTCATAACACTGGAATTAATGGTACCCCCGGTATTATCATACTCCGATCCACCAATAGCACCACCCACATGATTTATTCCTTCAACTACACCTGTATTATATGAGTCAGCTATTCCATCTCTGATAAATCTTCCCACTAGACCCCCAACAAAGTCAGATCCTTTTACATATCCAATATTTACAGCTTCAGAAATGCCATCAACTCCATAATAAAAATCTCCTGATGAACGACCAGCTACTCCACCTACATTATTTCCTCCGAGGATATTACCCTCATTGAAAACCTTGCTTAGCAACCCTCTAGAATTATTGCCTACTATTCCTCCAACTCCATCGATTCCAGTCACATTTCCTTTATTATTAGAAAGATATAGTTCCCTCATGTGAATGTAATTTTCCATATGGTACTGCCCTACTATACCCCCTACATATATCTCCCCAACTACATCTGCTTCATTAATAATCCTTCCCATGAAATTATCTCTGGTAAAGCCGATTACTCCTCCAACAAAATTCTTGCCTTGAATAAGAGGATTAGAATTTGGCGACTTCAGAACCTTTATGTTTTGAACAGTATCAACCCAATGATAACCTGACAATGCTCCTACATAATTATTACCTCTTACAAGAGGATCTACTAAATTAAGGTCTCTTAATTGACCTACAGTACTACCGAATAATCCAACGTAATCTAACAAACTATCAATTTTTAGGTTTTTGACTGAGTAGTTGTTGCCATCGAAGACACCCGAAAATCTATTTGTACTATCTCCTATTGGAATCCAATTTGAAAAAGTAGATAAATCAATATCACTAACTAAGACATAGTTACTTAATAACCCTCTTGTAATATATTGTCTCTCCCATTTTGTTCCTTGTCCAAAAAGCTCCCCTTCTGGATATTCATTTCTTATTCTATTTAATTCATCCCCATTTGCGATTGGAATAAATCCCATATTTTCAATTAAACTATCAGCTTTTAATTCTTGTTCACTTGGTTCTTCTGGATCACCTGGATCCTCTGGGTCTACTACATTTGTTTCAAGTTTGAAATTCTTCAACTTATTTCCATCAACAACAACACTATAAACCCCTGCTTCATTATCTGTATCGCTAAATGGAATTAATTCATATAGATTAAATAACAAACTGCCACTAGCACCAACTTCTATCTTTTCAGTTCCAAGTATGGTTCCCTTGCTTCCAGGAGCTTTTACTACAAGATCATATGTTCCTGGCATGAAATTACTCAAGCTTACAAACACACTACTTTTATTTTCAAACAGTGGATTGTTACCCTCTACATTCTCATCTGATGATACTAGATGTATGCTACCAGGAGACTTACTTGCAAAAGTTACTCCCATACTTAATATCATTGCAAAAATTAAAACTAGGGTTAAAATACCTCTTTTTTTAATTAACACCTTACTTCCTCCTCCTATTATTTTATAAAACACTTAGTAATTCTATCCCCTTGTTTAAGATCCCCTAAGCTTCTTTGTGAGTGTATTTTTTATGTACTGGATAAAATAATAGGTTACTGCAGAATATTCTGTTATTTTAGACTATTGTATATATTAATTACCCTTTGAGCTATCATGTATTCATTGATGCATCGCGGTAATATGTAAAGTTTTTGTAATATCTAGTTAACATGTGCTGAAATATATAAAAAAAGAAGATAGAAAAAAATCTACCTTCTAATCATTTGCTTTAAGTGAATCTACCATCTTTATATTCTTGATCTTCTTGCTCATAAATATGTTTACGATAAATGAAAACACCAGGGTAACAATCATGGATAAAGCATAGCTACTAAAAACTATGTCCCTTCCAAACATAAAATCTGGATTTTCAACTGTTACGATTATAAAGCTATGGAGAAACTTACCTAGAATTAGTCCAACAAGTATTCCAAATATGGTTAATATAGTTATTTCCTTAAATATATAATTGGATACTTCCCTTAAGTGATAACCAAGTACCTTTAGGGTTGCCAGCTCTTTTTTTCTTTCGTTTATATTTATATTGGTCAGGTTATATAAGACTATAAATGCCAGTAATCCTGATGCAAGTATTATAACAACAACTATATAGTCTATACTCTCCACAAGATTAGCAAATGTATTTCTAGCCTGTGCAATTATTTCTGCATTCAATACACTTTCCAAACTTAATAATTCACTTATTAAGTTCTCTTTAGATTCAAGATCATCCAGGGATGTTTTAACAAATACATTATTATAAGCTATATCATCACCCAACACTTTTTCAAAGTTACTTGAAGTCATATAGATGTAATTCCCAAGGTAGTTTTCAGTAATACCTCCAACAGTTAAGCTAAATGTTTTGTCATTTGTAGTTTCGTAACTAAGCTCATCTCCTAATTTAAGTCCTAAAACCTCAGATAGCTTTTCACTTATAATTACCTCGTCTTCCTTTAATTGTAATTTTTCTCCTGTCTTTCTATTATTAAGTCTAATAAATGAGTCAATTTCAGATTGGGATTTTGGAACGATCAGGGTAGCTTCCAAGAACTCATCTTCATAGCTTGCACTTCCCTTATTTGTGTAAACCATAAGGTAGGAATCTATGTGTGTTTCATCTTCAAGTATACTAATCAAGTCACTATCATTGGCTTTTTTATCGTCTAATTCAATTTCGATATCATAGCTAAATATACTTTCGAACTGGGTAATGGCTAGATCACCAATGGAATCCCTTAAGCCAAAGCCCGTTAATAATAGAGCAGTACACCCTGATATTCCTATTATGGTCATATAAAAGTGCTTCTTGTATCTAAATAAGTTTCTAGCTGTCGCCTTTTGACTAAAACTCATCCTTTTCCAGATAAAACTTACTCTTTCAAGAATGATTCTCTTACCTGCCTTTGGAGCTCTCGGAAGCATCAAAGTAGATGGTTTTTCAGCTAGAGCCTGATTTACTGAGTAGACTGTTGCTCCCATGGTTGCCAGTATGGCAAATCCCGATGATATTAATGAGATTCTGAAATTGTACTGGGATAAAAATGGTGGTAAATGATACATTATCCCATAGGCATTCCAAAGAACCAGTGGTAATAACTTAAATCCAACTAATTGACCTGCTATGCTTCCTAAAACACTTGCCAAGCCGCTATATATTAAATACTTGAAAGTTATGGTCTTTTTCTTGTAGCCTAAAGCTTTTAAAACTCCAATTTGGGTTCTTTCTTCTTCCACCATCCTGGTCATGGTGGTTAAGGATACTAAACCAGCCACTAAATAGAAAAATATTGGGAAAACTTTAGAGATAGCTGCCACCTTATCTGCATTAAGGCTAAAACTCACAAAACTTAGATTATGATTTCTATCTAGAACATACCACATTGGCTGTTCAATATCTTTAATCTCATCTTCTGCATTTAAAAGCTCAATCCTACCTTCTTCCAACATTTCTCTAACTTCTATGATAGCATCATCGTATTCTTCCCTTCCATCTCTAAGTTCCCTAACTCCTTTTTCATACTTTCTAATTCCATCTTGAAGTTCAATCTCAGCCTTTGATATCTCAGCTTCTGCCTTTTCCATTTCTTCTGAGAAAGTTATCTTTGCATCTTCAAGCTTACTTAAACCATCATAGTATTCTTCCCATCCAGCTTCTAAATCAGCTTTGCCTTTCTCGTATTCCAGATAACCATCCTTTAGTTCTATTTCTGCTTTTTTTAATTCTTCCACTCCATCATCTATTTCCTTCTTAGCATCATCTAACTTTATTTTAGCCTCAGCTAATTCTCTTTCGCCTTCAATGATAAGTTGTTCATTTTCTTCAATTTGCCTTCTACCATCTTCAATTTCCTTTTCAGCTTTTTGAATTTCTTCGTATCCAGCATTTAACTCTTCAACACCCTTATAATAATCTACCCACCCCTTATCAAGCTCTACCCTGGCATCCTGCAATTGTCTTTCCGCCTCTTCCAAAGCCCCATAACCAGAAACTACTTGATCAATACCATCTTGTACTGATGTTATCTCAAGTTCTAGGCTGTCCAGCTCCTCATATAAGCCTGGTAATAAAGGTTCTAGTCTATCAAGTTCCTGCTCCAGTTCCTCAATCCTAGTTAGGGCTTCTTCATCAAGATCAGGATTTGCTTTTAACTCATCAAGTCTCTCTCTTATATACTCTATTTCATCAATATCATCTCTTACTTGATAGAACTCATCTCTCAATTCTTGAAGGGCTTGATCAATTTCTGTGGTATCTCCTGGATCATAATCATCTGCCATCTGTATAAGTTCAGGAACAGAGACTCCCAAGGAGTCTGCAACTGGAGTTAATACTCTATCAAGCTCTGCCCTGGCTTCCTGAACCTGTTCTAATCCACTTTCATATTCCTCTTCACCAGCTTCAAGTTCCAATCTTCCAGCATCCAGTTGAGCTTCTCCATCTGCTAAGCTTCTTTTACCCTCTTCAAGTTCAGCAATTCCATCACTAAGCTTTAATTTAGCATCTTCCAACTGGGCTCTTCCTTGGGTAATCTCCTCTAGTGCTAGATTATATTCATTAAGACCATCCTTATACTCTTTTTCCCCTTTACTTAAATCTTCCCTTCCTGAATTAAGCTCCCTCTCTCCATCCTGAAGTTTAACAAGGGCATCACCTAGCTCCCTATCACCCTTTTGTAGCTTTACCAGAGCATCCTGTAATTCTTCTTCTCCTAGGGCTATTTCCTCTAGGGCTTTTAGTCTATTTTCTTCAAGCTCATCTTTTCCATCATTAAGCTTATTTCGTCCATCTTGAATCTTAAGATAAGCATTAGTTAACTCCCTCTGTCCATCAAGTAGTTTCTCTTCTGCATCAGCTAGTTCTATTTCCGCTTCAAGTTTTCCTTCCTCAAGTTCTCTGTAACCATCCATTAATTTGTCATAGGCTATATTTTTGATTTCATGAAATCTTAAGGTGGATCTTTCTTCCCCAACTTCTTTAAGATTCTTGGTGATCTTACTAATGTAGTTCTCATAAGCACTTGAGAAAGAATTCAAACTAGTTGAGTCCCTTGCTGTTATATAGAAGTCAGTAAAAACGTCCAGATTATAGCTGCTCCTATCAACATAAATTATTGCACCTAATCTTCCATTTCCAATATTTGTAGTCTCTCTTTCCTTTGAAAAATGAAATGTGTTACCTACCACACCTACTATTTCAACATACTTAAAGCTATAGGTATCCTCTATATCTGAATAATTCTCATTTTCTTTTGAAATGGTTAGCACAGTTCCAATATCTATTTGAGATAAAAATGGGCTTCCTCTTTCTATTAAAGCTTCATTTTCATTTTCAGGCAATCTTCCTTCTAGCAATACTAACCTATTTACCTGCTCCTCTTCCCTTGCATCAACTATGGGTAATCCATAAACTCTAGTTGCTAGAAGTTCATTATTACTAGTCTCCATCAGTGTATCAGTAACATAGGTAGGCATTATGTCTTTAAGTTCCTCAATTTTTCTTACCTCTTCCAGATCACCTTCTGTCAAGCCCATGGTAGCTTTAATAAATATATCTGCCATGTTGTTACTTCTATAGTAATCATCAACAGAATTATGCATGTCAGGAGTTGTAACTAATAGACCAGACAAAAATCCAACACCAAGTGCAACTATCCCAAAAATAGCTGCAAACCTACCAAAACTTCCCTTTATTTCTCTCCAAATTACTTTTATATATGTCTTTTTCACTACCACTCAATCCTTTCCACAGGGGTAGGATTCTCATTCTTATACATTTTAGATACCTTACCGTTTCTAATGTGAATTACCCTATCTGCCATATCGGTAATGGCCAGGTTGTGGGTTATGAGAATAACTGTTTTACCAGTGATCCTACAGCTATCTTGAAGTAGTTTTAATATATTTTTCCCAGTATTATAATCTAGGGCACCCGTTGGTTCATCACAAAGGAGAATCTTTGGATTTTTTGCCAAAGCCCTAGCTATGGAAACTCTTTGTTGTTCCCCCCCGGATAGTTGGGCAGGAAAATTATACATTCTCTCGGATAATCCCACCATATTCAAAACCTCTTCTGGATCAAGGGGATCTTTACATATTTCAGAAGCCAGTTCAACATTTTCTATTGCAGTCAAGTTTTGAACAAGATTATAAAATTGAAAAACGAAACCCACATCATGTCTTCTATACTCAGTAAGCTGTTTTTCATTCAAGGAGCTAATCTCTTGATCTTCCAAAAAAATTTTACCCTCATCTGTTGAATCCATTCCACCTAGCATATTCAAAACAGTTGTTTTTCCTGCTCCAGATGGTCCTACAATAACACAAAATTCACCCTTATCTATGGTAAAGCTAATTCCATCAGCAGCAGCAATCCTGTGTTGACCCATCTGATAAAATTTATATACATCCTCAAAAGTTACAAAACCCTTCATTACTCTTCCTCCACATTTGAAACTATCATATTTATAAGTCTAAAAAACTCCATTGCGTCCTTTTCTCCCAACTTATCCACAAAGTCCAAAAAATATTCTTCAACCTTTGTCTTTTTCTCTTCAATAAATCTTAAGCCTTCATCTGTAATATTAACCTTTTGCTTTCTTCTATCCTCTTTATCTATACTTGTAATCACATAACCCTTACTCCTTAAGGTATTAATGGCAGCAGTTACCCTTGGTCTAGTCATATGTAGGCAATCACTTAGAAAGGAAGGAGAAATTTCAGCTTCCATATTCTCTGATAGAAAATGAAGAACATATTGTTCTCCTTGCAGGAATTCAGTTAATTCCTGAAAAGCTTCCATATAATAAATCTTGGTTAATGATTGAATTAGCATATCTTTCATTTTTATATTATCCATAGTTCCCTCCATAGTTAATACTATTAATTGTTAACACTGTTAATTATATTCCTTTTGTCACTTAAAATCAACATAAATTTTACCCTTCTCTAATTTATTAAACTGCTAAAATATGGTATAATCTTCCTAAATACAATCATAGGAGGTGCCACCTTGAAATTAAATGTTAAAAGAACTTTTTTCCTGGGACTTGCTTTCTTATCAATCTCGTCCTTTTGGCAATTGTACGATAATATTATCCCTTTAATTTTACAAAATACCTTTGGAGTAGGTGAAACATTAACTGGTACTATAATGGCCCTTGATAATGTACTAGCCCTATTGCTTCTACCTATTTTTGGTGCAATGTCTGATAGGACTGACACTAAATATGGTAAACGAACTCCCTTTATTGTGGTTGGTACGGCTATTTCAGTTGTATTCATGCTGATAATTCCAGTTGCAGATCAAAGCAAGAACTTTGTTCTATTCTTCCTAGCCCTAGGAGTTGTACTTTTATCCATGAGCATTTATCGTTCTCCGGCTGTTGCTCTAATGCCTGATTTAACACCAAAACCCTTAAGAAGTAAGGCTAATTCAATTATAAATCTTATGGGTGCAGTGGGTGGAATTTATGCACTGCTTATGATGAGCCTATTAATTCCAATAGTTGATAAGCCAAGTTACTTCCCAGTATTTTTAGCAGTCTCCATCTTAATGGTAGTAGCAGTTATTACCCTTCTCTTTACAATAAAGGAGAAAAAACTATCAGAAGATATGAGAGTCTTTAATGACCAGCAAGATGTTGAAGACAATGGAAATACAAATTCTAATGGGGACATGCCTCTAGATGTTAAGAGAAGTTTATATTTTCTTCTTGCTTCAATATTCTTGTGGTTTACAGCATATAATGCAGTTACAACGGCATTTTCCAGATATGCAGGCAGAGTATGGGGTTTAACTGGGGGTAGCTTTGCAAATGCACTACTTGTAGCTATGGGTGCTGCAATAATATCGTTTATTCCCATAGGTATTATCTCCAGCGTCATTGGTAGAAAAAAAATGATCATCATTGGTATTCTATTAATGAGTGCTTCATATTTAGCAGGCTTTATGTTTATCCAGTACTCTCCTTTAATTAACTTAGTATTCGCCTTTACAGGTATTGGATGGGCATCTATAAATGTAAACTCCTACCCAATGGTTGTAGAAATGAGTAAGAGTAGTGATGTAGGTAAATATACTGGACTTTATTATACATTTTCCATGTCAGCTCAGATTTTTACCCCAATCCTGTCAGGGTTCTTACTTGAAAATGTTAGTTACAGAACACTATTCCCCTATTCAGTATTTTTCTCACTTGCATCTCTAACAACGATGTTGATGGTCAAGCATGGAGATTCTAAACCTCCTAAAAAGGGTAGTGCTTTAGAACATTTCGATGTAGATGATTAGAAGACAAGGAGACTTAATATGTATATAAGCTTATTTCTTGGCATAATGACCCTTTATCTTTATTTAATTATGCCTAGAATATTAAACAAAAGAGACTTTTCAAAGTTTATTAACAGAGATTATGCCCATAGGGGACTTCATGATAACAAATCAGCTGCTCCTGAGAATAGTCTAAAGGCAATAAGGAAGGCTGTGGACTTAGGTTACGGAATAGAATTTGACATACAGTTATCAAAGGATGATATTCCAGTTGTATTTCATGACTTCAACCTTAAGAGAGTTTGTAGGCTTGATGCCAAGGTAGAGGATCTTAATTATAGTGAATTAATTGAGTTAAAACTATTTAATTCCAGCGAGAGAGTACCAACTTTAACTGAAGTCCTAGAAATTGTAGATGGAAAAGTTCCAATAATTGTTGAGTTTAAATCAAATAAAAATACTGATACTAAGGTTTGTGATATTGCTGCACCACTCTTGGATGAATACAAGGGAGATTATATGATAGAGTCATTTAATCCCTTCCCTGTTCTTTGGTACAAAAAAAATAGACCAGGAGTTATCCGCGGTCAACTATCATCAAATTTCTTGAAGGAAAGAAAAAATTCCTTTATTCTGGATTTTATGCTTACAAACTTAATGTTTAATTTTTTAAACAAACCTGATTTTATTGCCTACCATCATCCAGATAAGAATAATTTGTCTCTATTTGTAAATAAATTCTTGTTTAGAACCCTTACTGTAACCTATACAGTAAAATCTCAAGATGAGTATGAGAAGAATAAAGATTTCTTTGACTTATTAATATTTGAGGGTTTTATACCAAAAAGAGATAAAGTATAAATATTATACTAATAACAAAAGGATTTCTAACCAAGAAATCCTTTTCCTTTTAACTATTCTTTTTCTATTATGCCAAGTTTTTCAAATACAATCTTATACCCATCAGCACCATAGTTCAAAGACCTATTGATTCTACTTATTGTAGCAGTTGAAGCACCAGTTTCCTCTTCTATCTCATTATAGGTCTTGTTGGCCTTTAATAGTTTAGCAACCTCTAGTCTTTGAGCTATAGCCTGTACTTCCTTAATAGTACAAATATCTTCGAAAAATCTATAGCATTCATCCATTGTTTCAAGCTTCAAAACTGCTTCAAAAAGGCTGTCAGCTTGTTTGCTTTTTATCTTTGAATTATAGACCATTATACCCTCTCCTATCTTTTTTAATTTAGCTTACTTATATATTACTGTATAAAAGTGTAATTGTAAATAAAAAGCTGGGAATTTCACCCAGCTATATTTTTTATATTAGAATAAACCTACAATCTCTCCACTTTCCAAAATATCAATTGAATCTGCTGCTGGAACTTTTGGTAAGCCTGGCATAGTCATTACATCTCCAGTTAAAGCTACTAAGAATCCAGCTCCTCTTGAAACCTTGATCTCTCTAACTGTTATTTTAAATCCTTTAGGTCTTCCAAGTAAAGTAGGATCATCACTCATTGAGTATTGAGTTTTAGCCATACAAATTGGCATCTTATCAAAGCCCATTTTTTCAATATTAGCTATTTGTTTTTGACAAGCTGATGTAAAGTCTACTCCATCTGCTCCATAAATTTCCTTGGCAATTGTTTCTATCTTAGTCTTTATAGAATCATTAACATCATATAGAGTCTTGAAGTTTGCCTCACCTTTTTCTACAACTTCTACTACTTTCTTAGCAAGATCTTCTCCACCTTCTCCACCTTTGCCCCATACTTCTGAAAGGACTGCAGTAGCTCCTAGTTCTTCACACCTATTAAGAACAAAATCAAGTTCAGCTTGAGTATCAGTTGGGAATTTATTTACTGCAACAATTGCAGGAACTCCAAACTTCTTAACATTTTCTATGTGTTTCTCAAGGTTTTCAAATCCTTTTGCAAGTTGCTCAAGATTCTCAGTGCCTAATTCATCCTTCTTAGCTCCACCGTGGTGTTTTAAAGCTCTAACTGTAGCAACAATTACTGCAGCATTTGGCTTTAAGTTACCAAATCTAGCCTTGATATCAAAGAATTTCTCAGCACCTAAATCAGCTCCAAATCCTGCTTCAGTTACTGTATAGTCAGCTAACTTTAGAGCAAGTTTTGTGGCTAGCATAGAGTTACATCCATGAGCTATGTTAGCAAATGGCCCACCATGAATTAATGCTGGTGTATTTTCTATTGTTTGTACAAGGTTTGGTGCAATAGCATCTTTCATCAATAATGCTACAGCTCCTTGAGCGTTTAAGTCTTTAACAAATACTGGAGAACCGTCGAATTTGTATGCTACGATAATATCTCCAACTCTTCTTTTTAGATCTTCTAGATCATCTGCTAGACAGAAGATAGCCATGATTTCAGATGCAACAGTTATGTCAAATCCATCTTCTCTTGGCATTCCATTAGGTTTTCCACCTAATCCAACTACAACACTTCTTAAAGCCCTATCATTCATATCAAGAACTCTCTTCCAAACTACTCTTCTTGGATCAATTCCAAGTTTGTTCCCTTGGTGGATATGATTGTCTAATAGTGCAGAAATTAAATTGTTTGAAGTTGTTATTGCGTGGAAGTCACCTGTAAAGTGAAGATTAATATCTTCCATAGGTACTACTTGTGCATATCCTCCACCTGCAGCCCCTCCTTTAACACCAAAACTTGGTCCTAATGACGGTTCCCTAATAGCTGTTATGGCTGATTTGCCTATTTTGTTAAGTCCCATGGATAATCCTATGTTTGTAGTAGTCTTTCCTTCTCCAGCTGGTGTTGGATTTATTGCTGTCACAAGAATTAGTTTTCCATCTTCTTTGTCTTTAAACTGATCAAATACATCTAAAGATACTTTTGCTTTGTACTTACCATAATTTACTATGTCTTCTTCTTTGATTCCCAATTTAGCTGCAACTTCTACTATTGGGATCATCTTGGCTTCCTGTGCAATTTGAACATCTGTTTTCAAGCGATCTCCTCCTCTGGTTTAAACTGTGTCAATCTTATTGAAATATACCCATTCTGGTACATGTTTAACCGAATATTTTCGGTTTTGTAATTATAACTCATACTTCTTAATAGTATAACAGATATTAAGTGTATTTAAAATAAGAATCATCGTTAAATAATTCTCTAGCCCTCTAAAATACCTATATCTCTCCTGAATCCCATCTCATTAAAGTTTATCTTTTTTATGTTTTCATAAATCAAATCCCTAGATTCGTCCATATCTCCTAAGGATGTAATTGATAAAACTCTACCTCCATTTGTAAAGAACTTATCTCCTAAGTTGGATGTTCCGTTGTGGAATACAATTAAGTTATTATTGATTTCTTTTAATCCCTTAATTTCAAATCCCTTTTTGTAATACCCAGGATATCCACCTGATGTTAGAACCACAGTCATACATGCCTTATCATCCCAAAGTATATCATCACTACTTAAATTACCAACTATAGCTTTGATAAAAATATCGAATAGATCACTTCTAAGTCTAGGCAATACTACCTCTGTTTCAGGATCTCCAAATCTTACATTGAATTCAAGAACTTTTGGTTGATTATCTTTTATCATAAAACCAATAAAAAGAATCCCAGTAAAGTCATGTCCTTCTTTTGCAAGTCCTGCTTCAATTTTTTCTAGAACTTCTTTCCTGATAATTTCGTTTAGGTCCCTTGTAAATAATGGGCTTGGCGAATAGCATCCTACTCCTCCAGTGTTAGGTCCCTTATCTCCATCATAAATCTGTTTGTAATCCTTGGCGCTTTCCATGGGAAATAATTTATTGTGGGATACAAAGCAAAGTAAACTCGCCTCAGTTCCTTCTAAAAATTCTTCGATCACTACTTTGTTTCCCTCTTTTCCAAAGATCTCATCCTCTAATACTTCCTTCAAGGTCATCTCAGCCATATTTCTATCTTCACAAATTACAACTCCCTTGCCAAGACATAGACCATCTGCCTTAATTACCAAAGGATATGAAAAATTATCAAGAGCTTTTATGGCATCCTTATACTCAGTATAAGTTTCATATCTTGCTGTTGGAATATTATTATTTACCATAAATTTCTTTGCAAAGTCCTTACTTCCTTCAAGTTTTGCACTAAATGCACTTGGTCCAAAAATATTTAGGCCCTCTTCTTCAAACTCATCTACTATTCCCAAGACAAGTGGTTCTTCTGGACCAACTATTGTAAGGTCGATTTCATTTATTTTAGCAAACTTCAATAATCTTTCTATATCATTGGCAGCAATATTAACATTAGTGGCAACTAGTGATGTTCCACCATTTCCTGGTGCGCAATATAATTCCCTCACTTTTTCAGATTGGGACAGTTTCCAGCACAAAGCATGTTCTCTACCACCACTTCCTACAACTAGTACCTTCATATAATCCCTCCTAATGTTTAAAATGCCTTATCCCCGTTAATACCATTATCATTTTTTCTTCATTGGCTTTATCAATTACTTCCCCATCTTTTAAGGATCCACCTGGTTGAATAATAGCCTTAATACCAGCTTTAGAAAGTGCTTCTATTGAATCGCTAAAGGGGAAAAACCCGTCAGATGCCAAATAAGCATCCTTTGATCTATCTCCTGCTCTTTTAATTGCACCTTCAACTGCAAAAAATCTATTTACTTCCCCTAATCCTATCCCTAGGGTGGCTTCATCCTTTGAGATTACTACTCCATTTGATGTTATATGTTTAGCAACCTTCCATGCAAATATTAATTCCTCAATATCCTGATCATCTGGGCTTAATATACTTGCGATCTCCATTTCATCCTTAAACATATCCTGATTCTTATCTTGGACTAATAATCCCCCCTGGATTTTTTTGAAATCCAAGGTCTTTTTATATGGAAGACTTATATCTTCTAATTTAATAAGTCTTATATTCTTCTTATTTGTTAAAACCTTTAGTGCTTCTTCACTAAAGGAGGGAGCAATTATTATTTCAAGAAAAATTTTATTTAACTCCCTGGCTAAGTCTTCTTCCACCTGTCTATTTAGGGCTACAATTCCACCAAAGATAGATTCTGAGTCACATTCATATGCTTTTTTATAGGCTTCAAGAATTGTATCTCCACAGGCAACCCCACATGGATTTGCGTGCTTTATGGCAACAGCAGTAGGTTTGTCAAATTCCTTAATTATTGAAATTGCTGCGTTTCCATCGTTTATATTATTGTATGAAAGTTCTTTACCATGAAGTTTTTCACCATTTAATATACTTCCACTATCTATACTGGGCTCTACATAAATACTAGCTTCTTGGTGAGGATTTTCCCCATATCTAAGCTCATCCTTCTTTTTATAAGAAAGGGTCAGATAATCTGGAAATTTAACATTGACCAATTGATTGAAATAATTGGAAATCAAGGAGTCATAGTAGCTGGTGTATGAAAATACCTTGGCTGCTAGATATTCTCTTGTATTAAAGCTTGTTTCTCCCTCTTTAATTAGTTCAGCAAGTATCAAATTATAGTCCTTGGGATCAATAACTACAGTTACATCATTATAATTTTTTGCAGCTGCTCTAATCATGGAAGGTCCACCGATATCTATGTTTTCAATTATTTCTTCATGACTTACTCCTACTTTTTTAACGGTTTCTTCAAAGGGATATAGATTGTTTACAACCATATGAATGGGAAGTATCCCCAAATCCTCTATTGTCTTTCTATGCTCTATATTATCTCTCTTAAAAAGTATCCCCCCGTGTATTCTAGGATTAAGAGTCTTAACCCTACCATCAAGTATCTCTTTAAATTTTGTTATTTCATCCACTTCAAATACATGGATGTCATTGTCCCTTAATAACTTATATGTTCCACCGGTGGATATAATATCCCAACCAAGTTTTTTAAGACTTAAGGCGAATTCAACTATTCCTTCTTTATCATAGACGCTTATAAGTGCTCTTTTCATCTCTTCCCCCTAATTACATAGAATTTTTAGTGCTTCCACTAAAAGTTTATGTTCTTCCACAAGAACCCTCTTTTGTAATGAACTAATTGTATCATCATCCATTACCTCCACAGCTTTTTGCATGATTATCTTGCCTGTGTCTGTGCCCTCATCTACGTAATGTACAGTGACACCAGTAATTTTAACACCCTTATCCAGTACAGCTTGATGAACCTTTTCTCCATAGTATCCTTTACCACAAAAGGAAGGAATTAAGGATGGATGAATATTTATTATCCTATTTCTATAAGTACTGATTATTTCTTGTCCAACTACTTTTAGATAGCCTGCAAGAACTACTAAATCAACCCTTTCTTCTAAGAGTAAATTCAGCAGTCTTTTATTATAACTATCTGTATCCATATTATTATAATCAATGAATTCATTTCTTATTCCGTTTAACTCTGCCCTTTTAAGGCCATATGCATCTTTTCTATTGGAAATAACTATTGCAATTTCACCATTAATATCTCTATTCTTTATTCCATCAATTATTGCCTGTAGGTTTGTCCCTCCACCGGAAATTAGAACCCCTATTCTCTTTACTGACATAGGGTGACTCCCTTCTCTCCTTTAACAACCTCACCTAATAAATATACTTTTTCTCCTCTATCTTCAATAAATTTCATTATCTTTTCTCCATCTTCCAGGGAAGCTACTAAAACCATACCCACTCCCATATTGAAGGTCCCGTACATTTCTTCCTCTTTAATATTTCCCCATTTCTGTAGCATTCTAAATATTGAAGGAGTATTGATATCCTTGGTAGTAATCTCAGCTCTATGTCCTTCCTTCAGCATCCTAGGAATATTTTCGTAAAAACCTCCACCTGTAATATGACTCATTCCCTTTATGTTAAAGTTTTCTAAAAGAGGATTTATAATATCAGCATAAATTCTAGTTGGTATTAGAAGTTCTTCACCTAAGGTTTTCCCCAATTCTTCAATATATGTTTCAGTGGTGAAATTCATCTTATCAAATATTATTTTTCTGATTAGTGAGAAACCATTGGAATGAACTCCGCTGGATGGAAGACCTAAGATTACATCTCCTTCTTTTACAGACTCACCAGATATGATCTTTTTCTTATCCACTACCCCAACGACAAATCCAGCCACATCATATTCGCCTTCTTGATAAAATCCTGGCATTTCAGCTGTTTCTCCACCGATTAAAGCACATCCTCCTTTAACACAACCATTTGCTATCCCCTCTACTATGCTTGCCATCTTTTCTGGTACAAGTTTTCCTGTGGCAATGTAATCTAGAAAAAATAGAGGTTTAGCTCCCTGACAAAGAATATCATTTAAACACATGGCAACACAATCTTCCCCAATGGTATCATGTTTATCCATCATAAATGCAAGCTTTAGTTTTGTTCCCACTCCATCAGTTCCAGAAACTAAAACAGGTTCTTCAAGTCCCTTCATATCCAGTTGAAACAATCCAGAAAATCCTCCTAATTCAGATAAAACCCCTGGTGTATAGGTCTTTTTAATAAACCCTTTAATCATTTCTACTTCCTTATAACCGGCTTCCTTGTCTACTCCTGAATCCTTATAGGTTAAAGACATTTCATAACCCTCCTAAATCTTATTCTTACTTATATTATATACTGCAAGAAAAGAATAGCATATGCTATTCTTTTATGACTGGGTAGTCTCCATTAAAACACCCTTTGCAAAATCCATTGTCTCCACCACATGCCTTAACAAGCCCTGGCAATGTTATAAAGTATAAAGAGTCTGCACCAATTTCCCTTGTTATTTCGTCTACACTCATGTAGCTTGATATTAAATGCTCTTCACTTGGTGTATCAACACCTAAGTGACAACTATGAATAACTGGTGGAGAAGAGATTCTTACATGAACTTCTTTTGCACCGGCATTTTTTAACATTTCAACGGTTCTTTTTATTGTAGTTCCCCTTACTATTGAATCATCAACAAGAATCAAGCTTTTTCCCTTAATGTTTTCCTTTAAGGCATTAAGTTTTATCCTTACACCTTGTTCTCTAATTTCTTGTGTTGGTTCTATGAAGGTTCTTCCTATATACCTGTTCTTTATTATACCCTCAGCATAAGGGATCCCAGATGCTTCTGCATAACCAATAGCTGCTACTATTCCTGAATCAGGGGCACCAATTACTATGTCAGCTTTTGTATCTAGTTCTCTAAAAAGCTGCTTGCCTGCTTCAAATCTTGCCAAATAAACACTTCTATCATCTATAATACTATCTGGTCTGGCCAAATAGATAAGTTCAAATATACAAAGGCTTCTCTTCTTTGGGCTGTCAGAAATTGTCTTTAATCCATCCTTATCTACTACCACAACTTCTCCAGGTTTAACATCCCTTATAAAATCTGCACCTATTGTATCAAAGGCACAGGTCTCTGATGCGATAATATAGTCTTCACCTATTTTACCTATGGAGAGAGGTTTAATACCATGAGGGTCTCTGGCAGCTACAATTCTATCATTGGTCATTACTACCAAGGCATAGGATCCTCTTATTTCACCTACTGATTTTATTATGGCATCATTAAGTTCATCCTTGTGATACCTTGCAATTAAATTGGCAATTACCTCAGTATCCAAGTCAGTCTGGAAGATTGAGCCTGAATCCTCCATATCGCTTTTGATCTTTTGAAAGTTCACAATACTTCCATCTAAAGAAATCGCCAAGGCACCTTTCTTGTATCCTACAACCAGAGGGGATGCATTCACCTTATCCTTTGCTTCAAAAGTAGAGGCATATCTAACATGACCGATGGCTATATTTCCCCTTAGTCTATTGATTGATTCATTGTTAAATACATCATGTACTGTTCCTAATTCCTTTATATAATCAACAAATCCATTGTTGTTAACTGCCATACCGGTACTTACCTGTCCTCTATGTTGCAGTGCATAAAGTCCAAAGTAAATTCTAGGAGAAACATGGTTATTATCCTTGCTAAAAACTCCAATTACTCCACTCAAAATAATTCCCCTCCTATTTAAGGTTTAATTCCTGGTCAGCTTTTATTGTTTCTTCAGCCATTTTTATCTTATATGCTTTAAATTTTTCTCTTAGTTGAGGATATTTAACAGAAAGAATCTGTACAGCCAATAAGCCCCCGTTTTCTCCACCATCTATTGCCACTGTAGCTACAGGAACTCCTTTAGGCATTTGTACTACTGATAGTAATGAATCAAGTCCATCCATAGTTGATGACTTTGCAGGGATTCCAATTACAGGAAGTGGTGATAATCCTGCTAATACTCCAGCCAAGTGAGCCGCTTTCCCTGCTATAGCAACAATGACTTCCGTTCCATTTTCCTCTGCTTTTTCTGCAAAATCTTTAGCTACATAAGGTGTTCTATGGGCTGATATAACCCTAAGTTCACTTTCAACACCAAACTCATCCAATACTTTAATAACTTTATCCCCTATGGGCTTATCTGAAATACTTCCCATTATTACACTTACTTTCATTTTTTCTCCTCCTATATAAAATAAAAAAGCTCAAGCAGGTAGGTTCCAGCGAAACCTACCCGCCTGGGCTTTTATCCCTCCGGTGTGATGCTTTTAGCACCTGTACCGCTTGGACCAGCTGAGAAAACTCCCACGGAACCCTAGGTACACTTTCACTCATAGACAAATGATTTACGGTCATTTTGTAGAAACATCTCCCCCCTATTGGGAGATTTATACGAGCATTAATCCTTTAACATTATCTCTTCAAGCTTAAGAGGTTCAATATATTCATCCCCTCTGTAGGCTCTCATATTACCTCCAGATATTTCATCAATTAAGGCAATATGTTTATCTTCTCCAACTCTGCCAAACTCAAACTTTATATCGTAAAGTTCTAAATCTTTTTTTGCCAGTTCTTCCTTAACAACAGCTCCAATCTCCTTGGTTAAAGTTGTAAGGGTTTTATACTCTTCCTTTGACATAATTCCCAACATTTCAAGAGCTTCATCAGTTATTAATGGATCGTTTCTGTCATCATCCTTTAAAGTTACTTCAACGTATGCATCTAACTCTTGACCTTCACTTGCATACATTCCATATCTTCTAAGAAAAGAACCCACTGCTCTATATCTGCAGATAACTTCTACACCTTTTCCAAATACAGTTGCAGGAAGAACAGTCATTGTGCTTTGTTCAATATTTGAGCTGATAAAGTGTGTTGGTATACCTTTTTCATTTATTTTCTCAAAGAAGAAAGTTGTCAATCTTAATCCAGCCCTACCAGCCCCTTCAATGCTTAAACCCACTGTGTTGGCACCAGGATCAAAAACTCCATCTGTTCCTGTAACATCATCTTTGAACTTCAGTAGGAAATTACCATCTGATAATTGATATACATCCTTAGTCTTACCTGTATAAACAAGCTTCATGGAATAACCCCTTTCTACATAAATCCAAACTTAATTACGAACAATATTGCTAGTAACCACATAACTTTTGAAACTTCTTTAGTTCTTCCAGATACAAGCTTTAATACTACATATGAAACCATACCAAATACGATACCATCCGCTATAGAATATGCAAATGGCATCATTACTATAGTTAAAAATGCAGGTATTGCTTCTGTGTAATCAAAGAAATCTATTTTTGTTATAGGACTCATCATGAATAGTCCAACAATAACAAGGGCAGGTGCAGTTGCAGCTGATGGAATCAAGGTAAATAGTGGTGCAAAGAATAATGCTATTGCAAACATTACAGAAGTTGATAGTGCAGTTAAACCAGTTCTTCCACCTTCAGCAACTCCCGCAGCACTTTCAACGTATGTTGTAACTGTACTGGTCCCTAAACAAGCTCCAGCAACTGTTGCAACAGCATCTGCCATAAGAGCTTTCCCTACTCTTGGCAGTCTGCCTTTATCATCAAGCATTCCAGCTTTAGATGATACTCCTGCAAGTGTTCCAACTGTATCAAATATATCAACGAAAAGGAATGTAAATACTACTACAAGCATTTCCATAGTAAATATCTCTTCAAAACCTACAAATTTAAATGCTACCTGTGATAATGATGGAGGTAGACTTACAGGATTGAATCCTTCTGGGATAATTGTAACTCCCATAGGAATTCCAATAAGAGTTGTAGCTATAATTCCTATTAATATTGCTCCTTTAACATTTTTAGCCAATAAAAATCCAGTAATTAAAATACCAATAATTGCAACTAGTGGTCCACCAGAACTCAAGTCTCCAAGGGCAACGATAACTCCTTCTCCTGATCCAACAATTCCTGCTCCACTTAATCCAATAAATGCAATGAAAAGACCAATACCTACAGATACTGCGTGTTTAAGATTCAATGGAATAGAATCAAAGATAGCTTCACGAGCTTTAATAAATGATAAAAGAATAAAAATCAGACCTTCAATAAGTACTGCGGTTAAAGCAAATTCCCATGATTTTCCCATTGGTCCAAGAACTACAGTAAATGCAAAGAATGCGTTAAGACCCATACCTGGTGCTAATGCAAATGGATACTTAGCATAAAGTGCCATTATTAGAGTACCAATTATTGATGCTATTACAGTTGCTGTAAATACTCCTCCAAAATCCATTCCTGTTGTGGATAACATGCCTGGGTTTACTGCCAATATGTATGCCATTGTCATAAAAGTAGTAATACCAGCCAGTATTTCCGTCTTTGCATCGGTGTGATTGTCTTTTAGCTTAAAGAATTTTTCCAACGATAATTCCTCCCTTTAATTTTATCGTAGAAAAAAATATAGCCCAGGTGGGTAGGTCTAGCGAAACCTACCCGCCTGGGCTTTTATCCCTCCGGTGTGATGCCTTTAGCACCTGTACCGCTTGGACCAGCTGAGAAAACTCCCACGGAACCCTAGGTACACTTTCGCTCATAGTTAAATGATTAACGGTCATTTCCTAGATACATCCCAACCATATTATGGGACCTATATGAGCCATATTTCTTTTTACATTTTGAGTTTAACAGTTAAAAATAGTATTGTCAACATCTAAATTAATAACATTATTCCTTATTTTTAGCCTTTTACTGGCATTTTTCAATGGATATGTCAGAAGGAAATGATATTAAAGAAAAAAAGTTGACAAAATATTTTTTTTATTATATTATATTTTATACAATATTATTTTATGCGATATATAAGGAGGCAATATAAATGAATGTTTATGATTTTACTGTTAAAGACGGCGCTGGAGAAGATGTAAGCTTAAAAAGATATGAAGGTCAAGTTTTGCTTATAGTTAACACAGCTTCAAAATGAGGTTTTACTCCCCAGCTGGATGGCTTGGAAGAATTGTTTGAAGCTTATGGACCTGATAAATTTCATGTATTGGCATTTCCATGCAACCAATTTGCCAATCAGGAACCAGGAACTCAAGATGAGATTAAGACCTTTTGTCAAGTAAACTTTGGAATCGAATTTCCTATATTTCAAAAGATTGATGTCAATGGAGAAAATGCTGACCCCCTTTATGTTTACTTAAGAGAGAACACTAAAAGCTTCTTAGGTAATAGAATTAAGTGGAATTTTACCAAATTCCTAGTTGATAGTAGGGGAGTTCCAGTAAAAAGATATGCTCCAAAGGTAGAACCTAAAGACTTAGTTAAGGATATTGAGGCTTTGTTAAAATAAGGAGAGGTGGAAAATGGATTATGATGTTTTAAAGTTGGATAATCAAATATGCTTTGCTCTTTATTCTGCATCAAAATCAATAATCTCCCTGTATAAACCCTTTTTAAAGGATCTGGGTTTAACATACACCCAATATATCACCATGCTTGTTCTATGGGAAAATGATCCTCTTCCCATTAAAGACATAGGCAATAGACTAGATCTTGATACAGGAACTTTAACTCCCTTATTGAAAAAGCTTGAAGGGATGGACTTAATTCAAAGGCTTAGAGATGATGGGGATGAAAGAGTAGTAAATGTTTACCTAACCACAAAAGGTAGAACTTTAAAGGAAAAAGCTCTTAAGATCCCAGAAAAAATATTTCTTGCATCAGGAGTTTCAGTTGAAGATGCCTTGGAATTGAAAAGAGTACTAGATAAAATATCCAATAAATAGTTTAGATGGTCTTCATTTGAAGACCATCTATTTTAATTTGGTTTATACTTTAAAACCCTAGATGCATTTAATACTGCAATTAAAGCAACCCCCACATCAGCGAAAACCGCTTCCCACATACTGGCATGGCCACCCGCTCCCAGAATTAGTACTACTGCTTTAACTCCAAGGGCAAAGATTATATTTTGCCAAACAATCTCTCTGGTTTTTCTTGCTATTTTCAATGCACTTGGTAGTTTACTAATTTCATCAGTCATCAATACAATATCAGCAGCTTCTATAGCTGCATCAGATCCTAGCCCTCCCATGGCGATTCCTATATCTGCCCTAGCAAGTACAGGTGCATCATTTATACCATCACCTATATATGCTAATTTTTTCCCCTTTTTAATCTTGCCTTGTATTTCTTCAAGGATCCTCACCTTATCATGAGGTAATAAATTTGAATATACCCTATCAATTCCTATTTTGGATGCAATATCATCTGCTACTGTTTTATTATCTCCAGTAAGCATAATTGTTTCCTTAATTCCAAGGGCCTTTAATTTAGCTAAACCCATCTTTGCATCATTTTTAATTCCATCTGATATTACAATACTTCCCTTATAAATACCATCTACTGCTATGTTTATAATCGTGCCTACTTTATCTATATTGGGAATACTAATATTATTGTCCTTAAAAAGTTCATGATTACCTAATATAATATCTTTTCCTTCATAGACAGCTTTTATCCCCAAACCTGCAAACTCCAGGTAATCACTTATTTTTTCCTTCCTAAGATTACCCTTGAACTCATTAACTACAGATTGTGCAATAGGATGAGTTGAAAAGCTTTCAATATTAGCAGCTATTTCCAACAATTCATCCTTGGTTAAATTGCCATTGGTTACTATTTCTTCAACGCTAAATTTACCCCTAGTTAAGGTTCCTGTCTTATCGAATACAATTGTATCCACTGAGTTCAATGCTTCTAAATAATTTCCACCCTTTATTAGAATTCCTTCTCTAGATGCTCCTCCAATACCTCCAAAGAAGCCCAAGGGTATTGATATAACCAGTGCACAGGGACAACTTACTACAAGAAATACCAAGGCTCTATATATCCAATCAGGAAAGGTTGCTCCATCTATAAACAAAGGCGGAATTATAGCAATTAGGGCTGCAACTGTAACTACAAAAGGAGTATAGTATTTTGCAAACTTTGTTATGAAGTTTTCAGTGGGTGCTTTTTTATTTCCTGCGCTTTCCACCAATTGAAGGATCCTTGAAACTGTGGACTGTCCAAATTCTTTCTCTACTTTAATCTTTAGTAAACCTTGTTTGTTTATAAATCCACTTAAAACATTGCTTCCTACATTTACATCTCTTGGTAACGATTCTCCAGTTAGAGCTGATGTGTCCATGGATGATGTGCCTTCGATAACATGTCCATCTAAGGGGACCTTCTCTCCTGGTTTTACAAGTATCATCTCTCCAATACTAATACTCTTAGGGTCTACTTTCATCTCTCCAGAATCAGTAATAAGGTTAGCATAATCAGGTCGAATATCCATCAATTCAGCTATTGATTTTCGAGATCTATTTACAGCTAAACTTTGGAAGTATTCCCCTATTTGATAGAATAACATTACAGCAACCCCTTCTGGATATTCTCCAATTAGAAAGGCTCCAATTGTAGCAATGGTCATTAGAAAGTTTTCATCAAAGATCTGCCCTCTTCTTATATTCTTATATGCTCTAACTAATACCTCTCCCCCTATTAATATATAACTGACTATAAATAGTCCAAGTCTTAAAAATTGTTGGTTTTTAAATATTATAGCCAGGGCAAATATTATGCTTCCAACTACAACAAATTTCATATCCTTTCCACTGTGATGAGAATGATCATGACCCTCATGATGATCATTTGTATGATTGTGTTCCTTGATTCTACCTTTTTCTACAACATTCACATGAGGTTCAAAAAATTTAACTATTTTTTCTACATCTTTTATTATTCCATCTCTTTCTCTATTTTCATGATACTCAATTAAAAGAATGCCATTTGCAAAGTTTAAACTTCCTTGCTTTATGCCATCAAGTTTTTTTACCCTATCTTCTATCCTAGAAGCGCAATTAGCTCAGTCCAGCCCTTCTAGATATAACTCTATTGTATTCATAGTATCCTCCCCTATTTGTGACTTAAGTGAACTAATCCTTGATCTAAAATATTCTTTACATGATCATCATCAAGGGAATAGTAAACTACTTTCCCTTCTTTTCTATTCTTAACTAGTCCAGCGGCCTTTAAAACCCTTAATTGATGGGATATTGCAGATTGGTTCATATTAAGGACATAGGATATGTCACATACACACATTTCAGACTCGAAAAGAGCATGAAGTATCTTAATCCTAGTCTTATCACCAATGATCTTAAAAAAATCCCCTAAATTACCCAACAATTCATCTTTTGGCATAACTTCTATAACTTGGTTTACAATATCTTCATGAATTATATTACATCCACAAATACTTATATCTTTCTCTAGATGGCCCATAGTATCCTCCTTATATGAATACTTGTTCATATATTCAATTATATTCTACAATATAATTGGAAGAACTGCAATAAAAAATACACCATCAACATTAGATTTTTTGTCTAACATTTGAGATGCACCTTAATTATCCTTCTATTTCTTCTGTCCATATTCTTGAAACTTACCTTTCATTCTCTCCATTTCATCCTCTGGAAGAATTACAGGGTTACCCATTGATTTAGTTCTTGTGAATATTTCCGCAACAAATTCAATATCTTCAGCTATTTTAAAAGCTTGCTGTATTCTACTACCACCAGCTAATAGCCCATGGTTTGCCAATAATACTGCATTTCTATCCTTCATGGCCTCATATGCATTTATTGCCAGTTCTTCAGAACCAAATGTTGCATATTTGGCGCATCTAACATTTTCCCCTGCTACAGCTATCATATAATGAACAGGTGGCAAATCTAAATTCATACATGCAACACTTGTGGCATAGATTGAGTGAGTATGTACTACTGCATTTATGTCTTCTCTGTTTCTATATATTATTAAATGAAGCATTAATTCTGATGATGGCTTCTTATTACCATCAACTACCTGACCCTTTAGGTCTACCACAACAACATCTTCAATTCTAGTCTCAAAGTAGTCAATCCCTGATGGACTTATTGCCACCAATCCCTTATCTCTATTGAAAATGCTTATATTTCCGCCTGTCCCTGTTGTTAGTTTATTTTTAATTAACTTTTTACCATATTCTACAACTTCTTCTCTTTCTCTAGCCAGTAACATAATAGTATCACTCCTTATGAAACCATATTAGCAAAGTAAGCAATTGTCTGTCAATTCTCATGAATTTGTAACCTGATTGTTACACACAAAAGCCCCTAATTGTGTATAATACAACTAGAAAGGAGCATTATCATGAAAAGCAAATCACTCCTTCTCATAATTATAATTCTAGTTATTGGTATCATAATCTCTGCTTGTGGCTCTACATCCAAAGATATGACTGTAGAAGCTCCCATGGAGATGATGAATACAATGGCTGTAGATAGTATTGAATCGGACTTGGTACTACCTATAGATTCATATCAACTGGAATCAGATGAAATGAGATATAAAGTAGAAGAGTATCTTACTACTCTAAACAATAAATTGAATATTGCTAAGGGTCATTATGCCATCGGTGATATAGACGGGGATCTAATTTCTGAAATAGTATTATTTGTCGAAAGACAACCTGATAATGTTAATGATCCAGGATATCTTCAGATATATAAGTTTACTGATAATACTTATGTAATGCTAGATAGTATATCCATGAATTATGACAACACCAACTATAGCATGAACATAGGAAAAATAAGTGATAATACATCTGGTGTATATCTCAGTAACCAAGTAGGTTCTCAAGCTGGTATAACTTATGGTTTTAAATTGGAAGATGGTAAGCTGGTTTCTATATTAAACCCTAAAAAAATCAATCTATTTTCTGTCTCCACAAATAATGGAATAGAGGACATAGATGGGGATGGAATCTTAGAATTTAGCATATACACCATAGATCCAGAAACTTCTGAGAAAAACACTAAAGATGCAGATAAAATTCTTCTTTGGTATAAGTGGGATGGGAAAGATGGAGCCATAGTAGTTCAAAGAGATTGGGTTATGCAATTTGCTAGTGCTACCACTGAAAGCTCAAGAGTTGGTATAATGGCTATAGAAAATCCACCCCCTAAACCAGGTGAAAATGACTATATTAAAAATCTAGAATCTGACTTAGCTCAAATGACAAAACAAGATGTTGTAGATTCTTTGGATAAACATATAAATGCCTTGATATCGGAATCTACCTATAAAAGTCTTGATGTGTCAACACTATTTAACAGATACTTCGAAGATTTTAGTTTTGATCTTGTATTTGAGAGATATGGCTTATCTCAAGATAGATTAAACGATATAGATTATCTGAGTAGAGACAAGGTTTTAGCTTCTGAACCTGATCTTAAGAGTATCTTAATAAAAAATCTTAATCAAGGATATAAGTTGATCATTGATAATGGCAGATACATGTATTATGTAGATTATGATAGATTCTTGAATAAATTTAGCGATAACCTTACAAATGAATATAGAAGCTATCTAAGAATAATGGGTAAAGAAGTCACTCTTCCTCATAAAAAATCTAATTTCGCTACTATTGCAAAGGATAGGCTGGCTGATAGGTTAGCTGAAATTGAAAGGTTTAGGTTAACTTATAATTACTCAAATAAATTAAATAACACATTAGCATTATATGAGAACTATGCTTATACTCTACTATATGTTGGAGAAACCTTAGAAACTTTTGATGAAAATGGTAGGTTTGTAAAAGAATCAAGAGAAGAACTGGTAAGCATAGCAGAAAGGTACAAAGATACACATTTTTCAGATATAATTATAAGAATGATAACTAAGGTAGATTTAACTACCAATAAGATCATAACAGATGAAATAAAAGAAGAAATAAGCTCAATGATACCATAAATCCCAAAGGAATACCTTTGGGATTTGTATATTTTACTCATAAAATTGTTCATAAATTCCTGTCTTAAAATCTCCTCGTAAATGCTCATATAACTTTACAAATGTAGCCCTCTGGTAAGGGTTAACAAAGATACTTCCTATACCAAATAATAACCCTCCAAGCAAATGCCATCCTATAAATGATAGGTCAAGAATTAACATATCTCCTTTTTCTCCATCAGTAAGCTTTGAGCTTATCCTTATTGCTTCGCTTAAGGATATTTCTGGATCTTCTGCTAATATGTATGGGACAAACTTATATTCATAGGACTTGATAATTCCAGGAATTATAAATAATAAAAACCATAAAAACAGATATAAATCCAGCAAAAACATCTTGCCAGCTAACCTTGCCCATTGGCCCTTTTTCATAGTTGAAAATACTGTTGATACTTTAACTTCTTCTCCTTTAAAAGAATTTATAAAAAACCGTTTCTCCCCGACAATTAATAGGTTGCCAATTATAATTACTAAAACCATACTGATTAAACCAATTAAGAGCACAGTCCCAAAACCTCCCACCCTTAAAGTAAAAGGGTTCTCAAAAAACTGATCAAAAATAATTCCATTGGGTCCTGGTCCTAATTCCAAATAGTATTCCTCAGTTTCCACTGTAGGTATAGTAGCATTGACATCATAATGGGTTTCTTTTTTTGCATTCCCTCCGGAAGTAAATATTGATGCTATAAGACAAACAATAAATGCCTTCCAATAAAAGGACCTTAGAAACCCTTTCGCTTGGTATTTTAAATCACTTCTAGTCCACATAAATACACCTCCAATTACTATAGTAACACACATTAAATAAGATTGCCAAAATTTTGGCAATCTTATTAAGTAATACTAACTGTAATATTGTTATTTATTTTTTCGTCAATTTCAACCTTCAAGCAGTTAATATATTCTTCTGTCATCTTTTCCTTGGCAACTGCAAGCATGAGTTTTATTCTATTTTCTTGATTAACTCTAGTTGCTCCAGGATCATAATCAATAGAGACAATATTTGCTTCAGGATACTTCTTCTTGATGTTTGGAATTACACCCTTACCAACTATATGATTGGGTAGACATCCGAAGGGTTGAGTACAGACTATATTATCATAACCTTTACTAATAAGCTCAACTATCTCCCCTGGAAGCAACCATCCTTCACCCATTTTACAGCCCAATCCTATTACATCCTCCACCAGGTCTTTTAAATGGTTAAAGGGTGATGGTGCTGTAAAGTTACTAAAGTTCTTGATAGCTTCAATCATGATCTCCTCTATAGATCCAAGATAATCATTTATCTTCTTCATCACAATACTTTTAATCTTCCCTTTCCCATAAAGTTGATGGTCAATAACACCATTTTCTATGGTATACATTATAAATCCTAACAATCCTGGAATCATAACTTCACACTGTTCATTGTATAGAAATTCCTCTAAGTTATTATTACCTAGGGAAGCAAACTTAACATATATCTCCCCAACTATACCTACTTTTACCTTTTCACTTTTTTCTATTGGTATTTCTTTAAATGACTTTACTATATTTTCCATATTTGTTTTGATTGAACTAATCCCTACCCCTTTATTTCTTGAAAATTCATCTCCAAAGTATTTCAACCATTTTTCAACATTAGTCTTTGAATCACCCTTATGGATTTCGTAGGGCTTAACTTGATTATCAAGTAGCATCAATAAATCTCCGTAAGCAAGAATTGCAACTGCTTGTTTTATCATTTTAATAGGAATTTTAAATCCACTATTCTTCTCAAGACCTCCAGCATTTAGTGATATTACTGGTACATGACTGTAACCGCCTTTAATCAAGGCTTTTCTTAAGAGGTGGATATAGTTAGATGCTCTACATCCGCCTCCTGTCTGAGTAATCATTAAGGCTACCTTATCAAGAGGATATTCTCCACTATTTAAGGCATCAATCAGTTGCCCAATTACTAAAAGTGCTGGATAGCAGGTATCATTGTGTACATTCTTCAAGCCTGCATTAACTACAGCTTGTCCTGTATTTTTAAGAACTACTAAGTTATAACCAAAATTTCTAAATACTCTTTCCAATAGATTAAAATGTATAGGTGCCATATCTGGGCAAAGAATTGTATATTCCTTCTTCATTTCTTTGGTAAATTCGACTCTTGTTACTCTACTCATACCATCATCATCTCTCTTTCCCTTTGTTCAATGGCAGCAAGCAAACTTCTTATTCTGATTTTTACAGCCCCTAAATTAGAAATTTCATCTATTTTTATCTGAGTATATATCTTCTTATTCTCTTCTAAAATCCCTTTTACTTCATCTGATGTTATGGCATCTAATCCACATCCAAAGGAAACCAGTTGTATTAGTTGAACATTATCTAATTTTGATATATATTCGCTAACTAAATACAATCTTGAGTGATAAGTCCACTGATTTAAAATGTCCGTTTTTGTCCTTCCAGCCAAGTGACTTATTGAGTCCTCTGATAAAACCACTACATTATATTCAGTTAATAGCTTTCCTATTCCATGGTTGATCTCTGGGTCTATGTGATAAGGTCTACCTGCTAGAACAACAACCTTCTTATCTTCCATTTTAGCAAGTTCTAGAAACTCTTCACCTTTTTTTTGTAGTTTCCCCATGTATCTCTCATACTCTTTTTTAGCTCTATATACAGCTAAATTAACTTCATTTAGTTTTATATCCTTATGGTCAGCCTTTAATATTTCATGTATCCTCTTTACTAATAATTTTATGTTATCAAACCCTAGATAATCGAAAATAAATTTGGTCTCTTTTATTCTTCCCACATTTGCTGCTATAACTTCCGGATAATAAGCAACTACAGGGCAGTTAAAGTGATTATCACCTTTCTTCTCATTGATATTATAGGTTAAACAGGGGTAGAATATTTTATCAACCTTTTTATCTAGTAGATACTCAATATGACCATGGACTAGTTTTGCAGGAAAACACACAGTATCTGATGGGATAGTATGTTGACCCCTTATATATGTATCCCTATTTGAATATGGAGATACTATTACTTCAAAGTCAAGCAAGGAAAATAGAGTATGCCAGAATGGAAGTAATTCAAACATATTCAATACCATGGGTATTCCAATTGTACCTCTTCTTCCCAGGAGAGGTTTATACTCACCTAAAAGCTTTAACTTTTCATCATAAATATTATAGCTTGTATCACTTAAACGATTCTTTATGGGTTTTTCACATCTATTCCCACCGATAAACTTTCTTCCATCACCAAAGTTGTTAACTGTTAGTCTGCAATTATTCTCACATAGGTTGCAAAGAACAACTTTAACCTTATGAGAGAAATTCTCTAAATCAAGTAGTCCTAAATGTTCTCCCCTATGATCTATTTGATTTTTGCCATATATAGCTGCACCATAAGCTCCCATTAATCCTGAGATGTTTGGTCTAATTACCCTATGCTTAATTTCATCTTCAAATGCTTTTAATACTGAATCGTTATAAAAAGTTCCTCCCTGAACTACAATACGCTCTCCCAAGTCCCTAGCTGAGTTTGCTCTAATAACCTTATATAATGCATTTTTGATTACACTTATGGACAAACCTGCTGATATATCTGCTATAGTAGCCCCATCCTTCTGTGCTTGTTTCACAGATGAATTCATAAACACAGTACATCTTGAGCCTAAGTCAACTGGATTTGTTGCATATAAACCCAATTTGGCAAATTCATCTATGGAGTAGCCCAAAGCTTCAGCAAATGATTGGAGAAATGATCCGCATCCTGAGGAACATGCTTCATTTAAAAATATTGAATCTATAACACCATCTCTAATCTTAAAACATTTAATATCCTGACCTCCAATGTCTATTATAAAGTCGACATCCTCCCGATATTTTTTCGCTGCAGTATAATGAGCTATGGTCTCCACAACTCCATAATCAAGATTAAAAGCATTCTTCATCAATTCTTCTCCATAACCCGTTACTGCTGATGTCTTAATATTTATATGTGGGTAATTCCTATAAAAATCCAGTAAAAATTCCTTAACCAGGGGAACTGGATTTCCCTGATTTGATCTATACATTGATGATAATATATTCTCCTTCTCATCTATTACAACAGCCTTAATGGTGGTACTTCCTGCGTCTACTCCTAAGAAGGCATCCCCATTATAAAGATTAGGATCAACTGAACTAACTATCTCTCTATCATGTCTATCCTTAAAGCCTATGTAAGTTTTTTCATCATGGAAAAGCTTATTTAATCCTCCAAAGGTTTTTATCTCATCTGATCTTTTAAATCTCAGTAGTAAGTCCTTAATGTAAATTTTCTTCTCCATAGGACTCAATGCTGCCCCCATGGCTACAAAATACAAGGAATTTTCTGGGCAAATTCCAATTAACTCCAAGGAAGAGTTAAAACTTTCTCTAAGTTGTGAAAAAAAGGTTAAGGGTCCACCTAGATAAACTATATTTCCTTTTATAGGTCTTCCTTGGGCTAGTCCACCTATTGTTTGATTGACAACTGCATTGAATATTGATTTTGATATATCATTTTTACTAGCACCTTGATTTATAAGAGGCTGAATATCAGATTTAGCAAAAACACCACATCTTGATGCTATTGTATATGTCTTATCATAACCCTTAGCTAATTCATTTAAATCAGTCAAACTAACTCCCATTAGTGTTGCCATCTGATCAATAAAGGCTCCTGTTCCACCTGCACAGGATCCATTCATACGAACTTCCATTCCTCCAGATAAAAATAATATTTTAGCATCTTCTCCACCTAGCTCAATAACCACATCGGGATTATTGACCATCTTTAATACTGCCAATCTCGTAGCATAAACCTCTTGTATAAATGGTATGTCAAATCTTTGAGCTAGTCCCATTCCTGCTGAACCTGAAATTGATAAATAGAAGTTTTCAACATCTGGAAACCTACTAGTAATTTCTTCCAAGAGTACAATGGTTTTTTCCTTGATTTGAGAATAATGTCTTTCATATGAACTAAAAAGTAAATTCTCTTCCTGATCCATTACAACACACTTAAGGGTAGTGGAACCAACATCAAGTCCAATTTTCATCATGATCACCTTAATTCCTCATATAGTGTAAATATGACTTAATTTTACTACAATAGTCTTTAAAAGTATAGATGGATTTGCATATGAAAAAGGACCTGCTTTTAATCAGATCCTTATAGCTTATCCTCTTTGATAATTTGGTGATTCCTTGGTTATTGTTATGTGATGGGGATGATTTTCAACTAAGGTAGCTGATGATATCTTTATCATCTTTGCTTTTTCTTGTAGCTCAGAAATATCTTTTGCTCCAACATATCCCATTCCTGATTTTAATCCTCCTATTAGCTGATAGACAACATCACCTAATTTACCCTTATAATGAACTCTTCCTTCAACGCCTTCTGGAACATACTTCTTGGTTCCTTCTTGGAAGTATCTATCCTTACTACCTGAATCCATTGCTCCCATGGAGCCCATTCCTCTATACTCCTTATACCTTCTACCTTCAAATAGAACCTCTTCACCTGGACTCTCTTCAGTACCTGCAAACAAAGAGCCTGCCATTACAATGTTTGCACCGGCTGCTATGGCTTTTGTTATGTCCCCAGAATATTTAATTCCACCATCTGCTATTACTGGAACATTAAATTCATTTGCTGCTTTTGAGCAGTTAATAACTGCTGTTATCTGTGGAACTCCAATACCTGTTACAACTCTAGTTGTACAGATTGATCCAGGACCAATTCCAACTTTGATTGCATCTGCTCCTGCTTGTATTAAATCATATGTTGCTTCTGCTGTGGCAACATTTCCTGCTATTACTTGTAAATTAGGGAAGTTATTCTTAATGCTTTTCACAGCATCTAATACTCCCTTGGAATGACCATGAGCTGTGTCAAGAACTACAACGTCTACTTGGCTTTTAACTAAAGCTTCTACTCTCTTTAGCATGTCATCAGTAACACCAACAGCTGCTCCAGCCAGAAGTCTACCCCTCTCATCTCTGGCAGAGTTTGGAAACTCAATGGATTTCTCTATATCTTTTATAGTAATTAATCCACTTAGTTTAAAATTATCATCCACCAATGGAAGTTTCTCTATCTTATACTGTTTCATTACATCCAAAGCTTCATCCATGGTTATATCAATTTGTGCAGTTATTAGATTTTCCTTTGTCATAACATCATCAATTTTTTGTGTTATGTCTTTCTCAAATCTAATATCTCTATTTGTAAGTATTCCAACTAGTTTGTTTTCTTCATCTACAATTGGAACTCCAGAAATTCTATATCTTTCCATAAGTTCTAAGGCATCTGCTATAATATGGTCTCTTGATAGAAAAAATGGGTCTGTTATTATTCCGTGTTCTGATCTTTTAACCCTATCCACTTCAAGAGCTTGTCTCTCGATTGACATATTCTTATGAATAATTCCTATTCCACCTTCTCTTGCCATGGCAATGGCCATTCTAGATTCTGTTACAGTATCCATTCCTGCACTCATCAAGGGTATATTAAGCTTTATCTTTTTAGTCAAGTATGTGCTAACATTGGTATTTCTTGGAAGAACCTCTGACTTACCTGGTAATAAAAGTACATCGTCAAAGGTTAAACCCTCACCTGCAAATTCCAAATCAATTCCTCCTTTAAGATTTCCCTGTTAATATTTTCTTACTAATGTAACAAACCTAATGACCAATGTCAAGAAAAAATATAATTACTTTACTCCGTGATAATAAATGAATCTTCCCTGCTAATCTTATCCATCTTTTTTATAATTACTTTTTCAACCTTAGCCCTTATTAATCCTTTCATGAATTCTAGAAGAAAATCTATTTTTTCTCTTTCTCCCTGAACTTCCATTAGAACTTTTCCATTAGGAAGATTTTCTGCAAATCCAGTTAATCCTAACTTCTTTGCCAGAAGATAAATCTCCAATCTAAATCCAACCTTCTGTACTCTTCCTGAAAATTCAACTTCTAATCTCTCAATTTCAGACTGATTAAAATCAGGAAGAATTATTCTTTCAACCTGTTTATATACATAATTATTCTTCCATATCTTGATTTTCTTATTTATGGTCATATTTCCCTCCAAAATAATAATAGGAAGATGGTAATCCACCTCCCTCTTATCTTATCAAATCTAAACCTTCATTTGCAATTCTTATTACATCATCCAATTCTTTTAAGGCCATTGCTTTGTTATGGAAACCTTCACTGTTTTCAACAAATACAAAATCCCATTTAAATTGAGCAACCCTGTGCTTATATCTTGCTTCTTCAAGTACTTGATCACTAACTGTTTGAGAGTTAGTCTCTTTTACCAATTCACTAATCAGCTCTTGCAGAACTAATGAGGCTTCCATCATTCTAGCTTCAACTTGCCCTTGAACTCCTTCAACCCTTGCTATAAGAGAACTAGTGGTATCACTTTGATGACAGCCTAAACATGACTGTTCAACTGTTTTAAGAGGGCTTGTCCAATGATGAGATTTTATAGTTTCACCACTATTTCCTTGAACTTGAGGCATATGACAATCAGTGCAAGATAGGTTGAATCCGGAATGTAAGCTCCCATTGAAGGTTTCAAATTCTGGATGTTGAACCTTAAGTAGAGGAGAGTTAGTTTTTGGATGTACCCAATCTGAGTATTCAATAGAGTCAAAATACTGGATCATTCCATCAGTCCCTAAACCATTGTGCCAAGGTAGAGTAACTTCTCTAGTTTCAGGATCTTGATAGTACTCAACATGACACTGACCACAAACCATATCATTTGGCTTATACTCTTTGTCTAAATGTGTTAATCCTTCTGTGAAGTGACCCCTGGATACATTTATTACACCTGGTGTATTTTCATGACAGTCATAACAACTAATAGTATTTATCATACTTGGGGTAACTTCTTCAAAGGTCATGGAATGAACTTTATCTCCTTCTTCAGTTACAAGTTTTAAGTAATCAGGGCTTTTACATGCAAAACAACTAGCAGCAGCCTTTGGTCTTTTGGTATGTATAACATCTTCTAAGGCATAAACGTGGCCCCTTGCCCTTAAATACTCAATACTAAATCCATAGCCATCATAGAATACCTTCAGCTCAGGATACTTTTCCAAATAATCAATGGGCACGGATCCTCCAAAGGTAGTCTCTACCATTTCTGAATTGCTCATGTAGGAAGCAAAAATATCAGAATGTTGATCTTTCCAGTCTTCAGCAGTTTTAATTTCTACTTCTTCAACCTTACTTGCACAACCTGTAAGTACCATCAGAATGATTATAACTAGCACCATAAATTTTGCTTTCACTTTATTACACCTCCTCCTATTTTATATACCCAAATATTTACTGAATTTTCAATTATTTTAGTTTAAAAAAAGGGGTTACCCCCTATTTCATCTTCATGCTGACCTTTAAATTTTCTTCCCATACTTTTGCAATTGGTCTAATAATCTGAGGCCCTATTTTAGAAATAACAACTATTTGCTGGCTCCCTCTATCTTTACTCTTTGTAAAATCTATTTTCCTACCCACAACATCTATTTGATTCCAACCATCTTCTAAAATTGCAAATCCCTTTATTCTGTATGCATCATTTTTTATCTCATCGATAAATTTAATAACTTCTTTCTTTTTCAAAGGTTCATTAAAGTCTATCAATATTGTCTTAGGCTTATTTTCCGGAGCGTTAGTTGTATCTTCAGTTTCACTCCAGGAATACTTTAATAAATCCTCATCTAAAAACTTATAATCTAATCTTCCAAAACTTGCTGTTTCAATGGGAACTATAGGGTTTATACCCCTGATTTTTTCTATTGTTTTGGTAAGGGTATCATCATCAACTAGGTCTGTCTTGCTAAGCACTGCTAGATGACAATGCTTTATTTGTCTTTCAAGAGTTTCTATATCATCCACTTGATCTAGAAAGTTGTTAGTATCAGTTATGCACACTGCTCCCTTGTAGTCATACACATCTCCTTTAACTGATTTGACACCTTCTAATATCTCCCCAATATTTGAAGGATCTGCCAATCCTGAGGATTCTACAAACAAGTACTTAAGATCCTTGTCTGCCATTTCCACCATAGCATGGGCAAAATTCAATTTTAAACATGAACAAAAGATAGATCCCCTATTTAACTCAGTTAGTTCTAATCCATCTTTTTTTATTATTTCACCATCTATACTAACTCTTCCAAACTCATTCATTATGACTCCCACCTTATGGTCCTGCAAGTCATTTAGAATATTAGTAAGGAATGTTGTTTTTCCAGCCCCTAAAAATCCTGTAAGTAAGTATAAGTCAATTTTTCTATTCAATTCAAAACTCTCCTAACTTAATATCTTTACAATTTGCAAATCTTTGTTTTTCTATGGCATATACAGTTTTCTTTTTCATTAGTCAAAAAATCTATGTAATCTGTCAAATCCTTTATTGTTTCTTTGTTAATAGAGTAGTTTACCCACTTTCCGGCTTTCTTTCCATTAACTAACCCTGATTTTACGAGAATCTTCATATGGTGTGATATGGTTGGTTGGGTTAACTCCAATCCATCCATAATATCACAAGCACACATTTCTCCACAGGAGAGCATATCCAATATCAACAGTCTGTTCTTATCGCCTAAAGCTTTTAATACATCAACTCTTCTGTCCATACCCTTACCCCTTTATATTTAAATTTATCTATTTGTATGTTAAAATAATAACCCACTTTCGTGGGTTTGTCAACATTATTTCCAATATTTTCATATTATTTTAACAATCTTTTATAATCATCTAAAGTGGCTACTCTTCCTGTCATAACAACTTTTTCATTAATAACTATTCCTGGAGTGCTTAGAATTCCATACTTCATCATGGTTACAAGGTCTGTTACCTTTTCTACCTTAGCCTCTATTCCCAATTCTTTTGTTGCCCTTATAGCATTGTCATATGATTTGTCACATTTATCACAACCTGTGCCTAATATTTTAATTATCATTCTTTACCTCCTAATTAATCGACTCCATGGTATAAGATCAAATATTACGTTTCTAGGTTGAACACTGCCTTCTACTAATTTAGGATTGTAATTGTTTAGAATGTAATCCTTCAAGTAACCTGAGTATATAAAATTCAAGTTTTTATATCCCATTATATCCATTGGTGAAGTAAGTCCAGGATTCTTTTTGGTTATAGCTACTCCACTCTTCAAGAGTAGTTCCGAAACGAACTGAGAGCAGAAGTAACTGTATTCTCTACTCATTGGATAGTGAAACATTGCAGTTATTACTCCCAGTAGATTGTAGTTATACTTCTTACTTTGACTGGTAAATCTATCCAGTTCCTTTATTAAACTAATATATTGTTCTTCAGTTATGTCCAATGAATATAGGGCACATTTAGTCCTTGGGAATCTCTTGATGGTTCCAAATTCTATGTCTTCTTTTACAAATCCCCCAATTACTGGATTATATGGTTTCAATCTACCAAAGCTATAGATATCTTTTAACTGGCTATCGAATGCTATTGATATATGAGTATATGGATCTCTGGTATAGGCATTTATTGCCTTTGAAAACATTGAGCCACTATGGGTTAATAATAAATATATGGTATAAGTTCTGTTCATTTCTTTCATCTCCTACTACTTATAATTGCTTTAATATAATATACCTTTTTGACCTTTAATGCAACATAAATATTTCGCCCTTTAATACATAGACTTCACATATTTTAGCCATTCTTTAGTTGCTGTTGACTTATACCTAACATTGCTCCATACCATAAGAAGGTTTAAGTATATGTTTGGATCTTTTACTGGTATTATCCTTAAATTATGGTCAACTATTGATTGTGTAATAATTTGAGGAAGCAGAGTTATTCCAAGATTTGCCTTTACCATTTCCAATATAAAATCTCTTTGAGAGCTATTACAAATAATATTGGGATGGTAGCCATGTTTTAAGCAACCTGCAACAATTTGATCATATAAGCTAAAATCTTCTTGAAATATTACAAATTCCTGATTCTTCAACTCTAAAAAGCTAATCTCATCCTTGTTAGCTAGTGGATTAGACTGGTTTACAACTAGCATTAAGGGACTTTTTACAAATTCCATTGTGCTAAAACCAAGTTCTTCTTCTGGGTATGAGCATACTACTCCAATATCAAGAGATGACTCTTTTAATAATTCAATAATGCTCTTTGAGCCTTCCTCCACCAATCTAATATTTATTTCTGGAAAACTTCTTTTAAAGTCTCCAATGAGTTTTGGAAAGAATGATGCCCCGATTATTGGAGGTATTCCTATATGTATATTTCCTCTTGGATTTCTTTGATATTGAGATATCTCCTCAGGTATACTTTCCACAAGACTAATAATTTCGATGGATTTATCTAAAAATTCTCTTCCAACATCTGTTAGTTCTATCTTTGGACTTCTGTGAAAAAGTACACTTTCTAGTTCATCTTCCAATGCTTTTATAATCTTACTAACAGAAGATTGAGTCATAAAAAGCTCTTCTGCAGCTTTTGTAAAATTCAATGAGTTAGCTACTACTATAAATGTCTTGATTTGTTTTATATCCATACTTATCTCCATTCGTATTTGGAATCTATTCTTTGATTGTTATGAATTATGTTTATAGCCTAATTATAGCACATAAGTTTTGTAAATAGAAGTTACGAAAGGATTAATCCTATGGTTTTATTCCCTCTAGGAATGTATATTATGAAATATATGAATTTTACTATCTATTAAAGATAAAGTATTATTTATATAAGGTTTAACAATATAAGTAAAAGTTCAGAAAAGGTACGGGATACAATCTCAAAGGACAAAGATCTGAATAAAGAATAAATACAATTTAGCTTAAAGGCATTTTGCCCCCCATTTATCCACTTAACCACTGTAACCTCTTTGTCCTTATCCTGGCAGTGAAAATGTAATCCCCCCACATTTATGTGGGCTAATCTAAAATCCTCACCATGTAATAATTGGTGAGGATTTCCCTTATTTCTTTATATTTGTCAATTGGTACTTTAAGCCCTTGCTTGTACTATACCACACCAGCTTTCCCTTGCCGAAGTTAGGTATTCTTAATTGTAAATTCCACTCAGGGTATTGTTTTTTAAGCATAATACTATCTCCAGTTAATAGAGCTACAAAACTAATGTAATTATCCTTAGTCATTGGATGGTCAGAAGTTATATAGTAGTCATGTTCAATTAGCTGAATTTCTAATTTTTCTTCTTCACTTGCCTTGTCTGGTATTAATTCACTTAACTTCTTTCCACAGCATGAAATTTCTACATCAAGTGTTGAGGTGACAATATTACTGCAAGACTTGCAATAATAAAATTTTAGATTTTTCATATTTCCTCCAATATTATCGTTTATTTCAAATTCGCCCTGCATAAGACTATCAAGTGTTATTCCCAATTGGTTAGCCAATAAAGGAAGAATGGTTACATCAGGCAGTCCAATACCTCTCTCCCATTTTGATATAGTCTTATCGCTAAGGAATAGTCGATCAGCTAAATTCTTTTGAGTTAAGTTCATCTCTTTTCTTCTTCTTTGAATTAAATTGCCAATTTTATCACTATCCATAATATCTCCTCCAAACAATACTATATCAAAGAAAGAAATAAATTGAAATAAACGTATGGTAGAATTGAAAAAAGACAAGGTTCCAACCTTGTCTTTTTTCAATTCATTGAGTATGGACTACATCATGCCGCCCATTCCGCCCATGCCACCCATTCCTGCCATAGGATCTTCAGATTCTATATCAGCTACTGCACTTTCAGTAGTTAAGACCATAGCTGCTACACTAGCTGCATTTTGTAATGCTGAACGTGTAACCTTTGTTGGGTCAACAATTCCTTTATCAATCATATTTACATACTCTTCAGCCATTGCGTCAAATCCAATGCCAACTTCAGCTGCTTTGACTTTTTCAACAATTATTGAGCCTTCTAGTCCTGCATTTGCTGCAATTTGTCTTACAGGTTCTTCTAAAGCTCTTAGAATTATTGAGATACCAGTTTTTTCATCGCCATTTACAGTGGCTAGAAGCTTCTCTACCCTTGGAATAGCATTTAATAGTACTGTTCCTCCTCCAGGTACGATTCCTTCCTCTACAGCCGCTCTGGTGGCTGCTAGTGCATCTTCAATTCTTAGTTTTCTCTCTTTTAACTCAGTTTCAGTAGCAGCTCCTACTTGTATAACTGCAACTCCTCCAGATAATTTTGCCAATCTTTCTTGAAGTTTCTCAGCATCAAACTCAGATTCAGTTGCATCCAACTGTGCCTTTATCTGTTTAACTCTATTGTGAATTTCTTCTTGATTCCCTTCACCATTTACTATAACTGTTGTATCTTTATCTATTTTCACTTTAGCTGCTCTACCTAACATTTCAAGAGTAGCTTCTTTTAATTCATAGCCAAGCTCTTCAGATATTACAGTACCACCTGTTAGGATAGCAATATCCTGTAACATTTCTTTTCTTCTGTCACCAAATCCAGGAGCTTTTACTGCTACACAGTTGAAGGTTCCTCTTAGCTTATTTACTACTAGGGTAGCCATAGCTTCTCCTTCTATGTCTTCAGCAATAATTACTAGTGGTTTACTTAGTTGTACAATTTGCTCTAACACTGGTAGGATTTCCTGAATATTGGAGATCTTTTTATCAGTAATTAATATATATGGATTTTCATATTCAGCAATCATCTTCTCAGTGTCTGTTACCATATAAGCTGAAACATAACCTCTATCAAACTGCATACCTTCAACAACGTCTAAAGTAGTTCCCATGGACTTAGACTCTTCTACAGTTATTACTCCATCATTTCCAACTTTTTCCATAGCATCAGCAATCAGATTACCAATTTCATCATCACCAGCAGAAATTGAAGCAACTTGAGCTATGGCTTCTTTTGACTCAACTGGTACAGATGCGTTCTTAATTTCAGTAACAGCTACATCTACAGCCTTTCTTATTCCCTTTTGTAGTACCATGGGATTTGCACCAGCTGCAACATTCTTAAGCCCTTCTCTAATTATTGCTTGAGCTAGTAATGTTGCCGTAGTTGTTCCATCACCTGCTACATCATTAGTCTTGGTTGCAACTTCCTTAACTAATTGAGCACCCATATTCTCAAACTTATCTTCTAATTCAATCTCTCTTGCTATTGTAACTCCATCATTTGTAATTAGTGGAGCCCCAAACTTCTTATCTAATACTACGTTTCTTCCCTTTGGTCCTAAAGTAACTTTAACCGTATCAGCAAGTTTATTTATTCCTCTTTCCATAGATCGACGAGCATCTTCGCCAAATTTAATTTCCTTAGCCATACTATATAACACTCCTTTTAATTAATCTTAGTCTTCTACTACTGCTAAAATATCCATTAGTTTTAAAATTGTAAGTTCTTGACCATCAACTTTAACTTCAGTTCCTGCATATTTGGAGAAAATTACCTTATCTCCAACTTTTATCTGTTCTTTCTTCTTTTCATCATTTAGAATTTCATCACCAACAGCAACTATTTCTGCCATAAGTGGTTGTTCTTTTGCAGTTGAAGGCAATACTATACCACTTTTAGTTTTTTCTTCAACTTCTACTTTCTTTATAATTATTCTGTCTCCCAATGGCTTAAGATTCATTAAGATACCTCCTTATAATTTTTCGTTTTTGTTAGCACTCTTCTTAATCGAGTGCTAACATCTATTTATAATAATACTCGAAAATCATTTGCTAATCAAGTCTAAATTTATCTCAAATTAAATATTTTTAGCAAAATTTTCGAGTATTATGGTGTTTTTCTCAAGTTTTCTAATTATTGCTACTTTATTCTTTGATTATTATACTTAAAATAAGTTTAATATAATATAATAAATTACTGGTATAAATATAGCTGGTAGCATATTTGCTATTTTGATTTTCTTTAAGCCTAAAATATTTACTCCTATTGCCATTATTAGAATACCGCCCACTGCTGACATTTCAGTTATAACTACTGGCGTAAGAAAATCCTTTACAGAACTTGCCAATAAGGTTATGACTCCTTGGTAGACAAACACAGCAATTGCTGAGAAAGCAACTCCTATTCCCAGGGTTGATGCAAATATTATAGCTGATATTCCATCAAGCACAGATTTTGCATAAAGGGTTTCATGATTTCCACTTAATCCTGATTCTAATGCACCAAGAATTGCCATTGCACCGATACAATAAACCAATGACGCCATAATAAAGCCCTTAGAAAAATTAGAATCTCCTTTTCCAAATCTTTTTTCCATATTATTGCCTAGGTTTTCAAGTCTTTTATCTAAGTCAAGCATTTCTCCTATTAGACTACCTGCCACTATACTTGCTATTATTAATATTAGGTTATCCATCTTGATGGCACCCATAATACCAATTACTACTACAGACAATCCCATTCCATCCATTATGGTCTTGGTATATTGTTCCTTGATTCCCTTATTTAATAAAATTCCAACAAAAGCACCTGCTATTATGGCTATACTGTTTACTATTGTACCTAGCATATTATCACCTATCCATTCATTTAGATTACTACAGTCAATAATATACTATTTTTAAGTTGATTTCTAGCTGTTTTTCAAAAAATAAAGCCCCTAAAAGGCTTTATTTTACTATAAAACTATCCGTCCATTCTGGCATAGATGGGTAATTTCCAGACTTAATCATCTCCTGCCATTTTTCATCTGTAAGTCTTGTCACACTTAAAAATTCATGAAAACTAAACACAGCTCCTCTAGTTAATACTAATTCACCTTCTATAGGTACTATAGCGTAAATCTCATAAGCTGGGCCAACTCCTGCATGCATCATCCCATCTCTGCCAACTGTATGATAGTCTGCTATAACAGCCATATTCTTATCTGTTTCAGAAGTTATTTCATGCCAACGTCCAACATTTGAAAATGATAAGGTCAAATCCTCAAGAATTCCTCCAAATATAGTAAGTCTAAAGTACTCTTCTTGAGTTAAGGCCTCTCCTTTAAGTTGCTTCTGGGAGGCAGTGATTAAGAAATCCAATAGCCACTGGAAACGCTCCATTTTTATATCTATATCGTCAATTTCCAAGTTCATTTCCTTTAATAATTCCCTTGATCTATCAGTTAACCATAGTAATCTTTCATACACTTCTATAGATGGTTCAACATAACCTTTAGTCTCTTTTATCATGTCTCCACCCATTTCTGCTCCAGATGGCTTTCCATACAATACAGTGTCATGCTTTAATTCAGCCCAAGATGATAAGGCGGTATTTAGATTTTTATCTATCCAAGCCTCATTTTTCATAAAGTCTGGATGTTCGTCCCCATATTCGTTTTGGTTTAAAGCACTTAGAACCCACATCCAACCTGTATACATATTCTTTTTCCAATCTGCTTCTGTGTAGTGAGAAAATTCCTCAATCAGTTCTTCCATAACTATAGGGTAATCTTCCCACATTTGATTTATTGGATCATTAAGTTGAATTTCCTTGGCTCTATTTGATCCAAGGACAGCCATTACATCAAGACCAGATGGAATAGGTCTTAAGATTGGATATACAAGTCTTTGGATCATTTCTGAGTCCATAACATATCGTTGACCCATAAATCTAAACTGCTTGCCTACTGGTGAATCAATACCATTATAATTATCACTCTTTGGTAGGAATCTTGCCATTATCTTTGGCATTGGCAATTTATCTGCTTCCTTATAGAAAGCATCTATCTTATCATTATCCTTTAGTTGATCTATGCTACTGATATCCTTGTAAACATTACTATATATTGTTTTATAATCGTAAATGTTAAGATCATCGCTGCTTCCTACAAAATGCTCAGTTGGTTGATAGATTTTCTTCCACGTGTTAAAAATTTTCCCATCATTACTTAATATATCAGTAATTAAAAGAGCTTGATAGGTTTGATCGTAGTTTCTTTCTTCCTCATTCTTATATAAGGGTAAGGGTATTTGTCCATACCACATCATAGTTAGAAAATAATCTCCCAGGTCCTCACTTCTTGTGTAGTGTCCCCTTATTATATACTGGCTATAATCAATTTCAAATGGGAAAATTTCAGATTTTTCATAAACTTGTTTCTCCATTATCTTCTGATACTCCCTATTTGCCATATTCAATGATCTTGATGGTATATTTTCTGGTAATTCATTTTTTATAAGCTTATTCGCCACAGTAAAAAATGCAATGTTCTTAATTGAGCTTTCTTTTAACTCATCATCACTAATAAGTTCGTACTGCTTAATAGATTCTACTAACATGTCTTTTGATAAGCCTCTTGCCAATTGAATCAATCTTTGTTCTTCTAAGGTTCTTAATGTGTAATTATAGAAAATATGGTAAACTTGTAAAACTGAGTCAGTTGTTACAAATGATGGAATTTCCTGGTATTCATTGTGTTCATAAATGAAAAATAACTGTTCTTCATCAGATGGCCTTACAAAAAAATTAGCTTCTGAAAGCATCTTTAATTCATCATCACTAAAACTTTCAAAATCATCTAGATTTATTACATTGGATAGGTCAGCTTCCAAAGATATTTTTTCTATAGGTTCAGGTTCCTCCACAGGCAAAGGTTCCTCTATTGGTTGAGGCTTTTCTATGGGCTCTTGAATTTTAGTAATATCCTTGTTTGTACATCCTGCTATAAGTATTGAAATAACTAATATAATAGCTCCCACCTTTAAATACTTTCTATGCATTTTCTTCCCTCACTTTCTTATTCAAAATTAAATACTTTTGTTTTTAGGATCATATCATTATCCTTAGTGATAGCGTATAGTTCTCCATCTAAGGATTCTAAGTAATCAAATGGAATATTCTTATCACTTTCCATAAATCCTTCAAACCCAAATCCTTTCCATTTATAACTATTTACAATGTGACCACCATCTGCTAATTCTTCCACTGAAACTATCTCATAAATTTCATCTTGATCCACATCAAATAAGAGAAAGTCAGTAAATGGTCTTGATAGTCTTGAACCCCTCCATTTTGGCACTAAATCTTCACCATCAAAATTATATATAAATGGTCGCTTTGCCATAATAGGATGAAGTGGTGACTCCTTGTAAACTCCTATGGCAATTTCGAAATGAGAATCTCCATCAACATCTCCAAGCTCTATCTTCCAGGGCTTTAAGTGGGATATATCTCTCCTAAATATTTCTTTTTTCCCTTCATCCAAGGAATATATAATAATCTCTTTTCCGTATTTATGCCACTTTCTACCTGTTAATACTACTAGGTACTCCCTATCTTCTCCCATTAAGTAACCTGTCTTGTAATCCTTTATGTTCTCTAGTACATACCCTGATAAAAAAAACATAAGGGTGAGTACTAGCAAAAGAAATACTATTTTTGTTCTCTTTTTCAAAGTTCTCACCCCCTCTATTACTTTATTCAATTATAAGTATATCAAGATAAGACTCTTAGTTGGTTACATTAGTGTGACAAATTAGTATCAAAACAGAAAAACCACTGTTTCCAGTGGTTACTTGCCAATTCCCATTTCTCTTGCATAATAAAATAGATACTGCTGGGCAAACCCAGCTAAACTTCCAAATAACTTCTCCCCTGATTCCTCCAACTCTTTTTTTGTGGCGTTTCTTTTAAAATAAAAGTATTCCATTACTCTTTTGACCCACACATCCACCGGAAAAGCCTCTGACTTATCATAGGCGAATAATAAAATACAGTCACTAACCTTTGGTCCAACTCCAGGCAAGGTAGTTAATAGCTCCTTACCCTTTTTGTGATCAAAATCATATATACACCTATGATCAAATTCACCTTGGGCAATCCTTCTACTTACTTCTCTAATCCTATCAGCTCTAAACCCAACTCTATACTTCTCTCTTATATATGCCTCACTTTTTGAAGCTAATTCTTTTGGTTCTGGAAAGCTATAGTAATCCTTTCCCTTAAAACTAACTACAAAATCCCCTAGGTCATTGGATATTAATTCAACAGCACTTTTTATCCTGGGAATTTGATTGTTGGCTGATATTATAAAAGAAATTATGGTTTCATAAGGATCCTGATTTAAAAGTCTCATACCATACCCAAAACTTATTGCTTCTTGGAGTATTGGATCCACGGAAAGTTCCTCTTTTATTTGTGAGTAATCTCTATCCAGATCAAAATAATGATGCCAAAACTCCTTCCACTCCTCAATGCTACTCCCTCTTACAATAAAATTATCCTTATCCTCTATAATATTTATAACCCTTCCTGATGCAATGGTTGTATAACTATTATCATCCTCTTTTTTCCACCTAAAGCACTGCCCACACTCAAATATATGGCTGGGTTTAAAATCCTTAAGTTCAGAAATAATCAAGCTATCTTCTCTGTTTTCAATTTTATATGACATAGTTTATCTCCTCATAATTCATAATAAGGATATTATACCCTAAATAAAAAAAAAAGGACAGAAGCTAAGCTTCCATCCCCTATTCTAAAAATTAGTACCAGCCTCTTAATTTCATTGCAGTTGCAACTTTCTTAACTGAATGCATATAAGTTGCCTTTCTCATTGGTACTTTATATTCTTCCTTAACTTTCCATACATCATTAAATGCGTTAACCATAGCAATTTCTTCTTTTTCTTCAACCTCTGCTTCACTCCAGTAGTAGCCATATAGGTTTTGAACCCACTCAAAGTAAGAAACTGTTACTCCACCTGCATTTGCAAGAATATCTGGTGCTACTACAATACCTTTTTTCTCAAGAATTTCATCAGCTTCTGGAGTTATAGGCCCATTAGCTGCTTCAATTACTAGTTTAGCATTTATCTTATCAGCATTATCAAGGGTAATAGCATTTTCCAATGCAGCTGGAATCAAGATTTTAACATTTAGTCCCCAGAACTCATCTAAGCTAATCATTTTAGCTTTTGGATAGTTTACTAGATTTTTGTTTTCCTTAACGTATGCAGCCATCTCTTCGAAGTCTAAACCATCTTCGTTATAGATAGCATATGTTCCATGATCTCTTGCCCACTCAGCTATAGCAACAATTTTTCCTCCAAGTTTTTGAACGTTTTTAACTGTGTAGCTTCCAACATTACCAAAACCTTGAACAGCTATTGAAGCACCTTTCATATCAATACCAACTTTTTTAGCAGCTTCTCTAGTAACAACAGCAACACCAAATCCAGTTGCTTCATTTCTACCCTTTGATCCGCCCCACTCAACTGGCTTACCTGTAATTACTCCAAGTTCCATGTGACCAGTAAGCTTGTTGAATTCATCAACCATCCATGACATGATTTGGCCATTAGTATTAACATCTGGTGCAGGTATATCAATTTTTTCACCAATGTATTTATGCAATCCTTGAATATAACCTCTTGATAATCTTTCCAATTCTCCTTTTGATAAAGTAGAAGGATCAACTATGATTCCACCTTTTCCTCCACCATATGGGATACCAGTTACACAGCACTTGAAGGTCATCCAAATTGATAATGCCTTTACTTCATCAGCATGAACTCCTGGATGAAAACGTATTCCACCTTTACCTGGTCCTACTGCATCACTGTGCATTGAACGGAAGCCTTTAAATACCTTTACACTACCATCATCCATAATTACTGGGATTGAAAGCTCAATAAATCTCTTTGGTTCCTTAAGTAATTCATATACTGATGGCTCTAATCCTAGTGCGTCGCAAGCATCTTTTACTTGTTTCTGAGCACTTACTAATGGATTTAGATTTTCTTTTGACATTAAAACTACCCCCTTTAAATTAGCTGTGAAAAATATATTCACAAATACTATTAATCTCGAAAAAATTATATCATACAAATATTACCTTAGCAACCCAATATAGGCTCAGAATGCTGCTAAAAAAAGATATAATCATATGATCTTCCTTTCATATAATTATATCTTTAGATTATTTATCGAATTTTGTCTTAAGAAAATAAGAAAGAATAAATAAACTCTCGTTCAATCTAACATTCTCAATTACAATATCATCTGGTACTTGTAAATCAGTGGGTGCAAAATTCCATATACCTTTTATTCCAGATTTAATGTAAATATCTGCAATCTTTTGAGCACTATCCTTAGGTGTTGTAATAATTCCGATTTCCACATTGTGTTCCTTTATGAACTCCTCAATATGTTCCATGTCTCTAATTTCAATGTCTCTAATCTTAAGACCAATTACCTTGGGATTTCTATCAAATAATGATAATACCTTAAAACCTGCATCTTCAAATCCTTTGTAGTTTGCAATGGCTTGACCGAGATTACCTGCACCTACAACAACTGCGTTATAGTGGGTATCCAATCCTAGTATTTTACCTAGCTCTTTTTGTAAATCCTCCACATTATAACCATATCCCTGCTGACCAAATCCTCCAAAGTTGTTTAAGTCCTGTCTAATTTGAGAAGCAGTAAATCCCGTTAACACACTAAGTTCTTGAGATGAGATTCTACTGATTCCCTTATCAATTAGTTCTGTTAAATAACGATGGTACTTTGGCAATCTTCTTATTACTGTTACTGACACTTGAGACTCTCTATTCAATTATTTCACCACCTATCATTTTATGTAAACAATTATATCATCAAAAAAAATATGTGTCAATTTATTCACATATCCAAAACTTATATTTTCAAGGCTTGGGTGGGATGGTCTTCACTAATTAATGATATAATGTTAGAATTAGTGTATGACTTTTAGGAGGATTTAATATGCCTGTATTATCTGTAAGTAATTTATTTAAATCATATATTGTAGAAACCATTCTTGAAGATATTAATTTCAATCTTGAAGATGGGGACAAGGTTGGAGTGCTTGGACTTAATGGAACTGGGAAAACTACCTTAATCGAAATCATATCTGGAGCATTGGACTCTGATTCTGGAACTATCATGCTTCAAAAGGGTCTTAGTCTTGGATATCTTAAACAACATACTAAGATTGAAAGTAGTTTAACCATTTTCAACGAGTGCCTTAAGGTGTTTGACGACCTTATTCTTATGGAAGAAAGAATAAGAACCTTGGAGGTAGAGATTTCAAGCTTATCAGAAGAAAATCCACAATCCTTGGAAAAACCCATGTCAGAGTATGGTCATTTGCTGGAAGAATTCAATTCCAAAGGTGGTTATGAATACAAGTCCAGAATTAAAGGAGTATTAAAAGGTTTAGGATTTATTGAAGAGGATTTTGATAAAAATGTTGATATCCTAAGTGGAGGACAGAAATCCAGGGTTTCCCTAGCTAAATTATTGCTTGAAAATCCCGATTTATTACTTCTAGATGAACCTACAAACCATTTGGATATTTCAGCCATTGCCTGGCTTGAAAAGTTTTTAAATGACTATTCTGGTGCTGCATTAATAATTTCTCATGATAGGTATTTCTTGGACAATGTTGTAAATAAGATATTCCTCATGGAAAATAAAAAGCTTTATCAGTACAATACCAACTATTCAGGGTTCATGGTACAAAGAAAAAAAGATCTTGAACTTATGAATAAGCAATTTGAAGATCAACAGAAGGAGATAAAAAGACAGGAAGAGATTATTCAAAGATATATTAGATACGGTGGGGAAAGATATATAAGGCAAGCAAGAAGTAGACAAAAAATGCTTGATAGAGTAAAGATCCTCCCTAAACATCAAGATAGTAAAAAGACAAGACTGAAGTTTGATCCTGAAATAAAGTCAGGTAACGATGTGTTATTTGCAGAGAATATATCAAAATCATTTGATGATTTCAAGCTAATTGAAAATATTAGCTTAGCAATTTATAAAGGTGATAAAATTGGTTTAATTGGTCCAAATGGAATAGGTAAGACTACTCTATTCAAGATCATACTTGGTGAAATTTCATATGACAGTGGAGAAATTAGAAAAGGACACAATGTCCAACCAGGGTATTTCGATCAAGAGATGGAAGGTCTTAACCCTGAAAATTCCATTGTAGATGAAATATGGGATAGTTACCCAAGTCTTAACCATTACCAAATTAGAACTTATCTTAGCCAGTTTCTATTTGTTGGTGATGATATCTTTAAGGAAATTGGTGATTTAAGTGGTGGGGAAAAGGCCAGAGTAGCCCTACTTAAATTAATGTTATCCAAATCTAATCTATTATTAATGGATGAACCTACTAATCACTTGGATATAGACTCGAAAGAAGTTTTGGAGGATGCCCTAAATGATTATTCAGGAACCTTATTTGTTATATCTCATGATAGATATTTCCTTAATCAAGTAGTTAATAAAATTTTTGAATTGACACCTGAAGGTTTAAATGAGTACTTGGGAAATTATGATTACTATGTAGAAAAAAAGCAAGAACTCAATTATATTGAAGAAGATGATGATCCTAGAACTAAAACTCAAATTAGGCTTGAGAAGAAAAAAGAAAAAGAATTAATTCAGCAGCAAAGAGATAAAAATGCCAAGATAAAAGAAATAGAAAATTGTATAGCAAACTATGAGAAAGAGCTGGAAAAAATAGATGAAAGTTTGTCAAATCCAAATATTTATGAAGATCATCAAAATGTACTTACACTAGGTAAGAATAGAGAAAAACTTAAACATAGATTGGATGACTTATACGACCAGTGGATGGAATTAACTGAGTAATCCCCAGGTTATGCACAGTACCCACATCTTATCCACAGTTTTGCATGGGATAACTAGGCGATTTTCCTTAATTTCCCACATTATCCACAGATCCCTAAAAAAATCATCCCCAAATTCAAGGGATAATTTGGGGACTTTATTCTAAAAAACCAAGATTAGGCATCACTTTTAAATCAAAAGGTGATGTCTTTCCATTTATATAATTGTAATATCCTGCTGATCCTATCATGGCAGCATTATCCGTGCATAGCATAGGTGATGGATAATATATTCCTACATTCTCCTTACTTCCTCTTTCCTCCAGCATATTTCTCAATCCCTTATTTGCAGCTACCCCTCCTGCTATAACGATTTTATCCCTACCAAGTTCTTTTGCTAACCTGAAGGATTTTTCAACTAGTACATCTAATACTGCCTGCTGAAAGCCCGCAGCTACATCCTTAATTTCAACTTCTTCCCCTCTTTGTTTAGAAGCATTTAAATAATTGAGTACTGCTGTTTTCAATCCACTAAAGGAAAAATCATAGGTTTTATCATCTAAGAAAACCCTTGGAAATTCAATCTTTCCCTTATCTCCTTCAGCAGCTAATTTATCTATAAATGGTCCCCCAGGATATGGAAGTCCCATAGCCCTAGCAACCTTATCAAAGGCTTCTCCTGCAGCATCATCTCTAGTTCTTCCATATAGGGTGTAGGTATTGTAGTCTTTAACATCAATCAGATAGGTATGTCCTCCAGATACGATAAGGCATACAAATGGAGGCTTTAATTCCTTGTGTTCGATGTAATTTGCACAAACATGTCCTTCTATGTGATTAACTCCTACCAAGGGAATATCTAGACTATAAGCTATTGATTTGGCTGCGGATAGTCCAACCAACAAGGCTCCAACTAAACCTGGTCCTTGTGTTACACTTACAAAATCTATATCCTTGAAACTTACTTTTGCATAATCCAAGGCTTCTTGAATAATTAGGTTTATGCTCTCCACATGCTTTCTTGAAGCAATTTCAGGAACAACCCCTCCAAATCTTCTATGTATATCAATTTGAGAGGATATTATATTTGAAAGAACTTCTCTTCCATCTTTAATTACACCACATGATGTTTCATCACATGATGATTCAATAGCCAATGTTAACATATTTTTCACCTCTAGCTCATCTTTCTCCACATTATAACTGCATCTTCTCCATTATCTGTATAATACCCTGGTCTTACTCCGTAGGAAGCAAATTTATGCTTCCTATATAAATTTTGTGCAGAAATATTTGATTCTCTTACCTCCAGGGTAATATTAGGAATATTGTTTTTCTCACAATAATCAATTATGCCAATAATTATAACATCTCCTACTCCTTTTCCTCTATACTCCTTTTTTACCGCAATATTTGTTATATGAGCCTCATCTAGAATTCTCCAAAATCCACCATAACCAACAACCTTGCCATCAACCTCAACAACCACATAAATCGCTAACACATTGTCTCTAATTTCGTTAATAAAGGCATCTCTTGACCAAGGTGTTGAAAATGATTCTTTTTCAATTTCAATAACCTGATCTATATCCTCTATTGTCATCTCTCTAATTATCATCTTCGTTTTACCTCTTTAGCTTTAGATTTCTTTCAGCCTGGGAATCCCTTAAATAATCAGGAGCTAGGGTATAAAAGTCATCACTGCCATCTTTTAAATATTTTATCAATCCCAGTTTGGCAACACTACTACCTCTAGATAGGTTTAGCTCTCCTGGGGAGAATCTTATGCTACCATTCAAACTGCTAGTCAATTCTTCTCTATATACTACACTGCCATCTCCCACTAAAGTTGCTTCACTTGCATCTTCCTTTAAGTAACTAATCAATTCAGTTATCTCAATAGCATTGGGTTTTAAAACTTCTTCCAGATGGTTTAGCTTTCTCCTGTAAATTGCTGTAAACACTCTATCTCTTCTTGCATCCATCATAGGGACAATGATTCCATCAACAAATATATTATTTGCCAATACTTCCAGTGATGATACTCCAACAATTGGTTTATTTAAAACATGAGCAAAACTCTTAGCTGTTGTAACTCCAATTCTCAATCCAGTAAATGATCCTGGGCCTGTTGACACAGCTATCAGGTCTAGCTCTTCCATTCTTAGTTTAAGATTATCCATCAATGACTTTATCATTGGAACTAGGGCTTCAGAATGACTCATGTCAAGGTTAAGAGAAAATTCTCCTAATAAAAGGTCATCTTCCATGATTGCACAAGTTGTCATAAGTGTTGAGGTGTCTAAACCTAATACTTTCATTTTTTCAACTCCTCTAGTAGCTTTATATATCTATTTCCAAAAGCTTTTATTTCAAGTATTCTCTTCTTATCTTCCTCTGTTCTAAATATCCAGATCTCCAGTCTTTCCTTTGGTAAGGACTCTTGAATATTTTCTGCCCACTCAACTAAGCAAACTCCCTTACCATAAAAATAATCATCAACACCAAGATCGAATAATTCTTCTCCACTTTCTAATCTGTATACATCAAAATGGTATAGGGGTAATCTTCCCTTATACTCATTTATAATAGTAAAGGTTGGGCTAGTAATGTAATCCTCTACCTCCAAACCTACTCCTATTGCTTTACTTATGGTTGTTTTCCCTGCTCCAAGGTCTCCATTAAGACATATTACATCTCCTGCTTCAAGTAAAGCTCCTATACTCTTCCCAAATTTTTCTGTTTCATCTATTCCATTTATTCTAATTATCATAATATCCTTCTTTCATAATTCATTGTATCAACTTTTAATTATAACAAAGTAGAAAAATTAATACAAGAAAATACCAGAGCATTTCTTTTGCTCTGGCACTTGATTTCTACCTGTGTAATATTGGTGATACCTTTTTATATAAAAGAATGGTTAGGGCAGTCAGTACAACACCCTTAAGCAGGTTAAATGGTACAATTGCATATATTACCATGGTCTTCATATCCACAATCCTTGAATTAACTGTTGTTCCCATCTCTACCAAACTCTCAATTGGCCATCCAAACAATTTTGCATAGAAGGGGAATATAAAGTAGTAGTTTGCAAATGAGATTACGATTGTCATGGCTATTGTTCCAAGTATCAATCCTAAAACCGCTCTATTAAATGTACGTTTCTTAAAATATACAAATCCAGCCGTATAAGCAAAAACACTTCCCACTACAAAATTAGCAAATTCTCCAACTCCACCTGTGGTTGATCCTTCAATAACTAAGTTTAAAATATTCTTAAGTAATTGCACGATCACTCCAACCATTGGTCCCATTGCAAATGCCCCTATTAGCGCAGGCAAATCTGAAATGTCAATTTTCATAAATGGTGGAGCTATCCAGACTAGTGGCATTTCAAAGAACATTAAAATAAATGCTATAACTCCTAAAACTGATACCTTTACCATGGTCCTCGTTGTCCATAGTTCCTTACTTAACGTGTACATAATAATCCCTCCATAAATTTTATTACTTCGGGATACAAAAAAGCCCCGAAGCAATCTTCGGGGCATAAAAAACATCAGAATACATCATCTTCTTTCATCCAGACTTTAACTGTCGGCCCTGGAATTACACCAGATCAACCTTTCGGTTCGCGGGCTTTACCGCCGGTGAGGACTTGCACCTCGCCCTGAAGATATATCTATTATTATAATATCGAAGCTCATCTATTTTGTCAACAAATTTATTTTAAAATCGTTAAATATTTATCTATAATCCTTTAACCTCTTGAACACTATCTGTATAATAGTCAAAAACAACCTTTATATATCCGCTCATCATCTTGTTAACTTCATCATCTCCAGTATCAACAAGTAAGGGTCTTCCTTCCAGTGAAAAAATCTTACTTCTTGGAGCGACGACAATAATGTTCTTTTTGCCTACTTTTTTAATAACCTCTGCACTTATTTGCTGATTCCCTCGCCCAAATATATAACCTTGTCCACCTATAACAGTGACAATTATCTTGGCAGGGTCATCTCCTATTATTTCCAGGATCTTTTTCTCATTTACATCAGAAGCCACAAGTTTTTTATCCTTGATTATATCAATCCCCAGTAAGGTATTTGGGATCCCTAATCCTTCCATTATGGGCCTAATTGTAGTTCCAGAACCTACAATGTAATATACTCCATTTCTCATCTCTTCAATTACTTTTTCAGCAATTCCCTCTATGGCTTCTCTTTCATCGGCGAAACCACTGGACTTTTGTGTTTGAGTAAGACTGGGCATGTGGGGAATTTTCATATATCCATAAAGCTTTGCAGTAACGATACCTTCTCTAAATCTATCTTCATCTATATCCATTACCTCTGCATCCTTTACCCCAATTTCAGGGTCAGATAGATAATGAAGAGCTATCTCTCCAGCATTTCTTGGATGTGATGCAAAAACTCCCGAATGAATCTTAACCCCTGCTGGTATACCTATGACTGGAGTTGTATCCTCAACTGCATTAAAAATATTTCTTGCTGTTCCATCTCCACCTGCAAATATAATTAAATCAACACCTAATTCTTTCATTTCTCTGGCTGCTCTTTCTGTATCATCTGGTGATGTTTCTTCACCTACTTTCCCTATAACCCTGGGATTCCAACCTAACTCTTTTAGTTCCCTTTCTCCCATTTCTCCAGGATATGAATAAATCTCTAGATCATTCATTGGCTTGAGTACTTCCAATGCCTTCATAGCTTTTATGGGTGATTCAGGTTTGGCTCCCATACTTCTAGCCTTTTTTAAAACTTCAAATCCATCAGTACCTTTAAGTCCTACCCTTCCACCCATTCCTGCTATTGGGTTTATTATAACTCCAAGCTTCATTTAATCTCCTCCTAGTTAGATATGTCCTTCATACTAAGGGAAATCCTCCCCTTATCCTTATCAACATCTATGATCCTAACCTTTATTATATCTCCAACCTTGACAACCTCTTTGGGGTGTTTTATATACTTATTTGACATCTGGGATATGTGAACTAGTCCATCTTGCTTAACTCCAATATCAACAAACGCTCCAAAATCAACAACATTCCTTACTGTACCATTTAAGACCATATCTTTATTAAGATCCTCTAGTTTTAAAATATCAGATCTAAGTATTGGTTTAGGCATTTCGTCTCTAGGATCTCTTCCAGGTTTTTCAAGCTCAAGAATGATGTCTCTTAACGTAGGTACACCTACATTTAACTCTTCAGCTAAAATTTCTATTTCTTTTGACTTATAATCAAGATTCATTAACTTCTTAGCTATATGGTAAGATTCTGGATGAACTCCAGTATTATCAAGAGGGTTAGTTCCCTCTGATATTCTTAAAAATCCAGCACACATCTTAAATGTCTTATCCCCAAGTCCCTTCACCTTTGATAATTCATCTCTGCTTTTGAATTTACCCATTTCTTCTCTATAACTAACAATACTATTTGCAACCTTTGGATTAACACCAGAAACATATTTAAGAAGTGATGGACTTGCAGTATTTAAGTCTACACCAACTCTATTAACTGCATCTTCCACTACTGCTGTTAATGACTCATCCAGTTTCCCTTGGTTTAAGTCATGCTGATACTGACCAACCCCAATATGTTTTGGATCAATTTTAACCAGTTCAGCCAGTGGGTCTTGTATCCTTCTTCCTATGGAAGCTGCTCCTCTTACTGTAACATCGTGATTTGGAAAATCTTTTAACCCTACCTCAGATGCAGAATAAATTGAAGCACCTGCTTCATTTACAATTACATAAGCTAAACTCCCCTTAATTTCTGATATTAAGTCAGCAACAACAGCTTCAGTTTCCCTTGAACCAGTACCATTTCCTATGGATATTAATTCCACCCTATGTTTTTTAATTAGTTTTTTTAAGGTTTCCTTGGATTCCTCAACCTTATTCTGAGGTTCTGTGGGGAAAATGGTAGTATTATCAACTAGTTTCCCCGTGTCGTCTAATACTGCAACCTTACATCCAGTTCTATATCCTGGATCGATGGCTAAGACGTTTTTACCCTTTATTGGTGGTTGCATTAATAGGGGTTCAAGATTTAATGAAAATACCTTAATAGCTTCTTCTTCTGCTCTCTCAGTTAAATCATTTCTTATTTCTCTTTCTATGGATGGAAAGAGTAGTCTCTTAAAACCATCCTCACATGCAAGTAATACATAATTTGTGGTAAATCCACTATTCCCCTTGATGCTTCTTTGTTTAATAATCTCAACAGCTAAATCATCCTCTACCACAATACTTGCCTTTAGGACCTTTTCTTTTTCTCCTCTGTTTATTGCCAGTACTCTATGATTAGGTATCTTTGAAATCCCTTCCCTATAATCATAGTACATTTCATATACTGATTCCTGCTCTTTTTTTGTTGCTTGGGTATAAATACTCCCATTCTTTCTTATGTGATTTTTTACCAATCTCCTAATATCAGGGTCATCAGCAATATCTTCTGCAATTATATCCATAGCTCCATTAATTGCATCTTCTATTGTTTTGACCTCTTTTTCTTCATTTACAAAAGTCTTGGCATAAGACAAAAATTCATCTTCACTCATCTCTTGAGAGAAGATGGCTTTAGCTAATTCCTCTAACCCTTTCTCTTTGGCCATTGTAGCTCTAGTCCTTCTCTTAGGTCTAAATGGTCTATAAAGGTCATCTACCCGTTGAAGACTCTCTGATTTATTGATTTCTTCTTCAAGTTCAGCAGTAAGTTTCCCCTGTTCTTGGATTAATCTAATCACTTCTTCTTTCTTACCTTGAAGATTTCTTAGATATGTCAATCTATTAAATAGATCCCTTAATTCCACATCAGTCATGGACCCAGTTTGTTCCTTTCTATACCTTGCTATAAAGGGAATGGTATTTCCTTCATCGATTAATTCGATTACATTTTTAATATATCCCTTGTTTAACTTTAACTCACTGGTAAGCACACCAATAATATCCACTGATTTCATCACTCCTTATCCTTTAGCACAAAAGCCCTTCTACTGAAGAGCTTTATACTTTAAATATTCATTTATAAAGTAGTCTATATCTCCATCCATAACCCTATAAACATCTCCTACTTCAGCATTTGTCCTATGATCCTTAACCATACTGTAAGGGTGGAAGACATAACTTCTTATCTGTGAGCCCCAGGCTATTTGGCTATAGGAGCCCTGCAAGTCTTCAATTTTTTCCTTGTTTTCTTCTTCTTTTAGACCTATCAACTTTGCTTTAAGCATATTAAGTGCAGTTGCCTTATTGGAATGCTGGGATCTTTCTGACTGACATTGAACAACTATTCCCGTGGGAATGTGTGTTATTCTAATGGCAGAATCAGTTGTGTTAACATGCTGTCCCCCAGCTCCTGATGCCCTATAGGTATCTATCTTAAGATCCTTTTCGTTAAGATCTATTTCCACATCTTCATCTATCTCTGGATAAACATCTATACTGGCAAAAGATGTGTGTCTTTTACCTGATGAATCAAAAGGTGAAATTCTAACTAATCTGTGAACTCCCTTTTCTGATTTTAAATACCCATATGCATTATAGCCTTCAATAAGGAGGGTAACTGACTTAATACCCCCTTCAGTATCAGATATCAGATCTAGGGTTTCAACCCTGTATTCCTTGGTGTCAGCCCATCTCCTATACATTCTTAACAGCATCTCAGCCCAGTCCTGAGCTTCTAGACCTCCTGCCCCTGAATGTATGGAAAGTATTGCATTGTTTTGATCAAATTCACCACTTAATAGGGTTTTTATCTTAAATTCATTTGAACTTTTTTCTAGTGAAGCAAGCCCTTTTTCAATTTCCTTATAATCAGCAAAAGTCTCATCCTGAAGCATTAATTCAATTAATACTTCCATATCATCTATTTCTTCAACAAGTTCCTCATATTGATCAATCTCTGATGTAAGTGCCTTGATCTCTTGCATTATCCCTTGTGCTTTTTTTACATCATCCCAGAAATTTTCCTTATAGGATAATTCCTGAAGTTCTTTAACTCGATTCTTTAAATATTCCAAGTCAAAGTGAAACACCCAATTCATTGACCATTTCTTTAATCCCTAAGAGACGTTCTCTATCTAGATATATACTTTCCATTTAATCATCCCCTATCAATTAATCTTGGTTCCTAGTAGGATCTCCATGACATTTCTTGTATTTTTTGCCACTACCACAAGGACATGGGTCATTTCTACCTATTTTCTTTTCCGTATTAACAACTGTTCTGTTTTCAGATTTTCCGCTGGTATTTGTAAGTAAGGGTGTGGCAACTCTTTTTCTTTCCATACCCTTATTTTCAACCACATGGAATAAAAATCCTACTGTTTCTTCCCAGATTCCTCTAGTCATCTCTTCAAACATGTCGAATCCTTCAATCTGGTAAGCTCTTACTGGATCCTCTTGGCCATAGGCTCTTAACCCTATCCCTTGGCGAAGTTGGTCCATTGCATCGATATGATCCATCCATTTTCTGTCAACAACTTGTAGAAGAACTATCCTTTCAATTTCTCTAAATCTTTCTGAGCTAAACTCTCTTTCTTTACTATCATATTTAGAGAATGCTTCTTCAATTATGATTTCTGTAAGGTTTTCTTTTGTTAATGTCTCCATGTCAAGATCATTAAAGACGCCTTTACTTAGTCCAAATTGTTTATTTACAAACGCTTCAAGGCCTTCAAAGTCCCATTCTTCTGGATACTTTGCCTGTCTAGTGTATACTTCAACATTTTCTGTTACTAAGTTTGAGATCATCTCTTGAATATGCTCTTTTAAATCTTCACCTTCAAGAACTTTTCTTCTTTCCCCGTACATTATCTCTCTTTGTTTGTTCATTACATCGTCATACTTTAGTACATGCTTTCTAATAGCAAAGTTATTACCCTCTACCTTCTTCTGAGCACCTTCTATGGTTTTGGTCAAAAGTGCATGTTCCAAGGGTTCATCCTCTGGCATGTTCATGCTGTCGATGATTCCCCTCATCCTCTCACCCGCAAATAATCTCATGAGATCATCCTCAAGGGATATATAGAACCTAGAGCTTCCAGGATCTCCTTGACGGCCTGAACGTCCTCTAAGCTGATTATCTATACGTCTTGACTCATGTCTCTCCGTACCGATGATATGGAGACCTCCTGCCTTGACAACTCTTTCATGTTCCTGCTTTGTTTCACTTTCAAATTTCTCCACTAGTTGATGGTAAACTCTTCTTGCTTCCAATATAATCTCATCATCTGTGTCGAAGAATCCATCAACAACTGCTATTATATCCTCATCATAACCTCTTTTTTTCATTTCATCTTTGGCCATATACTCATTGTTACCACCAAGAACAATATCTGTACCACGACCAGCCATGTTTGTTGCAATTGTTACCGATCCAAATCTACCTGCCTGAGCAACTATTTCTGCTTCTCTCTCGTGCTGCTTTGCATTAAGAACCTCGTGTTTTATACCCTCTTTTTTAAGCATTTTAGATAAGAGTTCTGATCTTTCTATGGTTATTGTACCCACTAGAATTGGCTGCCCTATCTGATGCTTTTCTTTAATTTCATTTACTACTGCCTTGAATTTCCCCTCTTCTGTTTTATATACATTATCGGGTAGATCAATTCTTATAACTGGTTTATTTGTTGGTATTTCAACAACATCCATATTGTATATTTCTCTAAATTCAGATTCTTCAGTTTTAGCTGTACCTGTCATTCCTGACAATTTATCATACATTCTGAAATAATTCTGGAAAGTAATTGTCGCTAGGGTCTTTGACTCACTTCTTACATCCAATTTTTCCTTTGCCTCTATGGCTTGATGTAAACCATTGGAATATCTTCTGCCCAACATTAGTCTTCCTGTAAACTCATCTACAATTATTACTTCTCCGTCCTTAACAACATAATCGATGTCCTTTTTCATAATACTTCTAGCCTTAATTGCTTGGTTTATGTGATGAGCAATTTCCATGTTCTCCATATCAGCAAGATTTTCTAAACCAAAGAAGCTTTCCGCTCTTTCAGTACCTTTTTCCGTCAAGGAAATACTCTTGGCTTTTTCATCTACTAGGTAGTCCACTGTTTCTTCCTTGAACTCTCTATTGAAAGGATCTTGTTTCTTCTCATTTGGATCAATATATCTAAATGATAGGGTTCTAGCAAAATTATCTGCCATTTCATAAAGTTTAGTGGATTTATCTCCTTTTCCAGATATAATAAGTGGAGTTCGTGCCTCATCTACTAAAATTGAGTCAACCTCATCTACTATGGCATAATATAGGTTTCTTTGAACCATTTCACTCTTGTAAATAACCATATTGTCTCTTAAATAATCAAATCCAAACTCATTGTTAGTTCCATAGGTTATATCCGCTTGGTATTGTTCTTTTCTTTGTGCACTTGATAATCCATGAACAACACATCCTACCTCTAATCCCAAAAACTCATAAACTTTTCCCATCCATTGACGGTCACGTCTTGCCAAGTAGTCATTTACTGTAACTACATGAACACCAAGACCAGTTATTGCATTAAGATATGCAGGCAAAGTTGCAACCAAGGTCTTACCTTCACCAGTTTTCATTTCTGCTATTCTACCTTGATGGAGTATTATTCCACCATAGATCTGAACAGGAAAATGCTTCATGCCTAAAACCCTATAAGAAGCTTCCCTTACAACGGCAAATGCCTCTGGTAAAATATCATCCAATTTCTCTCCACTAGTAAATCTATCCTTAAACTCTTGTGTCTTATTTTTTAATTTGTCATCACTTAATTTTGATATACTTTCCTCTAGGGAAAGTACTTTATTTACTATTGAGTCTAATTTCTTAAGCTCTCTATCACTATAAGAACCAAAGACTTTATCAAACAATCCCATGTGAATCATCCTTTCAAATTAACATCATTTTATTATACCATTTATCTAAACCATTGCCAAATACCTGAACATAAAAAAACTTCCAACTAGATAATCTAACTTTACTTAATTAGATCTTCTACTTTGGAAGTAGATTTAGTATTATTTGATTTTTTAAGGGCTTATCTATTTAACTTCTATTATTTTAAGATCGCTTCCAACTTTAACACTAATTACTCTAGTGTCTATGGCAGTGGATATATCCTCCCAAGATCTGTAATAACTAAAGGTTATATCCTCTACTCCTTCTTTTACCGTTTGAAAGACAAATCTTCTAATGCCTACTTGTCCCACCATATTTGTTGGTGAACTATTTTCTATAAAGTCATCATCTATAAGTTTTAATATGGTTCCATCGGCAAACTTCCAGTGCCAAGTATATCCTGTGGAGGGATTTTCATATAGATTAACTGTCAATTCATTATTTAAGAAAGTATACTCATCAGGTGCTATTCCAAATATCTTCATTGCCCTTACCATCATCGCCACAGCTTCTCCCCTTGTCAATCTATACTGTGGCATAAAGAATCCATTATTCCCCTCAAGTATTCCTAATACTCTGAGTCTGTATATATAACTTAAAACTTCATCTGGTATCAAAGAGTCATCAAAAAAAGATACTATGTCATCAGATATTTCATCCTCATCAATTCCAAGAGTTCTAGCTAACATCAAGGCAAATTGCAACCTTGTCAATGGTTCTCTTCCATATGTTTGGTTTTGTAGAGCAATACTTAGTGGTATTTTCTCAGTCATTTGTATTTTGGCCCAGTTTGGAATTAAAGTAAAGTCTAGATTATCTGCCTTGTAATCTTTAATTTCCCAATTGGTTAATTGTTTAGCAAGTCTAGCTAGTAAAAGAACGCCTTCTGTTCCTGAAATATTATTGTTGGGTTTAAAAGTACCATCTGGATATCCATTGATCAATCTCCAGTTATATCCAAAATTAACTTCATCCCTACTCCAATGATCTTCAAGGTCAGTAAACCTATTTTCAATCATCTCTCTAGTTCTTTGCATCATTTGTAAGTAAGCTTCCCCATCAATATGCAATCGGTTATTTATCTCCTGCCTTGCCTGTGTTTTCTCCTCATCACTTATGTTGCTTTGAACTCTATCCCTATCCTGAATCTGAGTTCCTACTTCCTGAGAATAGGAAAATCCAAGTGACAGAACCATACAAATTAAAATTATGAAAATTAATAATTTTTTCATGGTTACACCTCTTCCTCAACAAAAAAACCGACTAAAAGTCGGTTACGCTACTAGCTCATACGGGGAATAGGCGTCCAATTATACCCCGTATTCAAAGCTTCTTCTTACATGATAATTATACCCATTCAAATAGATAATCTTTATGTAAACTATTACATTTATATTTCATTTGTACAATTTAAAAAGACAGGGAATTGATCCCTGTCAGTTAATTTATCTATTAGAAGACCTCTGGTTCTATTAAGCCGTAATTACCATCTTTTCTTTTGTAAACTACAGATACATCTTCAGTATCAGCATCCATGAATACAAAGAAATTATGTCTTAGTAATTCCATTTGCAAAATGGCCTCATCAGCTGACATTGGCTTTAGACCAAATCTTTTTCTTCTTACTAGTCTTGGTTTATCATCCTCTTCCTCTTGAGTCAATGGAGGTACATTATCAAACCTTATTGTCTCGTTATTTTGGTATCTCTTCTGAAGTTTTGTCTTATGCTTTCTAATTTGTCTCTCAAGTACATCAACAGTTTTGTCAATAGAAGCATACATGTCATCACTAGATTCCTCTGCCCTTAGTATTGTGCCGGGAAGGTTTATGGTAACTTCGATGATCTTTCTGTTTTTCTCTGTACTGAAAGTTACATTCCCTGAGATATCAGTTTGGAAAAATTTCTCAAGCTTGCCTAGTTTTTTTTCAGTAACATCTCTTAGTGCATCAGTTACCTCCATGTTCTTTCCAGTATAATTCATTTTCATAAACCCAGCTCCTTTCATATAAGTTTTACAACTTATACTATTTGATTTTATTATACCCTTAGTTAATATCTAACTAACAAAATTTTAGACTTGATTAAGTAGTCTTGAAAGTTTGCAATTACTATAATCTATTGATTGTGGATAGTTTTTGTATTATTTTGTGGATAAGTTCATATCTTCTTGTGGATAGTGTGGGCAAGTCTGTGGAAAACATATAAAATAGCGACTTTTTCTGTGGAAGAATCTGTTGAACTTTTTTGTTAATTGTTATAAAGTATATGAAAGAATATACAATGGAGACTACGAAAAATGAATATTAGAAAATACAGAATTGGAATGCGAACAATTAAAACCGGTTTAGCTGTATCCATATCAGTGATGATTGCTGAATTAGTAGGCTTATCAAGCCCTCTATTCGTAGGAATAGGTGCAATTTCTACCATGCAAGCAAGTGTATCTGAGTCTTTTGCTATGGGTAAAAACAGAATACTTGGAACCATAATGGGTGCCTTAGTGGCTTTGGTAATGAGCTATCTATTCCCAAGTAATATTTTATTCCTGGCTTTAGGAATAATAATTGTAATTCACTTTTTGAATTTATTAGGTTGGAAGAAAAGTATCAACTTATCTGCAATAGTATTCTTAGCTGTCTTTTTAAATCATGAAGAAGCCATGATTCCATATGCCACTAATCGTGTTCTAGATACATTCATTGGAATTGTAGTTGGTATGTTGATAAACTATTTTATAGCAGCACCAAATAACGATACTGTCTTCTATAAGTTAGCTACTCCTTTTGTAAATGAAGTAAAGTGTTTAACTTATGATGTTGTTATTGGGAAAAAGAAAATGGATTTAAGTGTACTTAAGGATAATTTATCTGAATTAGTTAAAGTCCAAGATCTGATTGAAGACGAGACCAAACTTAAGGTATTAAACAAAAAAGACATAACTACTACAAGATCTTTATTAAGTATTCTAATGGAAATGGATAATGATATTTCCGCCTTGACCATGATGAATTATGTTGCAACCATAACACCAGCTAATCTTAGTGGCTTGGAAGAACTCTTTAAAATAAATACCTTCTGGGAGGAGAGAGCTGTTCTAAATCAGGATGATATAATATTCAACTATCATCTCCAGAGACTACTGAGTAATCTAGATAAGTGCAAAGAAAAAATGGCTAGCTTGTAGGGAGGCCACTGAAAACATAAGATTATTTTCTTAATTCTCAATCTAAGCAATAAAATTAAAGCGAACTAGCGATATTTATATGTCATTAGTTCGTTTTTGGTTTATAAAAGCATATAATTCAGGGTTTTACTCACTTAATTAATGTAATTATTCTTTTTAAGTTCACTGCGAATATTGTTAGTGCACCTTGCAATTCCATGCCAATTAGACCTGAAGATGATGCTACATCATATCCATGTCTGTGTTTTAATTCGCTATTTTTAGCCTCTATTTTATATCGCTCTTTTACTCTCTCTTTAAAATACTCTGTTTCTTGAAGATTCATTTGCTCTTGATGAGGTATAGATTTTATAGTTACAGAATATGTTTTTGTTTTTGAGTCTTCTTTATAGCATCCATCTTTATATGGACAACATTTACACTTTTCTATGTCAAAATAATATGTATTGACTTGATTTATTGATGAATCTTTTTTACCTTGGCGTGCTTTCCTCATTGCCATATGGCCTGCTTTGCAGACATACATTCCAGCATCCTTATTATATTCAAACTTGTCCTCATTTTTCCTATTGCCGTGGGATACTGAAGGATTTAGTTTCGAAATTAATCTGAATTTTTCTTCCTTAGCATATTTTATATTATCTTTTTCTGAGTATGCCGCATCTCCTATAACTTCATCTACTTCGATACCATTTTTACGTGACTTTTCTACTAAATCTTCTAATTGTTTACCATCATGCTTTTCTCCAGATGTTATGGTAGCTGCAGTTATTATTCTCTCTTCAGTCAATGCTATATGAGTTTTATATCCAAAAAATGATGTGTCTGCTGTTTTATGACCTACTTTTGCATCTTTATCATTTGTATATTTTAACATTTCTAAATCATCTTCAATTATTTCTTTTAATAAATTTAGTTTCTCTTTTACTTTAGGATATTGGGATATTATTTCATTATTTTCAACAACGGATATTAGTTTTTCGCAGTATTCTATTTCATCCTCTAAGATACCGTTATTTACTTTTGTTGGAAAATCTTGTTTTATAGATTCATCTACTTCATAAACGGATTTTCTTAATTTCTTAGAGTATTCAACAAGAATCTCTCTTTGTGATTTTTGGTTATATCTTGCTTTTGTATGCGTAGAATCCACGATAATTGATTTACTTTTTATTATACCTTTTTCTAAGGCGATCTCTACAGTTTTTCCAATAAGTAAATCCAATAGTTCTATATCTTTTAATCTTTGTTTTCTAAACTTTGTTAAAGAGCTTGGATTGATGACATTTTCTTCTGGTGTCATATTAAGAAAATATTTAAAAGACATATCATATCTTGAACGTTCTACAACATCAACATCTGATAGGTCATAAATTACTTTTAGAAGAAGATATTTAAACATTCTCAGTGGATCAATTGCACCTCTCCCATTATCAGGACAGTATTTTGTGATTAATTCATCATAAATGAATGAGAAATCAATCATTTCATTTATTTTATTAAGAATATTATCATTTGGAATAATCAAATTGTATATTTCACTATATGGACTTAAAACCATTTCAATTTGCTGCTTTAGCATTAAGATCACCTTCATCAATTAGTATATATATATTTTACAACAAAAGGGCATAACTCCTACAACTATTGTTGTAGGAGTTATGCCTTTAGTTCTAATTTACTAGGACTTTTTCAGTGGCCTCCTTGTAGGCTAGCCATTTTTAATACTGTGAATCATCCACCTTTTCAAGGTATGATTTTATTGGTTCAACAACTCTTCTTATAGTTCCATCCACAAATGGATTGTCAAGACCTGCCAATTCAACTAATTTAGTGAATGGCAAGCTTCCCCCTGCCTTGCATAGATTCAAGTAAGCTTCCCATGCTTTTTTTGAGTCTTCTCTGTTTTTTACCCAAAACTGAAATGCACAGACCTGGGCTAGAGTATAGTCTATATAATAGAATGGGTTAGAAAAAATATGACCTTGTCTAAACCAATATCCCCCTCTATTTAAAAGATCGTTGTCCTCATAGTCCTTGCTTGGTAAATATTTTCTTTCAATGTTCCTCCAAGCTTCTTTTCTTTCACCTGGAGTCATATTTGGATTATTATAAACTTCATGCTGAAATTCATCAACTGTAACTCCATAAGGAATAAAGCTTATTGCACCAGCTAGGTGTGAAAATTTATACTTGTCTACTTCATCCTGGAAAAAAGTATCCATCCATGGCCAGGTTAAAAACTCCATGCTCATGGAATGTATTTCACAAGCTTCTAAAGTTGGAAATTTGTATTCTGGCAATGAAAAGTCCATAGACATATATGTTTGAAAGGCATGTCCAGCTTCATGGGTTAGCACATCAATATCTCCACTTGTCCCATTAAAGTTAGAAAATATAAATGGTGATTTGTAATCTGGAATTACAGTACAGTATCCACCACCTCTTTTCCCTTTTTTGGCCTCTAGGTCCAATAACTCCTTATCCATCATGAAGTTAATAAACTCTCCAGTTTCCTCTGATAACTGCTCATACATGGTCTTTCCATTTTCCATAATCCACTTTGAATCACCTTTAGGAGTTGCATTTCCAGTTAAGAACTCCAAAGGTTCATCATAGAAATATAAGTTTGGAAGTCCTAATCTATTCTTTTGTCTTTCCTTTAGTTCTTCCACAAGAGGAACTAAGTCTCTATAAACCTGATCCCTATAAGCTTTAACCATGTTTGCATCGTAATCCGTTCTAGACAACCTCTTGTAACCCATGGGAATGTAGTTTTCATATCCAAGTTTTCTTGCCATGGCATCTCTTGTTTTAACCAATTGGTCATAAATTCTATCGAATTCTACTTCATTTTGTGCAAAAAAGTCCATATAGGCTTTAGCTGCAGTCCTTCTTATTTCTCTATCCTTTGATTCCATAAATGGTCTCATCTGGCTAAGGTTTCTCTCTTCTCCCTGGAAGTATATCTTGGCTGAAGCAATTAATTTATCATATTCAGTTGAAAGTTTATTCTCTTTAACTAAATCATCCATTATTTCTTCACTAAAGGTTTCAATTTGAACTTGAGCTAGATTAAACAACTGCTCTCCCCAAGTATTTTCTAATTCTTTTCTAAAGGGTGTTTTTATAAGCTCTTTATAAAATTTAGTAACCATATTCATGAATCTTGGAGAGTTCTCATCCATAAAGTTCTGTTCTTGTTCATAAAATTCATCCAAGGTGTTTATTGAATGCCTTATACTTACTAAGGTATGCATAGTGTCTAAATTGTTTCTTAGTTTTGTGATCTCCTCAATTATATGATCTTGTTCATCAGATGATTTTGCATCTCTAAATTTTGCCAATAGCTCCTCAAAATCACTTTCCATCTTTTCAACATCAGGTCTAATATACTCATAATCCTTAAATTTCATTGCTATACCCTCCTTCAAGTCTATGTTTTTAATATACCATACTTTCAACCTCAGTTAACACTATATTGTGATTTAACTACGCCTTAAAAATTTTACCGTAAGACCCAGAATATCTATTCACCTTTTACCACAATATATACTGCAATTATTATAATTTAAACTATATATGGTGTTTTATTACTTTTCTACATCCTTTTATTAAATTTTGTATCTTATTGGAAATTGTTAATGCTTATTACATAGGGTATAATGTATTTGTAACGAATACAGGAGGTATAAATGACAAATTATGACTATTCTTATATAGAAAGACTAGATAATTCCGTGACAAAAAAGCTTGTTAATTATATAAATAAAGATCCAGATATTGATTATATTTTTATCAATAAAAAAGGCATCTTCCCCTTAATTGAAAATCCCAATTTTAGATTGCCATATACAATGTGGTTATGTTGTGATTACAAGGATGGAGACAATAATTACTATATCGATAAACTTATAGCTGATGATAAGAACTTGACCAAAGATGAAATTAGTATCCTTATGGACAAAAAAGACTCTTATGTTTCCATATTTAGAATTAAAGCCATTAAGGGTTTAAAGACTATTGTATTTGATCACATTCTAAAGAAGGAGTATATCCTTGAGGATTACTTCCATTCAAATTCAATTAAGATTAACGATTTTATTATTGGTAGAATTGGAAAGTTATTAGGAAAGAATAAGCTAATTGGAGAAATAAATTTTGTAAACAAATCTGTGCTTAATAATATATTAAGACTTATAATAAAGGATTTAAATACTAAAAATATTAAACATACAAAAGATAGTATGTTTAATTATCTAAAAAATGAGAGTCTATCAGTTTATAGTTATTATTTGAAATCAAGTTTAGATTATCTGGAAGGTTCTGAAGATTACCTGCCTCCGATTTATTCTGAGTTAGAGTCCTTTAAGGGTTACCTGAATAATAAAAAAGATCCTCTTACAATTGATTCCTATTTAAAGGCATTATGGGAGATCAATGGGTTCTATCTTAATCAGAAGAATATAGAATTTGATGAAATTTATAAAATGGATTTAATAGACTTCTTCAATTATTCAATTATGTTTAGATTTATCTCCAATAAAGACGAGTTTAGAGTATTCTATAACGCCCTTAAAGAATTCTTGATTTTTAAACACAAACAAGATAATTCTCTATTCAACAATAAAATAGAAATGATTAAATCAATCGGTGAAAGTAGTTTTAAATATATAGATAGTTTTAAAGAACACAAAATTCTATCGGAACTTGACTTCTATACTTCAAGATTAATTCTAGAGTCAATAAATGACCAAGCTGTCTTTTATATTGATGATTTCAATACTATGCTATATCAAGTAATTGAACATGATGGTTTTGAGTTAACACCTAAAAAGGGCTTCATTAAGCTTTACAATATGGAAAGACTAATTACTGACTTTAATGGAGAGTATAATTTACTATTTTCTGTTCCCAAGAGGATGAAATATCCCATTATTGATTTGTTCTATAATATTGGGCTTAATATGGGCTTATTCAAATTAAGAGAGGGGATATTGAAATTAGCAGAAGGATCAGATGATTATTTTTTAATAAGCGATAGTAACAAACTATGGAATCATTTAAAGGTTTTATTTCATAATAGAACTATTGAAACCCTCCTAGGTTTAAATGGAGAAATAATACCTAATTTTAGGGATTTAATTTTTGAAGTTATGCATAAATGTCCAGTTTTTATGGTTAATGATTTTGATATATTTAACAACCAAGGATTTGAGCTTGACCACATAATGCTCTATATAAGGTACCTAGCCTTTATGGGATTAGTCAGTCAGGATAGTTATTATGGCAAAATAAGTTTAACCCCATTAGGTGAGACTTTACTACCCTTGCTTGATAAGCTCGATCAATCCTATGATTCCAATGTGTTTGTCTTAAAATAATTTTTCTAAATAGGAGGATAAAATATGGAAAATTTACAAATTAAAGATTTCTTGAGGTTTAAGTTTTTATCTAATATCTCATTATCGCCAGATGGAATGAATTTAGGTTTTGTAGTCAATTCTCCCAATGAAGAGGATAATGATTACAAATCAAATATTCATATCTATTCAAAGGATAGAGGAATCTTTCAATTGACTTCAATGGAAGATGGAAGAAGCTTTATCTGGAAAGACAATAGTACCGTCATATTTCCTGCCCTTAGAAATAAGGAGGATAAAAAGAAGAAGGAGGATAAAAAACCTCTTACTGTCTATAATGAAATTAGTATAAATGGTGGTGAGGCGACAAAAGCTTTTGAAATCCCACTGAATATTTCTAGGATTGAACTGATAGATGATGACAATATAATTGCAGTGGCAACTTTTAATAAAAAATATGATGGTTTTAACCAATTAAGTGAAACTGAGCAAAATGATAGACTAGAGTCTATTAAGGAAGAGGAAGATTATGAAGTCCTGGATGAAATCCCATTTTGGTCCAACGGTGAAGGATTTACAAATAAAATAAGATCCAGACTTTATCATATAAATTTGAAGAATGATCAAATTACTCCCATAACTGATGAGTTCACAAATGTAGACCATTTAGCTTTAAATCCTACAAAAGATAAGGCATTGCTAATAACATCCTCCTTTACTGATAAGCTTAACCTCTTCTCCAGTTTATATCAGTTGGATATAGGGACACTGAAATGCGAAAAAATATCTCCCATTTTGGATTTTAACTACTCTTATGCAAATTACTTAGATAATATGATTATTTTTATGGGTAGTGATATGAAACACTTTGGAATTAATGAAAATCCTAAAATATATATAACCGAAGATGAGGGCATAACTTATGTTAAGATCAATGATTTTGATATGAGTACTTGGAATTCTGTGGGATCTGATTGTAGATATGGTAGCAATAGGATGTTTAAAGTTGATGGAAAATATTTATATTTTATTTCAACTAGTGGCAGTAGTTCAAATATTCAAAGAATATCATTAGATGGTAAAATCGAGAATATTACTAATGATATAGGTTCTGTTGATGGCTTTGATATTGTCAATGACAATATATTTTTAGTAGCAATGAGAGAACTTAAAATCCAGGAAATATACTCTCTGGAAAATGGAATTGAAACTCAAATTACCAACTTCAACTCTTGGTTAAACAATGACAGAACCTTATCTGTTCCTGAAAATTTACATTTTATAAATGATGGAGTTTCACTTACAGGTTGGGTTATGAAGCCAGTTGGGTATTTAAAGGGTAATAAGTATCCAGCTATATTAGACATTCATGGTGGACCAAAGACTGTTTATGGATCAAATTACTATCATGAAATGCAAGTATGGGCTAATATGGGATATTTTGTTTTCTTCATGAACCCTAGGGGTAGTGATGGAAATGGGAATGAGTTTGCTGATATTAGAGGTAAGTATGGGACAATCGATTATGATGATCTTATGCTATTTACAGATAAAGTTCTAGAAACTTATCCCTGTATAGATAAATTTAGAATTGGCGTAACAGGTGGTTCCTATGGTGGATTCATGACCAACTGGATAATTGGGCACACCAATAGATTTAAGGCAGCAGCTTCTCAGAGAAGTATTTCCAATTGGATATCCTTCTTTGGCAATTCTGATATTGGTTACTACTTTACCAAAGACCAAGTAGGTGAAACACCTTGGTCTGATTTTGAAAAAATGTGGGAACACTCTCCATTGAAATATGCCAATAGGGTTGAGACTCCTACTCTATTTATACATTCAGATGAAGACTACAGGTGTTGGATTCCTGAAGGGTTACAAATGTATGTAGCATTAAAATACCACGGAGTAGAATCTAGACTTGTTATGTTCAAAGGTGAAAACCATGAGCTTTCAAGATCAGGTAAACCAAAGCACAGAATTAGAAGGTTGGAAGAAATAACTAAGTGGTTTGAAAAATACTTAAAGTAATCTTATTAGGTGGTGGGAAAATGGGAAATATACTAGAAAATCTTAAAAGGAAGAAAACTATTAAATTTATTGATCAATTAGCCTATAGATTCTCAAAGAACTATGTTGTTGGCTCGGGAGCTCAGTTGACATATTTTTTAATCCTTTCCATCTTCCCCTTTCTCATAGTATTACTTAATATTCTTAGTTATACTCCCCTGGCCAGGGAAGATGTAATTTCTAATATGATTAGATTTTTACCTTATGATATTCAACTTATAATAGAGGGTTTTGTTAATGATATAGTTTCATCTTCATCTCAAGGATTACTATCTATAGCTGCAATTGGTGGTATCTGGACTGCCTCATCTGGAGTTAAGGCCATTATTCGAGCAATTAATTCAGCTTATGATTATACCGAGAATAGATCTTTTATCAAGATGAAGGCTATCTCTATCATATTTACAGTTGCCCTTTTACTTCTAGTACTAATTGTATTTTTGACCCTAATAGCTGGGCAGGTAGTTGGGTATATGCTATTTGATGTTGTTGGGCTTGGAGATTTTTTCTCCACTTTATGGAATAATCTAAGATTTATAATTCCATTATTGTTTATGATAGTCTTCTTTGCCTTATTATATAAGTATAGCCCTAATGTTAAAAATAACGAGAAAATTAAGTTTGTCTCAACCCTTCCAGGGGCAATTTTTACAACTATTGGGTGGATAGTAACATCCTTGCTTTTTTCATACTATGTCAGCAACTTTGGTAGCTATGCCATAACTTATGGAAGTTTAGGAGGAGTTATTATTCTACTAGTTTGGTTATTTATAAGCAGTATAATAATTGTACTAGGAGGAGAAATTAACGCAACTTTGGAAGATTTGAGAAAAAACGGGTATAGTATTAATGAGAATAAAAGTGTCATTAACTCAATAAACACTAAAAAAAACAATGAGACCTAGTTTCTCATTGTTTTTCTATCCCCATTGTTGATGTTGTAGTAAGAGTTAATCCTGTAATACTTCTTGCCCCAGCTTCATGCAATATTTTACTGCATTCTATCAATGTAGCTCCTGTTGTAACTATGTCATCTATTAATAGGATGTTCTTATTCTTGATTTCTTGCCTATTTCTTATATTAAAGACCCCATTCAAGTTAATAAGCCTATCATTAAAATTAAGTCTACTTTGTGATCTAGTTCCGGTAGATTTTATTAGTATCTTGTTTTTAACTTCAAGTTCAGTGATTCTTCCAATTTCCTTGGCCAGCAAATAGGATTGATTATAACCTCTAATAGCTTCCCTCCTTCTATGTAAGGGGACTGGTATTATTAAATCTATGCCTTTTATGTCCCTATTTGTTATGGTATTTGACATAATCTGAGCTAAAGGTCTGAAAAGGTAGCTTCCTTCTTCAAATTTAAAGCTATGTAGAAGATCCTTAGTGATTGATGTATATAGGAGAGATGAATATACTCCTTTAAGATAATCCGATTTAATATGACGATAACTATTTATAATTTCAATCCTTAGTCTACATTCAGGGCATAGGTAATCTTCTATTTTATTTGATAATTCTCTACAAAAATAGCATATCTTATCCGTTGGATATATTAGTTTAGTAAGCACACTTAACCTCCTATATATTTTTAACTAGATGAAAATATTCACTGATTTTAGGTGCTAAGGAAGAATATCTATTTGTAATTAAATTATTTTTAATCATCTGATACATATATTTTCTGTCTCCTATAAGAACAACCAGAGCTTTGGCTCGAGTTATTGCAGTATACAAAAGATTTCTTGTTAATAGCATTGGAGGCCCACCATATAGAGGTAGAATTACGCAAGGAAATTCACTTCCTTGGGATTTGTGAATGGTTGTAGCATAAGATAGTCTAAGCTCATCAACTTGTCTTAAATCATACTCAACCTCTTTATTATCATCAAATAATACTGTAACTATTCCTTCTTCTTGGTCAATATCTGTTATGTATCCAATATCTCCGTTAAATATTCCTTCTCCCTCTTCAATCACCTTACCGTATTCTCTAACTACCCATCTTGATTGATAGTTGTTTTTAATCTGCATAACCTTATCTCCTACCCTATAAACATCTTCGCCTATTACCTTCTCTTCCTTAGATTTATCTTTAGGATTAAGAGCATTCTGCAATTCCTTATTCAGAGCTAAAACACCAACCTCACCTTTTCTCATTGGAGATAGTACTTGAATATCCCTGATTCCATCTAAACCATAAAATTCTGGTAATCTTGTAGATACTAACTCAATTATGGTTTCCTTTATGTCCAACGGATTTTCTCTTTGGATATGAAAGAAATCCTTCCCTTTTTCATTTAGTAATGGATGTTCCCCTTTATTAATTAAGTGAGCATTGACTATTATCATACTCTCTTCACCCTGCCTAAATATTTCATCAAGGTAAACAACACTAATTACTCTAGAATCTATTATATCTCGCAGTACATTCCCTGCACCAACTGAAGGTAGTTGGTCAACATCCCCTACTAAGATCAATCTTGTCCCAGGGCCAATTGCCTTTATCAGATGATTCATTAGGAGTATATCCATCATGGAAACTTCATCTACTATTACAATATCCCCTTCAATAGGATTCTCTTCACCCTTACTAAACTCTAGATCATTATCAATAAAGGAGATCTCAAGTAATCTATGAATTGTTTTGGCTACTTTTCCAGTGGTTTCTGTTATCCTCTTAGCAGCTCTACCAGTAGGAGCAGCTAGGACAACTACCAATCCCTCCCTTTCAGCTAATTGAATTATTGCATTAATTATTGTGGTCTTACCTGTACCTGGTCCACCTGTTATTACAGTAACTCCACTTTCTAGGGCCGTCTTAATTGCTGTTTTTTGTTTTTTCCCAAAAGCTATCTCATGAGACGACTCTATCTTTTCTATTCCCTTGTCTAAATCTAGAGAGATTTCTTCTCTCTCACCGATACTCAATTCCACCAAGGCTTTTGCTACGTTATTTTCTGCAGTATGATAGGGCATATAATAAACTATCTCATCAGAATCTCTTTTTTGAATATGAAAGTTTTTTCTTAGAAGCAGACTTTTTAAGCCATCTTCTATACCCTCATCTTCTGATTGTAGTAAGCTCTTAGTTTTTCTAAAAAGTTCCTCCTTAGGTAAAAAGCAATGTCCCTCAACTGCTGCGTTCATCATAACATACTTTAGTCCAGCCTCTATTCTAAATGGAGAATCCTTTGTTAAGCCTACCTTTGAAGCGATGTCGTCTGCAGTTCTAAATCCCATTCCATATATATCCTCAGATAATCTATATGGATTCTCTCTAATAACATTCAAAGTATTATTTCCATAAACCTTATATATTTTCATCCCTTGATTAATGCTAATTCCATACTCAGATAGGGCAACCATTATATCTCTCATTTCCCTTTGATCATCATATGACTCCATTATTCTCCTTAATTTCTTTTCTCCTATCCCATCAATTTGCAGTAATTTATCTGGTTGATATTGTATGATTTCCAGGGAGAATTCACCAAATCTATCAACAATTTTCTTAGCGGTTTTTGGACCAATATGCGGAATAAGCCCTGAACTTAAATAATTCTCAATTCCTTTTGTTGTACTTGGTGTAACTGTTTTTATTGATGAAAACTGAAATTGTTCTCCAAACTTATTATGATAAATCCAATCCCCTACCATTTGAACCGGTTCATCCTTATAAATAAATGGAGCAGTTCCAACAAAAGTAATACTGCCTTCAGAAGTATAAAGCTTGCCAACAGTATATCCATTTGATTCATTTCTAAATATTATATCTTCTACAATACCTTGAATTTCCAACATTACCACCTCTAAAGCAATTATAACATAGAAAAACCTGATAAGGATAAAAAAGTATCCTTGTCAGGTTTAATATTACTCTATTTCAGCCTTTAGTAATTCAGCCTTATCTGTTCTTTCCCAAGCTAAATCCACATCTGTTCTTCCCATATGACCATAAGCTGCAATCTGTCTGTAAATAGGCTTCTTCAAATCTAGATTCTTTATTATTGCCGCTGGTCTTAAGTCAAAATGCTTATTAACTAACTTTGTAATCTCTTCATCAGATATCTTTCCTGTTCCAAAGGTATCAACATAAACTGATAAAGGATGTGCAACTCCAATGGCATAAGCAAGACCTACTTCACACTTATCTGCAAGACCTGCTGCTACAATATTTTTAGCTACATATCTAGAAGCATAAGCACCAGATCTGTCAACCTTAGTGGGATCTTTTCCAGAGAATGCACCACCACCATGTCTTGCATATCCACCATATGTGTCAACAATAATCTTTCTTCCAGTTAAACCTGCATCCCCCATGGGTCCACCTACTACAAATCTTCCTGTTGGATTAACATAATACTTAGTATTTTCATCTAACATCTCTTCAGGTACAATTCCATGGATGACATGTTTAAGAATATCTTCTCTAATTTGTTCTAATTCAACATCTGGACTATGCTGGGTTGAAACTACAACATTTTCTATTCTAACCGGTTTATCATCTTGATACTCAACTGTAACTTGAGTTTTTCCATCTGGTCTTAAATAATTTAGCGTACCATTTTTCCTAACTTCAGATAATCTTCTTGATAACTTATGAGCTAACGATATTGGCAATGGCATTAATTCTTCAGTTTCATTACATGCAAAGCCAAACATCATACCTTGGTCTCCAGCCCCAATTTTATCAAAATCATCCTCGCTGTGTTCTTTCTTTTCTAATGCTTCATCAACACCCATCGCAATATCTGGAGATTGTTCATTTATTGATGTTAATACAGCACAAGTATCTGAATCAAACCCATATTTTGCACGTACATATCCTATCTCCTCAACTGTTTTTCTTGCTATTTTAGGTATATCAACATAACAACTTGTTGTTATTTCCCCTGAAACAAGAATTAAACCTGTTGTCACCATTGTCTCACATGCGACTCTAGCATCTGGATCTTTCTCTAAAATTGCATCCAGTATTGAATCAGAAATTTGATCACAAATCTTATCTGGATGCCCTTCAGTTACAGATTCTGAAGTAAATAACCATTTTTTCATCTTTTTCCTCCTTTAAAATAAAAAAACCTTGTCCATAGACAAGGTGAGTTTGCACTACACCTCATCTTCCAGGATAATTCTCCTGTAGGAATTAGCACCTGTATTACCAGGTTGCCGGGTTTCATCGGGCCTATCCCTCCACCGCTCTTGATAAGGTAATCAAGATTTAATTTTCACTGATAAGAATACTATCATAATCATAGATGCTAGTCAATAAAATTTATATTAATCTCAATAAATTTCTCTTGCTATTTTTTCTACAATCTGTCTTTCATCAAAATCAATTTTTTCTCCTTTCACCAACTGATGCTTTTCATGTCCTTTTCCAGCAATAAGAATAGTATCATAACCTTTGCCAATCAACATAGCTCGTCTTATTGCTTCCAATCTATCGGGGACTACTTCATACAATCCATTTGTTTCACTAATTCCACTAACTATGTCCTCGATTATTTCCAAGGGGTCTTCCCATCTTGGATTATCAGATGTTATTACTGTATAATCGCTATACTCTCCTGATATTTTACCCATCAAAGGTCTTTTCTCCTTATCTCGATCTCCATCACACCCAAAGAGTGTAATAAGTTTTCCTCCCTTATGGTTTGTTAACGACGTTAAAACATTCTCTAATCCATCAGGAGTATGAGCATAATCGATTATTATAGTTAGATTTGAGTTTTTAACTTCAATTCTATCCATCCTTCCTACTACTGGTTTAATTTCTTCAACTGCTTTTTTTATGTATTCAATAGGAACTCCCAAATCTATTGACATTAGAATAGCTGCTGATAGATTAAATATAATAAATTTTCCCAATAGGGTAGTTGAAAATGTAATGTTGTTTAAATCAAAATAAGATATGTTGCCAACTGTTTTAAAATTACTGATTTTACTCCCGATATTTGTTTTTTCTCCAAAGGCATAAATCTTCTGCTGAGAACAATTAAGTTCATGATATAATCTGTGTCCATATGCATCATCCACATTAATAACTGAACTTTTAAGTTTGAAATCAAAGAGTTTCTTTTTAGCATTAAAATAATCATCCATATCCTTGTGAAAGTCTAAATGATCTCTTGTTAAATTAGTAAAAATAGCACCGTAAAAACTTACATCATCTACTCTATCCATTTCAAGAGAATGAGGTGATACTTCCATTAGTACATATTCTATATCAGAATCTAGCATCTTTCTAATAATCTCATGAATCCTAACTGACTCTGGTGTAGTATTAACTAAATTTATATATTCTTTGTTACAATATGCCCCTAAAGTTCCTATAATCCCTACTTTCCTACCATATGATTCAAGAATCTTTCTTAAATAAAAGGTAGTACTAGTTTTTCCATTAGTACCTGTTATTCCAATTACCTTTAGCTTCTGAGTAGGATTGTTGAAAAAATTTGACGCGGCATATGAAAGAGACTTTCTAGTATCTTTAACATCTATGTATGTAATTTCTTGACACTCTTCTTGTTTTCTAGTCCTTACAATAGCTACTGCACCATTTTCAATTGCTTGATCTATGTATTGATGCCCATCTTGTTCAAAACCACTTATTGCAAAGAATACATGTCCTTCCTTACAGATCCTTGAATCGCAGCAAATACCCTTGATATCAGCGTCCAAGGACCCAATAATATCAATGATTTCAGCTTCTCTAAACAGTTCTCTAAGTTTCATGGTGGTCACCTTCTAGTTTTTATGATTATATACCCGCAAAACTATTCCTAATTCAACCCCTTGATTTATTTCTAATTAAAGCCTATAATAATTATTAACTTCTTTAAGAACATTATAAAAAGTTTTGAAAAAACACTTGCATTTTTCACTGCCATGTCCTATAATAAAGAAGTTGACGAAAAAACAAAACGTCGGGGTGTAGCGCAGCTTGGTAGCGCACGTGGTTTGGGACCATGGGGCCGGGGGTTCAAATCCTCTCACCCCGACCAAAAGAAATGCTGGAATTTAAACATTCCAGCATTTTTGCTTTTTAGTATACTTATTCGAAATTTTGATTTTACCGACTTTTTACCGACTTTTCTACTGTGTTAATCTTTTTTTACCTCAACTTCACTTTGCCACTGTAAATGGTATTATTAAAATGAATAAAAAATGGAATATTAAAATGTACAAAAATGTGCAACCTTGCTATCCTAATAGAAGGAGGGATAGCTATGGAAGACATATTAAGAGCACAGCTAATAATAATAAAAACTATGGATCTAAAGCCAAATTTTTCAGAACTAAGCAGAAAGTATGGGTATGACAGGAGAACTGTTAAAAAGTACTATGATGGTTATGAAGGAAAACCTATGTGGATGCATCGGGCAAGGGTAGGAGTGGCTCTTTCGCAAGTGCTTTTAGAGGTATTTCTCCTGTTGTTCCATGTATTTTACTGTCTGCTTTCTTGCACCATTCTATTGCTTGATTGTTTAGATCCTCAAGATCTGTAAATTTTCTGCCGGGCAGAAAATTGTCCTTTACATAATGAACCAGTCTTTCTACCTTGCCTTTTGTTTGTGGTCTTCTTACTCTACATAGCTTTGGAACAAAGCCCATGTCTGCAGCGAATTCTGAAAACCGTGTGTGAAAGATTGCTTTTCCTGATTCGACCCTTATTACAACGGTCTTCATATGGTCTGTTAGAACTGTTTCTGGAATACCTCCGAAGTACTCAAATGCGTTTAACATGCATCTTACAAGACTGTAGTAGTCGCATCTCTTTGTAAACTCTACATATTTTGCTCTTGAATTACCCATAATCATTATGAATGCTGGAGTTTTATGGCTTTTACCTTCGCCATCTACATAGTGTACTATTCCCCAGTCCATCTGTGCCTGTTTTCCAGGAGGTGTTTCGTATCTTTCCACTGCTTTGCGTGTTCTTAATGGTCTGAAAGGCTTTATGTAATCTTTGATAATGGTTATTCCTCCATCATATCCTTTATCTTGAAGCCTTTCAAAGATCACTGAACAATTGAGTATTCCCTGTTTTAGGTAATTCTCAATGTCTTCCTTGAAGGGATCCAGTTTTGAACCCTTAGTTTTTCCTGATAATCCATGCTTCAAAGGTTTCCCACGGTTATCGATGTACTTTCTTGCTGTGTTTTCTGATATGCCCAGCTCTTTTGAGATGGCATAAGGGCTCTTGCCCTGGTCTGATTTTTCGCGTATCATAGTAATTAGCCCACTCCTTATCATTTTGTACCTCCATAAAAGTATTCGCCATACTTCTATGGTATTCATTTGGTAGGTGTGGGTCAATTCTTAACCGGCTTTTTTCTTCAATTATATCCCGGCGATGACAAAAATTATAAGTAATATTATTAAACTACAGATTATTGCATATATCCTATTCTTAAAAATCATTTTAAAAAACCCCCTTAATAAATAACCTTCCTTATATCCTATCGGCTAAATTAGATGGTTTCTTAAGTTTTTTCTATAAGTTTCTTAAACAAATTTAAAAATAGCCCCTTAAGAATAACTTAGTATTCTTAAAAGGCTATCTTTATTTAATTCTTGTGATTAAAGCAGCTATTTCTGCTCTTGTTATATTGTTTTTTGATCTAAATGTTCCATCTGGGTAGCCTGATATTATTCCTAAGTCCAAAAGGTTTTTTATATCCTTTGCATATAAGCTTTCAAGATCCCTAAATTTATCTTCACCAAATGTTTTATAGGGCCTTGCTAGCATAAAAGAATTATTTATTAAAAATGCTACCTCTTCTCTGTTAATAGGCCTATCTAAATTTGCAAAGTTAAATTTATACAAGTCACTTGCTAGTAGCCTATCTAAGATTGATTTAGATTCAATATAGCCCCAAGTATTTGGACTAATACCTACAAATATGTCCCCAACAACAGGTTTTGCCTTGGTAGGATTTAGGGCTATCTCCTTACTTAAAACAGTCATAAATTCCTTTATAGTGATGTTTCCCTTAGGTTTAAAGCTTCCGTCTGGGTATCCAGATAATACACCCTTAGCTACTAGGGTCTTAATATCATTACTTGCCCAATGATCCTGGCTTAAGTCAGCAAAGTTTTTGCTAGTTTGTTTTGTTTTTTCCTGTCGCATCAAGTAAAGGTCTACTTGTGAATTATCTTCAAAGTTTAAAACAGATAACTTATATGTTTTGTTTAAGTCTAAGTTTATTTGATCATTCATCCCAAAAGTCTTATCTTCATCTTCATTGTAGACTAACATATAGGTTGTATCTATCTTTGTTTTCTTTGAAGTCGTTTCACCTTTTGGTCTAAAATAATCTGCCACCTTCACCTTATCATTATAGACTATATAGGGGTTAAAATTACTTGGGCTATCTCTTTTTTCTATGTTTTTCCAATCAGGTTTTATAAGTACATAAGCAGATGCTTCAAAGGTCTTATCCAACTTGTGAGACATAGTGATTTTAAATATCCCATATTTATTAAGTGTTATTACACCATCTTTATTTATCGATAAGCCACTTGCCTTGAAGTTAATATCAGATTTATTGTACTTATAGTAAGTATCTTTTATAATACCCTCATACAAGCTAAAGGCATCTACAACCTTGCCATATTCTAATTCAAGTATATCTTCAAACCCTTTAAATTTATTAACACTTGATTGTCTGTTTTCATTTAGCCTGTCTAAAACAAAGTCTGGTATGTATTTTGTAAGTCCCATATTATCTTCTTTAATTGTAAATTTATATGAATTTTCATTTCCAGCATAGTCAATTATTGTAAGAGATATATCTGATGGTATCTCAATTTTTATTTCATATATTTCCCCAATCTTTTTCCTTCCATCATATTCATATTCATAATCATTAATACTAATTTCATAGGCCTTAGCTTCCTTGCCTATTTTAAAAACTATAGGTTTTCTTGCTAACTCTTCATCATCAGATATACTTACTTTAAAGACTCCCTCTTCTATGTAAGCATAATTTATTACAGGTTTAACCGTATCAGGTTTTATCTCTGCCTCAGATGCTAGAACTGGCCTTACAAAGCTTAAAAATAAAAAGCAGGTTATTATTGCTGGCAAGAGTACATATTTTGTATTTCTTATTCTCATCTTCTATCTCCCATCTTTGTTTTTTATCTCTTATTCTAGTCCACTTATTATAGTTTATATGTGTTTTACACCTAAATCAAGAGTCTTACTCCATTTTTTAATGTAACTATTATTTTCTTAAAATTTTATCCATTGTTTTTCCCCTAGCCAGCTCATCAATTAGCTTATCTAAATACCGAATTTCACGCATGGTTTCTTCCTCTATTTCCTCAACCCTTACACCACAAATAACACCCTTAATCAAATTTCGCTTTGGATTCATTTTAGGAGCTTCTTTAAAAAAGCTTTCAAGATTTGTCTTTTTGTCTATTTGAGACTCTATTTCTTCTTTTCTATACCCGGTGAGCCAAGTGATAATTTCATCTACTTCTTCTTTTCTTCGTCCCTTTTTCTGGGCTTTTGTAATATGAAGGGGATATACTTTTGCAAAACTCATTTCATATATTTTGTGCTTATACATAATTTCACCTCTTTATTTAGGGTAGGATTTAGAGTATCATTTTCACTATTTCTATTCTCAATACCTTATTAGGTCTTTTTTTATTATCTAGTTTAATTATGCGGATGGACAGAGTCGTCCATCCCTACGGTAAGATATTTTACTGCTACTTGTGATAGGGTTCATTTCTAATAATCCTAAAACTCCTATACACTTGTTCAAGTAAAATCAGTCTCATCAATTGGTGTGGAAATGTCATTTTAGAAAAAGATAGTTTCATTTGGGCTTTTTTTATAACTTCATCTGATAATCCTAATGATCCTCCAATAACAAATGCTATATGTGAACTGCCTTCGATCATAAGATTATTTATTTTATCTGCAAGTCCTTGTGAAGATAAACTCTTTCCATCTATGGTAAGTGCTATTACATACGCATCTTGGGAAATTTTACTTAATATCCGTTCTCCTTCTTTTTTCTTTACTATCTCTTGATCTTTATCTGATAGGTTTTCTGGAGCTTTTTCATCATCTACTCCTATGATATTTAAAGTAGCATACCTTGAAAGACGCTTTGAGTACTCTTTTATACCTTCATTTATATACTTTTCTTTTATTTTTCCTACTGCAATTATATCTATTATCATAGCTTCTCCTAATATTTATGAATTAAGTAAAGCCTTCTTAAAAAAAGAAGGCTTATCAATTTACTATACTAATTCCCTTGCTGCTTGAAGTGCTAGGTCATAGTCTGGGTGACTTGTAACTTCAGGTACATATTCTACATACTTAACAGTATTGTCCCTATCTAACACTACTATTCCTCTTGCAAGAAGTCTTAATTCTTCTATTACAAAACCATACTTTTTACCAAAGTCTAAATCCTTGTGGTCTGATAGGGTAAGAACTTTGTCTATATCGTGTGCACTACAAAATCTTTTTTGTGCAAATGGAAGGTCTACAGATATGGTTAAAATGACAACATCTTCTAACTCTGCAGCTTCTTCATTAAACCTTATTGTTTGCATTTCACAAACTCCTGTATCAAGTGAAGGAACTACTGAAATAATCTTTACTTTATTTCCAGCTTCACTTAAACTATATGGGCTTAAGTCATCTTTTAACACTGTAAAATCAAGTCCCATATCCCCAACCTTTACACCTTTTCCTAATAAAGTCACAGGATTTCCACCCATGGTTACAACTTCATTTCTATTATCCATAATTTTTTCTCCCCTTTATATAGTGGTTTAGTCAAATTAAAGTCTAAACAATCTATACCCGCTAGAGAGAATGATTACTCACACTTTTCTCCCTCTTCAATACACCTTCTAACCTTTTCTATTAGGTTAAAATTTGTTAAATCATAAGCTAGGGGAGTTAGGGTTGCATACCCCTTGTTTAGGTAGTACCTATCAGTATTTTCTTCAAGTTGGGCATCCCTCCTACCCATTACCTTTAAAGTTCTTTCTCCGTTACCATTTTTTTCAGCTAGGTAGTAATCATAGATAGATCCTCCTATTTTACAAACCTTAATATCTTTATCTACATCATTTAAATCAAAAGGGGTATTTAAATTTAAAACCAAAGGAAGAGTCATTTCCTCGACATCTAAAACTTCAAGAAGTTTTAGGGCATAAAGGGCAGCTATGTCGTAATTAACCTTGCCTTCCTTCCATTCAGCTGAAACTGCAACGCTAGGTATCCCATATATATTTGCTTCTATAGCAGCAGAAACAGTTCCTGAGTACAAGATATCCATCCCAGAATTTAGGCCCATATTTATGCCTGAAAAGACTATATCAACCTTATCACCTACAAGTTCTTCTAAGCCCACCCTTACACAATCTGCAGGGGTGCCAGATATACTATAGGCTCTTGATTTAATTCCTTCAAGGTCCACCTCCTTAATTACAATAGGTTTATGGAGGGTTATGGAGTGACTTTGGGCACTCATTTGATTTTCAGGGGCTACTATTATAAGTTCATGGTCTTTTTCAAGGGCCCTTGCTAGGGTATATATACCTTCAGCCCTTATTCCATCGTCATTTGCTAATAAGATTTTCATTTAATTTCTCCTTAAAATTCCTTAAACTTTATTGGAATTTTTAATATTTCACCGTTTCTATTTATGGTTAAAACTGCCTTTTGACCTATCCTGTAGTTATAAAGGGTTTTTCTTAGATTTGACATATTAGTAACCTTATCATCATCTACCCTTGTAATTACATCTAGTGGCTTTAATCCTGACTCAACTGCTGGAGAGTTTGGTAATATTTCTATAATAACAACCCCCTCATCAGCTGGCAGGTCAACATTCATTTGTACTTCATAAACCTTAACTTCACTACCTGTAAATCCTATATAAACATTTTTAAAGCTTCCATCATTTATAATTTCATCTATAACAGGCTTAACTAGGTTTATTGGGATTGAAAAACCTAAACCCTCTCCCGTTTGAATTTTAGCTGTATTTATACCAATAACCTTACCCTCTCCATTTAAAAGAGGTCCTCCACTATTGCCTGGATTTATGGAAGCATCGGTTTGAATCAAACCTTCCATTACATTAAACCTGCTAACTTGTATAGACCTATTAAGGCCGCTAATTATTCCTGAAGTTACTGTTCTTTGAAAGTCTAAACCCAAGGGGTTTCCAATTGCCACTGCAGTTTGGCCTACATAAATTTCATCAGAATCTCCTAGTTCAGCAACTGGAAGATTCTTCTTATTTACCTTTACCACCGCAAGATCTAGGGTTGAATCATACCATAAGACTCTTCCTTCAATTTTTTCCCCATTTTCAAATAAGACATTTATTTCCTTAGCATTTCCATCTACTATTACATGGGAGTTTGTTAATATGTAACCATCGCTATTAACTATTACTCCAGATCCAACACCTTCCACAGGCCTTGACCAAAAGAAATCCCTTTGAATTTGTACTGTTGTTATCCCAACAACTGAACTTACAGATTTAGCTGCTACTGCTGCTACAACATTGATATCATCCACTGGATTTATAGTAATTGTGTTTACTAAAGCTGGTTTAGCATCGTATATTTCTGGCAAGGGAATTATCTTACCATATAAATAAGTAGGGGCTATATAGGCACTTATTATGCCTCCAATAATCCCTGCTATTAAGGCAACAATGAGATAGGAAAAAATTCCTCGTCTTCTCTTTGGTCTAGGATATTGACTATATTGATAATCGTTCATGGCTTTCCTCCTTTATTCTAAAATAAAAACTTCCGTTTTCTTATCTCTCTTTGTCATAAAAAGCCTTACATCTTCATCTACATCAAAGCCTTGGCTAATAAGGGCATTCCTAACTGTCTTATAGGCCAGTTTTGGCTTATTATTATCCTGTGATAAATGTGCAAGAAGGACTAGTTCTTTCTCCCCCCTTAATACATCTGAAAGGATAGACCCTGCATCATCATTTGATAAATGCCCGTGGGGGCTTAAAATTCTTTTTTTAAGATGCCAAGGGTAGGCCCCATCCATTAGCATTTTTACATCATGGTTTGATTCCATAAAGTATAGGTGAGAATTCCTTATCTTTTGTTTTGTACCCTCATTGACCCATCCAGTATCTGTAATAAAGGTCATCTTCTTCCTTTCACTAAATATTATATAGCCCACAGGTTCGAGGGCATCATGGCTTAGGTTAAAGGGATGGATTAAAAGATCCTTTATATGGATGTTTTTATTTGTTTTAAAAACCTTAGTATTGTCCAGCCTAATGGTCTTAATAATTTTTTCCATACTTTCCCAAGTATTGGCATTTGCATAAACTGGTATGTTATGCCTCCTAGATAGAACTCCTACCCCCTTAGCATGGTCTATATGCTCATGGGTTACAAGAATTGCATCTAGGGTCTTTGGGTCTACATTAATTTCTTCAAGTAGGTCTTCAATCCTCTTACCTGAAAAACCTGCATCTATTAAAATTTTACTTTCTTTAGTTTCTATATATTGACAGTTCCCACTACTACCACTTGAGAGGGAACAAAATTTTATTGCCATCTATATGCCTCCTAATCTTGCTACCCCTTTATTATATAGTAAAGAACAAAAAAAAAGAAGGAGAACCTTTATTTCAAAAGTTCTCTCAACTTATCTTATACTCTGATTCTAAAATCTAAGGCCAAAAATCTTTTTTCATTCTTATCCCATACAACTGGATTAAGATCCATCTCTTTAATTTCAGGTAGCTCTGAAATTAATGTGCTGAAATTAAGCATAATCTGGTGGAATTTATTTATAGGCAATCGTTCCATACCTCTAAATCCTGTAAATAAAGGATAGTTCTTTAAAGACGACAACATTTCTTCAGAATCTATTTCATCTAAAGGATTGAGTTTCATTGCTACATCTTTGTATAATTCAACTGCTACTCCTCCAGAACCCATCAACATTATATGCCCTGTAAACTGTTCGTACTTTGCACCCATTATCATCTCTAGACCTATGCTAGATTGCTCCTGGAGTAAAACTCCATCAGAACCGGGGAATTTATCTAAAAGATGTTTTATTTTTTCTTTTAACTCTTTTTCATTCATAATGTTTAGAATTACTCCACCGACATCTGACTTGTGAATTACCTCTGAATTCTCAATTTTTGCAACTAGTGGATAGTTCAGACTAAAATCTTCTACTTTGTAGTCTTCTTCTTCTTGGATAAATTTCCATTTAGCTAATGGAATGCTGTATAGTTCTAAAAGTTTAATTGCATCCAATGATTTTATATAACCCGCTGGTGTCGTGTTTTGAATTAAGTTTCTCGCAGTCATTTTTCTCTTTACATTCAAATGTGTTTTTCTTTCTCTTAAACTTGACTTGTTTTCTCCTTCAAGTTTTAAGTAGGTAAATACATCTGCACAATCCTCTGGAAACTCTACGCTAGCAATATTATTTGCATTTAGGACATCTCTTGCAGGTTTTCCTAGAGTTGGACCCATAAAACAATTGACAATTGGGATGTCTAGTTCCTTAATTATTGGAATTAAAGCTTCTGCTACCTTTCCCGTATCAACTGTCGCAGGTGGTACACATACAACAGCTAATCCATCATACAATCCACTTTCTGCCATATTCTTTAAAGAAATTGCATAATGTTCAGGTGTCCCAGCAGCAATAACATCTATAGGATTTTTAGTAGATGACTCAGGGTAAATTTTCTTTAGGAGGTCGTTTTGAGTATTCTCATCCATAAGAGGAAGCTCAAAGCCATTTGCAGCCAATCGGTCAGTTATAAGAATCCCCGGTCCTCCGGCGTTTGTTACTACTCCAATTTTATTCCCTTTCATTGGTTTTGCCTTGCTCAAAACCATAGCAGCTAAATAAGCCATCTCTAGCGTTTCTACTCTTATAGCTCCACCTCTTTTAAGAAGTACTTCTACAGCACTATCGCTTCCAGCTATACTTCCTGTATGAGAGCTAGCTGCTGCTGCTCCAGCTTCACTTCTTCCTGATTTAAGAACTATGACACTTTTTGTCTTAGTTACTTCTTGTAATTGCTTTAAAAACTCATATCCTTTTGGTATAGTCTCAAGATATAGGATTATAACATCCGTTAAATCATCTTTCTTCAACTCATTTAAAATATTACTGGCATCAACATCCATCAGATTTCCTAAGGATGCTATCTTTGAAAATCCCAAACCGTATGTTGCTGCATAATCTAACAACGCTGCTCCAATTGCACCACTTTGGGTAATTAAGGCAATGTTTCCTTTTTGTGGAGTATGAGTTAACATTGTCGCATTTAGATTTATCTTTGAATCTGTATTTAATATACCCATCCCATTAGGCCCAAGTAGGCGCATATTATATTTATCTACAAGTTTTTTTAGTTCTAACTCTTTTTCTGCCCCTTCAATTCCAGTTTCTTTAAATCCTGCAGTAATACACACAAGTGCTTTAGTTCCTTTTTCACCACATCCTATAATAGCTTCTTCTACCCCAGATGCTGGCGTTGTCAGTATTGCAAGATCTGGTGTTTCAGGTAATTCCCCTATGTTAGAATAAGCTTTTACGCCATGCACACTGTCACCACTTCTGTTGATAACATAAAGACTGCCCTTGTATTCTCCCTTTATGATGTTTTTTAAAATAGCATTTCCAATCCCACCTTTAGCTGATGCACCTACAACAACTAAGCTCTTTGGATTGAAAAAACCACTAAAAGATCTTTTATACAAAGGTATGTTTTCTTCCCAGCTATCTATTTTAACACCATAGGGAACAGCCTCTTCTTTGTAATAAACTTTGCTTTTTTCGTCTATACTAAAATTTCCCAGTGCTATTTCATAAATAACTCTGGCCCCTACTAACCTTGATTCGTTGTTAACCTTTTTAAGAACTGCTCTTTTTAATTCATTTTCTTCATTGCTTATATTATAATCTATTTCAAAAGATGGCGATAGCATCAACAAGGGTCCCCCGTCTACTTCACTTGTAGCAATATGAGAACTTGAACATATGCTAGGGTATTTTGCTTCAATTGTATCTCCTACTCCATTGGCCCCTGCAAAATCTCTATGTCCATCCTTTCCGACAGATAAGTCTGCAGGGTGTACATTTATTGCTGGGTACTTACCAATTATCTCGTCAGTAGTTGCCCATACATAGCCTGCCAACATAATAATATCTGCACCCATATCTTCGATTAGTTTGCTTGCTTCAACATCATATTTCCTTCTAACTTCCATGTCACTTAATGGAGCATTGTGTTTCTTGTGAAATTCTTTAATATCAATTGCTGCATATGGAATACTTCTTTCTTCAGCAATTTTTATTGCTTTTGCCTCAGGGTTACTAGAAAATATTCCTACTATTTCAAATGGGCTTTCACCCTCTATTTCTTCGATTTCTAGTTGCATATCATGGGCCATCCAAAGAGTGTTTCCACTTCCTGAAACATATCCTAACACTTTTAGTTTGCCATTTGTCGGATCATGTAATAATCTCTTTTCCATTTTTACCTCCTTGTATTAAATCAATTACCGTTTAAAGTTTACTCTTAATTGCCATAATTATTGCTTCACTTTCCAATCCTGATATTTTTGGTTCAAATTTTTTATCTACTCTCCAATAAGGGACTATATCTTTTCGCCCGTTTTCAAAGTAGCCTGTTGCTACCCCAGCCATATAAGCAGCCCCTAAGGCAGCTGTTTCCTTCACATAGGGTCTTATAACAGGTATTTGGAGCATATCTGCTTGTAATTGCATTAATTCATCTTTTTTACTATCTGGACCATCAACTCTTAGCTCTAAAATCTTCGTATCTGTCAAGTTCTCAGCTGTTTTTACACTGTTGTAAATTTTGTAAGCTAGGAGGTCATCTGGGTGTGTTTTTGGATTTTCTTCTATCTTATATTTGAACCATTGAGATTCAAGTGAATATTTAACTCTTCCACTTATCCCGTAGGCATAGGTAGTAATTAAATTACCATCATTTGGAAATGGATTTAAACCAGTATGAAAAACCATTTTGCTAGCCTTGTTATAATAAGCACGACATCCGCCTAAGTCATATCTTAATTGACCAAACAGACTAGCATGTTGTTCTTCAACCAAACAGCCTACCATTATTGAAGATCCAAAATAGATCTTATCGGTTTTTGCGAAGAGATAGCTAGATAGTTCTACACTAGGTAAGCAATCTTTTGGTATCTCAAAATAGTTAAGTAGTTTGTTTTCCCAAACATTATCGTATATGTTATATAAGATGCTAAAACTAGCATTTGTACAATCTGTTGAAAACTTCTCTCCATCAGTTAATTTCCATAAGAGCCATGAATCAAGTGACCCCATTCTTGCATTCCCATCATTCAGTGCTTCTTTAATTCCATCTACATTATCGAGTACCCATTTCATTTTTGGCCCTAAGTAAGTCGTTTCAATTTCTAAGCCACTAGTAGTTTTAACCAATTGACTTATTCCATCATTTTTTGCTTTTTCACAAATATCTTTTGACCTTAGACAATTAGTTGCAATAATATTATAGAAGGGTTTTCCTGTTTTAGAATCCCAAACTACTAGATTTCCTCTTTGAACACTTATTCCTATAGTTTCAATTTCATCTCCAGTCAATCCTGCAAGTTTTAAAGCAGTATTTCCTGTTTCGACTATTGAATTAAACAAATCATCAGGATTGTATTCTTTCCATCCACTATCTAACTCAATCAAAGATAAATCCGATTCACTTCTAGAAATCTCACTGCCTTTAAAATCAAATATAATGCTTAAAACCTTATCTTCTTTTTGAACTAAGCTCATAATATGTTTTTTCATCGTATATCTCCTTCCCTTAAGTCAAAATTAGATTTGGTAAGAACATAATAATATTTGGGAAGAGTACACATGCTATTAATAAGACCACCGCTGAAAGAACCAATGGTATAACAGACTTAGATATGTCTACTAGGCTTGTATTTGAAATTCTAGATGCGACAAATAAGTTAGCACCAACAGGCGGAGTCAATGCACCAATACAAACATTAATTACAATCATTACACCAAAGTAAGCTAAGTCTATATTGTATTGATTTAATACTACTATAGCGATTGGTGTAATCAATAATATAATTGCTGTTGCATCCATGAAACAACCCAAAACTAGTACAAAACCCATTAATAATAGCATAACTATTGTTGGATCATTAGACATAGCAGCTATTTGGTTTGCAACTTGCTGTGGAATCTGTTGACTTGTTAAAACCCAGTTAAGTACTGCCGAAGCTGCTAATATCATCATTATAGAAGCGGTTGACCGAGCAGCTTTTAAAAATATTTTTGATAAGTCTCTTGTTTTAATACTCTTATATACAACTAAGCCTAAAAATAAAGAATAAGCTACAGTAACTACTGCCGATTCAGTAGCAGTGAAAACACCTGATAGGATGCCCCCCATAATAATTACTGGTGTCAACAAAGGTAAAAATGCATCTTTTAAATTTATACCGAACTCTTTAAACTCAAACTTTGTCTCATCTTTGGGTAATTTGTTTTTCTTAGCATAATATGTAGCATAAATCATAAGCATTAATCCATAGATGATTCCTGGCACTATTCCTCCTAAAAACATTCTCTCTACAGACTGGCCTGCTATAACTGCATATAAAATCATTGGAATACTAGGTGGTATAATCGGCCCAATCGCTCCACTGGCTGCAACTAAAGATGCAGAGAATCCTTTGCCATAACCTTTCTTGACCATATCGGGCAATAGCAATGCTCCAACAGCTGCAGTTGTAGCTACGGATGAACCAGACATAGCAGCGAAAATCATGGCTACTAATACAGCTACATGTGCTAATCCACCAGCAAATCTACCTACTAAGCTATAAGCAAAATTCATAAGCCTAGTTGTAAGTCCAGCTTCACCCATTATTTCTCCAGCCAAAATAAAAAAAGGTATAGCTAAAAATGCAAATTGATCTAAGCCGCTATACATATTGTGCGAAACGATTACAGGATTAAAAATTCCTTGAGCAAGCATTACATAAATTCCAGTACTTACAAGTACAAATGCCACTGGTATCCCTAATATAATTAAAAATAAAAACACTAAAAGTATTGTCAGTATCATTTAGTCTCCTCCTCTAGTACAAAATCACGGTTTTCTACCCATCGCAGTAATATTTTCAGAGAAAGGATAAAAATAGAAATCACCCCACCAATTGGTATAGCTATATAAACTATGCCCATTGGAATCGGTAAAGTAGTTGCAAGCTGACCCATTTGTCTTTGGACTAATGGTATTGCCCCAGTTGTCATAATAACCATAATTCCTATTAATACGATATCTATAATTGTTAAAGAAGTTTTTAATGTATTAGCTTTAAATTTTTCTTGTAGTAAATCAAATCGACTAAAGTCATTATAATAAAAGGCGACTGGTATTCCTAAGAAACACATCCAAATAAATGAATAGCGTGATAGCTCTTCAATCCAAGCAAATCCTGTTTTGAATACTACTCGAGAAGTGATTTGAACAAACATAATGATAGACATGAGCATTAATAAAATAACCATAATAAATGATAACACTTTGCATACAGTAGCTGTGAAATTTATCAAGTGATTAATCAATTTTTTCATATTGTTTCTCCTTTGTTTTCGACACTGACAATTAAATCACCATTGTCAGTGTCGATAAATAATTTTGATTAGTTATTTACTACACTTTCTATCTTTTTGATATATTCTTCTGCCTCTGGACCTACATCTTTAATCAAGTTGTCATATACAGGTTGTACAACTTCTCTCCAACCACTTGTATCTACTTCATTTACTTCTACTTTTTCTCTCATTTCATTAAGAAGTTCTTCATCTAATTCTTCAGCTGCTTTTCTAACTCTTGATTGTGCAGCAATAAGTTCTTCATCTACTATCGTTCTTAAATCTTCAGGTAGTGACTGATAAAAATCTTCAGATATCGTAACTACCACTGGACTATAAATATGTCCTGTTAAACTAATGTACTTTTGTACTTCATATAGTTTAGCTGAGTGAATAACAGCTGGCGGATTTTCTTGTCCATCAATTGTTCCTTGTGAAAGAGCTGTATAAACTTCACCAAATGCCATTGGCATTGGATTAGCACCTAGTGCTGTCAAAGTATCTAAAACAGTTTTTGTCTCTGGTACTCTAATAGAAATACCTTTAAAATCTTCTAATGTATTTATTGGTCTTATATTATTGGAAGTTTGTCTGTACAAATTTTGCCAGTAAGAAGCTATCCTAACTCCTGTTTTTTCTAGAAAGGCTTCTGCCAATTCCTGACCTATTTCTCCATCAACAACATCATACACATCTTGATGAGAATTATACAAATACGGTAGCTCTAGTACTCCATAAACCGGCATAAAAGAAGCCAATCCACCAGGTGACTGGGTAGCCATTTCTAGTGTTCCATTTTGAAGTCCCTCTGTCATAGTTCTAAGAGTTCCTAGCTGTCCACTTGGATAAACGTCAGCTTTAATTCGACCATTTGACCTTTCTTGAATAGCTTCTGCCATTTCTACAAATGTAATGTTTAGAATATCACCAGGAGATGTAGTATTACCAATTTTCATAGTATACACTTTATCTGAACTCGATGTTTCACCATTAGTAGGTTCATTAGTCTCATTCTTTGTACAACCAGTTATTACTACCATTAATAGCAAAGCTGAAATTAGTATTGATAAAAATCTTTTTTTATTCACAAAATTTCCCCCTTTAGTTTTTTTATACAAAATTTTAATATGCTGTATCGTATGGCCACGGTTGACCGCCTGCTAAATATCCTCCGTCTACATGGTGCATAGTTCCTGTCATATACCTTGATGCATCAGAACAAAGCAATACTAACATCCCCAATAAATCTTCTGGATTAGCTGGCCTAGCCATTGCTATTCTCTCTCTTAAATAATCGGACCTCTTAGGATCAGACCATATCGGGGCTGTCAACGGCGTTAAAGTTGAACCAGGCGATAAGGCATTTGATCGAATATTATGCTTGGCTAATTCAATTGCTTGAGCTCTTGTAATAGCCCACATAGCAGCTTTTGATGCACCATAAACACCTAAGCCACCTAACATATTCACAGCATTACTTGAAACCACATTAATTATACTACCACTGATTTTATTTTCAACCATATGACGTCCTATTTCTTGACTTAAGAAAAATGCACCTTTAACATTTACATCCATAATACGATCAAAAGTTACTTCTTCAACATCAAGAAAACCCTCACGCTTGTTTTGAGCAGCATTATTTATTAATACATCTACTCGTCCATAGTGCGAAATTACATTTTTAACACAATTATACACAGAGTCTAAGTCTGCAAGATCTAATTTAAATGTTTGTGCAGAGTTTCCCTGCTCTAAGATTTCTCTTTCTAAATCCTTAGTCTTTGTATATTCTATGTCACAAAGAGCAATTTTAGCTCCTAAACCAGCAAGACTTTTAGAAAATTCTACCCCTAAACCCCCGCTAGCACCAGTGATTAAAATAACCTTATCTTCAAGAGAAAACAATTGTTTTAGGTTTCTATCTATTTCCAAACAAATCAACTCCAATCATTAATCAAATAGTCTTACAATTTCTAAAAATTCTTCATTTGTCAAATCTCTCTTCTCTAAATACGATTTTTCTTTTATTTTTTGTAATAAATCTCCAGATTTTTCTTCAGGAAAGTCTATGTTGTTATTTTCAAGCCATACTCTCAGGTTATCTTTCCCACTCTTTTTACCAAGCAGTAAATATGGTTCTTTTTGTCCTGTTAGAGTATACATATAAGGTAGCATTATCAATGGGTCAATATCTTTAACATTTTCCCATAGGCTTGAAGGAAGTCCTGTTTCCCATAAAAAGATTTTATCCCCAACAACAGGTTTAGTTGGACTCATAGGTACTCTCGTACGTTCAGTAACAAAGTCTGAAACTTCTTTAAACTTACTTAAATCTAGACCTGTCTTTACTCCATACAGAGCTTCTAACCCTAATGCTACTGCTTCTAATTGAGCTCCACCTGCCCTCTCCCCAATTCCATTTACCGTTACATGCGCAACCTCAGCTCCTGCTGCAAGGCCTGCAATTGTTGTTGATACTCCCATTGCATAATCATCATGGAAGTGAACTTCAACAGGTATACTAGGAAATCTGTTCTTCAATTTTCTAACTCTATTAGCTGCTCCTTCAGGTGAAAAAACTCCCATTGTATCAACTAGTGTAATTGCATCAACATGCCCACCTTCTATAATCGCTTGAAGCATATCAACTAAAAAATCATACTCTGCACGCGATGAGTCCGCAGGAAAATAAGTAACCTTAAGTCCTAGTTCTTTAGCAATCAAAGTTGCTTCTATGGATGCCTTAATTGCTCTGTCAACTTCCCACTTCTTAGCAAATCTTAGCATGTGCTCACTACCAATCATTTCTGCAATTACGCCATCTACTCCACAGTCTTTAGCTAGTAGCATGTCTTTTTCCATGCAGCGCACAAAAGCATAAATATCTGATTTTAATCCAAGACTACAGATTTCTCTAATTGCTTCTTCATCTTCTTTTAATACAGCAGGTGTACCTGCCTCAATACGGTGGACCCCTAGTTCTGAAAGCTTTCTTGCAATATCTACCTTTTCATCCTTGGTTAAAATAATGCTAGGTTGTTGCTCTCCATCCCTAAGTGTTGTATCGAGAAATTCAATTTTTTTTGGAAAGTTGAATTTCTCTTGCACCTCCGGCTCGTAATTTTCAGGACTTACCCACCATTTCCCAGGTTCATGATATCCCATACTAATCCCTCCTTGTTTTTCCTAACCTATGTAAGCGTTTTCCAACTTTACAACTCTAATTTATCTTATTTTATTAACCTTGTCAAGTATTTATATAACTTAGTATAATGTTAATTGATATTATGCTATAATAAAATAAATATGTACTTGGGCAATTTTAAAAATAGGTAGTTTTAAATACTGATCACATAAGAATAGAACTACCTTTGTATTGTTGCAGATGTTAATGTATGAATTTGTTTACATGGGGTTTTATATCATTAAAGGGGTGGATAAAATGACAAAATTTGAAGGAAAAACAGTTGTTGTGACAGGAGGGGTTTCAGGGATCGGCGAGGGTATCTCAAGGGCTTTTTTGAATGAGGGTGCTAATGTTGTAATGAACGGACTGCCTGGAGAAGAAGCTGGTCAAAAGTTGTTTTCAGAGTTAGAAAAGATCGGAAAATGCATATTAGTCGAAGGTGATATCTCAAAAGAAAAAGATGTAAATCATCTGGTGGAAACAGCTACAAATAATTTTGGTAAGGTAGATATTTTTATAAGCAATGCTGCTGCATTTGATTATTATGTGCCAATTTTGGAAACATCAACCGAATTATGGGATAGGGTTGTGGAAGTAAATTTAAGGGGTAACTTTTTTATATCAAAAGCAATTATTCCTCATATGATAGATAATGGTGGTGGCAGCCTTATCTTTATAGCATCGATTGCAGGATTAATTGCTGGCCATGGTGGGGCTGCATATACTACAACAAAACATGGATTGGTAGGATTATGTAAGCAAATTACATTTACATACGGTTCTAAGGGTATTAGGTGCAATACTATTTGTCCTGGGTCCATATATACTCCACTTTCAGGGCCTTTTTTAGATGGCCAGGCTTCACAAATAAAACTGTCCAAGACCCCCTATGGGACTTATGGACAAGCCAAACATATTGCAGGGGCAGCTATGTATTTAGCAAGCGATGAGGCGGAATTTGTATATGGTACAACAATGGTGGTAGACGGTGGGAATATTGTTCGAAAATGGGACTAAGAATTGATGTGTTTCTTAAATCTATTACTACATAAGGAGGTTTAATTTGGATTATAATAGCATGCTAAAAGTTAAAGAAGTCTTTAGCAATGAATTCACTGTAATGAAATCAGACACTGCAGATGCTTCTGGTAATAAAGGTGTTAGTGTTTTATCAACACCTTCATTGTTAAAATATATAGAGCTAGGTTCTTCAGCAGAATTATTTAAGTCTTTGCCAGAAGGTTTTAGCCCAGTTGGAACAAGCGTAAGTTTAAAGCATATAGGAGCTACCCCGGTAAATGGGGTAATAAATGTCGTTTCGACTGTTTTAGATATTACAAATAATAAAATTACTTATAAGTTTAAAGTTTTTCACAGTGACAAAATAATTGCAAAAGGTGAGTATGAACAGAAAATAGTTTACTTGGATAGTTTTTTAGAAAAGAACAATGCAAAGTAAATGACTTTCATAAATAATTTAGGTATTATTCAATTTTTTTGGTATAATGTCATTAATATATTTATAAGAGGAGGGGTCACATGATTGAATCAAATTATGGTTCTAATACTATTTTTTTCAATATAAATGAAGTTGCTAAAATTATTGAAGTATCCACTTCAACAATAAGAAATTGGGAAAAAAAAGATCTTTTTACAGCCAAAAGATCAGCTAATTCATATAGGATATATAGTTTAAATGATATTGAAATCTTAAAAAGAATAAAACACTACTCAAAAAACTATCAAATGAATTCTCAAGCAATTAAAGATATTCTTATGCCCCATATACAGGCGCCTCCTATAATCAAGAATAATTTGAAAAAACCGCCTTCTCACACACCTAGTAGAAAATTATTAGGTAGCAAGTGGAAAGACCATAGAATTAAGTTAAATAAAACCCTTGAAGAAGTAGCTCTTGATATCGATATTTCTATTTCTTATCTTAGCAAAATCGAAAACTGTCAGGCTAATGTTTCGTATGAAGTTATTCAAAAGCTTGCAAGCTACTACGGTGAAAATGTACTCCATTTTTTCGAACCTGAAGAAGAGCAAAATATAATAGTAGAGAAAGGTAAGGGGGAAAAGCTACAGACTGGACTGCCGGGAGTCCTTATGGAATCTCTTATAGCACAAAAAGATAAAGTTCTATTTCCTATGATGTATTATGTAGAACCGGGATATGGTTCTATTATGACACAAAAACACAATGGTGAAGAATTTATACATGTACTCAAAGGAGTCCTGGAGATAACTTTGGATGAAAAGGACTTGTATACACTTAAGGAAGGAGATTCGATCTACTTCAAATCTTCAACTAGCCATAGTTGGAAAAACAAAGATAAGTCAACTGCAAAACTCCTCTGGGTACATTCACCTTTAGAGAGAAATATATAGTAATAAGCAAAAAAAAGAAGGCTTACCTTCTTTAATCTAATTCTAATATAACCTTATAGCCATCTTCAAATTGGACTCGCCATGCAGGGACTGCGTTACCTTCCATGGCTTGTTGGTATTCTCCTAGGTAGTCTTGTTTTTCTGGGTCAAAGTAGTAGGAGAGGGAAATATTTGTTATGGTCTTTCCAAATGTTTCTTCCATACTTATAAGTTCTAAGATTCTCTTTTGGGCTGAAATGATGGGGTATTCAGTTTCCACTTTATCTTTGATATTAAGCCAAGTCCTTTCCATCTTTCTAACTTCCCCATCCATTATTCTAAAGGTAGTAAAGCTGTGTTCAATGTATAAATCATCTAGGGTTTTGGTAAAATCTAGAAAGTACCCATCATCTGTCTCTTGGGAAAATGATAGTTTCATATCATCTGTATTATATCCCTTTTCTTGCATAAAATTTAGGGCAAGCTTAACAGCTGATTCTAAATTAGAAAGCTTAGGTCCCTGTGTCTTTGTTTCATTTTCATAAATTATAAGCTTATCATTTATAATTACTAAAGACTCATCTTTTTTATAAATTTCAGTAAGGGCTTGAGAGGCCTCTATTATTCCTTGGTTTTCAAAAAACATCTTATTTAAATCTTCTGCAACCATATTTTCATATTCCACTATTAAATTAAGCCTACTTTCAATAGAGTCTGGAATTTGTGCCTTTAGTTTAATGTCTTTTCTCATTAATATTTTCTCTACTTCTTCCCTTAAGTTTGGGCTGGCTGAAAGTGTTTTACTATCATCCTTTCCAAAGAAAAAGCTCGCCAAAAAAAGGTTTGTAAAAACAAGGGCTATTATTAAAATTGTCTTTGCTTTAGACCAATCCATTGTTATTCCTTACCTTTCATAAACTAACTTTCCTGAATATGCGTTAAATGCATAAACCTTGTTATTTGCCTTAATCTGCCAGATTGTAACAAGTCTTTCTCTTTGTTCCATAAGACCTGGATCATAATAAGCTATGGTAATATCTTCTATTGAACTTAGGACCTTTTGTATAACACTATCTCCAAGTTCTTCTTTACTTAAAGAATTTGCTTTTAAATAAGCTTTTTCAAAAAACTCGTAATTTCTATCTATAACATCAAATGAAGAAAGTAAATTATCACTTGCCTGGATTTGGGAAATATCAATATTCATCTCCCCCCTAAACAATTGCTTATAAGACCTCACTTGGTTGTTAAATACCTCCATTTGAACATACTCATTTACTTCTCTATTCCCAAGTAGTACTGGGATTCCCCTTACCCTATATTTAAACACAAACCTATAACCTAAGCTACCCTCTGCTTCAATTTCATCTGTTTCTGCCAAGTACATCCCCTTAGCTGAATAAGCTTTTTTTGATATAAAATCAGCAGCAGTAGAAAGGCTTAAATAGAGGTTTCTATCTTCTACCTTGTTTTCTAAAGAGTGAAAGAACTCAACAGTTCCATTTAAGTTAAACTTTATTACCCTGTTATCATTTATAAAAATAGTAGACCCGTTACTTTCTACAATTTGCCTTAGGTAATCTTTGTCTTTTTCTAAGAATCTTTGGGCTAGGGTTTCCATATCTGCCTTAGTCATATTTGCTAGGTCATTTTTAACAAATACTGCTGCTAAGTTATTCCTTATTTCATAGGGAATAAAAATGTTGTTTCCACCCAATTCAAATATCTCAGACATTGAGTAATAATAATCAAAATCATCATTTTCTTCTATCATTAAAAGGTCATTTCTTACTTCATCTAAATTTATACTTTCATCATAAACCTTTAAATTATTACCTTCCCCTGAAAAAAAAAAAAAGGTTCCCCCTCACCTAATACTATTGAAATACTTTCAATATAGGGTAGAGCATCCGCAATCCTATTTGGTTCTTTTACTTCCCAGGCCATTGCTATAATATTAGTACTCATCTTTTCTGGTAGATAAAATACTATAGATGGACTCTTTTGCTTATTCTTATCTAAGCCACCTTCAAGCTCTTGTGTTTTTATTGAAGATGAAGCTAGAATTTTAGAAATTGCAGCCTTTGAAGAGTCCCATAAACCATACTTACTTGCATCATAAATTACTGTTGTCTTATTCTTTTCAAAATTAATCAAGTACTTATTAGGCGCTATCATATCTGATAATAAGTAGGAAGATGAATACGTGGGCTTTATCTCAAAGACTTTAGTAATTCTTTCAGGTAGTTGTATCCATAGTTGCTGGGTCATGGCCAAAGAAGTTCCCACCAAAAAAAGAAGGAGAAGGGTTTTAAGTTTTTCTTTCATCTTATCCTCTCCTTAATTTCTTATCTTATCAATGGAATTAATGTCCTTGAAGTGTTAGTCCTAATGTAAGGAAGCCTTATATCAGTTCTTACAAGGTCGTATTTATATACTATTATTTCCTTATTTGCTATACCCTCTACTCCAAAATTAATAATGATTTTATTAATTCCTCGAACTAGGTCTAGTTGCTTTTGGAAAAAACCCATGTTACCCGAAACCACTGAATCAGTACTTATTAAAATATAATCTTCTTCTAAAGGCAAATTATCAAGGTTAAAAGTTCGTCTTGTTAGATCAGTTGTTCCATATATCTCTATAGTAACTTCTGTTCCAGAAGGTGCTTTCCCATTTATTAAAACTACTTTTTCGCTAGAAGAATAAATCTTCTTTTCAGGTTTAATAATATCATATTCAATGCTACTTGCTGTTGTTTGATTAATTGTACTTGTAGCAAAACTTTCTTGTCCAAGACTTAAAAATGCAAGAAAAAACACAACACTAAAAATTATCTTTTTTATCATTTTATAACCTCCTTTGCCCAGAATATACTTAGCTTGTTGCAGAACTCTACAACTCGCTTATTCACTGCAATTCTTTCCATTAAAACGGCTGGATTCCCCCCATTTTGGGTATATATATGGTAATGAGTTGTGTATAACTCACACTTAGAATGAAAGGAGAATCCTATGCCAATTCCAACTAAACAATTAAGCTTTTCTGATATTTCCACTGATTTTGACAAGCTTTACAATCAAAATCAAAATGATTTACTTTCTTTACTCGATGAATTTATTGATATCAGCGATTTTATCCCTTTTTCATTTTATCAAAAATATTATTTGAAATTTGGATCTAAAAGAGATTTTTCGCTTGAATCTATGCTTAGTGCTTTTATTATTAAAAACATCTTATCTATTACATCAATTGATCTTTTGATTACTTTTTTATCTATTTCTTCTGAGCTTCGTAAGTTTTGTGGATTCTCGAAAGTTCCTCATAAATCTCAATTTTCTAGATTTAAGTCGAATCTTTTAGATAGTCTTAATGATTTATTTAACTCTTTAGTTGACTTTACTGAAGACATATCTAAAGAAGTTAATCCTTTTCTATCATCTATATTAATTACTGATACTACTGGATTTGAAGCCTATGTTACTGAAAACAATCCTAAGTTTTATCAGTCTCAACTTAAAAGATCCAAGGCTTATTCTAAGTTTTTTAAAAAGAGCAATCCAGATTCAACTTTCGATATCGAAAAGTATGCTCAAAGTCAAATGCCCAAGCATTCTCTTTCTAATCCTGATGCTAAGCTTACTTATCTTAATGGACATTTTGGATATTTTTTAAAATGTATTCTCTCTACTAATGCTCTTGGTCTTGTTAGAGATGTTAATTTCTTTGATACAACTAATCATCTCGATAATGATTTAAGGCCTCAGGATATCAAAGATTCATTTGATGCTAAATCTTTAATTCCTGCTCTTGAAACACATTTTCAATTGCATCCTAATTTTTCATTTAAATATTTTTTAGGTGATTCAGGATTTGATGCTGATGATAATTATGCTTATCTTCACAAAATAAATATTATGCCTATTATCAACTTGAATCCTCGTAATTCCAATGATTTACCACAGCCTGACTTTAATGAAATCGGTGTCCCTCTTTGCCCTTATGATCCTTCTTTACCAATGGTTTATGATGGTATCATTAGAGAAAAGGGGAGAGCTGATAGAATCAAATATCTTTGTCCTAAATCAAAAAGGGTAAATATTAAAGGTAAACTTCAATATGTTTTAAGTTGTAAAAACCCTTGTACCCCTTCAAAATGTGGTCGTATTAAAAACCTTACTGTACATCACAACTATAGATTTAATACTTCCATGCCACGAGATAGCCTAAAGTGGCAGAAACTCTATAGACTTAGAACTATTTGTGAAAGATCAATTGCTCAAATTAAAAGTTTTATTCAAATTAAAACTTCTAAAGTTAGGAATACTGTATCTTTAAAGTCTGATATATTGCTTGCATGTATTTCTCAGCTAATTGCTTTTATTCTTATCTTTAGAACTGGCAATTCAGATAAACCACTTGCTATTAAAACTTTAATAGCTTGATTTCTAAATTAAATCGAAAAATTTAACTGGTTAAATTTAACCTTTGTTTCTTTATGTCTTTTTTCTCTGTATATCTCGTTTTCCTTCAATTATGAAAAAGTTGTTTTATGCTTTTTCATATATTTTTGTTCTTGTATTGTGGATAACTACAGAAATTTCCATAAACTACATTCTGCAACTATCTATCACTAGAAATTTAGATAGGTTAAGACATACTTAATTACTTATACGCAACTGATTACCATCTTAAATATAATTATACTAAATAATTGTAAGTCATTACAGACCCAAAGTCTTTACTTCTCATGCACTGCTTACAACAATTAGATCCTAATTACTCTAAGCAATGCACGAAATATATTTGTTTAAAGTTCCTGAAACCCTTGATTTTATAACACAAACTGCACCCATCACTATTATGACACGTTCCCCAGTAGCACTAACTAGGATAAGTCTGTCCCTACCCTTAGCTACAGCATCGACAGTCCTGTTGATTGCAACTCTTTGATAGTATCTTGGTGTTTTATAATTTGGGACATAATAATATGGCTCAAGCATTACTCTCTCTTCAGCCTCATCAATTCCCTTATCAATTTTATACCTAGTATACAGTTCTTCTGGCGATGGAAACTCATCTAGGTTTAGGTTACTTACTTCTCCAGTTAATAGGTTCTGTTCTACAAATCCATCTCCATTTGATGAATAGACATACTTGATGTCAAGTGCTTGGGCGTATTCAATCCCTTGTTGGAGGCCAGCTCCTATTGGATGATTGTTATCCTTAGCCTCGATTATTGCCAATGGTAGATTGTTCTTGTAGAAAAGGACATAGTCAGCCCTCTTCTGCTTCCCTCTAAACGTCATTTGTCCTCGTAGTATAATTCTTCCTGCAGTAAAGGCATACTCTAGCCTAATCTGCTTTAAACTCCAGCCTGCTTGTGTGATTGCTGGAGTAATGTACCTTACTTTTATGTCCTTTTCAGAAAGGTGTCTTAATGGCATATAATCCCTCCCTAAACGACTATGTAATATATTTAAATTTATTATATCACAGCAATAGTTGAAAATGGCTGAAATTAATCTATTTCAATCTATTAGTTTATTTCCCATTCTTGTTTGTAGTAATTTAACTCTCCAAGCATTACCATTTTTTTATGTATAGTATAATAGAATAATCTATTGAATAGATGTTGTTATTATAAAAGAGGATTAAATTCATAAAAAATACCGACTATTTACCGACTAAAAAAAATAAATCCTATTTTATTTCTATATATACTATTATAATCAATTCCTTTAAAATGTGATGTTATCATAATTTACATTAAGTTATATAAAAATAAAATATTCAGTAAGAAAGGTTTGGGACCATGGGGCCGGGGGTTCAAATCCTCTCACCCCGACCAAAAGAAACGTTGGAGTTTAAATATTCCAGCGTTTTTGCTTTTTTGTATATCTACATACACATTTCCATTTTCGAACTTTTTACCGACTTTCATCTTAATTTCTACAGTTTCTAACCCCAATTTCACAATACAACTCCAAATTATTACTTCAGTTTGTCTTCTTTTAGCGAGTGTAATAACTAAAAAGTATTTTCTTTAATATTTTTAGCATCTCCAACTGTAACATAGATGTAACACAATTGTAACCAACTACCAATACCCTATGTATATAATGGATGTAATGACAATACACGGAGGAGATAGACATGAAGATTAAAAATATACTGGTTCTTTCACTGCTATTTGCAGCTACTATAATATCAAAACCTAGCTTTGCATCAGAAGTAATTAATGTTACTCTACCAAGTACAATCTTTGAAAGAGTTGAAGCAAATAACCTAGCATCTGGAGTAGTTCACGAGAAAATTCAACGTTTTACAACTAGTGGATGGTGGCAGATAAATGTATTAAGACTTGACCTAGATAATCCCTACTCATCTTTAGGTGCCCTTTATCACAAGGAAGGATTAGCATCCAGAGATACTCTATCAAAAATGGTGGAGAGCCATAATGCAGTTGCTGGAATAAATGGTGATTATTTTAATTATCAACCTATTCCTTCATCCTTAGGTACCTTGATCAATGATGGTCGATTATTATCAAATCCAATTCAGCAACCTTGGGGGCTACCAAACTTTATCCTTGGTTATGATAATAGGGTCTTAATTGACTATTTAGGTAGAACTCAAATACTTAGCAACTTAACTAACGGCACAACAGTAAATATTAATACGGTAAATAAGGTTACACCTAGTTTTGACACTGTAACTTTATTAAACAGAGATTGGGGTAGTCAATCCATTGGAAATAGATTTCATAATGATTTGACTGAAATCCTAATTGTTGATGGCGAAGTAACTGGTAAAAGAAAAGGAGATATTCCATTTCCAATACCTAAAGACCAAGATGCCTATGTTTTAGCAGTTAGAAATGGTCTGCTAGATAACCTAAACATTGGCGATAAAGTTGAACTTACCCTTCAAATAGTACCTAATCTTGAAAATATTAAATTTGCAATAGGTTCAGGGAGCATAATTTTAAAAGATGGTAATGTTACAAACTCAAATATAAACTCAACTGGTAATCATCCAAGAACAGGTTTAGGAGTAAATAGGCAAAATACCCAAGTAATTCTAGTAACAATAGATGGGAGAGATTCTTCCTTTAAGGGTGTATCCCAAGAAACTTTCGGAGCTATCCTAAAGACCCTTGGAGCTTACAATGCCGTTAATTTAGATGGTGGTGGCTCTACTACCATGGCCATAAAACCTTTGGGAGCAAATAACTCTTTTATTGCAAATAAACCAAGTGAAGGATCTCAGAGAATGATTGTTAATGGTGTTGGCATCTTTTCTAATGCACCAGTGGGAGAATTATCATATATCAAATTAACTCCTGCTCAAAATAGATTATTCCCTGGTGGAAAAACTTCATTGACACTTAAAGGATACGATGAAAATCATAATCCTATACCCTTAACTTCATCCGAAGTAATTTATGAAGTCAGTGGACACAATGGAAATATAAGTTCATCAATATTTAATGCTACATCTCCTGGTGAATCAGTGATTACAGCACGTTATAGGAATCTTTCCTCCACAATAAACATAACTGTCTTAAATGCTATTGAGGAAATAAACTCTTCACTGGATAGGTTTAACCTATCCCCAAATGAAAGTAGGCATTTAGGAACCTTTAAAGGAAAGGATTATCTGGGTAGAGAAGCTAATCTTAACTTGCCTGAACTCAGTTTTCAAGTAATTGGAAGTATTGGAGAAGTTGTAGATGGAACATTTCGTTCTAATGGCAATATCGGATCTGGAGTGATCTTAGTTAAGGCTGGTAATGGTATTAAACCTATCCTTGTATCAGTGGGTACTACCTCTGAGGTGATAGAATCATTTGAAAAATTTAGTGAATTTCAAAGTTCAGTTTATCCATCAGAAGTTATTTCCAGTTCACTAATATCCCCTCAAGGATATTTAGGCTCAAGTAGTCTCCACCTTAACTATGATTTTACTAAGGGCACTGGCACAAGAGCTGCGTATATTAACTTCACAAATACTTCAAATGGATATGTATTCGAAAATGAGCCTTCTAGATTTGGGATTTGGGTTAAAGGAGATAATTCCAACACTTGGTTAAGAGCAACCTTAGTTGATTCTTCTGGAAGTAGTTTTATTGTGGATCTATCTAAAAATATTAATTTTTCTGATTGGAAGTTTTTAGAAGCAAGTATTCCAAATAATGTGGTTTATCCCATAAGTCTTCAAAGGCTTTATGTTGCCGAGATCGATGATGCTAAAATTCCAGTTGGAAGTATACTTTTTGATGGACTAACATTATACACTCCAACACCATATAATGAAGATTTAGCGCCAGAAGCTACTAAGGTATTTGATCTATTGGATTTCAGTCCACCCTTAAACCAAGATAGCACTAAGGTGACAGTTTATGGTGAACCAAGGATAACAGGAAATACCTTGTTTTCAAAAGTGATCTCGACAACTAGATTAACCTCCCTTCACAATTCACTATCTAATGGAAAAATCGGTGTCCAGTTAGGTTCAATAAGTCAAGGATTTAAGAATAAAATTAGCCACTCAGCTGTTATTAATACTAGTAGGTCCTATGGGACAGACAAAAATGGCAATACTTTATTCCTTACTTTACAGGCAACATCAGAAGGTATTAGAGCTTACGATAGTAACCAGTGGATAAAATTATTGGATAACATAGATAAAATATCTGAGAAAAATTTAATTATAACAATTAACAGACCCTTAATGGGAAGTGGAGGATTTACTGATAAATTGGAAGCTCAACTTCTTCATGATAACTTTGTTAAATTGGCAAATCAGGACAAGAATGTATTTGTAGTTCAATCAGCATATACTACTAAAGTGGAACTTAGAGACGGAGTAAGATATATGTATTTGGATAACTCTCCAGTTGATAATTTTGATAAACTATCTAATTATGGATACATTGAATTTGTTTTAAATTCTAATGGCATTAGCTATCAACTAATAAAACCCTATGAATAAAAAATAACCTCTGGATTATATAAACCAAATCCAGAGGTTATTTTTCTAACTATTTAGTATACAGTATTACAACTTCTTTAGTTGTTTCAATCCAATTAAAAAAGACTAATTCAACTTCAAGAATTAATCTTTTCATATACAAATTATTATTTAATGGTAAACATCATATTATCTAAATCTAGATCTGTCGCTTTCTCTCATACTCTTCTCAAGAATAGCTATAGAATCTAGGCTCTTACCTGTCCCTATTGCAACACACTCAACTGCATTTTCTGCTACTCTAGTGACTATTCCAGTTCTTTCATAAATCAATTTGTCTAAACCAGCTAGCATAGCTCCTCCACCTGTTAAGTAGATACCTTCATTACTAACGTCAGATGCTAATTCTGGTGGTGTTTTCTCTAAAACCTCGTGAACTGCTTCCACAATTTCACTTACAGGCTCATGTAATGCCTCTAATAAATCATTAGATGATATCTCCACATTAAGAGGAAGGCCAGTTAGCAAATTCCTACCCTTAATTTCCATAAATCTCTCCTCATCAAAAGGATATGCACATCCTATTTCCATTTTAAGAGCTTCGGCTGATCTTTCGCCAATCATCATATTATGTTTTTTCCTGATAAATCTTATGATAGCATCATCACATTCATCTCCAGCTGTTTTTATTGACTTGGATACGACAATGCCACCTAATGAAATAACTGCTACATCCGTGGTTCCACCACCTATGTCAACTATCATGTTTCCATTAGCCTGAGTTATATCTAAGCCAGCACCAATAGCAGCTGCAATTGGCTCTTCTATTAAATAGGTTTTACTTGCGCCTGCCTCATTACTAGCTTCCATGACTGCTCTTTTCTCAACTTCAGTAATTCCACTTGGTACACAAATAATAATTCTTGGTTTTAGCCACATCCTACCCAATGCTTTCTGAATAAAATACTTTAGCATTCGCTCTGTGATACTATAATCAGAAATTACACCATCCTTTAACGGTCTAATAGCTACTATATTTCCTGGCGTTCTACCAAGCATCTTTCTAGCTTCTTCTCCCACTGCAAGAAACTTATTAGTGTATTGATCAATAGCAACAACTGAAGGTTCTTTCAACACAATACCTTTTCCCTTTATGTAAACTAATACACTGGCTGTTCCAAGGTCAATTCCAACATCTGCTCTTAATGCTCCCATGCCCATCCTCCTTTGCTCTTAAATAAGAAATTTTAAGGGTCTTAAATATAACTATACAATATGTATAAGCTACAATCAAGACCCTACCACTCGTGAAAATACTTGTATTTAAAGGGTCTTACGATAGATAATTGCTCCCAAGTTGCTAAACTTCTCTTCTATTCCGTCATACCCTCTATCAATATGATAAATGTTTTCTATTTGAGTTGTACCTTCTGCCACTAGACCAGCTAAAACCAAAGCCGCTCCTGCTCTTAAGTCTGATGCCTTCACTAATGCGCCCTTAAGACTTTCAACCCCAGTAATAATAGCAGATCTATCATCAATCTTAATATTTGCTCCCATTTTGTTAAGCTCATCCACATGCATGAATCTATTTTCAAAAACTGTTTCTATAACTACGCTATTGCCTTTTAAAATTGACATTAAGGCCATAAACTGAGCCTGCATATCAGTTGGGAATCCTGGATAAGGAAGCGTCTTTATGTCAATTGGATCTAACCTATCCTTTCCAATTACCCTAATGGTGTCAATCCCCTCTTCTATAGTACACCCTGCTTCTTTTAGTTTAGCAGTAATAGGTTTAAGATGGCTATTGATTACATTTTCTACTACCACATCTCCACCTGTTATAGCAGCTGCAACCATAAAGGTTCCCGCTTCAATTCTATCAGGAATAATTGGATGTCTAGCACCTTTAAGAACCTTGACACCTTTTATTCTAATAGTTGAAGTACCAGCTCCTTTGATGTCAGCTCCTAATTTATTCAAAAAGTTAGATAGATCAACGATTTCAGGCTCCATTGCAGCATTATCAATAATTGTTTCTCCTTCAGCCATTACAGCTGCCATCATTATATTCTCTGTGGCTCCTACTGAAGGGAAGTCTAGGTATATCTTATCCCCAATAAGCTTATCTGCATAAGCTCCTATATTAACCTCATCTATGTCTATCTTAGCCCCTAAAGCTTTAAAACCCTTTAGGTGAAGGTCTATTGGTCTCGTACCAATAGCACATCCTCCAGGCATTGAATTCTTAGTTTTACCAAGTCTTGTCAATAAAGGTCCCATAACCAAGAAAGAAGCTCTCATTTTACTCATCAGCTCATACTTTGTTTCATAACTGTTAATATTAGCTGAATTGATCTTAATTACATTATCTTCAAGGTATTCAACCTTACTACCCAATGAAGTTAAAACTTCACACATTATTTCAACATCTTTTAGCTTTGGTACATCTTCCAATATGATATCTTCTGTTCCTAATAAAGATGCTGCCAATATTGGTAAGGCTGCATTTTTTGCACCACTTATTCTAACACTTCCCCTTAATGGAGGACTTTTCTCCACTAATATTCTATCCACAAAATCTCCTCCCAAACTATAAGTTAAGTTTTCTAAGTATATGTCAATGTCTATATTAAATGTCATAAATTTATCATTGCTAACTTGAACATTATATCATTTTTGAGAAAGATTTGCATTATAAATTCATATGGTTAAATTTGACAGTGCTTGGGTAAAATGAAAAACAGAGGGTGCTTGCCCTCTGTTCCTAAATAGTCATTTCCTTAAGATCTTCTGGTATTATAAGTGTAGCTTCTGTTGCCTCTTGTACTTGTTCTACACTAAACTCTGGGTTTATCTCTCTTCGGACTATTCCTTCTT